>JADMIO010784958.1_pt1 | contig 104545 bp, 101 predicted proteins | sample 8958161 | NCBI WGS metagenome assembly JADMIO01 (sample SAMN16585339, study PRJNA669376) | soil metagenome | isolation source: Crop rotation soil | place: USA: Cullars Rotation, Alabama | collected 2011 | reverse complement strand
GCCGCGACTTCAAGTCACGTGAATTCCAAGCTTCGGATCCCACTGTGCTGGAAAGGTGAATTCCGGATCCGTTTGCTCGATGGCACGCTCGTCGAATTTGACCGGATCGAGGCGACGCAGACGATCTTGAATGACGACGAGTCGTTTTCCTTCGCCTACTTCGAAATGCAGCCCACGGTGGCTGAGTTCAACCGTTCGGGTAAAGCGGCATTGGAAAAGTACAAACGGCTCAAGACCTTTGACGTCGAGACCGAGCGACTGGACCTGATCTACTACTCGGTCATTCCTTGGGTTTCCTTTACGAGCTTCAAACACGCAAGTCGACTGGACCGGACCCAGACGGTGCCGCGGATCGTGTTTGGAAAGGCATTCGATAGCGGTGACGTGAGGCTAATGCCGGCCTCGGTGGAGGCCAACCATGCGATCATGGACGGGTTTCACGTCGGAAAATTCTTCGACCTCTTCCAGCAGGAGATGGACTCTTTGTAGCCCTATTTGTCGCCGCGTGTCCAGCCTGGATCGGGAGCCGCGGGCTGGGGCTGATCGCGAGACAGATTGGCGTCGGAGATCTTTGCGAAGATGAAGTTCTCCGGTGCGACGGGCTCCGAATGCAGCCGCCGCAACATCGCCAACTGTCCGGCGTGAGTCATTGCATCCGCAAACGGCCCTTGCAGCAAAATCTCCTCGGTGATGCCGTTGAGTTCCTCGCCGGCTATCAGCCGTGAGCTGAGGTCCGTGACCATCTCGTGAAAGGCCGTAATGTCGGCGTCGAATTCGACAGGCTTTGGGCTCAGATATTGGCCGCCGACGATGAACGTCCTTGCATACCCCAACACGCTCCGCATATGACAAATAAGCTCGTGTGGCGTTCGTACTCCGTTTCCAGCATCGAAATCAGCAAACCCGTCGGGAGCTCCGCGAAGAGCCTTCTGAGTCCTATAGGCAAGCGCAGCGAGGAAATGCGAAAGCAAAACGCGTTTTGTCGTGTGTTCGAGATCCATTCGCTTACTGAACGAGTCCGGAGACAACGATCGAGGCTCGCCTTAGATCGTCAGCCTTTGCCTCGCTGTTCGAGATAAGTCGAATCGATTCTACGCCGAGCTGCGATAGGATCTCGGCCGCGGGCCGGTAGTCTCGCGCATCTGCAGCAAAGCCCGCTCGCACGTACGCCTCAGCCTGACCGAGTTCCTTCTTGTACTTGATGCTTTCGATCAGCGCGAGATGACCGTTGCCCTTGCCGTCCTGATCAAGCCAGATCACAACACCTTCACCCGCCTTTTGGATCAGAGCCTGTGCGGCCGCCATCTCTTCGCGGCAGGTGCATTCGACGCTGTTGAAAACGTGCGCACCAAGACAGTGTGAATGTACCCGGCAAAGCACATCATCTTTGCCCGACACATCTCCCATCACGATCGCGATCGATTCTCTTTGTCCGTCGTAATAGAGGATCTCCCGGAAAACTCCGTACTTTGTCACAAGATCGCGCTCGGCGAGTCGGATATTCATAAGTTCAGGGTCGGGATGACAGCATGATCGGCGTGCCGAAATTATCACGACAGCGGTCCGAAGGTGAACCGGTGCGGTTCGTACGGCGTTGGGCAGCCGGGAGTGTGCGTTCGTCGAGTTTGAGGAGCCCGCATTCGACCTCACCGAGACGGATTCGCATGCCGTCTACTTGGGTTCGCAGGAAGTTGACATCATTCTGAGTCGTGCTGGGTATCGACTGCACGATCGACGGCTGCACCTGCGTCTGCATCGAGCTGATACGACTCTCGATCGAATAAAGCCTCTGCTCTAGCATATCGACCCGTCGCGAAAGGAACGGATCGGTCTGTGCGTGGACCGTCGTCGCACCGGACGAGCCAAAGATACCCACAAGTCCGTTATAGACAAGCATTGCGAGTCCGATGACGGCAGCAAGGTTGCGAACTGCTGCCCAGGTCTTCTGTTTGGAATTATTGCTCTGCATAAACCACCTCATGTGAGGTCAGTTTAGCAAAGCGAGGTCAAAGCGAATCTATTCTTTGCGCGAGCGCAATATCCACATCCGTGATGCCGCCGCGGTCGTGGGTTGTCAGCTCGACCTTGGCATATCCCCAGCCAAAACATATGTCTGGATGATGATCGGCCGCCTCTGCGAGAGCGCCCACGCGATTCACGAAATCGAGAGCGGCAGCAAAATTGTCAAATTTGAAGTCGCGTCGGAGCTTTTTGTCCTCGGACGACCAGCCATTATCCAGCGTCCTCATCGCCTCGGCGAGGGCATCATCGGTGAGCAATTCACGCTTCATAATCTCGATTCTGACAGGCTCAAAACTCTACGTTATACTAAATGCTTTTGAGCGTGGCAAAGAATCATCGTTTTGGGCTAATCACTGCCGTTTTTCTGCTAGCAGCGAGTCTCACCGCGTGCAGTGGCACCGACAAGGACCGCACACCCTCCGATACTTTCAAGGAGTACGTCAAAGCTTCACGAAAGAAGGACACGACGGCGATGAAGATCCTACTATCCGCGGCGACGATGAAGATGCACGAGCAGGAGGCGAAGGCGCAAAACACAACCGTCGATGACATCGTCAAACGCGAGACGCTTGTCGCCCCGACTCAGACCAATGTTGACTATCGTAACGAGGTCATTAATGGCGACAAGGCGTCGATCCAGTTCAAGAACGCCTACGGCAGCTGGGAGACATTGCCGTTCGTTCGCGAGGACGGCCAGTGGAAGATCGACAAGGCTGGATACGCCGACGAGATGATCCGCCAGATGGATGAGTCGAACCGCAAGATCGACGAGATGATCAATAACTCGAGTTCCCTTCCGACGCCTAATCCCTGATCCAAGAGTGGTAACGATAAAGCCTTTCAAAGCCTTACGGCCAAAGCCGGAGTACGCCGAGGCCGTCTCGTGTGTCCCGTATGACGTGCTAACAAAAGCTGAGGCTCGGCGCTTTGTTGCGGCGAATCAGTTGAGCTTTTTGCGGGTCACGCGGCCAAAGTCTGACTTTGAAAAGGGCAAGGTTCCACCATGGAGCGAGCTTGTCGAGCATGCCAAGGCGAATTATCGGTGGTTCGTCGACGAAGGATATCTCTTCCGCGATCCCGAGGAGGCGGTTTACGTCTATCGACTCTCAAAGAACGGCCATTCACAAACGGGTGTCGTCGCCTGTCTGTCGCTCGACGAGTACGAGCAAGGTGTCATCAAGAAACATGAGAACGTTCGTCCCGAAAAGGTCGAGGAACGTGCCGCGCACATCGTAAGCCTCCGTGCGCAGACCGGACTGATATTCACAGCTTTCCGAGGAACGGACGCGATCCGATCATTGATCGATGAGGCAATCAGCGGCGAGCCTTTATATGACTATGTTGCTCCCGAAGGCGTGCGTCAGGAGGTTTGGCGATCCACGGATATCGAGCCGTTTTCGTCCGCTTTCGGAGACGTGGCGTCGATCTACATCGCCGATGGCCACCACCGGATCGAGGCCGCAAGGATCGCACGAGACGAACTCAGATCTCAAGGCGATGCATCTCCGGAATCGGGGTTCGTTATGGCCGCGATGTTCCCTGCCGACGAGTTGCGGATACTGCCGTATAATCGCGTCGTGCGAGACCTGAATGGCATGACTTCACAAGAGTTTCTGGAAAAGGCAGCGGAACATTTCGAGGTCAGCGATGCCGAGTCCTCCACGCCATCGGAACACGGTGAGATCCTGACGTATGTCGACGGCAAATGGTATGACTTGCGATTCAAGGCCGATCATATGAAGCATCTCGATCCGATCCACAATCTCGATGTGAGCATCCTTCAGGACTTCCTGCTCGCGCCTGTGCTTGGGATCGAGGACCCAAGGGTTTCGGAGAGGATCGAGTTCATCTCGGGAGCTCGTGGCACTGAGGAACTCGAGCGTTTAGTTAATGATGGTGACGCAGCCGCGGCATTTTCGTTGTACGCGACACGAATGGACGATCTTCTCGCAGTTTCGGACATGGGTGAGGTTATGCCGCCGAAGTCCACATGGTTCGAGCCGAAATTAAAGGACGGCCTCTTAGTGCACGAGATATGATCCGCGAAGATCTCGCAAAAATGCGTCGCGTTTACGCGTCGACGACCCTCGACGAGCCTACCGCCGCGAAGGATCCGCTCGATCAATTCCGAACGTGGTTAAATGACGCGATCCAGTCGGAGGTCCTCGATCCAAACGCGATGTCTGTCGCCACCTGTGGTGACGATCGCCGACCCGCGGTCCGGATCGTGCTGCTCAAATACTACGGCGACGAGGGCTTCACGTTTTTTACAAACTACTCGAGTAAGAAAGGTCGACAGCTTGCAGAAAATCCGAACGCCGCCCTTCATTTCTTCTGGCCTGAGCTTCACCGTCAGATCCTGATCCAGGGTACGGTCACAAAATACGACAAAACTGCGAGCGACGAATACTTTTTTTCGCGTCCTCTCGACAGCCAGATCGGCGCGTGGGCCTCGCACCAGAGTGCAGTGATCGGGTCTCGGGAAAGCTTGGATCGGAGATTTACCGAGCTGCAGGAGGAGTTTGGTGAGAATGTGCCTTCCCCTCCTTTCTGGGGCGGCTACACGCTCAAACCCGACTGCTACGAGTTTTGGCAGGGCCGCGTGAGCCGCCTGCACGATCGTCTGGTCTATACACGCACGGGGAATACTTGGGAGATAACGCGCCTTGCACCCTGATACATTTCTCGAATCCGAACGCCTCTACTATAGGCCGATAAAGCCCGACGATCTCGACTGGCTTGTCGAGATGCGCACGCCAGAGCCGGTCGCACGTTATCTGGGCGGCAGCCGTCTTCAAAACCGCGAATCGCTCGCTGAGCGAATGAAATTCTACATGGAGTGCCACGAGAAATACGGCATCGGCCTATCGATCATGTCGCTCAGATCGACCGGCGAGTAGATCGGGACGAGCGGGCTGCAGCCGCTCGAAGATTCCGGCGAGATAGAGGTCGGCTACAATATGTCCGAGCAGTTCTGGGGCCAGGGCTACGGAAGTGAATGTGCGATGGCCTGGCTCCGATTCGGCTTCGAGAAGTGCGGCCTCGAGCGTATAGTTGCCGTCGCGCATCCGGAGAACGTAGGCTCCTGGCGGATCATGGAAAAGTGCGGCATGACCTACGAACGAAACGAGATTCACTACGGCACCGAATGTGTCTTCTACGGGGTATCTAAGAGCGACTTCGAACGTTTTCACGAGCGATAAATGCGGCCAAACGTACCGCGACTGATCTTCGCTGGCTTGCTGAGCCTCTATTTCCTGTGGATCGCATACGATCCGATGCAAGGGTCGTTTCTCGATAATGTCGACTTGCCGATCCACGAGACTGGACATCTCATCTTCAGGTTATTTGGCGAGTTCATGATGGTCGCGGGCGGTTCGCTTTTTCAGGTGATCTTACCGGGAGTGTTCCTTGGATACTTCGTGTGGCGAAGACAATTTTACGCCGCCGCGATCGTCGGTCTTTGGGTCGGGCAATCGATCCTGAATGTTTGGGTCTATGCTGCGGACGCAGTCAAGATGCAGCTCGTCCTGACAAGCGGATTCACAGGCTCTGAAGGCAGCTTCCACGACTGGAATTACTTGCTTGAGCGCACCGGATTGCTAAACTCTACGAATAAGGTCGCGGGCGTGATCCGTTTGGTTGGAACACTTACGATACTAGCCTCATCAGCAGCGGCGATCTACTTCTCTTTCAGGCCTGAGCCGGCAGAAGAGTACGACGAATGAAGGTCACTCTCATCACAGGGGCTTCGAGCGGCATCGGCGAGGAATTCGCCCGCCGGCTCGCAGCCGAGGGCCACAACCTCGTGCTCGTCGCGCGCTCTGAAAAGGTCCTTCACGAGCTCTGCGACGAGCTCATGCTCAAGCACAAGATCATGGCCCATTACATCGTGGCTGATCTGATCGAACACGAGGCCGAGGCGATGGTGTTTGAGGAGACCGAGAAGCACGGATTCGAGGTTGACTGGTTGATCAACAATGCCGGATTTGGCGCATATGGCGACTTCGCGAACGTCGCTCTTGAGAAGCAGACAGGAATGATCGAGCTCAACATCCGCGCTCTGATCGCACTGACGTACAGATATTTGCCCGCCATGCGAGAGCGTCGCCGCGGCACGATCATCAACGTCTCGTCGGCCGCCGGATTTCAGCCGCTTCCCTACATGGCCGTTTACGCGGCGACAAAATCGTTCGTGACCTCATTCTCGGAGGCGATCGCGGAGGAGAATCGCGGGTACGGTGTGCAGATCTTGGCTTTGTGCCCCGGCTCTACGAAGACGAATTTCTTTAAAGCCGCGAGCATGGACAATCCGATCCATGCAAAGGGTCAGCAGACCGTTGACGAGGTGGTCGAGACAGCTCTGCGAGGCGTCAAACAAGGCCGGACTCGGATCATATCGGGACTCACAAACTACATCACGGCAACTGCTGTGAATGTTGTGCCAAACGTTCTGATCACAAGGCTAATGGGCCGCGCGCTTGGACCGAGGTATCGCAACAACAAATGAAGTTCACGGTGCTAGGCAGCGGGTCGACCGGCAACTGCGTGCTCATCTCCACAGAGAAGACGCATGTCCTTGTCGATGCCGGATTGTCGGCTAAAGAGATCACGCGGAGACTTCACGAGGTTGGGGTCGATCGCCACGACATCGATGCCATCCTCGTAACGCACGAGCACGGCGATCACATCGGTGGCATGCGTGTGCTGCTGCAATCGGTCGATTGTCCCGTTTATATCTCTAAGATCACCGAGGACGCGTATTACGACACTCGCGCAGGCGGTACGAACGGAGATAGTGAGTCTTCGAAACGAAAAGCCGTTCTAAAAGAACGTGCGGTGGAGATCAGATCGGATGAGGAGTTTCGGATCGGGGACATCGATTTTGTGCCGTTTAGCGTGCCGCACGATGCGGTAGATAATTTTGGGTTCGTTGCGAAGAATGATGGCGTAAGGATCGCGACCCTGATGGACTTCGGACACATCTCCGATGAGATCAAGGCCGCGCTCTGCGGATGCGACGCCATCGTGATCGAGTCGAACCACAGCCGCGACATGCTTCGCACTTGTCACATGTACACGTGGGACCTCAAGCAGCGGATCATGTCGAATGTCGGCCACCTTTCAAACGAGTCTCTAGCAGATTGGCTGCAAACGGATTTCGACGGCGGGGCACGCCATATCGTGCTCGCCCACCTATCGCAACGCGCCAACGAACCTCACCTCGCCCGGATCATGGCGGAGACCGCATTGAAAATGCGGCCGCCCTTGTTCCGATCCGAGGCGAAGATCTCGCTCTCGAGTCACAAGCACCCAACCGAGTGGTTCGCGTTCTAGGGCACGGCGTCCTTCCGAGCCGACCACGCTGCGATCAAGGCCACCGGCAATCCGACAAGCACCGCGTGCCCAATAACGCTGTTGAGGATCGACCCAAACGGCTCGTTGAATACGGCCGTCGGACTTCCGCCACGAGCCGACAGCGGCAGCACGACCATCTGCATCACGTAGTTTGCGATGACGCCGAAGATAAGCCCCGAAACGACCGGATGCCGCAGCATGAACGGTATAAAACGGCTGCACAAGTAATACACGATCGCGATCGAGAACGCGACGCAAAAGTGCATCAGGATGCCGAACAGCGCTGTGTTCCACCCACCGGCTCGTGCAGCATCGCGGCCTAGAATGCCGGACGCGGGCCCCCACCAGACCTGCTGAAAAGTGATGCCGTAATACAGCGGAAAGAACGTGCTGCCGTCTATGAAATCCAGTATGCCGACCGCGAGGCCGCCAAAGAGAATGGTCTCCAGCGCACGCGGGCGTAAACGAGTACTAGGTGTTGGATCGTCCACCTGATCTCCTCCAAGTTGTGATAGAAAATACGAGCCCTAGGATGACGCAAGCTCAACCAGCGGTTGCTTTGGCGGGAGCGTGTTCACGACACCATTGAACGTTTTGCGATGGATCTCGCAGGGTCCGTGGTCATACAACGCTTTCCAATGAACTGCGGCCCCGTAGCCTTTATGAGAGTCAAAACCGTACTCGGGATACGTCTCGTGCCACTTGCACATCAGTTCGTCGCGGTATGTTTTTGCGATCACAGAGGCGGCAGCGATCGAGGCCGAGATCGAATCGCCCTTGATGATGTCACGCTGCGGGAGCGGACATCCCTTTAGGCGAAGAGCGTCGATGAGGAGATAGTCTGCAGCGGGCTTGAGTGAAGCGACCGCCTGGAGCATCGCCTGTTTGGTCGCTTCCAGAATGTTGATCTCATCGATGACATCGGCCTCGATCTGACCGATCGCATAGGCGATGCAATTCTCTTTCAGCTCGGCGGCGATCTCATCGCGAAGTTCCGGCGTGAGCTTTTTCGAGTCGTCGAGTTTCTCGGGATAAGGCTTTGCGGGGTCGAGAATGCACGCTGCGGCGACGACAGGGCCGGCAATGCACCCGCGGCCGACCTCATCGAGGCCGGCGACAAATGAATAGCCAGCACGCCGAGCTTCCTCCTCAAAGTAAAGCCCGATGCCGGCGATCTTAAGATCCCCAAATAATGCGGGCAGCACCGAGCCGTCTTCTTTTGGCGTCTCGATGCTGCCCTTCTTTGCCATGGAATTACTTGCCTGCTGCGGGCTTGCCCTTAGCGCGTGTGTCGCGCTCCTTGATACGGGCGGCCTTACCACGCAGATCGCGGAGGTAATACAGCTTAGCACGACGAACCTTACCGCGGCGGATCACGTCGATGTGATCGATGACGGTCGCGTGCAGCGGGAAGATACGCTCGACGCCCACGCCAAAGCTGACCTTGCGGACCGTCACGGTCTCGCGTGCCCCACCGTGCTTGCGAGCTATACAGATGCCTTCAAAGGCCTGCAAACGCTCCTTATTGCCTTCCTTGATCCGGACGTGCACACGCAGCGTGTCGCCCGGTTGAAAAGCCGGAATATTCTCTTTGAGTTGTGTCGTCTCGACAACGTCTAGTCTATTCATTTTAGTGTCGGCCAGAGGTCGATCCCTTATCGAGACCCACTTTCACCATTTTCTCCTGTCAATAGGTCCTTGCGGTACCTTTTTGTTTTTTCGAGCGCCATCTCGTGACGCCATTTATCTATTTCGGCATGGTTGCCATTCAAAAGCACATCGGGAACGTTCATTCCCCGAAATTCGGCTGGCCGCGTGTAGTGGGGACAATCCAATAATCCGCCCTCGAACGAATCATTTTCCGCCGACGTCTCGCTGCCAAGTGCACCCGGCAGCAGCCTCACGATGCTGTCAACAACAACGACCGCCGCAGGCTCGCCGCCCGATAGCACGTAGTCGCCGATCGAGATCTCGTCCGTGACGAGTGTATCGTTCACTCGTTCATCGACACCCTCGTAGCGTCCGCAGATGATCACGATATGATTCGCGTCATCGGCGAACTCTCTGGCCACCGGCTGCTTGAACTGCAGTCCCTGAGGCGAGAGCAGCACGACGCGCGTCCCTTGGGGATAAGCGTCTCGGCCGCTCGTGCCCAACAAATTTTCAATCGCGGCGAAGATCGGCTCCGGCTTCATCACCATCCCGTCGCCGCCGCCAAATGGCCGGTCATCGACCATCTTGTGTTTGTCCATCGCGTACTCGCGTATGTCGTGGACGTTTATTTCAACTATCTCGGCTTTTTTTGCCCGCCGGATGATCCCAAAGTCGAAGACCTCACGGAAGAATTCCGGGAAGATTGTCAAAACATCGACCTTCATGCCTGGAATGCACGCGTCTCGCGCGCATCAACGTAGCCTCTATTCGACGGGTGCAGGCGGGACGCCTGCGTTCCAGTCACTCAAAAATCTAGTAGTCCCTCAGGCGGATCGATGATGATCCTCTTCTTATCCACATCGACCTTGACGCAGATGCTCGTGGCGAAAGGTATCAGGTACTCTTTCTCACCTTTGACGACCAGAAGCTCCGTGCCGCCGGTCCGCATAAGCCCGGTGACGGTGCCGATTTGCTTACCGTCGGTCGTCTCGACCTCGCAACCCTCGAGCTGCCAGTCAAAGAATTCGCCGTCCTCAAGCTCAACTGCCTCGGACTCGAGTACGTTGACCTCAGCGTCTCTCAGCGGCTCAGCCCCGTCGATAGAATCGACACCCGCGAACTTCAGCACCAACCGACCTTGTTGGAACCAATGCTCTTCAATTTTCAATTCGCGTCGACTGCCATCGGGCAGCACCGCGGTCACGTTCTCAAGCCCTTCGAAACGCTCGGGAAAATCCGTCAGCATCTCGCACGTGACCTCGCCTTTAATGCCGCGGGGCTTGATAACCTTGGCGACGGCGACGAGACCTTCCACTAGTCCTCGACCAAGTCGAGGTGAAAACGCTTACCCTGCTTTTGGCCTGCCGCAAAGAGAACGCTGCGGATCGCTTTGACCGTGCGTCCCTCGCGGCCGATCACGCGGCCCATGTCGTGCTCCGCGACGCGGACCTCGAGACGGACGTTCTTACCATCCGTGATCTCGTCAACGGTCACCGCGTCGGGCTCGCCGACGATCGAGCGAATGATCTTTTCAACAGCGTCCTTCACAGGTTACTCAGCCGGAGCTTCTTCAGCTGCCGGAGCTTCTTCAACGGCCGGAGATTCCTCTGCGGGAGCGACCTCAGCGGCCGATGCCTCTTCTGCAGGAGCGGCTTCAGCAACAGGTGCCTCCTCCACAGGAGCAACTTCCGCGGCCGGTGCTTGCTCAGCAGCGGGAGCTTCCTCCGCAGGTGCCTCGGCGGCAGCAGCTTCCGCGGCAGCGGCGGCCTCAGCTTCCATGCGAGCCTTCTCTTCCTCAGCGGCTTTGGCCTCTGCTTCGGCTTTGAGCTTCGCCTGGCGTTCAGCTTCGGCAGCAGCCTTCTTATCGGCTCGCGCCTGCATCGCCGCAGCACGCTCTTCCTCTGTCTGAACAGGGTTGTTCTTGATCAGCGAACGAACGGTGTCCGTCGGCTGAGCACCAACACCGATCCAGTACTGGATCCGCTCATGGTTGAGCCGAACGTCCGCAGGATCAGCCAGCGGATCGTACGTGCCGAGATTCTCGAGGTACGCACCATCGCGCTTTGAGCGATTTTCCTTAACAACGACGCGGTAGAAAGGTCGTTTCTTCGCGCCCATTCTCATCAAACTAATAGCTAGCATAGGTTTCTCATCGAGAGGTTGAGTGCCCCGAGGGACAGGTCAACGTCGTTTCTTATGTCTCTTTTTCTTCTTTATCGAATTCTTTGGACTCGTCGGTCCGTCATCTGAATAATCTACGGCAGAGCCGCCGCCCAGCATCCCGAGCGGATTGCCGCCGCCAAGCATGTTGCCCAGACCGCCCGCGAGTCCGCCGGCCATTCGCTTGGCCATTCCACCAAACAGGCCGCCCTTGTTCATTTGGGCCATCATTTTCTTCATCTGGTCGTACTGACGAAGGATCTGATTGACCTCCGAGATCGTCGAGCCCGAACCGCGGGCGATACGCGTCTTGCGACTCGCGTCGATGATCTGCGAACGGTTGCGTTCCTGCAGGGTCATCGAGCCGATGATCGCCTCGGTTCGCTTGAGCTGCGCATCGACCTCGGCCGACTGTGCATCGTCCAACTGAATGCCGCCGGTGAGCTGCTCGGGGAGCATCTTCATCAGCTTTGACATCGAGCCGAGCTTTTTGAATTGTCCGAGCTGATTGCGAAAGTCCTCGAGCGTGAACTGATTGCTCGTCATCTTTCGCAGCTGCTCTTGGGCCTCTTGCTCGTCGATCTTGCCCTGGACTTCCTCGACTAGCGAAAGGATGTCGCCCATTCCAAGAATGCGCTGGGCAATGCGATCGGGGTAGAAAGGCTCGATGGCGTCGTATTTCTCGCCGACGCCGACAAATTTGACCGGCTGGCCAATGACCTGCCGGATCGACAAAGCCGCACCGCCGCGTGCGTCTCCGTCCATCTTTGTGAGAACGACGCCGGTGATACCGACGCGTTCGTGAAAAACTTCTGCCGAACGGACCGCGTCCTGACCGGTCATCGCGTCCGCTACAAACAACACCTCGAGCGGCTTTGTCTCGGCCTTGATCTGCTCGAGCTCGACCATCAGCTCGTCGTCTATGTGTAGACGTCCGGCCGTGTCGATCATCAGGGTGTCGAATCCTAATTCCGTCGCGTGCTTCATCGCACCGCGAACGAGCGTCATCGGGTCGTTCGTCTCGGCGGCCTCGTAAACAGGTACGCCGACGGCATCGCCGACGACCTGGAGCTGTGCGCGTGCGGCCGGACGGTAAACGTCTACAGAAACGAGCAGCGGCTTTCGCTCCTGGTTGTCCGAAAGCCAGCGAGAGATCTTTCCGGTCGAGGTCGTCTTACCCGAGCCCTGAAGGCCGACGATCATGACGACATTCGGAATTTGCTTGGTAAAGACGAGTCTCGACGATGTCCCGCCCATCAAATCGACAAGCTCGTCGTAAACGATCTTGACGACCTGCTCGTGAGGCTTGAGGCCGTTCCAGACCTCCTCGCCCTCTGCCTTTACGCGGACGGCTTCGACAAAGTCTTTTGCGACCTTGTAGTTAACGTCCGCCTCGAGCAACGCCATCCGGATCTCGCGAAGCGCAGCATCCACGGCCTCGGGCGTCAGTTTGCCCTTGCCGCCAAGTGCTCGCAAGCTTCGTTTTAGTTTGTCGGACAGCGACTCGAACATCGGTTCTTTCTGCCGACTATAGACACACTCCTGCCTCAATAGTCGAAACTATAAATACTAGTGTTTTGCTGGGTTTGGTGTCAAGGAAGTGCCGCTCGAAAGCACACATTCAACCGCCGCGGTCACTTGCTCGACCGAAACGCTGTGGATACACCGAGAATCGCCAAATGCCTCACATCGATAACCCGGACAAGGCTGACAGTCAAATGGATTAAACACGATCTCGTTCGGCGCGTCGGTCCACGGACGCCAGTGAGTGCGGTTCGAGGAGCCAAATAGAACTACCGTGGGGGTTTGTACGGCGGCCGCGATGTGGGCGATCCCGGAATCATTACCAATAAAGATCCGCGCTTTTGAGGCTAGAGCTGTGATCTCCGGAAGCGTCAGATCGTCGAAGGTTGTGATCGGCACCCTCGTGGCTGCTGACAACTCCTGTAGGGTTGCCGATTCGGCGTTGGAGGCTATCGCGATGACATTAAGTCCTTTATGCGCAAGCCATTCCGCCACCTCCGCGAAGTTTGCCGCCGACCAGCGTTTTGTCTCGAAGGCTGTGCCCGGGTGAAGTAATGCGATTTCAGATCTCAAATTTGAAATTTGGAATAGTCGGGCCTCGACGGATCTGACGGCCTTCGCGGTCACAGCAAGCGTGGTTTTTGGCAGATCGTCCACAGGCACGCCCGCAAAGCCGATCAGAGCCAATTGCTGTTCGGCGGAGTGCATCTTCTCGCGACCCCAGAATTCCGCAGGTGAGGAAAGAAGGTGGTTGTAGAGAAATGAGTACTGATAATCCGCGTTTCCGAAGCGGTATTTAGCTCCCGAGGCTCGAGTTAGGAACGTCGAGGTCGTGCCGCCGTGGAGGTTGAATGCAATATCGTACCGCCGGCTGCGGAGCCGAGAGACGGTTGCGAGCCGAGCTGCTAGTCCGGATCCCATCGGAATTACATTCACGCCCTCGAAGCCATCGAGAACCTGGGCGACCCAGTCTTCCAGAAGGATGTCGATCTCGGCCTCCGGAGCGTGCCGGCGGAGCGCGATCAGCGATGGCGTGGACAGGACGGTGTCGCCGATCGAGCGGAGCTTGATGACGAGAACGCGCTTCACCTCTGACCAAGCTATCTGTTCGCGCGCGGACATGAAGGTGTTAGACGCCGTGAGTCGCGTGAGTTACTGCTTTAGAAACAGATCCTCAACATTCCAGAGCGAGTACGGAATGATCGGCGACGGGTTGTAGTTGCCGATCTTGGAGTTCGCACCCGTGATTATGTGCCGGGCGACGAGGGGGACGACGGGCATCTGGTCACGATAGACCGTTTGGATCTCGTAGAACGCGGCCTTGCGTTTCTGCTCGTCACGCTCGGTGGAGACCTGGTTGAAAAGGTCATCGACACGCTTTTCCCAATCGGTCGCCGGCTGTTTTTCCTTTGGCTGCCATTGATGCTGCGAGCCGCTCGATAGGAGGAAATTCCCGTAAGACGTCGGCTCCACATCAGTTTGTGTGAGGCCGATCAGGGCTGCGTCGTAATCAAAAGACTTTTGCCATCGGTCAAGGAGAGATGGAGTATCGAGCGGCACGACATTCATCTTGATGCCGAGCTTTGCGAGGTCCTGCTGGATGAAGGCGGCCATGTTTTTGCGGGCCTCGTTCTCGGCGGGAACCAGGAGTGTGAACTCGACATTATTGCCGCTCGCGTCCTGCAGCACGGGTGCGTCCGCAGGGCCGGTCTTTTTGAAGCCTGCGTCTGCAAGCGTCTTTTCCGCGGTCGCAAGATCGTATTTGATGGGTGCGATATCTCTCAGCCCCCAGTTCTTGCTCGCGGGCGAGACAAAGCCGTAAAGCGGCGTCGCGAGACCCTGCAGCGTGACGTTGCAGATCGTGTCCCGGTCGATCGCGGAGGCGATGGCGGTGCGGAACGCCTTATTACTAAACCACGCTCGTTTGACGTCATTGCCGAGCGGTCCATTCGGACCCGTTGTGTTCTCGTTGAAGAAGATGTGGTCGATCGCGAGTCCCGGGCCGGCGTCATAGCCTTTGACCTGACCGTTAGCCTTGTTGAGCTCGACGAAATCATTCGTGCGAATTCGGTCGCCAATATCGAGAGCACCTTGGCCGAGCTGGGCGAAGGTGTTGTTGGGATCGTTCACGACGACGATAGTGACGTTGTCGAGATAAGGAAGCTGCGTGCCCACGTCGTCCTTCCGGTAATAGTGCGGGTTGCGTGCGTACTCGATCCGCTCGCCGGGTTTCGAGGCGGTGACGATGAAAGGTCCGCTGGTAATGATCTTGGTTGGGTCGGAATCGACCTTCCAATCCTCCGCAAGCTTTCCTGACTTGAGATCGTCGCCGAGAATGTGCATCGGCAGAACGCCGAGATTTACAAAGTACGGCTCGGCGGAAGCGACAGGCTTTGGAAAAACGAACTTGAGGTGCGCGTCGTCGACCTTCGTCACCGTTATCGGTTTGTCCTCGATCTTCATCGCGTCGCCGAATGCCGGCGATTTGACCTTGTCGTCGAGCATTGCGTTGAGACTGAAAATGACATCGTCGGCAGTAAGCGGATGTCCATCCGAGAATTGCAGACCATCACGCAGCTTCACGTCGTAGTTCTGCCCGTCACTCGTCGTCCACGATTCGGCTAGACCTGGCACGAACTTCTGCGTCGAGTGATCGAACTCAACAAGCCTCGACATGAGCATGAAATACGACGCCGTCAGACCCGCCTCGTCCTTTGCCATCAGGTAGTTGAGCGTCGATGGCGGCGCCGTCACGCGATACGTGATCTTGCCGCCGCGAGTGCCGTTAGTGTGGGGCTCGATCTTCGATCCCGGCAAGTTCGCGGCCGGTTTCGGCGGAGCTCCGCACGCGAGAAGTAAAGCCGCGAGCGCTGTGAAAACGATAAGGATCGACGATCGCTTGACGGGTAGTTTCATCGGGATGTCCTTCTTCAAGAAAGGCTTGAGGCGATTTGAGTTTAGGGCGTTTTGTTTTGCAAATCAATGAGGAAAGAGGCGAGAATGTTCGTGCTTTTTTCGCTCTTTGTCTCGCGGCAAAATGCTCAAGCTCATAATTCGAAAGATCGGGCAGGGAGTGCTCATGATCGTCGTTGTTTCGGCGATCACGTTTGCACTTCTGTCGGCTGCGGGCGGTGATGCATTGACTGTCCTTCGAGACAACCCGCAGATCTCCGAAAAGACCATTGAGCAACTCCGCGAAGTTTACGGTCTTGATAAACCGGTGCTTTCCCGATACGTAACGTGGGCACTCGGTGCCGTCCGCGGTGATCTTGGCGAATCGATGGCGTTTCGAATTCCGGTGTCGTCGCTGGTCTGGACGCGATTCTCGAATACGCTACCGATGGGCATTATCGCGCTTGTAATGTCGATCGTCGTCTCTTTGCTGCTCGCGATCTGGGCCACGCGGGCTCGGAACAAATGGCTTGATAGGATCGTCGAAGTATTGATATTCCTAACCGCATCCACCCCGCGAATGGTGCTCGCGCTTCTTGCGCTGGTTGTGTCCTTGAGTCTGGTGAGTACGTCGAGTTACGTCTTTCAGCTCATCGCGGGTGCAATCGTTTTGGCTGTACCGCTGATCTCGATACTGCTCGCACAACTTAAAAACGGTCTCGATGAAGTCATGTCCGAGGACTACATCCGGACCGCCCGCGCAAAGGGCTTGAGTGAGTGGTCAGTCATCGCAAAACACGCGCTGCGGCCCTCGTTGAGTCCGTTTCTAACCACCGCGGGATTAAGTCTTGGAGGATTACTTGGCGGCTCTGTGATCGTTGAGAGCGTGCTCGGGTGGCAAGGCATCGGAGCGCTCGTGGTATCGGCGGTTCGCGGACGTGACGTGCCGGTCGTGATGGGCGTCGTCCTGATCTCGAGTGCGGCGGTTTGGTTTGGGAATGCACTCGCCGAGGTCCTGCAGTTCGCCAACGATGCTCGCATCAGGGCGGGTGAGAAATGACGAATGATCCCCGCAGCTCATCGGTCAAGGCAGGTCTGCTCATTCTCGCCCTGCTCTACGCGATCGCGCTTTTTGCCGAGTTCATCGCACCCTACAATTACCGGGAGCAAGCGCGACAGGAACCTTCGGCACCAGCGACGACGATCCGCTTTGTGGATGGGAACGGCGCATTTCATCTGCGTCCTTTCATCTACAAGAGCCGGCTGACCGATCCGCGCAACGTCGAGTACACCGAGGACACATCTCGCGAATACCCGCTCGGTCTTTTTGTTCACGGGTCCTCGTACGATCTCCTCTGGCTCGTGCCAAGCGACACTCATCTGTTCGGCGCAGTGTCGGCTGATGGCGAAAGCGCTCCTCAAGTGCATCTCCTCGGAACGGACCAACTCGGACGCGACCGATTCTCGCGGTTGGTAGTGGCGACACGATTCTCATTGCTGGTCAGTCCAACTGGGACGATCCTCGCGTGTTTGATCGGTGTACTTTTTGGCTCTGTTAGTGGATACGCGGGTCGAACGATCGATTCGGCAATGATGTCGATCGCAGACACCGTCATCGCGCTGCCGACATTGATCCTGATACTCGCGGCGAGAGCGGCGTTTCCGTTGGAGCTGCCGCCGTGGCGTGCGGCGACGCTTTTGATCTCGATCTTTGCGCTGACCGGGTGGGCGGAAATGGCTAGGCTTACACGCGGGCAGGTCGTCGCTGTAAAGAATCTAGAATTCATCACCGCCGCCCGTGCGCTCGGTGCCGGAGAATCACGTATCCTCTCAGCACATGTACTACCGAATATCGCGGGCCCTTTGCTCGTGCAAGCGACGTTGATCTTGCCGGCATTCTTTCTCGCGGAGGTCGCGCTGTCGTTTCTTGGAGTCGGCCTGCAGGAACCGGAACCGAGCCTCGGGAATATGCTGACTTCCGCATCCGATCTCACACAGCTCGGCTATCATCCGCTCCTGCTACTATCGCCGGCGGTGGTCATCTTCGTGTTCGTGCTTGCAACGCGATTGCTCAGTCGCGAACGGCGAACCTCGTTGGCCTAAGTAACGTAAATCTTATTCTCACTAGGCGATTTGGTGTATCATTTCGCCAATCCCGGCAGACAAAAGGCTTTTGGAACAATGGAATACTACGTTTTCAAAGACGGTCAGAATCTCGGACCGATGTCCGAGCAGGGTGTGATCGATGGATTGCGCGGCGGGCGGTTTCAGCCGAACGATCTCGGGTGCCGCGTTGGCGAGAGCAGCTGGCAGGACCTCAGCATTCTCTTTCCGCTCGAGGGTCAGAGACAGCCATATTCATGGCAGCAGCCCGGACGTGCAACTGGACAGGTCTACGAACAGCCTCGGCCGCAACAGCCCCCGCCCGGTTATCAGCAACCAGCTCCGATGGTGCAAGTCCAGAACAGTGCCCAGGCGAATTATCCTGGTGGCGACTTTTTACTTGGCCCACGACTCGGCGCGTTGCTTATCGATGCAGCATGCGCGATACCGCTGACATTTATCGCGGTCATTCCGTTTCTTGGCATCTTGGGTGCACCCCTGCTGGCGGCTTATTGGGTCTCACGGGATTCGTTCTTTGGCGGACAGAGCATTGGGAAGAAAGTCGTCGGTTTGAAGGTCATCAAGCCGGATGGCTCGCCCTTCACATGGGCAGACTCGGTGAAGCGCAACATCATTTACTTCGCGCTACTGGTGCTCATGATCCCGATCTATGGACTTGTCTTTAATGGTCTCTTGAGCGGACCGCTGGGTATTGCCGAGTTGGTCATGGTTTTGACGGGCGGCCAGCGGATCGGAGACCGCATGGGCAATACATACGTCGTGAGGGCTTGAGCATGCCGGACATGATCTGCCCAAAGTGCGGGCGGAACTACAGCGACGAACTTCTGTACTGCCTCGACGACGGCACCAAGCTGCTCGAAGTGCGTGAGGAGCCCGAGGTCGAAACTGTTGTCGCTCGTCCGAGGATCGTCGTCGAGACGAATAGGGCGGCCAGCCAGGAATATTGCCCGGCGTGTGGCACGGCGAATAAGATCGGTTCACGGTTCTGCAAAAAGTGCGGTCAGCCCTTAATCGATGATGGTGTCGCCCCAACGCCTGTTGATCCGGCGCCGGTGCACCCTGATGTTTTAGTCGAAGAACCGCGACGCAAAAGCTACGCCGGACTGATCGCCCTCGCATTCGGACTCGTGGGACTGTTTCTCCTCGTCGTGGTGGTCGGGCTCATCGCCTACAATTGGAGCGGCGGAGGCACGACTGTTACAAACGCCAATAACACCGCGGTTAACACGGCCACGCCGACGCCAAGACCAAAGACCCCAACGCCTTCGCCAACCGTAGATCAATCGAATATCAACGCGCGGACCACGTCTCGCATCGGAAAGACCGGGACGCTGACGACCGACGCGAATCTTCGCGAGGAGCCGGACCCAAATTCCGATAAAGTCGGAACGCAGTACAAAGGAGCGAAGGTCAAGGTGATCGAGGTCGCGGAGGTTCCGAACGACGAAGGCGGCACATCGATCTGGTATCACGTCAGTGTTACGAGCTACGGCCGAAGCACCGATCCCAACAACGCGGGTCTCGATAAAGATCCGGGCTCCGCCGATGAAGGCTGGATCAACAGCAATCCAAGGGTCTATGACCAGTCAAAGAAAGCGCAGGTGCACAAACGGACCGTTGATTTCGGCGATAATAATTAGGCACTCGTGGACAAGAATGCTCAAGGTCATACTCATCTCCCTCGGCCTGTTTTTCGCACTTGCAGGATACGGCTGTGTGGACGGCAGCAACACAACTCTTGCGACCCCGCAGCCGACACCTGTGAATAGCCCCGCGACACCAAAAGGCGATTTCAAAACGAACATGCCGCCCGGATTTGTCGAGCCGACGGATGGGGTCGGTGAGCGACTGCTGCGGGACTACGGCGCTGTTCTCGCCGCAAAAGGCGTGAAGCTGCCAAACTCGATCATCTTCAAGGACGAGAAGGAGGTGACCGAGTTTCAGCGATCTGCTGGTTCGGCAAAGGCGGTGATCGGAGGCTTTACCGTCGAGCTGCAGCCCGCTGCCCTCAAAGGGCTACAGGATGCGATCGCTGACGCGGCAAAGTCCGACCTTAAGATCACGCCTCGCGGGGGCGATTCTTCAAAGCGAACGTACGAACACACAGTTACCTTATGGGCGAGCCGGGTAAATCCAGGACTTGCTCATTGGGTCGCGGCCGGCAAGCTTAGTGCGGCTGAGGCTGCTCGAATCAAGGCCATGACGCCGTTTGAGCAGGTTCCTGAGATCCTCAAGCTCGAGGACCAGCAGCTGTGGTTCTCTAAGGATCTTTCGAAATCGATCGTCTACTCCGTCGCACCACCGGGAACGTCACAGCACCTGCTCATGCTCGCGCTAGACGTCGCCCAGTTTGACGATCCGCGAGTGAGGGAGATACTCGCGAGGCACGGTTGGTTTCAGACCGTGACGTCGGATCTGCCGCACTTCACATATCTTGGCGTCGACGAGAGTGAGCTTCCGAAGCTTGGACTTAAAAAAGTAACTAACGAGAATCGCGAATTCTGGGTACCGGACATCTAGCATGAATGCCGAAAGGCGGCGTCTCGCCGAATCCGACCGACGTGACAAGCACTGGAAGCGCTGGGGGCCGTACCTGAGCGAGCGCGGCTGGGGAACTGTGCGCGAGGACTACTCTGCCGATGGATCGGCGTGGGAATACTTCCCGCACGATCACGCACGCTCGCGGGCTTACCGGTGGAACGAGGACGGCATTGGCGGCATCTCCAATCGCCGCCAGCACGTTTGCTTTGCCGTCGCACTTTGGAATGGACGCGATCCAATTCTCAAAGAACGCCTTTTCGGTCTAACCGGCAACGAGGGCAATCACGGCGAGGACGTCAAAGAGATCTACTACTACCTCGACTCCACGCCGACGCACTCGTACATGAAGTTCCTGTACAAGTACCCTCAGGCCGAATTTCCGTATCTAGACCTCATCAACGAGAACCGCCGTCGCAGCAAATTCGATCCCGAATACGAGTTGATCGATACTGGCGTGTTCAATGAAGATCGTTATTTTGATGTCTTCGTCGAGTATGCAAAGGCCGATATCGATGACGTTTTGATCCGGATCACCGTCGCGAATCGCGGGCCCGAGGCGGCGTCGATCAATGTCCTTCCGACTGTCTGGCTCCGAAACGATTGGACGTGGTTCGGGATCGAGCCGACAGGAGCGATCTATTCGCAGGGTGATCAAACGCTTGTTATCGATCACCCAAAGCCCGGCACAAGATACCTCCATTTTGAGGATGGTCCGGAGTTCCTCTTCACCGAAAACGAGACAAATAACGAGCGGCTCTTCAACGCAGCCAACGAATCACCTTACGTGAAGGATGCATTCAACCGTTACGTAGTAAATGGCGAGGAGGCGGCGGTTAATCCGGCTCTTCGCGGCACGAAGGCGGCCGCGAACTACAAGCTCGACATTCCCGCGGGTGGTGAGGTGGTGCTTCGGATGCAGCTGACGGATAGCACCGTGGGTGTTTTCAATGAGCCCGCAAAAACTGCGGCTGCCAAGTCTGTGATCCTCGGCCCTTTCAATGACGTCTTTGCTCAGCGGATCGCGGAGGCCGATGAGTTCTACCACGAGCTTGCATCACCCGATCTCACTGAGGATGGCAAGAATGTGCAGCGGCAGGCGTTCGCGGGAATGCTCTGGTCAAAGCAGTTCTACCACTATATCGTAAAGGAGTGGCTCGACGGCGATCCGGCGATGCCCAAGCCTCCTGCGTCGCGAAAGACCGGCCGCAATTCCAACTGGACGCACCTGTACAACTCGGACGTCATATCGATGCCGGACAAGTGGGAGTACCCGTGGTACGCGGCGTGGGATCTGGCATTTCACTGCATCCCGCTTGCGCTCGTCGACGCGCAGTTCGCAAAGGAGCAGCTCATCGTGATGCTTCGCGAGTGGTACATGCATCCGAATGGCCAGATCCCTGCGTACGAATGGGCGTTCGGCGACGTCAATCCGCCCGTGCATGCGTGGGCGGCGATGCGTGTCTATCAAATCGACAAAAAACAGCGGGGACATGCGGACCGAGCATTCCTCGCACGCATCTTTCAAAAACTGCTGCTGAATTTCACCTGGTGGGTGAATCGTAAAGACACGGACGGCCGCAATGTTTTTGAGGGTGGTTTTCTCGGACTCGATAACATCGGAGTCTTCGATCGCTCGCAGCCGCTTCCGACCGGAGGCCATCTTGCTCAATCCGACGGCACGAGCTGGATGGCGATGTACTGTTTGAACATGCTTACGATCGCGCTGGAGCTCTCGATCGAGGACCCGACGTACGAGGACGTTGCTAGCAAATTCTTCGAGCACTTCGTCTACATCGCCGACGCCATGAACAACATGGGCGTCGACAATCTCTCGCTATGGGACGAGAATGACGGCTTTTACTACGACGTGCTGCACATCGACAGTATCGGCTATAGCATGCCGATCAAGATCCGCTCGATGGTTGGCTTGATCCCGCTGTTTGCTGTAGCAACGATCGATCCGGACCTTCTGGCGCGTCTGCCGGACTTCCAAAAGCGGATGAGGTGGTTCATCGACAATCGTCCCGACATTACCGAATGTATCAGCTTCGCACGGACTCCGGGCGTCAACGAGCGTCGACTGCTCGCCATCATCAACCGCCCAAAGCTCGAGAGTGTGCTCAAGTACATGCTCAATGAGAACGAATTCTTTTCGCCCTATGGGCTCCGCTCCCTGTCGAAATTTCACAAGGACGCGCCTTACGTCCTAGAATTCGACGGCCAGGAGCACCGAGTAGACTACGATCCGGCAGAATCAAGGAGCGGCCTTTTTGGCGGTAATTCAAATTGGCGTGGCCCCGTTTGGTATCCCGTGAACTACTTAATGATCGAGTCGCTCCAAAAGCTGCACTATTACTTTGGAGAAAGCTTCAAGATCGAATGCCCAACCGGTTCGGGCGTCATGATGGACTTGTGGGATGTCTCGCAGGAGCTATCGCGACGCCTCTCACGGCTCTTCCTCAAAGATGAGAATGGCCACCGGCCGGCAGAAGGGAGTGTCGAGAAATACGGCACCGATCCTTTCTTCAAGGAACATCTTTCCTTTTACGAGTACTTCCACGGTGACAATGGTTCGGGTCTTGGTGCATCGCACCAAACGGGCTGGACGGGTCTCGTTGCAAAACTTCTGCAGCAATCGGGAGAATAATTCTCGCGGAGCGTATGCGGCTAAACAATAGCCGCTCAGCCACACGCCGAAAATCGCTCAATATGGAAAGCGGTGCTCGGCTGTTGGGCCACTCAATACATCCCATTCTCATAGTTTTTCCGCTGGGGTTGCTGTCGACGGGAGTGATATTCGACTTCATCCATCTGCTAGGCGGGAGTCCCACATTCACGCTTGTCGCGTACTGGATGATCGCAAGCGGACTGATCGGAGGCGTGGTCGCGGCCGCTTTTGGCTGGGTCGACTGGTTCGTGATCCCGGCAGGCAGTCGGGCGAAAAGGATCGGCCTCGCACACGGAATCGTGAACGGCATCGTCTTACTGCTTTACGCGGGAAGCTTGTACGTTCGCTACAACGACCCGTCTCAGCCTGAGATCATGGCGACGGTGTTCTCAACAGTCGGAGCGGGCTTCGCCCTAGTCGGCGGCTGGCTCGGTGGCGAGCTTGTAGAGCGGCTCGGAGTGGCCGTTCACACGGGTGCGAATGTCGACGCGCCGAATTCGTTGTCCGTGACGCGGGTACCGCACAACTCGATGCATCCGACCGCCGCCAGGAGATAGATAATGCCCGAACAGGACGGCTGCGAGCCGCAGCAGTGTTTAGAAAGCTTGTGCGAAAACGGCTTTGATGGCGATATCGCGAAGACCGCCCTTGCTCTCGGCCGCGAGGATTCTGAGATCGAGGACATGCTCTCCGGTGACGTGCCGGTAGATAGCGACCTCGACATGAAGTTTCACGGTCTCGCCCAGGAACGCGGTATCGATCTCAGTTAGTCGCGTGCGACGAGCGGTCCTCGTGTCTTTCCTTCCAATCCCACGCGGTTTGAATGATCTCGTCTATCGAAGCGAATTCCGGATCCCAGCCGAGGTCCTTTTTGATCTTGTCGGATGACGCGATCAACGTCGCGGGATCGCCCGCACGGTTTGGTGAGACCCGCGTCGGAATGCTGTGCCCGGTAACGCGACGGGCCGCCTCGATGACCTCCTTCACCGTGAATCCGCCGCTAAGTCCCAGATTGTAAGTAGCCGAGCCCGAATCAAGCTTATTCAGAGCCAAGACATGCGCCTTCGCAAGGTCGGAAACGTGGATATAATCGCGGACGCAGGTACCGTCGCGCGTCGCGTACTGATCGCCAAAGATGTCTATGAACTCAGCCTCGCCGCTTGCCGCTCGAAGCACGAGCGGGATGAGGTGCGTCTCGGGCTCGTGCAATTCGCCACACCGCTCGGTCGCTCCGGCAGCATTGAAGTATCGGAGGGCGACGTATCTCAAATCGTATGCCTTGTCGTACCACTTGAGGATGTGTTCGAAGGCGAGCTTCGACTCGCCGTAAGGGTTGGTCGGCTCGAGCTTGTCGGTCTCCTCGATCGGCTGCTTCTCGGGCTCGCCGTAGACGGCAGCGGTAGACGAAAAAATGAGTTTTTCCACACCTGCATCGCGCATCGAGTCGAGAAGAGCGGCACCGGCGACGACGTTGTTAGAATAGTATTTCGCCGGATCGGTCATTGATTCGCCCACGAGCGACGAAGCAGCCATGTGTATGACGGCATCGATCTTTTTGTCCGTCAGAAGACGCTCAACAACTTCACTCTCGGCGATATTAGCTATCGTGAGTTCCGCATCAGGATGCACCATCCACTTATGGCCTTTACTCAGATCATCGATCACGAACGCGGTGTGCCCCGCAGCGATACATTCCTCGGTGACGACACTGCCGATATAACCGGCCCCGCCTGTAACAAGAACATTCATCTTTCTAACTCACTCATGTCTGAGAACGTGTTGAATTCATTCCTAATGGGCGGCTTCGAATGCTCGACGCACCGTAACCGGTCGGGCAAGCGGCTCGATATGATCGCTGCGACGCGGCACGACGAACTCGCTGAGGCCGACTACGCACGCCTGATGCGTCTTGGTATCCGGACGGCTCGTGACGGAGTACGATGGCACCTGATCGAAGTAGAGCCCGGTCGATACGATTTCGCAAGCCTCACGAAGCAGGTCGCAGCTGTTAGAGCCACGGGCGTTCAGATCATTTGGGACATCTTCCATTACGGTTTCCCTGAAGATGTTGATGTTACCACTCCCGACTTTGTTGACCGCTTTGCGTCCTTTGCGGCAGCGACATGCGAATTTCTTGCTTCCGAGCTCGGTCCTCGACTGGTGATCTGCCCCGTCAACGAGATCTCTTTTTTCTCGTGGGCAGCCGGTACTGCCGGCGTGTTTTATCCCTTCAAGAAGAAGAAGGGCCGTGTTATCAAGGCGAATCTTATCGAAGCCGCGTGTGCCTCGATAGCACTGATCCGTGAGCGCATCCCGACCGTGCGATGGATATTTACGGAGCCGGCGATCCACGTTGTTCCCTCGGCCGTCGGATCGAATAAACGCTCCGCCGAGCGTTACCGCCGCGCGCAGTTCGAAGCTCTCGATGAGCTTTACGCTCGCGATGCTCTCGATATCATCGGGCTCAACTATTACATCCACAATCAATGGCGCCACCCGAGTCGCAGACCGCTGCCGCTCGATCATGCAGAATACCGGCCTCCACACGAGATCTTTCTCGAATTCTACTCGCGTTACGGCCGTCCGATGATCATCTCGGAAACGGGGATCGAGGACGAACGACGTCCGGAATGGTTTCGCTTCGCGTGGGGCGAGGCACACGCCGCACGCGAGCGCGGTGTTCCGATCGATGGCCTCTGTCTCTATCCGATCGTCAATCACCCTGGTTGGGAAGACAACCGTCACTGTCACAACGGTCTTTGGGACTATGCGAACTCGAATGGCGACCGCGAGGCCTATGCACCACTCGAGTCCGCGATCCGAGAGGTCAGTGAGACGCCGACGCGTTCTTAACGCCTGAGCCGTTACCGTTGACGACGGGAACGGGCAGCCCATTCGTGTTGCCGTTGGAAACGACCGGATGTCCATGGCTGTTCCCTGGCACCTGGACTAGGTGCGGCACGTTGAGCACGCTCGCTGTCGCGGCGGTTTTGCGATCCATTCCCGCGATCTTCGCGTACGTCGTTAACGCCTGACCCGTCACCTGGTCCATGTTGTAGTACTTGTAGGTCGCGAGACGCCCGACGAAGTGAACGTTCTCCTCGCTCTCGCCGAGCTCTTTGTATTTCGCGTACAGCTCGGCGTTCTCGGCCTTTGGGATCGGATAATACGGATCGCCCTCAGCCATTGGGTACTCGTAAACCACCGCGGTCTTTTTGTGCTGCTGACCCGAGAGGTACTTGAATTCTGTCACGCGCGTATACGGCTGCTCGTTCGGATAGTTGACGACCGGAGCCTGTTGGAACGTCTCGCAGTCCATCGTTTCGTGACGGAATTTGAGCGAGCGATACGGCAGCTTCCCGTAGCAATAGTTGAAGTACGCGTCGATCGGGCCCGTATAGATCAGCTGTTTGTATTTGACCTCGTTCTTTAGCTCCTCGTAGTCGCAGTTGAGGGCGATCGCGATCCGCTCGCTGTCGAGCATGTTTTCGAACATGCGGGTATAGCCATTTTTAGGCATCGCCTGATAGGTGTCGGTGAAGTACCGATCGTCGCGATTGGTCCTCGTAGGAATGCGCGCGGTCACCGCAGCGTCGAGCTCGGACGGGTCCAGTCCCCACTGCTTCCGGGTGTAGTTTTTAAAGAACTTTTCGTATAGCTCGCGTCCGACAGCACCGACAACAACGTCCTCGGAGGTTTTCACGTGCTCGCGCGGCTCGCGTATTGATTCGAAAAACTGCTCAACGCCCTTCGAGTCCAAATTGAATCCGTACAACTTATTGATAGTGTCCAGATTGATAGGGATCGGAACGAGCATGCCATCCACGCTCGCAAGCACGCGGTGCTGGTACTCGCGCCATTCCGTGAATCGGCTCAAGTAGTCGAAGATCTCACCCGAATTCGTATGAAAGATATGAGGGCCGTACTTGTGGATGAGGATCCCCTCATCGTTATAAAAATCGTAGGCGTTGCCGCCAATGTGGTTACGAACGTCGCAAATGAGCACACGTTTGCCCATGCCGTTTGCAAGACGCTCGGCCAATACACTCCCGGCAAAACCGGCTCCAACTATCAGGTAGTCAAACATTTTACTTCACCCCTTGCTTGCAAAAATAACGGCCGTTTTTAAGCGGCCGCGAGCAATAAACCTTGTTCCGAACCGCCGATATCGGCGCTTGCTTTTTCAGGCTGTGGCCCCGCGATGACGCCATCGATCAACTCCGCCATCGCCGCGAGCGTTTTATCCCACGAATTCTCCTTTAGGAATTCGCTAACCTCTTTGTCGCGGGCCTCCGCGTCCTCTGTCATCGCCGCCTCGAGCGCCGCAACAAATTCCCTTGCCGTGCGTGCGATGTGAACAAGCCCCATCTCGCCATATGGCGTGACTACGTCCGTGATCGCCGTCGAGACGACGCCGAGACCAGCGGAGAGATACTCGGGCGTCTTCGTAGGGCTGATGAATTTCGTCGATTCATTCAGTGCGAAAGGCATCATTGCCGCATCCCAACCGCCGAGAAATCCCGGGAGCTTTTCATACGGCTGCATTCCGAGATAATGAATGTTGTATCGACGCGGCAGATCGTTCTCCGAGATCTTCACCACCGGCCCTATCATCACGAAATGCCAGTCAGGCTTGAGTCCCGCGACGTCCGCGAGAAGCTCGATGTCCATTCGCTCATCGATCACGCCCGCGAAGCCTATTCGTGGATGCGGAATGTCGCGTTGCTCGTCCGTTTCTTCCGTGATCTCTCTTGCCTTCGAAAAATGCGACACGTCGACGCTCGACGGGAATGCATAAACCGACGGGTGACGGCCCTTCTTCGCTTCGTAAAGACTGCGTCCTCCGGTAAACACGAGGTCCGCCATCTCCAAGAGACGTCGTTCGTTCTCAAGCAGCTCAGGCGGTGCTCCGCGAAACGCCGACAGCTCATCCATGCAGTCGTAAACCACCGCCGACGGCTTCGTCTCGGAAGCGAGATCAAGCATCATCGGCGTGTAGAACCAATTGATATGCCGCTCGACGCCAAAACTATCAAGTACGTCGCGGAGCAATGGCTTCACACGGTCGTGAGCGGGACCGCCCTCTGGCGATAGACGCGGCACAAGCCGGTACACATTTGATTCCGGATTGATCACGTCAACCGTATCTTCTGCAGCGTCGAAGACCGGCTCTTCAATAAAGAACACGCGCGAGGCGCGTGCAAAACGGCTCATCAGGTGCTGGGGCCGCTGATAAACAAAGTCCCACCGAAGGTGCGAAAAGCACACGACATCGTGCCGGGAGCTTAGTCCTTTAGCTGTGGGAGCTGGTCCTGTCATAGATCTTGCCTTCCTTTCCTAACCTAAGTTTCGGTTACAAAATGACTATGACATGCCCTGTTTTTGGGCACTGTAGGCTGTGTTACAGAGCCGCGGGACTAGCTTTTTTGCGCGTTTTAAATAGAATACTTGTCACACTCAACAGAGGGAGGGACGAATCATGGAACGGACGTGGAGAAACCTTTCAGCGACGCTGATCGCTGTCGCAATGGTGCTTGGGATCGGATTGGCATGCGGCGGCACCACAGCATCCGACGAAACTGATAAAGCAAACGCGCTGGTCAATGACGGCAACGCAGCCGTCGATGCGGGCAAGAAATTCATCACCGACGCGCAAGAGAAGATCACGACTATGATGGGTACGGACTTCCGCCATCTCGCGACAGCCCGAAATCTCGCGAATGAGGCCATTCGTCTCTATGATCAGGCCGAGGACAAGTGCAAGGCCGCGGCCGGCAAATACGATGAGGGCAGCAAGCTAAAGATCGACGAGCACTTCAAGGACTATCTCGCGGCCAAGGCAAAGGAATTCAATACGCGCTCGGACGCTATCGAGGCTTTGAAGTCCGTGCCGCAGGCGTTGCTCGACGCCCAAAACTACAATGCCTTCATCAGTCGCGCGAACGCCGCAAATCAAAAGGCAGAGAGTCTCGGCAAGCAAGCCGACGACATTGCCGCTCAAGCCGACAAGATCCAGAAGGACAATCCGAATAGTTTCAAACACTAACCTAACAAGAAAGGCCGCTCCGAGCGGCCTTTTGCTCTTTTATTGTTCTGCTTTCCACTGGAAGCAGATGCTGTAGCCGTCCGGATCCTTGAAGTTGAGCTGCCGCATGCCGTACCAGGCGGTCTTTGGAGGCTGAATGTCAGGGAGCTTGTCCTTTAACTCTTCGTACGCACCATCGACGTCCGGGTAACTGAAGTAAAGACACGTGTCGTCATGCCATCGAACACGATCGGCAGGCGGAGCATCGGGAACGTGACCAGGTTCGTACTGGTCATTGAGCATTAGGTTGATCCCATTCAGCTGTAGCCAGACCCAGCTCGATTCGTCGCCTTTGCCGGAGTCGCCGACGACCTCAAAGCCGAGAATATCTCGATAAAACGCAAGAGCCCGCCGCATGTCAAAGACCTGCAACAGCGGTGTCATACTTTTGATCTCAGCTTTCATCAATTGCCATATCTTATCCGAGCACGCTCCCGCGCTCGTGCGGCCTCGACCTCGCGATCTCGAGGTGCCGCGTTGGTAACAAGGGAGTTGAGCATCTCCTGCGCGGCCGCCGCCACGCGCTCGACGGCGAGATCGAACGCCTCCTGATTCGCCTGCGAGGGTTTATTCATTCCCGACAATTTCCGGACGAACTGCAACGACGACGCGTGGACCTCATCAGTCGTTGCTGGAGGATCAAAATTAAAAAGCAGCTTGATGTTGCGACACATAATTACGGGTCTATGAACTGATGAGACTCTATGACGGTGCCTCGTTTTGGGAAGTAGCGTTCGATCAAAGCGTCGTGCAGCTCCGCATCCTGATCGGCACAACAATCCTTTATTACAAAAATACGATAGTCGCGATCTGCAGCCTCAACGAGCGTTGAGAGAACCACCCCGCTCGTCGCGATGCCAAACATCACTAGCGTATCAATGTCGGCAGCTCGGAGAACCTGCTCGAGGTCGCTCGAGCTGAACGCACTTACGCGGTGTTTTGTGATCACCACCTCGTCATTCAAAGGTGCGACCATGGGATGAAACTCGACGCCGGAGCCAACGAAACTCTTTTGCCGTTCGGGCGAATTCTTGACAGCCCCGAATAGTGGATTTCGCGGACTTACCTCCGGCATCCCTGGCCGAAATCCAACGTGAACATGGATCACTGGCAGACCGCGGCTGCGTGCGGAATCGAGTACTGCCGCTGCGCGATCGAGCAACGATGCGGCGCCGCCGATGTAGTTCTCAACGATGCCGTTCTGCAGGTCCATGCTCAGGACCGCAGTGTGCTGTAGGTCGGAAGTGCTGATCTCGCCCATATCCCTATCCTACGCCCGAGATCGCGTGAGCCACTAGATCGAAAGACGGTCTATCCACTCACGTGTCGTCCGAGCCATCTCGGCAAACACATCCTCTCTCGATGTGCGTGTTTTCTTGAGGATCTTGTAGCCATGGTTTGCCGTGTCAATGAGATGAAGTGTGGCATTCTTGCCCAGCTTATTGATCGTGGGCTCCATCAGGTCGAGGGTCGCCAGCTCGTCGCGACTTCCCGAGAGAAAGAGCATCGGGATCTTGATATTCGCCAGATGCTCGGCACGCTTTGTGTCAGGACGTCCGGGCAGGTGCAACGGAAATGAGAACAGCACGAGACCCTTTACGTTCTCGAGCGGCTCCTCAGATTGTGCGGTGGTCGTCATCCTTCCACCGAACGAATGGCCGCCAGCAAGCAGTGTCAGTTCCGGAGCAGCTTTATGGGCCGCTCTGACGGCATTCCTGATCGTCTCGACACAGGTCGCCGTCGAGTTTCGAGCTGTGCCGTTCTCGGAATAGGGAAAGTTATATCGGAAGGTCGCGATCCGCTGCTCGGCCATCGCATCGGCGATGGCCTGCAGCGTCGCGTGTCGCATATTCGTCGATGCACCGTGCCCGAGCCCGAGCAGATGAGTCGCATCCTGGGGCCGCGTCAGGATCGCAGAGACGTCGCCCTTGTCGGGTGTGGCAGTAAATGTGAGCTCGACTTGCTTCAAAAAGAATCGGGCAAAGCTATTTGAGCCGTTTGACCAGCCAGTCGCTGACCCTTTCAACCACCTCAGGCTTCATCATTATCGGCGGCGGCAGCTTTGCATAATTTCCCGGAAAACCATCTGGGTCCGGCACGAACAGGTGATTGAGTCCGGGCAGAACCTGCGCCGTGACATCTTTATTGCCGGCGGCTTTGAAGGCGGCTTCCATTAGGGGCACATTGGTCGCAACAGCCTGCTTGTCGTTCGAACCGGTGAGAATGAGCACCGACGGCGTCTTGACACGACGCATCGTGGACGCAGGATCATAGGTTAGGAAAAACTTCATCCACGGATCCGCGGCCATCATTTGATCGATCTTTGACGGAATCGCGGCTATCTGTGCATCACGTTGTTCCGGCGTGAGTTTGGTGTCATGCTTCGCGATGTTCTCTAGCTGGAATTGAAGCGCGCTTCGTCCAGGCTCGGCGATGCCCGCGAGTAGCACGATAGCCCGCAATGTCGGCTCCTTATCGGCTACCATCGGTGCGATCACAGCACCCTCGCTATGGCCAAGAACGCCAAGTCGATCGGCTCGTATTTCAGGCCGCGTCCGCAGGTACGCGAGTCCTGCTCGAATATCCTCCGCAAAGTCCGCGCTTGTGGCACCTTTGAACACACCTCCCGATGCCGCGGTTCCGCGATCGTCCATGCGCAAGACGGCTATTCCGTGGCGTCCGAGCGAATCAGCGATCTGGCGAAACGGAAGAAATCCCGGTAGCCCGATATTCTCGTCGCGATCCTCGGGGCCGGACCCGGTGATCGTGACGATCGCCCCAACCGGCTTTGATCGGCTCGCTCCCTTTGGCAATGTCAGAGTGCCGGCCAGCGTGAAGCCGCCCGGCGTAGTCACCGACACATCCTCGGCCGTGTACGGAGCGTCAGCCGGAGCGGAATAGTCCGGCTTTGGTGTTGGTGATGGCGTAGGCTTTGCGGCAGGAGGAGTCGGGGTTTCGCTACGTTTGAACGTGAGCGGTATCTCCTGGCCACTCTGGAAGAGCTTCCCGGTTAGTTCGGTGCCTTCTTTGTTGAGGACAGCCTCGTAGACGAGCCCGGCGGACTTCACCTCGAAGCGGGCCTTGTCACCATCCAGCGTAATCGAGTCCAAGGGCACCGTCGCTCCCTGGTCGACGCTCTCGAATTTTCCGGTGTACACGCCCGAGTCAGACTTCGTAATAGTGATAATTATCCTAAGCTGTGTTGCTCCGGCGTCGATCGTTCCATTCCATGTGCCTTCAAGGCCTTTGGAAGCTTGACCAAGCGCCGCGCACGAAAAAAGAAGCAGCAATAATAGCGGCCTAATGGTAGTTTTCATCTTTTCTTAATGAAAAAGACTAACGGTGGGGCGTGAATTCTTCTTCAATCCTCGCGAAATTTTTGCAGGAGGAATTATATAGCGCGATTCGGGCATGAACGCCATCGTGCGGAGTCTAAATCTCGATCTTCGAGAATGCATAGCTGCCGAGCACCACAAATATCAACGCCGAGATACCAAGTATCAGGGCGCTGAATTCCGGTGCAAATTGGCTTGTGCCGATCAAAACATTGCGCAGCGCATCGACTCCATACGACAGTGGATCGATGCGCGTGAGGACATTGAGCACGCTTGGCAGACCTTGCAGCGGAAACATCGCGCCTGACAAGAAGTAGATCGGCAGCACGACGAAGTTCATGATCAGCTGCATCCCCTGGATGTCCTTGAGCGACGAGCCGATAGCCATCCCGAGCCCTGCAAAGACGAACGCCGTCAGGATCATGAACGCGAGAGCGATCGGCAGCGACGCCCAACTCACCGGACGGAAGCCCGCGATCAGACAGACCACGAGGACGAGGAGACCCTGGATCGTCGCGACCGTTGCACCGCCGAGCGTCTTGCCGATCATCACCGTAAAGCGCGGCACCGGCGCGACGAGCGTCTCTTTAAGAAATCCGAATTGCCTATCCCATAGCATTCCGAGTCCTGCGAAAACGGACGTAAACAACAGCGACATTCCGATCACGCCCGGGGCGATGAATTGCAGGTAACTGCCGTTCCCCGCCTTTTGAAAGACCGGCCCGAGCCCAAAACCGAGAACCAAAAGGTACAAGAGCGGCTGTCCGAGCGATGCGACGATCATCGCGCGCGAGCGTGTGTACCGTTTGAGTTCGCGAAGCCAAAGGATGTAGATCGCATTCATGTTATTTCCTCCACATCTTGGCCATCTGGCGAAGTTGATCGGCGGAGCCGGCCTTCTCGTCGCGAATGGTGTTGCCGGTCAGCGCAAGGAAGACCGCTTCGAGTGAGTCAGCACCTGTCTGCTGTTTCAGCTCGTAGGGCGTGCCCATGGCGACTATCTTGCCGTGATCGATGATCGCAATTCGATCGGCGACGCGTTCGGCCTCGTCCATGTAGTGCGTCGTCAAAAAGACGGTCACGCGTTCGGTCTCATTGATGCTCTTGACCGTCGTCCAAAGCTGGTTGCGGCTCTGCGGATCGAGCCCGAGCGTCGGCTCGTCGAGAAACAGGATCTTCGGCGTGTGCAGGAATCCACGTGCGATCTCGAGACGACGCTTCATGCCGCCGGAAAATTCTTTTACGTAATTGTTCTTGCGGTCCGCAAGCTCAAACATCGTCAGCAGCTCGTCGATCCTTTCGTGACGTATCTTGCGCGGCACATGGTAAAGCACGCCGTGAAGATCGAGATTCTCGTAAGCAGTCAGCTCCTGATCGAGACTCGGATCCTGAAAGACGATGCCGAAGCGTTTGCGAACCTCATTAGCGTTTGCAGCGACATTCAGTCCGTCGATCTCTATCGCCCCGCTTGTCGGCCGCAGCAACGTCGTGAGCATCTTGATCGTCGTCGTCTTGCCGGCACCGTTTGGCCCAAGGAACGCAAAGATCTCACCCGCCGCGACATCGAACGACACACCATCCACGGCAGTAAAGTCACCGAATGTTTTTACGAGGTTTTCGACTTTGATCATTGCGTTCAGGCGGCTCGCCGATACGGTAGGATAGCAGGACATCCGCGAAGCGTGTATTTGCAAATTGCGGGACGGCGCAAATATTATTCTTCGGTCAATTTGCGGATAGTCCGAGGCGAGTGCGTATATGAAGAAGCTCTGGCTGATCGTGATGGTCGTATCAATCGTGGCAAACGGTATCGGGCAGGTGAATGACAAGGTGAAAACCTTCAAAGCTCTCTACGAGGACGAACTGCAAAAAGCCGGTGTGGTCGGCAGCGGTTTTGTGTTCGTCAGGAACGGCGTAACGATCGCTGACTCTCGTTACGGCCTAGCCGATGCGGCGAAGGATCAGCCGGTTGATGCGGACACGATCTGGCACTGGGCGTCGAACACGAAACCATTCACCGGCGTCGCCATAATGCAGCTCCGAGATCGCGGCTTGCTAAAGCTGGAGGATCCCGTAACGAAGTATCTTCCGGAGCTACGTGCAGTGCACAACCCTTACGGGTCGATGGACGACATCACGATCCGTCATCTGATGACGCACTCCGCCGGATTTCGAGGCCCGACGTGGCCTTGGGACAAGGGCGAGAGCTGGGAGCCATTTGAGCCGACAGAGTACTCACAACTCGTCGCGATGCTCCCGTACACCGAGATCCTGTTCAAGCCGGGAAGTAAATTCAGCTATTCGAATCCGGGGATCGTCTTCCTTGGACGGATAATCGAGAGACTCTCGGGCGAGCCTTACCAGGCATACATCGACAAAAACATCCTGCGTCCGCTCGAGATGTATCACAGCTATTTCGACACGACACCGGCGTACCTGCTGAAGCATCGGTCGCACTCGTACTACTTGCGCGACGGTAAGCGCACTGAGGGCCGATTTGATGCGAATACCGGCATCACCGTCTCGAACAGCGGCCTCAACGCGCCGCTCGGCGACATGGTCAAGTGGGTCAACTTTCTTCTCGGCGATCCTAAGCGGCGGGACGTTTATGATCTTGTCCTAAAACGCTCCTCGCTAGAGGAGATGTGGCAGCCGCAGCTGAAGACGGAAACCGACTCGAACGGCAACAGCGGCTTCACGACGGACATCGGTCTAATATTCTTTCTCGACAGGTCGTTGGGCCCCCTGCATCTCGGGCACGGCGGCGAGCAGAACGGGTTTGAAAGCTACATCGACTTCGATCCGCAGAAACAAACCGCTTCGATCATTGTCTTTAACACGGACATCAGTTATCCGAAGGGGACGCCGGATGACAAGCAGGTGGTTTACAGATTGAGAACCGCCGTCCGCGGATTGTTCTAGAACCTACGCCGAGAAATTCTTCCGCAAGCCTTGCCACACGTCGCCGTAGTTCTTCTGCAGCTGTGGGCACTCCATCGCAAAGGCCGTCGGGCGAATGATGTATCGCGATTCGAACATGAAGGCCATCGTGCCTTCTAACTTTTGCGGCTTGAGCTCGGCGTTCGAGGCTTTATCAAAAGCGTCCTGATCAGGCCCGTGTGCGGACATTTGGTTGTGAAGCGACCCGCCGCCGGGGACAAAGCCTTCCTCCTTAGCGTCGTATTGGCCGTAGATGAGGCCCATGTATTCGCTCATCGTGTTGCGGTGATACCACGGCGGCCGGAAAGTATCCTCGCCAACGAGCCAGCGGTCAGGAAAGATCACAAAATCACAATTCGCAACGCCTGCGTCACCCGAGGGCGACGTCAGCACCGTGAAGATCGAGGGATCGGGATGGTCGAATGAGATAGACCCGATCGTGTTGAATCGCCTGAGATCGTATTTGTAAGGCGCGTAGTTCCCATGCCACGCGACCACATCGAGCGGTGAATGGTCGATCTCGCACGACCATAGATTCCCGCCAAACTTCGCAACGACCTCGTGCGGCCCGTCCTTGTCCTCGTACCACGCGACCGGCGTCTCAAAGTCGCGCGGATTTGCTAACCCATTCGCACCGATCGGACCGAGGTCGGGCAAGCGAAACTGAGCCCCATAGTTCTCGCAGATATAACCGCGAGCGTACTTCTCCGGGAGCTCGACGCGAAACTTCAGCCCACGCGGTATGCAGCAGACCTCGCCCGCACCGATCTCGATGATGCCAAGCTCCGTGAGGAAACGGACGCGATGTTTCTCCGCGACGACCAGCATCTCGCCGTCGGCGTTGTAAAAGAAGCGATCCTCCATATCACGATTGCAGTGATAAATGTGGATCGCGATGCCGTGCTGCGAGAACGAATCACCGTTGCCCGCGATGGTCTTTATCCCGTCGATAAAATCGGTCGGACCTTCAGGCTCGGGCATCGGGTCCCAACGCAGCTGATTTGGCGTGACGGGTTCGGCAAAGCTGCTTACCCATCCGCCATTGTCGATTCGGTTGAAAGGTCGGTGCGTTACTGACGGTCGAATGCGATACGTCCAGGTTCGTCGATTGTGAACGCGCGGGACGGTGAATGCGGTCCCCGAGAACTGCTCGGCATACAACCCGAGCGGTGCCTTTTGCGGCGAGTTGCGTCCTACCGGGAGCGCACCCTGGACGGCCTCGGTCGCAAACTCGTTACCAAACCCGGTCTGATATTTCAGATCCATAGAAGAATTGGCCACAGATTAACACGGATGGCACTGACCAGATCTCTTCCTGTCCGTGTCTATCCGTGTGATCCGTGGCTGATTTGGCTTAGAGATTACCGCGGCGACGTTGCTCTTCCTCGATCGAGACAAAGAGCGCCTTGAAGTTGCCCTTTCCAAAACCTTTGCAGCCTTTGCGTTGCAAGATCTCGTAAAAGACTGTCGGCCGGTCCTCCACAGGCTTTGTAAAGATCTGCAGCAGATAGCCCTCGTCATCTCTGTCGACGAGAATGCCGAGTTTCTGCAGGTCGGCGATGTCTTCATCGATGCGGCCGATGCGATCGGGCAGCTCTTCGTAGTAGGTGTCGGGGACGCGGAGGAATTCCACGCCGTTGTCCTGCAGCTTAGCTACAGTCGCGCGTATATCGCGACACAAGAGTGCGATGTGCTGCGCTCCAGCTGACTTATAAAAATCAATGTACTCCTGGATCTGCGATTTACCGCCCTTCCCTTCAGCCGGCTCGTTGATCGGGAACTTGATGTTGTGCTGCCCGTCGCTCATCACGATCGACATCAACGCCGAATACTCTGTCGAGATGTCCTTGTCGTCGAACGTAATGTAGCGGAAAAAGCCCAGCACGTCGCGATAAAAATCGCACCACGTGTTCATTTTGCCAAGCTCGACGTTTCCTACAATGTGATCGACCAGCATGATGCCTACCGATTCGCCATCGACCGGCTGTGAGACAAATCCCGGGAGGAACGCCCCGACGTACGTGTACTTATCGGTGGCGTCTGTCTCAGCACCCGCCCTCGGCGAGTTGTAGCTAAAGAACGAGTGGATCGTATCGCCATACGTCGAGATCGCTGCGTGACGAACCGTGCCGTTCTCATCCGTTATGTCGTGCGGCTCGATGACGCCCTTCGCACCTCGCCGGACCGCCTCGTTGTAGGCGTGGTCAGCATCGTCGACATAGAACGCAATATCCTGCACGCCGTCGCCATGCTGTTTCACGTGCTCGGCAACGCGATGGTTCGGATGCATCGCGGCGGTCAAAACAAAATTCACATTGTTTTGCCGAATGAGATAGCTGGTAACGTCTCTCTCGCCCGTCTCCAATCCCCGGTAAGCCGCTCGCGAAAACCCGAACGCCTTCCGGTAATAAAACTCGGCCTGCTTCGCATTGCCGACGTAAAACTCGACGTGATGTATCTTCTTGAGGCCAAGCGGATTCTTGACCTCAGTGTTTGTATCAATTGTGGTGTTCGTTTCGGTGATCATCGTAAAACTCTGGAAAACTCTGTCCCGTGTCCCATGCTGTCCCATCTACCTTTGGGACAGGGAAGTTGCTGAAACAAAGCTTTTAGCTGTGTCGTCCCAGAAAATTTAAAACAGCGACTTCCCGGCCTCGGGTGAAAGGCTGCAGTGTTGCAGCCTTGGTACATTGTATCAGCCATGTCAAGCCTTCAGAATGACTCAATATACTTCCTCGTCTGCTCCTTGAGCTCCGCATACGACGGAATGACGTAGAGCACCGGCTGCATGTCGCTGTACGTATAGTCGTGGTTAATGACCTGCTCGAGATCGAAGGGCCGTCGCTCAACCTCATTGCTGAACGCATGCTCAAGCTCGCCGTAGCTTGAGAGGAGTCCGGCACCGTATGCCTTTGTCTCGCCCTCGTGATCCACGAGTCCGAACTCGACCGTAAACCAGTAGAGTCGGCCCAACTCCTCAAGCTGCTGATCGTTCGCCCGCCTCGCACCGTGCCCGACGAACTGCGAGTAGTCTGCAAACGCCGGGTTCGTAAACATCGGCTGGTGCCCGATGATCTCGTGAACGATGTCCGGCTCCGGCGTGTAGTCCGGTCGCGAAGTGTGGCGAATGTACTGTGTGGACAGCATCACGCGATATGACAACCATGAGAGGAACGCTCGCGTGTCGACGAGACCCTCGATAGGTGCGAGACGAAAGCCGGTCGTCTCCGTCAGCCGCTTGCTCATCGCCGATAGCTGCGGGATACGGTCGTTAGTAATCCCGAGGTCCTTTTTCGCGCGCAGGTAAAATGGCGAAGCGTGCTTTTTGTGCAACTCCTCGAGTTTCGACGCAACGTGCCGCCAGATGCCCTGCTCTTCCTCTGTGTAATCGACGTCGGTGATCTCGCCGGTCTGACGAAATTTCTTTGCTAGGGATGCGATGTGGTCACGCCTTTCGCGATAGGCCTGATCGTTCGCTCCGGGATGGTCGAGGTGCAGCTCCTCGATGTCCTCGAACGGCATGTCCTTAAAGTCAGGCAGGTCCTCGTCGGCGATCTTGTAATTTGAGATCGCAAAATCACTTTCGGTGGTGGTGGCTGCTGTATCCATCGATCCTGAGGACTCCTTGGTTGTTTAGATGCCTGGCGTAATGTCCGTGTAACAGATGATTTTAGTACAAGTGGCCCTCGCAAGGGGTGACCAACGTCACTAATATCAATTATGTGAACGCCAAGGCAAAGCGGATCGTCAGAACCTACCTCAGCCTCACGCTACTCTCAACCTTTGCGTCGAGCTTTATCTGGGGCATCAACACGTTGTTCCTGCTCGACGCCGGGTTGTCCGTCACGGCGGCCTTCGCGGCGAATGCGTTCTTTACGGCAGGCGAAGTTCTGTTCGAGATACCAACAGGCGTTGTGGCGGACACGCGCGGTCGGAGAACGTCGTTCTTACTGGGCACGCTCACGCTGTTTATCACGACGCTCGCGTATCTCTGGCTGTGGAAGACAAAGGGTCCATTCTGGGGCTGGGCCGTCGTGTCAATGCTGCTTGGCCTTGGTTTCACGTTCTTTAGCGGTGCGACGGAGGCGTGGCTCGTCGACGGACTCAAGGCCGCAAAGTTTGATGGTGCCCTCGACAACGTCTTTGCCAAAGGTGCCATAGCAAACGGCATCGCGATGCTCACGGGGACCGTCGCCGGCGGCATCGTAGCTCAATACACGAATCTCGGCGTTCCCTACGTGATGAGGATCGTGGCACTCGGAGCGACTTTCGCGATCGCATTCTTCCTGATGCACGACGACGGATTCAAGCCAAAGACGCGGTCGGGATTTATCCACGAGGTCAAAGACGTGGTTTCGGAATCCGTCGAATTCGGCCTGCGCAATCGCCCTATCCGATGGATGATGCTATCGGGCATTTTCAATGGCGGCGTCGGGATCTTTGCGTTCTATGCGATGCAGCCATACCTGCTCGAGCTTTACGGCAACTCGAGTGAATACGCCATTGCCGGTGTCGCTGCGGCGATCGTCGCAGGCTCGATGATCGTTGGGGGATTGCTCGTGCCGCACGTGAGTAAGCTTTTCAAACGACGAACGTCGCTCCTGCTCATGGGGTGCGTCATCAGCGTTGTGTCGCTGGTACTGATCGGTCTCGCCGGGAATTTCTACGTCGTGCTGGCAGTCCTCTCCGTGTGGGCGACCGTCTTTTCCGCGACAGGTCCGATCCGTCAGGCCTACATGAACGGCATCATTCCATCCCGTCAACGCGCGACCGTTCTCTCAGCCGATAACATGCTCACGTCCTTTGGCGGAGTCGTGTGCCAGCCCGGTCTCGGCAAGGTCGCCGAGGTTTGGGGCTACCCAACCTCATACCTCGGCAGCGCGGCATTTCAGATCCTCGCGCTGCCGTTCTTTATTTTGGCTAAACGGGAGAAAGCGAAGTCGGATCCGATCAAAGATTCCAAGCAACCTGACTCCGCAGGCGCATGAGCGTTCGCTCAAGTCCGATGATCTCAAAAACCGATAACATCGACGGCCCTACAGCGACTCCCGTGAGGAGTGTGCGGGCACCGTTCATGATAACGCCGAGTTTTGTGCCTTTTTCCTCGGTGAAGGCTTTGACGACCGCCTCGATGGCAAGCTCGCTGAATGCGGCCTCGGCGAATTCCCCTTCGAATCGCTCCGCGAGCTCGGGCATCCACTGCTGCAGGTCGGGGAACTTTTTGAGATTCTTTTCCACGGCCGCCGGATCGAAATCGTAGTCCTCGCTAAAGTAGGCGCGGCCCTGGCCGGAGAAATCCTTGAGCGTGAAAAACCTGGCCCGGATGAGATCGACGGTCTTCACGTACCATTCGTGCGAGCCAAGCTCGGGGAGATCCAAGGCGATAGCCTCGGGGTGGTCGTCGTAACCGGCGGCTGCCTCAAAGCCTTGCGATTCGGTTGACGAGATGGCAGCGGCGACTGCTTCGCCGTCCTCGTCGTATTCTTCCCGCCAGAGTTTTGAGGCTTTGAGCTCCGCCTTGACCATTGGCAACAGCTCGGCGAGCGGCATCGTGCGGATGTACTCGGCGTTCATCCAGATGAGCTTGTCGTCGGTCCAACGTTTGGGATTGCCGGGCTCGTAGTTGAATATCGCCGATGAACGATGCACGCCCTCGAGCGAAAATTTCTCGATCAGCTCCTCGAGCGAGTAGATCTCCTTTTCCTCACCCGCGGACCACCCGAGCAGCGCGAGAAAGTTACGGAATGCATCCGGTATGAAACCCGCATCACGATAGGTCGTGAGGCTCACGATCTCACCATGGGTCCGTTTGCTCAACTTCTTCCCACCGGGTGCGAGGATGAGCGGCAGGTGGGCAAAGTTTGGCTTCGACGCACCAAGTGCCTCATAGATCAGAATCTGTTTGTGCGTGTTCGTGAGGTGGTCCTGCCCGCGAATCACATCCGTGATACCCATCTCAATGTCGTCGCAAACCACCGCGAGGTTGTAAAGCGGATGCCCGTCCGAGCGTAGAAGCACGAGGTCCTCGATCTCCGAGTACTCACGCTCCTGCAAACCGAAAACTCCGTCCTCGAACGAGGTTTTGCCTTGTTCAGGCACTTTCAGCCTGATAGCAAATGGCTCGCCGGCGGCGGCTCTTGCGTCGGATTCCGCTCGACTCAGGTCGCGATACGCGTTGTCGCGCATGTTCTTTTCGCCGCCTTGAGAGCGCGCGCGCTCCTTGATCGCGTCCTTCACGTTAGCGTCGTTCGGATCGGCTTTGGGGGTGAAGTCGCGGTAGGCTTTACTCTCATCGAGCAGCTTGATCGCGGCGCCGCGATGCTTGTCTGCGTTATTGGACTGAAAAACGATCTGCTCGTCCGGGTGAAGCCCGATCCACGACATCCCGTCGAGGATCGAACGCGTCGATTCGTCGGTCGAGCGTGCGAGGTCCGTGTCCTCGATCCTCAGCAGGAATATCCCGCGGTTCTCTCGAGCGTAAAGGTAGTTAAAAAGAGCGGTGCGCGTGGCACCGATGTGAAGGTACCCCGTGGGAGAAGGGGCGAATCTGACCCGCATCGTCATAAACAACTAGTTTGTTGTAATGACGCCGACGTGGCAAGAGCCGCTTACTCGGCCGTGGGCTCCCAGAGCTCGACCTTGTTGCCGTCGGGATCGATGACCCATGCGAATTTGCCGTTGTCGTCGGACTGCGGTTCGCCTGCGAACTCGACCCCAGCTTCTTTTAGCTGCGCAACTAGTGCATCAAGATCGTCAACCCGATAGTTGATCATGAATGACGCATCGCTCGGCGCGAACCATTTACTGTCCGCAGCTGCGACGGTCCAAACCGTCTGGCCGCCGTCGACCTGCTTATCGTCAGACCACTGAAGGATGGCCCCGCCCCAACTCGCTGCCTCAATGCCGAGATTGTCGCTGTACCACCTCGCAAGAGCTGCATTGTCCTTTGTACTCTTAAAGAAGACGCCGCCAATACCAGTAACTTTTGCCATAGATCTCCTACGCCGGCTCCGCCGCCGGTAATATCTCGCGTTTCCTCAGCAAAGCCGCACTGAGCAAAGTGACGATCACACCGACGGGCAAGATCTCCATCATCGTCATTCCAAAACGCACGAGAAAATTCTTGTACATCTCCATGAATTGCTCCATCTCGACCTTTGCCTTTTCGATCTCGGAGTCGGATGCTCCACCCTGCTTCATCTTGTTCAAATTATATTCGGCGTACTTGTCGAGGAACGCCTGCCCGCTGCCGCGGTAATAGAGCTCCCAGCTTCCCGCGTAGCAAACAGCCGCGATGAGGCTCATCAGAATGCCGACCTGCAAGCCTTTCCAGAACGAAATATGACCGCCATTCTTATCTCGGTACGACTTGACCCCAAAGAAGACGACCGACAAAGCGATTATCATCGTCGCGTAGCCGAGCGTCACGCCGTTGTCGAGGTTTATGAACCCGACGTTCTGGACAGTGATCAGGAGCCACATCAGGCCGCCCGCGATCGCACCCGAGATCAGGCCAAATATCAAAACGATCCTTGTCATAGCTTTTTCCTCCTATCGATGGAAGGACTTTACAAATACGCCGGGCATGGCGCATCGGCCAAAAGTATGAATTTGCCGCTGGAGACTAGTTTTCAGTCGAAAGTACTAGGGGATTATACGCAATTCCTTGGCTCGGGCAATCGCCTCGGTGCGGCGGCTTGCATCAAGCTTTGCGAGGACGTTGGAGACGTGAGTCTTCACAGTGGACGTTGACACAAAAAGGCGGTCTGCGATGTCCTGGTTGGAAAGTCCCGCGGCGATGAGCTCGAGGACCTCGAATTCACGCTTTGAAATTCCGAGCTTCGTGACCGCAGCATCATCCCGCACGAACGGTCCTCCGACCTCTACCTCCACTACCTTGGGCCGCGTTAGCTTGAGTCCGGCCCAGACGCCGATGATCGTGAACATTAGGGCGACGGCTCCGATGTAAAACTCGAGCGGAATATCTCGAATGATGTATTTGTATTCGACAAGCTTGAGCAGGCCGGTCAGAGCAGCCAGGGCGAGACCGTAGATGATGACGGTTCGGCGCATCGGGAACAGTGGTCAGTCGTCGGTTGTCAGCGGTCAGTGTCAGAACAGAAAACCGGTCGGCAATGTCGATCCAGAAGCAACTTCTGACCACCGACCACTGACAACCGGCCACTATTATCTGGCGGAGACGACAGGATTCGAACCTGTGGTACCCTTTTGGAGTACAACGGTTTAGCAAACCGCCGCTTTCAGCCACTCAGCCACGTCTCCTCTTTAGAGCCCATTGCTGCTATTCGGCCCAAAAGATAAGGTCTAATTCTGACGACCGGGGCAAACCTTTGTCAAGCCTAAGGGCATCCCAAAGACCAAGTACAGGACCCTTTACATGCTTGACACGGCTCTTGCGTTGGGAAGAAAATACGAGCGTTACTCGGAAACTCTGTAAAGTTGAGACATCCGCTTAGAAAATCCAGCATTTTGTGTGTCCTCGGGACCGTCTTGGCGCTCGTTGCGGGCGCGTCTGCGGCGACGAATGACGGCTCTTCCGGAAACGTCATCATCGACCGTCAGAATGCGTTCGGCACGATCCGCGGCGTTGTGCGTGACGATTCAGGAAGCCCGATCGCCGATGCTACGGTGGCGATCTTTAAGGCGGGCACTCAAACATTACTGAAGCAGGTCTCGTCGGCGTCCGACGGCAGCTTCATCGCAAAGATACTTCCGGGCACTTACACGGTGCTGGCGGTTGCCGAGGGATTCAACCCGGTTACGCTATTTGGCGTTGAGGTCACGCGGGCCGCGGATCTGACCTATGGATTCAAGCTTGAACACGCCGGCAGCGGCAACACACTTCCTGAGAAGCGGGCCGACAAGAACAGCTCCAAGTGGCGTATCCGTGCGGCCCAGATGTCGCGTTCGATCTACCAGCACCAGGCCGGTGACACGCCGATCGATGAGAACGCACTTGCTCAGCAACCTGAGCAGAAAAAGCGGAAGACCGAGTCGGTCGCCGAGACCTACTTCGCGAGCGGCGCTGAGGGCAGCTTCAAGGGACTGAACTTTGCAACCCTGATGCCGGTCGGTGACGACTCGGAGATCGTGTTCGCGTTCCAGACCGGTGCCGGACGCGGAGCTCCGCAACGGGTCGCGAGCGCATTCAACTTCAAACCGCTCCCGGGCCATGAGGTACGGGTCAACGGCTCCGCGGCCAAGCTCGGTACCGTTAAGGGCACGCCCAATTCCCTTGATCAGCTGACGGCCGGTGGAATGGACGAATGGCACCTTAAGAATGGTGCGATCCTTGTACTCGGGTTTGATTTTGCGAAATTCGCGGGAGCGGGCAGTGATGCCAGCCTCAGCCCGAGGATCGGGTTACAGTTCGACCTTAATTCCAAGACACGAGTTCGCGCCGCTTTCACCACGCAGACCACAGAGCAAAAGACCTGGTCGCAAGTCTCCGAGCTCGAGGGCGACAGCACATTCTCGTTCGCAGAGCCTGTCGCCGTACCCGATCTTGTCGTCGTCGGTGGCCGCCCTCAGATGAATAAGAGCCGCCGGCTCGAGTTCGGCGTCGAACGCGTGCTTGATAATGCATCCACGGTCGAGGCGAATGCGTTTCTAGACACGACGTTCACTAACGGCGTCAGTCTGGATCTCAACGGTCTCGACAACGCGATGGGCGACATTGTCGCTGACCAGCAAGGCACGGCGCGGGGCATTCGTGTTGTTTACCAGCGGCGTCTGCCCGGACCTTTTACTGCTACGGCGGGTTACGCGTTCGGGAATGGACAGGTACTGTCCCCGTCGGCGATCAGCGATCCTTCGCATACATTTGAGAGCGGATTTTTCCAGACCTTCTTTGCGCAGCTCGCGGCTGAGATAAAGACCGGAACCAGTGTTCGCACGGTGTTCCGCCTCTCGCCTAATGCAACGGTCTTCGCGATAGATCCTTTCAAAGGCCGCTTGGCGATCTACGATCCGGGTCTGAGCGTGTACGTGACGCAGAGTTTGCCGACATTTGGAATGCCTTTCCGAGCTGAGGCTGTGGTCGACGGCAGAAATTTGTTCGACACGGCTCCCTCCGTCACGACGGACGAGGGAAGCCTGATCTTCGCCGGGCAGCGACGGGTGTTGCGAGGCGGTATTCAATTGAGGTTCTAACTGCCCGCTTGTCTGGCTGGGTTGAATACGAGTTCCCCCCGTTACTGCTCGTGTTTTGAGGCTTGATGATGCGGGTTTTCGTTTGTCCAAATTCTCGGATTTTGAGCGATTCGCTGGAGGCGGTTTTCTGCGGTCGGTCATATTGCGACAGCCTCGAATTAACGTTTCCGCCTAATTCAGTACTCCTCGCCGCGCGCAATCCAAAATCCTGTATCGGAACGCGTTTTGCGTTTAACAGAGTTCGCCGAGGTGTGCCCTCCAGGGGCCAAGGTTGATGAAGGAAAAGACCTTCACAAGTTGGAGCGTTATATGGCTGCTGACGGCGGTGCTTTTCGTCGCGGCCGGAGCCTTGAACCTGTCTCAGCGCGCATTCGAAACGATGCCTCCTACGGACGGAGTGCACTGGGTCGAGCGTGGTGACGGCATTTACGCTGACAAGGTGCTACCCGGATACGCCGGGGCTCGTGCGGGCATTTCGACGGGCGACAAGCTTCTCGGTATCGGTCTCGACGATAAGAATATCGATGAGATCACAAGTCCTGCCGACGTCCAGATCTACCTTGAGACGGCAAAGGTCGACGGCAGCCTCACATACTTCTACCAAAAGACCAGTTACACGTTCTCGGACAACTACTACTTCGCCGACCTGCGGCACATCGACCCGCTGCCACGGTGGACGCCGTCGATAATCTTCCTTGCACTCGTCGGGGTCGTCTGGCTGATCGTCGGGGCTTTCGTGTTGTTCAAGCAAGGAAGCACGGCTCCGTTTGTGCTGCACTTCGCCTGCGTGTGTTTGGCGGCATTCGTCTTTCACATATTGCGGTCGATCGGTACGGGGAAGGATTTCGATCTGGCGGTCGACCTGCTCGATAACATTGCTTTTGCGTTTTTTGTCCCGCTGTTCGTCCACTTCTGTATTCGCTACCCGGTCAGGACGGCGATCTTTGACGAGCATCGGTGGAAGACCTACGCGCTCTACGTGCCCGCGGCTTTGCTGTCTGCGTCTATAGTCTTTCTATCGTTGTTCCCGCAGTTCTTCCCGAATGTCGGCCTGACCGAAACTATAGCCCGTCTAAGCGACCGGTTCGATCTGTTTGGATGGTTGTACAGGGCGAATTTCTGGCACTTCGTCGCAGGCGTTTCGGCCGGCGGCACGGTATTGGTCGTACGGTTCTTTAAGAATCATCAGCCGGTCGTTCGTCAGCGTCTGAAGTGGACGATGTGGGGCACCATAGCCGCGATCGTCCCGGTCATCGTGATGCAGCTCGTCGAGAAGCTCGCGATCCCGATGCCGGGCGACACTGTCGCGACCGCGATCTCAACGCTGCCGCTCGCACTGATCCCGCTTAGCTTTGGGCACTCCGTCGTTCGCTACCGCCTAATGGACGTCGATGTGGTCGTCCGTCGTGCACTAGTTTACACGCTTACGACGCTCGCGATCTCGATGATGATCGGTGCGGTTGCGCTGGGACTCGTCTTTCTCGCGATCGGAAGCAACCTGACGACGACCGAGATCACCCTCCGCGCCGTCATCGCGGTCGTCGCGATGGGCGCGATCGTTCTGATCTCCGAACCGCTCAAGAAATGGCTGCAGGAGCGTGCCGATAGATTCTTTTACGGCGAGCGTTACGACCTTCGACAGGGTCTTCTTGATTTCGGCCGCACGCTGTCGGCGACGACCGCTCTAGATCCGCTTCTTGACGGCTTAGCTGACAGGCTGCGGCAGGTACTCGACGTTGAGAAGGTTGCCGTCTTCATTCAGGACGAGGGCGATGGTCCTCACTATCGATTAGCGAAGGAAGTGGGACTGTCGAGCAGTTACAAGGTCCCTGCCGATTTCCGAACCATGATCCGCAGAGGATCTGCTGCCAATGGTGTGGTCAGGATCGATGAGATCGATCTGACAGACGCAGACACGAGCACTAACGGCAATGGAAATGGAAACGGCAAGGCGATCCACAGAGAGGAACTGCACTACTTCGTCCCCTGCGTTGCCGGCGGCAAGATGGTCGCGGTGATCGGTCTGGGACGTGCCCGTGACGGCTCCCTGCTGTCGAGCGAAGACCTGGATATTCTCAAAACGGTCTCAGGCTATATCGCCGTCGCTATCGAGAACAGCCGACTCTACGGCCAGCAGAAACAGCACACAGAGGAACTCGCGCTTCTCAAGGAATTCAACGAGTCGATCGTCGAGTCAGTCAACGTCGGCCTACTCGCAGTCGATGAGCGGGGTCGGATCACTCGCTGCAATTCGCCCTTCGAGGAGATGATGGGCCTCACACGGCACGAGACCGTCGGCAAACTCGTCGACGAGGTCTTTGACCAAAGCCTCGCTCTCAATCTCGAGATGATCCTCGGCAAATCTCGTTGGCACCTGACCGAGGTCCGCAATGCGTACAAATTGCACACGACGGACAAGCAAGGCAATCCTCTTATCCTGAATGTCGCTGTCGCACCCCTGCGTACCGTGTCCAATCAGCAGACCGGTGCGATCGTCGTTCTCGAGAACGTTTCGTCTCGCGTCAAGCTGGAGCAGACCCTTCAGCAGAGCGAAAAGCTCTCAAGTATCGGACTTTTGGCGGCAGGTGTCGCGCACGAGGTCAACACGCCGCTCACTGGCGTCTCAAGCTACACGCAGATGCTGCTCGGCATGATCCCGGAGACCGATCCGAAGCATGCTCTTCTGCAAAAGATGCAGCGGCAGACCGATCGTGCGACGAATATCGTCGGCAACCTGCTCAATTTCTCACGCGCAGGCAACACTGAGGAATTCACCGAGATTGATATCAACAAGCTGCTGAATGACACGCTCCAATTGCTCGAGCCGCAGCTTCGCAAATCGAGCTGCGAGATCGTCAAGGATTATGGCGAGGGCTTGCCACGGATCTATGCATCGGGCGGTAAGCTGCAGCAGGTCTTTACGAACCTCATCCTCAATGCACGTGACGCGATGACGTCGGGCGGAACGATAACTCTACGCACGGAGAGTGATCTTGTCGGTAATCTGCACGTCGAGGTCGCTGACACAGGCGAAGGCATCTCCGAGGAGAACCTCAGTAAGGTCTTTGACCCATTCTTTACGACAAAGGGCGTGGGCAACGGCACCGGTCTCGGACTCGCCGTGACCTACGGCATCGTGCAGGAGCACTCGGGAACGATCGAGGTGCAAAGTCAGGCAGGACGCGGGACGACATTCAAGCTCGTCTTCCCGCCCGCAAAGATCGAGAATCTCAGAGCCGTCCTCAACTAAGCCTCGGCCGTCTCATGATGGGGCTTAACGTTTCGCGCAAACCATAAGGCTCCAAGAAAAGCTGCAAACATGATCCCGGCCGCAGTCCAGAAAGTGACCGCGAGCGAATGATCGTTCACGACGCCGGCGGCTGTATTCAGCAGAAACCCCGCAATGAACGGTCCGACCGCACGTGCGAGACTCGCTCCCGATTGCATGATACCGAGCGCCTTTCCCTGCTCGTGTTCACCCGCGACCTTTGACGCGAGACTTGACGCAGCGGGATTCGCTAACGAATTCCCGACCGCAAAGAACGCCATTCCGACGAGCAGCCCGGCAAGTCCACCCCACTGCGGCCCAACATACGGCACCATGAAAAGACTCGACGCGAGGATCAAACTACCGGCGACTAACAGCGCGGCCTCGCCAACGGCATGTGCGAGCCTCCCGAAAATGCCACCCTGCATCAGCACCGCGAGAATACCGATGTAGGCAAAGAGCCAGCCATTCTGCTCGGCGTCGTAGCCGAACCGCTCCTGTGTGTACAGTGCGAAGGACGTCGTCATGATCGAGAACGCCGTCACGATCAGAAAATAAAGGATCGACAACGTGCGAAACCGATCGTCCTTGAGCGAGTCGAAGATCTGCAGAAATTTATTCCCGCCCGAGCCATGCGCATGCCGCTTTTCTTTTGGCAGTGACTCCGGAAGATAGATGAAAACACCCGTCGCGTTTGCAAGCGCCAGGAGCGCGGCGAAGATGAACGGTACGTGCGTCCCGAACCGGCTCAGCACACCGCCGATCGCGGGTCCTAACACGAAACCGAGTCCAAACGCGGCACCTATCAACCCCATTCCTCGTGCGCGGTCTTTCCTCGTAGTTACGTCGGCGATGTAGGCCTGTGCGGTCGAGATATTTCCGCCGGTGATCCCGTCAAGGATTCGACCTGCAAAGACCATCCAAAGTGACCCTGCAAGTCCGACGAGGAGAAATCCGACCGAGGTTCCAAGAAGCGAGAAGAACAGCACCGGCCGTCGTCCATATCTGTCGGACATTCCACCCAAAATGGGCGAAAAAATGAACTGCATCACCGAGTACGATGCGACCAATAGCCCGAGCTGGAAAGGCGTCGCGCCAAAGCCCTCGATGTAATAAGGAAGTACGGGAATTACGATCCCAAAGCCGATCAGATCGATCAGGACCGTGACAAAAATGACGAGGAGCGGCTTGGTGAAGAACTTCTTCTTGTCGGTGGACTCCGGCATCTCGATGAAGCGTCTATGTCAACTGTTTACTGGGGTTTATAGTAAACTGTTGGCAAAAGCTAACGATAGCATTCAGCTTCGTTTCTGGAGAAATCATGTCCCGCAGAATCGGTCCCGCAGGTATAATATTCGTTTTTGTTCTCTCGCTTTTCGCGATGTATCAGGAGACACCGGCACAAAAAAAGCCCAGCAAGCCAAAGCCTGAGCAGAAGGTCGTGGAGGTCGCCCCGTCTTCACCGGATATCGGCTACACCGTCTCGATGTCACGCCCGTGGACGCACCTCCTCGAGGTCGAGATGAGCGTCAACGGCTCTATGCCGGACACGACCGAGCTGAAGATGCCGGTCTGGACGCCAGGCAGTTACCTCATTCGCGAATACGAAAGACAAGTGCAGGACTTTGCGGTCAAGGATGCGTCGGGCACCCCGCTCACCTGGACAAAGACCAACAAGAATACCTGGTCCGTAAACACGAAAGGCGTGAAAGGATTCACCGCATCGTATCGGGTCTACGCAAACGAGCTGACCGTTCGCACGAATGAGCTCAATGACGAGCATGCATTCTGGAATAACGCCGGACTGCTCTTCTTCATCAAAGGCCAGCTCGCGGCCCCTGCGACAATAAGGGTCAACCCATATAAGAATTGGCGTGTCGCAACCGGTTTGCCGCCGGTCGACGGTGTCGCGAACACTTTTCGTGCTCCGAATTTTGATGTCCTCTACGACTCGCCATTCGAGGTGAGTGATTTTAAGGAGATCTCGTTCGACTCCCACGGCAAGCATCACCGCATTATCCTCAGCGGCGAGGGCAACTACGATCTGCAGCGGCTTGCGGCGGACGCAGGAAAGATCGTCGATGAGGCATACAAGATCTTTGGCGAGTACGGGTACGACAATTACACGTTCATCGTGAACCTACGTGGTGGCGGTGGTCTCGAGCACCTTAACTCAACCGCGGTGCAGACGAACCGCTTCTCGTTTAGTCCCGAGAGTCGCTACAAAGGTTTTCTTGGTCTCATCTCGCACGAATACTTTCACAACTTCAACGTCAAGCGGATCCGTCCCGATGCGCTCGGCCCGTTCGATTACGAGAATGAGAATTACACGCGCAACCTCTGGATCGCCGAGGGCGGAACAGAGTATTACTCGCAGCTACTTCTTTTGAGAGCGGGGCTGATCACTCCTGAGGAATTTTTGTCCAACAAAGCCAATACGATCGAGCAACGGATCCAATCGATTCCCGGTCGCTTTGAGCAGAGTCTCGAGGATGCAAGCTTTGATGCATGGATCAAGTACTATCGCCCCGACGAGAACACGGTCAATAACCAGATCTCGTACTACGACAAAGGCGAGATCGTGAACTGGCTCCTCGATCTCACGATCCGCGCCGATTCGGGTGGACAGAAGTCGCTCGACGATGTCATGCGATATTTGTGGACAGAGTTCTTCAAGAAGGGTCGTAATTACACGCCGCAGGATTACCAAAAGGCCGCGGAAATGATGGCTGGACGCAGCCTAGACGATTTCTTTTCAAAGTACGTTCGGGGCGTCGTCGAGATCGACTACACACCGATCTTTGCCCCGTTCGGTCTCGATCTGAAGGTCACTCAACCAAACGCCCGACGAGCTTACATGGGTGCAGATCTACTTGAGACGAACGGGCAGCTCACCGTCCGCTCTGTTCCGGTCGGAACGCCGGCGTACGACCAGGGCGTTAATGCAGGTGACCAGATCATTGCCGTCGACGGATACCGGGCGAGTAACGCCTTTCTGACGAGCTACTTTGGGGACAAGAAGCCTGGCGATAAGGTGAGGCTAACGGTGTTTCGCTTCGACAAGATGAGGGACATCGATCTCACGCTCGGCTCGAACGACCGCAAGCATTACGAATTCGCTCCTGTCGCGGGCATTACCGACCCGCAGCGTAAGCTCTATCACGATTTCTTTAATGCCGATCTCTAAAAAGGCTTTTGCAGGCGTTCTTGCTCTGTCACTGCTCGCTGCGTGCGGCGGCGGTAAAGGAGCGTCGAATAACACCGCGACCGGCGTGACCTCGATGAAGGAGGTTCCGGCCGTCCGGCTCAACTTTCGCTACGAGGGCGACGTTCCGGCACCGCAATCGGACCAGCAGAACGCGGCCGAGGAACGCAACCGGGCCGTGCAAAGCGATTTCGACAACGGCCGTCCGCAGGACGAGTTGGTCGACAAAACCATTTCATCTCCGAACAAGCAGAATGTACTCGCGGTCTGGCACCGGGCGGGAGACGCGGATGGCGAATTTCGGCTCGATATGTACGATGCAGCCGGGCATCTGCTTCGAAAACTGACAGCCGAATCGATGTCGGCGAAATTTCCGGAGACGATCCGCTGGTCGCCCGATTCGAGCACCCTGGCTTTTGTCGCGTGCATTCGCACGATCGCAACGACAAATCCGCTACCGGTTACGGCTCCGACACCGCCGGACGCATCAACGGGTGCTACCGACGCGAACAATGTGGCACCATCCGGACAGCCTGTCACGGGAGTTACGCCTGCAGCTCCGACTGGAATCCTCGCCTTTCGCACCGAGCAGATCTACACCGCGAACGCAGACGGTACTGGTGTAAAAGCACTGACCGAGAACGAGGGACTTAAGTATTTTTATTACGTCTGGTCGCCCGACAGCACCATGCTCGCGGCGCTTGCGACGACACGACGTGAATGGCAGGTACAGGACCTCGCGACGAGCGGCAAGGGCGAGGAGATGGTTCCGTACGGACGACCGCGGATCATCGAGAAAAACGGCCGTGAACGCCGTCTCGACGATGCCGCAACTCAGGTCCAACCCGTGTGGTCGCCTGACTCGGCAAAGCTCGCGGTCGCATATGGCAATCAGATCCGCGTGTACGATGCTCTTGGAACCAACCCCACGCAAGCTGCCGTTCCACTCAGGAACCAACTCCTGATCTCCTCTCAGGCATTCGACGATCAGCAGAAGAATCTGCTCAACGCCGCGAATGCGAACACCTCAAATGCAAATGCGGGCGACGCAAACGCCAACGCAAATGCGAATACTCCTGCCGCAACTCCTACGCCATCTCAAGGTCTCTCCGTTCTGCCAGACGAAAAAACGCTCGTCTCGTACAACCCGATCGTCGCTCTCACGTGGCCTCAGGACGATGCCATCTATCTTGAAACGGCTTATGTAAAGCGGATGAAGAATGCCGCGGACAACGTGACGAGCTTCGCGCGTTGGCATCGTGTCATTCTCTCGGCTCAGCCGGCTGCACCTGCAAACAAATGAGATACGAATCGATCGCCGACATCTACTCGGCAAACGCGAAGATACGGGAAGGTCTTGAGATAGTTCTTGGCGGTGTGTCGCCGGATGAGGCAGTTCAGACCTCTGACGCGGCGAAATGGTCCATTCAGCAGATCGTTGAGCATCTCGCACTCGTCGGCGGGGGCACTGCGAGGATCTGTACCAAACTCGTCGACGGAGCGCGTGCCGACAATAAGCCGGGCGACGGGAGCTTTAGCCTGTCGGATGAATTCAACCACCGCTCCGAGATGGCGGCAGCCGCAAAGATCGAGGCTCCGGATCGCGTGCAGCCCTCGGGCGAGATCCCGATCGCGGAATCGCTGCAGAAACTTTCCGAATCACAAACCGCGATCAATGCATTACGACCCGATATGGAGCGGCTCGATCTTGCGGGGCACACCTTTCCCCATCCTTTCTTCGGCGATCTCACCGCGGCCGAATGGCTTGTCGTCGCCGGCGGCCACGAGATGCGGCACACGCTTCAGATCCAGCGGGTCCTCGAGCAGATCCGCGACTGAAGGCGCAAAAAAGCCCCGACCGGAAGGAGGGTGATCCAGTCGGGGAAACAGCTTTGGACACGATCATCATAGCGATCCAACTAAATGCATGTCCGTAGCCGATTTTGAGATGAAGCGCGCTCATGCGCGGTTGTCAAAAAAGCGCGTTTTGGACCACTAAATCGGACCGAATATCCCTTCAAACTCTCCTTTCGTCATATATTGTGTATTTTCGTGGTTACTCCCCCGCTGTGGTAACATTTGCCTACTCCTGAATTGCTTGGCGGGCCTGACTCGGGCGGCTATTTTTGCTCGGGAAAGGCGTTTTGTATGGACAAATTCCTCATTCGCGGGGGCAATCCTTTAAAGGGCAAGATCGAGATCGGCGGAGCAAAGAATTCGGCCTTGCCGTGCCTCGCCGCGACGCTGCTGACACCGGAAACCGTCACTCTCCACAACGTTCCTTACGTCAAAGATCTCATCACCCAGCGTCGCCTCCTCGAGGACCTCGGGGCGACCGTTTTAACTCCCGAATTGAGGACGCACAAGGTCAACGCGAAGAATGTCGAATCGTTTGAGGCACCGTACCATCTGGTCAAGACGATGCGTGCAAGTGTACTGGCTCTCGGGCCGCTGCTAGCGAGATTTGGGCAGGCCAAAGTGAGTCTTCCAGGCGGCTGTGCGATCGGAACGCGACCGATCGATCTGCATCTCAAGGCCTTCGAGCAACTTGGAGCTACAGTATCGCTCGAGTCCGGGGACGTCATCGCCCGCGCGCCGCAGGGACGACTGAAAGGTAACGACATCAATTTCGAAAAAGTAACCGTCACGGGCACGGAGAACGTGATGATGGCCGCATCTCTCGCCGATGGCCGAACGACCATTCATAACGCCGCGATGGAACCCGAGATCGAGGACCTTGCGGACCTGCTTAATAAGATCGGTGCTCGCGTTCGCGGAGCGGGAACGGCGACGATCGAGATCGACGGCGTCGAGGCGCTTGGCGGTGCGGAGCACACTATCATTTCGGACCGTATCGAGACGGGAACCTTCATGGTCGCGGCCGCGATCACACGTGGAGAACTCGAGATCAAGTCTTGCGTACCCGAGCACCTCGCCGCGGTCATCGCAAAGCTACGGCAGTCGGGTGTAGAGATCGATGAGATCAACCCGAGCACGCTGCTTGTGCGTCAGGGAAAGGACGGACTCAAGGCCTGTGACATCACGACCGAGCCCCATCCCAACTTCCCGACCGACATGCAGGCGCAGTACATGGCGTTGATGACACAGGCCGATGGCGAGTCGAAGATCGTTGAGACCATCTTCGAGAACCGTTTCATGCACGCATCGGAAATGGTCCGAATGGGCGCTGATATTCACGTGTCGGGCAACACGGCAACGGTACGTGGAAAACGAAAACTAATGGGAGCGCCACTCCTCGCATCGGATCTTCGCGCATCGGCTTCGCTCGTTCTCGCCGCCTTGTGCGCAGAAGGCGAGACGATGATAGATCGTGTCTATCACATCGATCGCGGTTACGAGACGATCGTTAGGAAGCTGCGTTCGCTTGGTGCCGACATCGAGCGTATCAAGAGCGGTGTCGAGGAGACCGCAGCCGAGCCCGCGACAGTTGGAGTATGAGCGACTGCATTTTTTGCAAGATCGTAAAAGGCGAGATCCCGTCGACCAAGGTGTACGAGGACGACGTGTGTATAGCGTTCAACGATCTGAGCCCTCAGGCGCCGACTCACATCCTCGTGATCCCACGCGAACATGTCGACTCGCTGGACAAGGCCGGTGCGGAACAGAAAGAAATCCTCGGTCATCTCCTGCTTTCATCCGCGGAGATCGCTCGGCAGAAAGGATTTGCAGATGCAGGCTATCGTGTCGTGATCAATACGAATGCCGACGGCGGACAGACGGTTTTTCATCTGCACGTGCATTTGCTTGCAGGGAGGCCTTTCATCTTTCCTCCCGGGTAGGGCAACCCACGACAAGGTGCGATTCTCGAAATAAGTTATGCGGCGTTTATCTGTACTCGTGATCTTGGCTCTTCTGTTTACCGGCTCTTGCAGGAGCTGGTTCAATAAGAGCGCGGCGAATGCAGATACGGCCAATGCCAACTCCGTCGAGAATCCCTACGCCAACATCACGGACGCGAACGAGGCCCTCGCGAAAGGCAAAGAGCTCCTGGACAACAACGATACCCAGAATGCGATCCTCGCCCTGGAACGCGCGGTTCAGATCGATCCGGATCTCCCCGAAGCACATTTTCAGCTTGGCATCGCTTACGGTCTCGTGGACCTGCAAACCAAGCAGGAAGGCGACGTCCTTCCGGGCGACAGCGAAAATAAGGTGAAGACACGCGGCGAAAAGGAATTTGAAAAGGCCGCGGTTGCGTATAAGAAGTATCTCGACGCAAATCCCAAAGATGACGCAGCGTGGTTCAATCTCGGGCGTACCTACGCGAAGCTGCTCAAGGATGATCAGGCTGAAGATGCGTTCAGACAGGCCGTAAAGCTGAATCCCGACGACGCTGATTACCAGACCGAACTGGGTGCGATCCTCATCAGACTTGCAAAATATCATGAGGCCGTTCCGGTCCTCAAAAAAGCTCTCGACCTTGATCCCAACAACGCACGCGCTCAGGACCTTCTCGATGACGCCCAGGCCGGCGTGAAGCGTATCGACTACGTCTCAAATTCGAACGTCAACGCCAACAAAGCGAATGCAAACGCCAATGCCAATGCAAACGCTAATGTCTCTTCGAACGTTAGCACTAACGGAAACACTGCCCGCCCACCGGCTAACGTTCGCCCGCAGATCACCCCGACGCCCCACGAAACCCCTCGTAAGAGCGGGGATACCAAACCCAAGAAGCCAGGCAACTAGGTCGAAGGCAATAGTGTCTGACGCGCATTTTCCGTTTTGCACTTTCCATTTTCCGTTCATTTTCTGTGTCAACTTGACACGTTCGGGCCAAAATTGCACATTAAAGCGGTAGATGACCGCTCAAACCGCCCCCGAACAAACCGCTTCGCTCGAACGTCGCCTTCGCATGCACGAGGCTCGCGAAGCGATAATCGACCGCTTGGCGCGTGACCTGCCGACCGACATCAATCTAGAACGCTTTCTGAATGTGGTTGTCTCGGAGATCGGGCGAATGCTCGAGGCCGACCGCTGCGATCTGCTGCAGCTTGGCGACAAGCAGGAGCTCGTGATCAGCCACGAATGGCGGCGCGACCGTCACGTCACAAAAAGTCTCGGTACCGTTATTCCATTCGACGCGGAACGTCTCGCTGAGCAGATCGACATTACAAAACCGCTCAAGATCAACGACACGTCGAAGATCAAAGACTCGACACTCAAGTTCTTCGCAAAGGCGCTTGATACGCGTTCGCTCCTCGTGATACCGATCATGCTCACGGGACGAGTTCTCGGTTTGCTCGGACTGCACGATACGCGTCGGCCCCGCGAGTGGACAGATGAGGAGATCGCATTCCTCGAGTCGGTCGCTCGCCAACTCGCGGTCGGTTACAACTACACTACCCTGTACGTCGCGCAGGAGCAGGAGAGTAAGCGCACAAACGCACTGCTTGAGATCTCGAACATGCTGAATTCTCACTCAGCATTCAGCGAGGTTTCGGAAGGCGTGATCGAACGTGCGAGTAATCTTGTCGGTGCCGACTACGGAGCTCTCGGCGTATTGGATGAAACCGGAACTCGCATCTCGCTCGCTAGCTTTAAAGCCGCAGAGGGCGTCAAGTTAGGCAAGGTCGTACGGCTTATCGAGCAGTACGATAAATCGCTGCCCGTCGATACCTTCGCCGCGATCGGCGAGCTTCTGCGTGACGGCAAGACCGTTCAATTGAACGACTCGCAGCTGCCGCTCGCGATCCGCCTTTTCTTTAACACACAGTTGCGTGGTAAGGCTGCTCTCGTTACGCCTGTGAATGTCGCAGGTCGAGCATTCGGGCTTCTTGGATTCGTGTGGAGTAAGCAAAGCACGTTCGAAGAGCATGACATCGCTCTTATCGAAGGAATTGCAGACCAGATCGGCACTGCTCTCGAGCGCGACAAACTCTCTGCCGAGGTTATGCGGCTGAAAAGCGAGCTTCACCAACGCGGGCAGAGCGAGATCATTGGTCAGGCTCCGACGATCCGGCGTGCGATCCAACTCGCGCTCAATGTTGCCGACACGAGCACGACCGTTCTGGTTACCGGCGAATCAGGCACGGGCAAGGAGCTGATCGCAAACCTCATCCACTACAACTCGGGCCGCGAAGGCAAGCCGTTCATCAAGATCAACTGCGGAGCGATCCCAGAAACGCTGCTCGAGAGCGAGTTATTCGGCCACGAAAAAGGCGCCTTCACTGACGCCCGCGCGCAGCGTATCGGCCGTTTTGAAGAGGCGAATGGCGGCACGCTTTTCCTCGACGAGATCGGCGAGATGTCGCCGCCCGCGCAGGTAAGATTGCTTCGTGTCCTCCAGGATGGCGAGCTGACGCGTGTCGGTGGTAAGGCAGTGATCAAAACCGACGTTCGTGTAGTCGCGGCAACGAACATCGATCTCGAACGAGCCATCGATGAAGGCAAATTCCGGCGCGATCTTTACTATCGGCTGTCTGTTTTTCCGATCTCGCTGCCGCCGCTTCGCGAAAGGATCGAGGATGTGCACCTGCTCGTGATCCACTTTCTGGACAGTTATAAAGAGAAGGCGGGCAGATTCGTTTCGGGCATTTCCAAAGAGGCGATGCGGGCTCTCGTGAACTACGATTGGCCAGGTAACGTCCGCGAGCTGGAGAACGCGATCGAGCGTGCTGTGATCATCGCCTCGGGCCGTCAGATCGAGCTGGACGACCTTCCAGAGGCAGTTCGCCGTGGGGCGTCCGAGCCGTCGGCACATGCGCGCGAGGCTCGCATTCTGAACGGCCGCGGAATAGAGGTTGACTTCCCATCTACAATGGATGAGATCGAGCGTCGCGTCATTGAGGCGACGCTTGATTACACCCAAGGGGACAAATCACAAGCCGCGCGGCTGCTCAACATCGGCCGCAAGACACTTTACCGAAAGCTCGAGCAGTACGAGAGCGAGGGCGAATGATGCCCGCGAGATCCGCATAGACGCGAGGTGCTCACACGATGACAAGCCCACTCTTTCAGTCTCGCTGGCAGACGTCGTTTCTCGTCTTTCTTACACTAAGTTTTACCGCTTCGCTCTACGCTCAGCGGCCGACCGCAAGTCCCACGCCTGACGATACCGTCCGTATCACGACATCTCTCGTCCAACTCGACGTCGTCGTGACCGACAAGGACGGCAAGACAGTGCCGAATCTTCGTCCCGAGGATTTTCAGATCTATCAGGATGGTAAGCTTCGAACTATCACGAACGTACAATTCATCGATTCTCAAACCGGCGAGAAAACCCAGATCGCCGCCAGGGAGCAGAAGCCGGAGAAGATCGACAAGAAAGTGATCACGCCACCGCCTGCGAATGTGCGTTCTCCGTCAGGACGGATAATCACTTTCGTTCTCGACGACGGCGACTGTCAGATGACCCTTGGTGACATGAACCTGATGATCGACACGATGAAGAAGATCATCAACCAGCAGATGCAGCCAGGTGATCGCATGGCCATCTACCGGACCGCGCGCGGCGCTAGCTTGATCCCGATCTATACAGCGAATAAGGATGTGCTGTTACAGAACCTGAGTAAGATTCACCTCCAAGTCCAAGTCGGCGGGTGCGCGAGCGCCTTCGACCCGGCGACAAACGTGGACACTGGCAAGAAGGGTGGCACTTTCGAGACTCAACGCGACAAGGACAACAAGGCGGCGACAGACAATAAGGCGAATTCGATCAATATGGTCGGCAATCTCTTTGTCCTGAATGCCGCTATCGAGAGGCTGACGAAGGTCGATGGCCGTAAGATCCTCTTCTTCCTGGGTGAAGGGATCCCGCTTACTGTGCAGGACGGCGACGATAAGATGCCCCATACCGATTCCGATACTTTTGATGCCCTAAGTCAGATCGCCAAGAACGCTCTTAAGGCATCCGTTGTGATCAACACAGTCAGCATCCGCGGTGTTACAAATCCGGGCATGATCGAGGCGGCGGACGATGTCTCTCCGGATAACACGACTGCCCTCGCGCAAGCACGTGTTAACGCAGACCACGCGCTCAAGGAAGGCCCGTCGTTGCTTGCCGAAGCGACCGGCGGGGTCTCGATCCACGATCAGAATTTTCCTGAGGGAACGATCAACAGAACGCTCGATAAACAGACGGCTTACTACCTGATCAGCTACGAGCCGGACGAGGAGACCTTTAAAGGAAAAGCATTCCATAAGATCGAGGTAAAACTCACGCGTCCAGAGCTGCGGGCGGTCTCGCGAAATGGATTTTATGGCCGGACCGACAATGACACGCGGCCGGTTTACAAGACCGCCGACAGTCCGATGTACCAAGCGATGGATTCCCCGCTCGCTGTCGATGGCATGAACATCGGTCTTACGATCCTCAAAGGCAACACGGCTGCCACCGGGAACTTCGCTCGCCCGCTCTTCCACATCAATGGCGATGATCTGACATTTGTCGACGACGCCAGCGGCGGCAAGAAAGTGGTCGTGGACGTGGTCGCCGTCACGCTGGATGAACAGGCGAGGCTCGTAAACGAGTTCAACCGGACATACACCGCTCACATTCCCAAAGACGGCGTCCCTATGGCATTGAGGAATGGGCTCGACTTTGCGACCGATATTCCGATCAAAAGGCCTGGCACCTATAGCCTGCGTCTCGCGGTTCGTGATCAGACGTCAAAACGCCTTGGTTCGGCCAGCGACTATTTTGAGATCGACGATGTTACTAAGGGTAAGTTTGCGATCGCTGGCCTGATAACAACGGGCATCGACGATACCGGCTCACCGGCACTGCCAAAATCGCGCACGCCTGAGCTTGCACTCTCGCTCGTCCCCGAGTTGTCAGTGCCCTCGATCCGAAAGTACACGCACGGAATGCGCTTGTACTACACATACACGATCTACAATGCGAAGCTCGACCCGACCACACAAATGCCGCATTTGACCCGTCAAGTACGCCTTTACAACAACGGGAATTTGGTCTTCGACGGACCTGAGACGCCAACAGTGTCGAGCGTGCCTACCGACCCACTGCGGATAAACGATTTTGGAAATATCCTCGTAACAAATGGTGTGAAGTCTGGCGAATATGCTATTCAGATCATCGTCCGAGACAGACTCGCCAATAAGGCCTCCACTCAGTGGATCGACTTTGAAGTTGTAGACTGACGCGATCGGGGGCCGAGACAACGATGGCATATGTACCTCTGTTCGTTTTTCTTCTGCTCGCGCTTCTGGTGATCGTCGCTGAGACGATGTGGTTGGCGAGGCGCGGTTGGACGACAACGGGTCGCGCGTGGACGTTCGTCTTGGCGACGGATCTCATCGGCTTTGGCATCGGTGGAATTGTGAGTTTCGCGATCGTCGGAGTGATGTTGATGATGACATTCGGCCCGGACGGGCGGGGCGGCACCTCGAGCGATGCGTCGTATGTCATCCTCACCGTTCTCGCTGTCATATCTCCGCCGGTCATTCTCCTGTTCGTGAAGCGCGTGTTCCTGCCTCTCTTTAAGATGCCGGGCGGAACGCAGGCGTGGATCTTCTCAATCGTTGCGAGTTTTCTTGCGGCCATCATCGTCGCCCTGCCCCCGCCAGTTGTTTATTACCTCCTATCAAAATACGCTTGAGTGAATGGACATCGTCGTCGGCACGGCCGGACACATCGATCACGGTAAGACCGCGCTCGTAAAGGCGCTGACCGGCGTCGATGCTGACCGTCTTCCGGATGAGAAACGCCGCGGAATAACGATCGACATCGGCTTTGCCGAGATGACCGTTGATGATGTCCACTTCGGGTTTGTCGACGTCCCAGGGCACGAGCGCTTTGTCCGCAACATGCTCGCCGGTGCTTCCGGTATCGATCTCGTCCTTTTGGTCGTCGCAGCGGATGAAGGCGTGATGCCACAGACACGTGAGCATTTCGAGATCTGCCGATTGCTCGGCCTGCAGAACGGCGTCGTTGCTCTCACAAAGTCCGATCTTGCTGATAACGAAAGCCTCGATCTTGCACGTCTTGACGTTGCCGAGCTCGTAGCGGGCTCATTTCTAGAAACCGCTCCGGTCATCGCCGTCAGCTCAAAGACCGACGCAGGCATTGATGAGCTAAAAGAAGTCCTCGCTCGCGCTGCACATGAGATCAGGTCGCTGCCGGACCGCTTCGCGACATTCCTGCCTGTCGATCGCAGCTTCTCGGTCAAGGGCTTTGGCACAGTTGTAACTGGGACGCTCAATCATGGTGAGATCGCTGAGAGTGATGAACTCGTGCTAATGCCCGACGAGCTTCGCGTTCGAGTGCGGGGAGTACAGTCGCACGGTCAGACTGCTGAGAAGGTCGCACGCGGTCGCCGAACTGCGGTCAATCTTGCGGGCGTCGATCACGACGAGGTCACGCGAGGCATGGTGCTCACAGCCCGCGATGTGCTCGAATCCACGCAACTACTCGATTGCGAGATCGAGATGCTCGAGTCCGCACCGCGGCCGCTCCGGTCGCGCCAACCCGTTCGCGTGCATGTCGGCACCGCCGAGGTCCTAGCGCGCATTCAGGTCCTGAATGAGGCTGCGGAGATCCAGCCCGGTGAGACCGATCTCGTGCAGCTACGTTTGGAATCACCTGTCGCGGCAATTCCGATGCAACGAGTGATGCTTCGCAGCTACTCACCGCAGTTCACGATCGGTGGCGGCATCATTCTTGACATCGATCCGCCGAAGCACCGCCGACGGGAGATCCCGGCGACTCGCGAATTCCTTGAAGCCATATCCCACGCCGCGGACGACGAAGAATGGCTGCGGGCTTTGATCGAGAATGCCGGTTTTCACGGCATGACACTCGCCAATCTGCGCTCACGGACCGGACTGATCGACCAGCGATCGTCGACCGCTCTTGAATCATTGCTCGAAGCTGGTTCCGTCAGTGAGGGCAGCGGGTGCTATGTAACGGCGGCGATCTTTGAGTCGGTCGAGAACACGATCATAGACACTCTCGATAAGTTTCACCGAGCCGAGCCTCTTGCTACGGCGATGCCGCGCGAGAAACTGCTCGACAAGCTTCGCGGAGTTACCACTGATCTTTCTGCGGCGGTGCTGGTCAGCTTGACCGTCAGCGGTAAGATCACACAGGAGACAGACGGCTTTTCGCTCGCATCGCATACGACCAAGCTCACAGCTGACGAAAGCAAGATCACTCAACAGCTTATCGAGATATATACGAGCGCAAACCTAGAGGTGCCGCGTCTTGACGAAAGTCTCGCGGAGGCGACAAAGGGCACTCGCGCGTCGGCCGCAGAGGCTCGCAAGCTGCTGCAGCTGCTCGTCTCGCGTGGCGAGCTCGTAAAGGTCACTGATGAGTTCTACTTCTCGCGGGTCGCGATCAACAAGACCAAAGAAAACATTAAAGCATACGCAGAAACTACGACAGATCGCCTGATCGATGTACCGAAATTCAAGGAGCTCACCGGCGTCTCCAGAAAATACGCGATCCCGCTTCTCGAATATTTTGACCGTGAGCAAGTGACCCGACGTGCGGGCAACAAGCGCGTGGTCATTTAATGCGAAGATTCCTCAGAGCACGCTGGCAGGACCTGATCATCGCCAATTACGAGGTCGATCCATCTCTGCTTGCGTCGCGGGTGCCGGCAGGCACAGAGCTCGATCTGTACGAGGGAAAATGTTTCGTGAGTCTTGTCGGGTTCATGTTCCTCGACACGCGTGTCTTGGGCGTGCCGATTCCTTTTCACACCGACTTTGAGGAGGTAAATCTTCGCTTCTACATCAAGCGTGAGTTGCCTACAGAAACACGCCGGGCCGTCTGTTTTGTAAAAGAGATCGTGCCTCGCTACGCGATCGCTTGGGTCGCCCGCAATCTTTATGGTGAGCCCTATGAGTGCTGGAGGATGGGGAATTTTCGCTCCGATACGCAGGTTTCATATGATTGGAGCCGCAACGGCATCACGAATCGCCTTAGCGTCAGTGTTGGTGAGAATCTTGGCGTGCCGGAAAGCGGTTCGTATGGCGAGTTCATAATCGAGCACTACTGGGGATACACCGACCGTCGCCGCGGCCGTGTCGACGAGTACAAAGTCGAGCATCCGACGTGGGAACTATTTTCCGTCGCCGATACAAGGATCGACGTCGATTTTGACGCAACCTATGGTCAGGACTTCCGTTTCCTCACGGGCGAGCGGCCGCATTCCGTTCTGCTTGCCAAAGGCTCCGAGGTCTCCGTGTACAAAGGACACCGCCTTTCGCTCTGAGGCTTTTGCGGGCTCGGCATCTTTGCGGTAAAAACTCTTGTGATCATCGGGATCGTCGCAATCGCTAAAAACCTCGCCATCGGTAAGGATGGCAAGCTGCCATGGCACTATTCGGCCGATATGAAGTTCTTCAAAGAAACGACGTTGGGAAACACCGTGGTCATGGGCTCTAAGACCTGGCACTCGATCGGGAGGCCACTTCCAGGTCGTACCAACGTCGTACTCTCGAGAGCCAAGAATATCGATCTGCCGGAAGGAGTAAGGCTGGCGAGGAGTCGAGAAGAAATACTCGCGCTGAACGCCGCCGATGTTTTCATTCTGGGCGGTCGCGAGATCTTTCAACTGTTTGCCGATGACATCGATCGCTGGATGGTGACGGAGGTGCCAATGACGGTTGATGATGCGGACACATTTATGCCCGCGAACTTCCTCGATGGCTTCATTCTCAAGGGCACTCGCAATATCGGTGAAGATCTGGTCGTCAGGTTCTACACTCGCACATCTCAAAACTGATGTAAGATATTTCGCGAATCGGAGGAACAAGACTCATGATGGGCGGACGCACTTGGGACGAGTGGATCGATGAGTATTCTGAAAGCCACCAGCACCCGATCAACAAGCTGACACACACGTTTGGCATTCCGATGATCGTGCTGTCGTTGCTGCTGATCATCCCGTCATTTTTTGTTGTCGGCCTTTGGCGCTTCGCGCTCGGACTGTTTGTGCTCGGTTGGATCCTACAATTCATCGGCCATTACTTTGAAGGCAAACCGCCGGAGTTTTTTAAGGACTATCGCTTCCTCTTTGTCGGCACTCGTTGGTGGGCGAAGAAAACCCTAGGCGTCGGTTCCGAAAAGTCACCCGAGGCCTGAGGGTCTGAGCTCCAATGCCAGTAGATATCAAAATAATCAGTCCCGACGACTTCATTCGAACAACCGTCGATGGTGAGCTAGATCTCAAGAGCAGTCGTGAACTGATCATGGAGCTGGCCGGTTTGATCCGGCCACCGGACGACTGCCACGTACTGATCGATACTCGGAAAGCGAACGCCAAGCTGTGCCCATCCGACCTCTTCTACATAGGTGATGCAGTCGCGAGTTATCCAACTCTTGCTAGAAGCAAGACAGCGATCCTGAGCTCGATGGGTGAGGCGGACAATGCCAAATTCGTGGAGCTAGTGGCGCAGAACCGCGGAGCACGCCTCAAAGCATTTACCTCTTTTGAAGATGCGATCAACTGGCTGATCCTACGGTAAACCCATCGAGAGTACGTCGCCTTATCGCTATTTCACCAACCCCTGTCATCCTCGCCATAGACATCGGCTCATCCAGTGTGAGGGCCGCCTTGTACGATCTTGATGCGCGACCCATAGAGAGGCTGCAAGTCCAACTCGAATGGTCATTCACACCCACGGTCGATGGCGGATCGGAAATGGATGCGGACGCGGCGTGCCGGTCAGTATCCGCGGTGATCGAGGAGCTTCTTGGAAAGACATCCCGAAGAAATGTCGAGATCCACTGTCTTGCGATGTGCTCTTTTTGGCACAGTCTGATGGGTGTCGACGCTCGCGGAAGACCTACGACGCCGGTTATGGGCTGGGCCGACACGCGGAGTGGGAAGTACTCGGCCGTACTCAAAAGAAGATTCGATGAACACGATGTTCACAACCGAACGGGTGCACATTTTCATTCGAGCTTTTGGCCTGCAAAACTGCTGTGGCTTCGAAGTGAACGGCCGAACGTTTTTTCACGAACCAGAAGATGGATGGGTTTCGGCGATTACGTCACGATGCGCCTCACAGGTGGATCGGTCACAAGTATCTCGATCGCGTCGGCAACTGGTATCTTCGATCAAAGCGTCTGCGATTGGGATCCCGAGCTTTTGCGCTACTTGAAGTTGAGGCGATCGCAGCTTCCAGAGATATCAGGAAGCAGCGAGGCGCTACGGCTCTCGCCAAAACATCAAAAAAGATGGCCGCAGCTAAGGGATGCGGCATTTCTCCCGCCGATCGGTGATGGTGCTGCAGATCATGTCGGGGCATGTGGCATCGGCAAAGGAAAAGCGAGCCTTATGATCGGCACATCGGCGGCGATACGGGTCGCCTACAAAGGACTGCCCCCGGCCGAGATACCGTCCGGACTTTGGTGTTATCGCATCGATAAGAAGCACGTGATCCTCGGCGGAGCGCTTTCCGACGGTGGAAACCTTTACGAATGGTGCCGTCGCACATTCGGACTCAAGAGAAATGTGGAGGAGGACATCCGCGAACGCGCCCCAGCGCGTCCGTTGCCGACCGTGATGCCGTTCTTCCACGGCGAGCGAAGCACCGGTTATCGAGAGGATGCGCGCGGGGCGATACTCGACCTGCTCCCGACGCATGATGGCACCGACATTCTTCACGCCGCGATGATCTCGGTCGCCGAGCGGCTCGCGAAAATACAAGAACGACTTAGGAAAGTGGTCCGGATCAACCAGATCAAGGCATCGGGAGGTGCTTTGCGTGAGTCGCCGCTCTGGCGAGAGATCATCTCAAATACTCTGGGTCGAGAACTCGAACTCACCACCACCGACGAATCGGCCCTCCGCGGCGTCGTACTTCTTGCCCTCGAGCAGATGGCGAAAAGATGACGCAATTCAGGCGACAGCTCGAAACGCGGTTCAACGACAGCCGCATGGTGCGTATGATCGCAGGGCTGTTGCTCACCGCCATCGCACTTGCCGCGCTCACCGTCGCAGTCGGAAACTCTTTGACGCGTGAGATCGATCTCTACGTGATCCTCGACGCATCGCGCAACCTGCTGGCTGGAACGGATATTTATGCGGTCGCTGCCCCAAACGGAGCGTACTATCTCTATCTTCCGCTCCTCGCGTTTCTCTTCATACCGCTAACGTTTATTCCGCAAACCATTGCGGGTGTTGGATGGACGTTTATCTGTATCGGCCTTCTAATTTGGTGTCTGCGCGAAACGGTCCGACTGATCGCTGGTGATGAATATCAACGATTGTCGTCATTCGAAAACTGGGGACTTCATCTAGTCCCCGTGTTATTTTGCGCCGATGCCATAAGCTCCGAGGTCGGCAACGCTCAGGTGAACTGTCTGATCCTAGCCGCGGCGGTGCTCGGTCTCAAGCTCGCCCGAACTCAACGCGACGCTGCGGCCGGTGCCATCTTAGGTATCGCGGCGGTAGCGAAGATCTTTACACTGCCCGTGTTGTTTTTCGAAGCCCTGAACAAGCGCTTTCACCTGCTGATCGGCGGAGCAGTAGGAATGGCCGCCGGCCTCGTACTTCCCGCCGCGCTTGTGGGTTGGCGGCAAAATATTGATTATGTCGGCTACTGGATCGCGAATATCGCGCTCTCGGGTGACGTAGTTTCGCACCGCTCCGGCTTCGCCGGGAACGCATCGATGCAGGCAGTCCTTACGCGGTTGTTAACGGACGCGCCCGCCTTCGTGTGGAACGGCATTCCTTACCATCTCAATATCGCGGATCTTAGTACGTCATCTCTCACCACGATCGGACTGCTCGTGCCGATTCTATCGTTGCTGGCTCTTGTTGTTTACTTCGTCGCGTTTCGGCGACGACGACGGCTGATCTCATACTGGGGAGCCGTCGCGATCGCATTCTGCATCGCTCCGTTGATCTCGCCCGTTGTAGAACGTCCGCACTTCGTGATGCTTCTCCCCGCGTATGTGTATGTGACGTGGCTCTGGATACATGACAGGATAGAGGGCAAATTGTTTTACCTACTGCTCGGTGCGGCGTTCTTGCTTTCGACCTTTGCGCTCAAGCTCTATGTTGGCGATTTTTGGGGGAACGTTCTCTGGTCCTTGGGTGCTCCGACGATCGCCGATCTATGCCTGATCGGAGCGATCATTGTCGCGGCCGCCGGCCAAAAAGACTTAGAGTTGACCGCCGAACAATAAGCTGAGAATCTATTGCTTCAGCATCAAAAAACGATCATGGCAGCGAAGACAAACCTCGACGAGCTCTGTATCAACACCATCCGCACGCTCTCGCTTGACGCCGTTCAGAAGGCGAATTCCGGCCATCCGGGATTACCACTCGGAATGGCTCCGGCAGCGTACGTGCTGTGGACCAAGTTCCTACGGCACAACCCACGCAATCCCAAATGGTTCGGCCGCGATCGCTTTTTGTTAAGTGCCGGCCACGGTTCGATGCTGCTGTATTCGCTGCTCCATCTGACCGGTTACGACCTGCCGATGAGCGAGCTGAAGAGGTTTCGTCAGCTGCATTCGAAAACGCCCGGACACCCCGAGAACACCCTCACACCAGGCGTCGAGATCACGACCGGACCGCTGGGCCAGGGCTTTGCGAATGGTGTCGGAATGGGGATCGCGGAAGCTCATCTCGCGGCTGTTTACAATCGGCGGGGCTTTCCGGTTGTCGACAACTATATCTATTGCATTTGCTCGGACGGCGACCTGATGGAGGGAGTTAGCTCCGAGGCTCAGAGCATCGCTGGACATTTGAAACTCGGACGGCTGATATACCTCTACGACGACAACCAGGTGACGATCGACGGTCCAACCGACCTTGCATTTACGGAGGATCGAACCAAGCGGTTTGAAGCAGCAGGCTGGCATGTCCAGGAGGTTCTTGATGGCAATGACCTGCGTGGGATCGAGAAAGCGATCAGGGAGGCCCAACGGGTAAAAGACAAGCCATCGATCATTCGCGTTCATACGATCATCGGTTACGGAATGCCCACCGAGGGTACGCGAAAAGCTCACTCGGACGCGCCGGGTGAAGAAGCCGTTCGCGAGACAAAACGTCATCTCGGCTGGCCTGAGAACAAGCACTTTTATGTCCCAAAGGAGGTCTCGGCAAAATTCCGGGAGGCCATCAAACGAGGCGCCGAGCAGGAACGCGATTGGAACGCTCTCGTCAATCGCTATGAGAAGGCTCATCCCGAGATCGGTCGGGATTTCGCTGCGATCCGCAAGAACCAATTGCCCGCTGATTGGGAAAAGTCGCTGCCGTCGTTCGAGGGCACAGCTTCACAAGCGACTCGTGCGTACTCCGGCGAGGTGATCAATGCGATCGCGGACACGATTCCCGGGCTGATCGGAGGCTCTGCGGATCTCACGCCTTCTAACAACACCTACATAAAAGACTCCGGAGATTTCGAGCCCGGCTCCTACCAGAACCGCAACATCCACTTTGGCATTCGCGAACACGGGATGTGTTCGGCAATGAATGGAATGGCGCTGTTTGGGAGCACGATTCCCTATGGTGGGACGTTCCAGACGTTCTCGGATTACTGTCGACCCGCGATCAGGCTGGCGGCCTTGTCGCATATCCAGGTGCTGTTCGTTTTCACGCACGACTCGATCGGCTTAGGCGAAGACGGACCGACTCATCAGTCGGTCGAACATCTCGCCGCCCTTCGCGCGATACCAAATCTCGCTGTCATTCGACCCTGCGATGCTCATGAGACCCGTGAGGCTTGGCGTGCCGCACTCAAACGCGGGAACGGTCCAACATCTTTCGCTCTTTCACGACAGAAGGTTGATCTGATCGACCGCAAGAAATTCGCCGACGCCAAAGGCCTGCACAAAGGCGCGTACGTTCTTGCCGAAGCGGAGAACAAGAGCGGCAAAGCGACGACACCGAGGCTGATCCTTATCGCGACCGGCTCCGAGGTTGGTCTCGCGATGAAGTCACGCGATGAGCTGCAGTCTCAAGGCGTTCCGACGCGCGTTGTCTCGATGCCGTGCTGGGAATTCTTTGACGAGCAATCGCAGCGGTACAAGGATGATGTCCTTCCGCCTCGCGTCACCGCCCGGCTCGCTATTGAGGCCGGAGTTGCACAAGGCTGGGCAAAATATGTCGGCGACCGCGGCGATACTCTGACCGTCGATCGATTCGGCGAATCCGCCCCGGCTGAAGACGTTTTCAAAGACTTTGGCTTCACGGTCGCGAACGCGGTCAAGAAAGCCAAGGCTCTGCTCTAAGGCAACGTAAACCCCGTCAAAGGGTTGCCAAAGAACGCGTCAGTCTTCCATGCGTTCTTGTCCCACGTCCCGTCCAAGTCGCCGCTTATCGCAGCCGGCACGAGGATCCGGTAGGTCCCGAGGTTATTTTGTTTCGCGATCCCGTTATCGGTGATCTTGCGGTCTCCAAAAGTAAATTTAGCGCTCCGGGCGAGGTGTCCGTTCTGCAGGACCTTGATCTCGTATTCACCCGGATTGTTATACATCTCGTAGTAGACTCCCGGCCCAGCGACCCCTGGCTGCTTGTTCCACAACATCGCCTTTAGAAAATTGAAGGTGCTGAGGCAGTACGAATTGGGTGAATCCTGGTTCGAGTCCGGACGGTCCAATGGCGAGCAAACGGCGCTGGCCGGTATCGCTTGGTCGACAACCTGGCCGTTGTGATAAAGGTAGGCCTCGTACTTGCTGTAGGCGACCCCTTGCATGGTTCCCTTGAACCAAAAGGCCGCCATCAAGCGTGACTCGTTGACATTATCGAGCGTGTAGCTGTTGCCGAGCGGGTGCCCGTGCTCATAGTTGTAGACATACTCGTCGTAGACGTAAGCGATGGGCAAACGCCAGTCGTAATTAACGTAAAAGACGTTGTTGTTGGCAAATTTGGGCAGAGCTACAACGCCCTCATGAAATTTCTCGACCTTGAACTTACCTGCGAATAGGACGGAGTTCTTTCCCTCCAGCTCATTTTTGAGACTGATCTTGAAATCGATCGGACCCGTATATGTCACCGCCTCAGCATCGGGCATATTTTGGCCGCAATCGCGGATACCTATCCAATAGCTCGAAGGCCCCGCGTCAAAGGGAACGCAGTCCGACTTCCACGCCTTGCCTGGCAGACTGTACTCGACGGACACCCCGTCACCCGGCTTGAAGGGGCCGTTGACGCGGAAATCGACCTTTGGCGTCCAGCTCCACGTTTCCGAATCCCCCTTGTATCCCCTGTGGACCTGAAGGAAAAAATGTACCGATGTTTTATCGAGACTCTGGGCGTGAGCTACGAGTGTGGGAACGGTGAATGTTGCGAATACAAAAAATAAAGCGACCAACGACGCACGTTTCATTAGCGCACCTCCCGTGCTGCGGCTAAGCGTGGGGGCGGGTAATGGCCTTGGGGCCATTGACTTCAACTAGGAGTATTTGGCCGATTCTTATTCAGAATGGCGGTGTTGTCAATGGCCGTGGAGCTTGAGTCTCCGGGTTCGGCGTGGCACACTGCACCTTCCCACGGAGTTTGCCCATGAAATGGTTTCACCTCGCCGTCGGGATCTTGCTGTTCGTCGTGTTTTGCGTGACGGGTCGAATGATGCGGCTCGATTTTCCTGAAAAGGAAATGATGTCGCAGGACCTTCGCATCCTGATGCGGTCGCGGCATATCTACATTCTGTTCAATTCGCTGATCTTTTTAGTGCTCGGGGTTTATTTTAGGTCTAGCCAGCGCCTCTGGCAGCGAGTCTTCCAGATCGTTGGTTCGCTGACCCTGTTGCTAGCGGCTGCTCATTTGGTATGGGGCTGGTATCTCGAGTCGTACGAGACCGCCCACTTTACCGATGTCAGCCGCTGGGGAATTTACTTGTCACTCGCCGGTGTGGGCTTTCATCTGATCGGCGGCCTCGGTCGCGAGCAGGCCGCCGGTTGATCCGATCGCGGTGAGCCAGCTGTCCCAATCTTTTAGTGCTCTCTCGACCTGTACCTCATGCCGCTCACGTTTGCGCTTGTGCTTCTTGCGAAGCTCCTCAGGCAACGGCTCGAGCAGGCCGAAGGTGATGTTGACCGGCTGGAAGTTTTTTGTCTCGACATTCGACACGTACCGGCAAAGCGCTCCTATCGCGGATGTCGATGGTGCAGTCACCAGTTCTTGACCGTGGATCGTCCGCACCGCGTTAACTCCAGCGAGCCATCCGGTAGCGACCGACTCGACATAGCCCTCTACACCGGTGATCTGACCCGCGAAGAAAAGCGTCGCGTCTTTGCGCGTCTGAAGTGTCTCATTCAGCACGTGCGGGCTGTTGATGAATGTGTTGCGGTGGATCTGGCCGAACTGCAGAAACTCGGCGTTCTGCAATCCAGGTATCAGCCTCAGTACCCGCTCCTGCTCGCCGTAGCGCAGATGATTTTGAAAACCGACGAGCCCAAAGGCGTCAGCCATCAGGTTCTCCTGGCGGAGTTGAACACAGGCATGCGGCTCCTCGCCCGTCCGTGGATTGGGCAGGCCCTTTGGCTTCATGGGACCAAACCGAAGCGTGTCCACTCCACGCCGAGCTATCTCCTCGATAGGGAGGCAAGACTCAAACCAGTGCGTCTCCTCAAAGCGCTTTAGCGGCACCGATTTCGCCTCGACAAGTGCGTCGAAAAAGACCTGGTATTCGTCGGGGTTCATCGGGCAATTAATGTAGTCATCACCGCCTTTGCCGTATCTCGCGGCCTTAAAGGCGATCGACATGTCTATCGAGTCGGCCGCGACTATCGGGGCGATCGCGTCGTAGAAGTACAACTGGTCGTCACCTGTAAACCGCATTATTTCGGCGGTTAGGGCGTTGGAGGTTAGTGGACCCGTCGCCACTATCGTGACGCCAGGGCCGCCGAGGGTAGTTATCTCCTCTCGATATATCTGGATATGCGGATGCGTATCGATTCGCTCAGTAATATATTCGGCAAAGCGTATGCGATCTACAGATAGCGCTGCCCCGGCCGGGACACGGGTCGCGGCCGCGGCCTCCATCACAAGGGAGCCACCTCGACGGAGCTCCTCCTTCAGCAGATACGGAGCAGTTCCGGGCTCGTCCGTCTTTAGCGAGTTGGAGCAGACGATCTCGGCCAGCTGATCAGTGCGGTGAGCGGGCGTCTGCATCACTGGCCGCATCTCATAAAGCCGCACTTCGGCTCCCAACTCCGCTGCCTGCCACGCAGCCTCGACGCCTGCGAGGCCTCCGCCAATAACATTTACTACATCGGTCATCCGAGTAGAATTATACGAGACGCAAGGAGGTTATCGAGGCGAACCTGAGGCCGGCTGGTGGAATCAGATAGACGCTTCAAGGGGAATGTATCTAAACCTGGTCGATGTGGGACTCGTGCTGGTCGTAGTACTGAGTGCCTTTTCGGGCTATAGGCGGGGCCTGATCCTGAGCCTCCTGGACCTCGTCCGCTGGATCGGCGGCTGGCTGCTCGCGATATTCTTGTACCGCCCCGTATCGACTGTCATAGGCTCCGCGTTTGGCGGCGACGACACGCTTCGTATCCCGATCGTTTTCCTGGTTCTGGTCGTTCTCTTTGGGATAGTAATTCAATTTGTTGGCTGGCGGCTCCTCCGCCGGATTCCTACCGAGTACCACATGAACCTTCCGAACCGCCTCCTGGGTATCATTCCCGGTCTATTCAACGGCCTTATTCTCGCTGCGATCCTCTCGGGTTTGCTGTTTGCGATCCCGCTCAATGACGCGTTTGCCGAGCAGGTGCAGGACAGCCGCGTCGCCGGCGAATTGGCGGTCGTCACGGACACGATCGAGAACACGCTCACGCCCATCTTCGAGCCTGCTCTTCGCCAGACTCTCACACAAATCAAAACCATCGAGCCCGAATCGAATGAGCTCGTTGAGCTGCCATTCAAGGTCACGAACGCCAAGCCCGCACCCGAGCTCGAGGAGCAGATGCTGCAGCTCGTGAATCAGGAACGCACCTCACGCGGACTTAAGCCGCTCGTTATGGATGAGGAGCTGCGACAGGTCGCACGCGGGCATTCCGAGGATATGTTCGTCCGCGGATACTTCTCGCACTACACGCCTGAGGGCAAGGACCCTTTCGACCGAATGCGCGAAGCGGGCGTCACGTTTCGCACCGCCGGCGAGAATCTCGCCCTCGCACCCACGCTTCAGCTCGCCCACACCGGCCTCATGAATTCCCCTGGCCACCGCGCCAACATCCTCCACACCCAATTCGGGCGCGTCGGCATCGGCATCCTCGACGGCGGCCGCAGAGGAATAATGGTGTCGCAGGAGTTTAGGAATTAGGTAGAATGCGGTTGTGAAATGTCTGTTTGCCGTTGTCTTCCTCGTGTGCGCGAATTCGCTCGCTTTGGGTCAGCTCCAAAGCGATCCTTTTGACAACTTTGGAGATGTACCTCTGGCCGAATTTAAGGATGCGGTCCATAGGCTCATCGGCGCGGTAGAGAATGGCGGAGCGCCGGGCTACTACGGTATCCTTAATATTACCTTCAAAAAAGGTACGCCAACGAGCGCACGCGTCGAAAAAATCCACGCCGTTCAGAGGGTTCTGAGTATTACCAAGTTTCCGCCGGAGCGTTTGGCGGTTTACGTCAAACCTGACGGCAATTACACGAGCGTGTATTCCTGGGTATCGGCACCCAATGCCGTTTTGCCAGCAGCCATGTCTAAGGAACGCCTTGTCTTCATGAACCATTTGCCTGCCGACTTGAAAGGACTTGTTCGACAAAAACAATGACTCCTCTGCTCCTGAGCCATCCCGACTGTAACCTCCCGAACGAATAAATCTTCGTTCCAACGTTAACCTCCACCTTTGGCGTTACTCACCAAAGGCGTGTCTTTCACGAGGCACGATCTTTCTTCTTCTCAAGGCAATTACTGGAGGTTTTTATGGCGGATCTGAGTGGTAAAAAGGTGGCGATTTTGGTGGCGGATGGATTTGAGCAGGTGGAGATGACGGGGCCGCGTGGGGCTCTGGACGAGGCGGGGGCGGAGACGAAGATCGTCTCGCCTAAGGACGACGAGGTCGAGGGTTGGAATCATTACGACAAAGGCGACAAGTTCCCGGTGGACGTGCGGCTCGCGGATGCGAACAGCGACGACTTTGACGCGCTGCTATTGCCGGGCGGCGTTGCAAACCCCGACCAGCTTCGTATGAAGCCGGAGGCTGTGGAGTTTGTCAGGAGCTTTGTCGACGCCGGCAAACCCATCGCCGTGATCTGTCACGGCCCGTGGACCCTGGTCGAGGCGGACGCCGTTCGCGGAAGGCGGATGACCTCGTGGCCGAGCGTTCGCACCGACCTTATCAACGCCGGTGCCGACTGGGTGGACGAGGAAGTGGTCGTCGACAACGGCATCGTCTCGAGCCGAAAGCCCGACGACATTCCGGCTTTCAACAAAAAAATGATCGAGGAATTTGCCGAGGGCACGCACAACCGCGGTCGAGCGCAGTCCGGCAGCTAGCGTCGATCAGTTTAAGCTCGCGACCTGGAGCTGTTCGAGCTTGCCGTTTGGCACTTCGAATGTCCACACCCGCAGGGCTTTCGTGGGGAATCGCACGACGTAAACGCGCAGTGTCATGCCTCCACGCAGGCCCTGTGAGGTTTGCACGAATGACGTTGGTGGACCGAGCGGTCCGAGGCTCGAGGCAAAGTCCTTGAGCGCGGTGTCGCTGAAGTAAAAGTTCGCGTTGTCGGTAAAGAGCGAACGATCGATAGTACCGTGCTGCAGCCCGTCGAAGATCTTTTTGGCCTGATCAAGCTTTGCCGGCGTTGCGGGATCCGATGTCTCGAACAGCATCGCTCCAACCGTTCCCGCGATCGCGCCTGACGCGCTCGCCGCGTCTTGGTTTGTTAGCACGACGACGGCCGCACGCTCGTCCGGAAAGACCGTATTCTGCGCAGTGAATCCCGACACCTCACCGCCATGAGTAAGCGCTCGATGGCCACCTTGATTGACGACATCTACCCCGAGACCGTAGCCGGTGCCAACGCCGTTCTTTAACAGCATGTCACGGCTGAATTCCGCATAGGATGCCGGCTTTAGCAGCTTTTGGTCGATGATGGCGATGTCCCATTTTGCGAGGTCCTCGGCCGTCATCGCGAGTTCGCCGGCGGCGAAGAGCCAGCCCGGACCTTCTTTCGGAGCGGGATGCAGCGGCCCGAGTGCAAACCGGTAGTAACCAGTCGGGTCGGTGTCGCCAAGCGCCTTCTCGTCAATGTTCGCGACGCTCGTCATGCTGAGCGGCTTGAAAATATTCTGCTGCAAAAAGGTGAGCAGCGGCATCTTCGAAACTCTCTCAATGATGACGCCTGCGATGACGTAATTGGTGTTGCTGTACTGCCACTTCGTACCCGGATCGAAGTCGAGCGGGATCTTCGCCCATGTGTCCATGATGTACTGCGCGGTGGCCGGCTTGAGCATCCCGGGCATCACGTAGTCCTGCGGCCAGTAATCCTGATAGCCGGACGTGTGGGAAAGGAGATTGCGAATAGTGACCTCATTCGCCCGCGTTAGATCTGGAATGTACTTTCCGACCTTGTCGTCGAGCGAGAGCTTGCCTTGCTCCGCAAGCATCAAGATCGCGGTCGCGGTGAATTGCTTGCTGATCGACCCAACGCTGTACCGCATCGACGACGCGGCGGGAGTCTTCGGGTCAAGCCGCGCATCGCCATAAGCCTTGAGGTACGCGATCTTGCCGTCCTTCACGACCGCAATGGATGCACTCGGCACACCAGTACTCGCAAGCGTGTCCGTCGCAGCCTTGTCGATCCGCGCCTGCATCTGGGGCGAGAGTTGCGCGAACGAGGTCGCGGCAGCGATCAGAACGGTGGCTATAAGCAGGAAGGTACGGGCCGTCGTAACAGCAAGATTCATTCGCATGGGTTATCTCCAAAAAAGTGCGGACAGTATATATCAGTTAGCTGCCTTCGTTTACCTTGAGCACGGCGAGGAAAGCTTCCTGCGGGATCTCGACGCGGCCGACCTTCTTCATCCGCTTTTTGCCCTCTTTTTGTTTTTCGAGAAGCTTGCGTTTACGCGAGATGTCGCCGCCGTAGCATTTGGCGATGACGTTCTTGCCCATGGCTTTGACGGTTTCGCGGGCGATGACCTTGTTGCCGATCGCAGCTTGGATGGGGACTTCGAAAAGCTGTCGGGGAATCAGCTCCTTCATCTTTGCGGTGAGAAGACGTCCTTTTGCCGCGGCCGTCTCGGTGTGAAGGATGAGCGACAAAGCGTCGACCGGCTCGCCTGAGACGAGGATGTCGAGCTTAACGAGCTTTGATTCCTTGTAATCCGATAGATGGTAATCGAGTGAAGCGTACCCGCGCGAGACGCTCTTCAGCCGGTCGTAGAAATCGAGCACGATCTCGTTGAGCGGCAGCTCGTAAACGAGCATCACGCGATCTTTGGTCACGTATTCGAAACGTCGCTGCACGCCGCGTTTTTCTTCGAGCAGCGGAAGGATGCCTCCGAGGAATGCGTCGTTAGTAAGGATCGTAGCGTCGATGTAGGGCTCCTCGATCTTTTGAATTCGCGCGGGATTAGGCATCTGCGAGGGCGAATCGATCTCATGCACAATGCCGTCCGTTGTCGTCACGCGGTAACGCACGCCGGGCGCAGTCGTGATCAGATCGAGATTAAATTCCCGCTCGAGTCGCTCCTGGATTATCTCCATGTGAAGCAGGCCGAGAAAGCCGCAACGAAATCCAAATCCCAACGCCGTCGACGACTCCGGCTCGTAAAAGAATGAGGCGTCGTTGAGCCTGAGCTTGTCCATCGCGTCGCGAAGGTCCTCGTACTGCGCGGAGTCCGTGGGGTAGATCCCTGCGAAGACCATCGGCTTCACTTCCTTAAATCCTGGCAATGGCTCGCTCACTGGTCGCGCCGAATCGGTGATCGTATCGCCGATCTGCACGTCCGCGACGGTCTTGATCGAGGCAGTTAGGAAACCGACCTCGCCGGGACCAAGCTCGCTGATCGGTGTCGCCTTGGGGCGATTCACTCCGACCGTCTCGACGAGGTACTCGCGGCCGGTATTGAAAAAACGTATCTTCTGCCCTTTCTTGATCGTGCCGTCCATGACGCGAAACAGGACGATCACCCCACGGTATGAGTCGTACCAACTGTCGAAGATAAGTGCCTTGAGCGGTGCGTTCTTGTCCCCTTTCGGTGGCGGAATGTCTTTGATCAGCTCTTCGAGAATGTCCTCGACACCGACACCCGTCTTCGCAGATGCGAGGACCGTATGCTCCGTGCTGAGACCGATAATCGTCTCGATCTGCTCCTTGATGCGTTCGGGTTCGGCCGAGGGCAGGTCGATCTTGTTGAGGACGGGAACCAATTCAAGATCATTCTCGATCGCGAGATATGTATTCGCCAGCGTTTGGGCCTCGACTCCTTGCGAGGCATCGACAACGAGCAAAGCGCCCTCGCACGCCGATAGCGACCGCGAGACCTCGTAGCTAAAATCCACGTGGCCCGGCGTGTCAATGAGATTCAGGACGTAGTTCTTGCCGTCGCGTGCTTTGTAATCGAGCCTCACAGCGTGGGCCTTGATCGTGATGCCGCGCTCGCGTTCGAGGTCCATGTCGTCAAGGAGCTGGTCCTCCATCTCGCGCTCGGAGACGGCGCCGGTCAATTGAAGGATCCGGTCAGCGAGCGTCGATTTGCCGTGGTCGATGTGGGCAATGATCGAGAAGTTTCTTATAAGGCTCTGGTCCATGCTCTCGAGGCAAACGGTGATTGTATCAAAGAAAACAGAACCGCCCGGTACAGCGGCGGCAAAATACTATCCAGACGGCACTTGGATATAGTAAGTAACCACTTACTTACAGTACAAAATAGTTATTTTAATTGGCCAAGTGCAGTGTTATAGTCAAATCGAGCGGATGCAGTTTATCGCAGCTTAGGACGGCTCCCACCGATAAGAGGTGAGCCGTGAGGAGAGGGAATATGGGAAACAATTACGAAAATGACGGTTCAGGAGCCGCTACAAAGTTAACGTTCCTATTGGCGGGCGTGGGCATCGGAGCGGTTGTGGCTCTGCTTTTTGCCCCAAAGTCGGGCGTTGAGCTCCGCGGCGATATCGCGGATGCGACCCGCAAAGGCATAGAAAAGGGCAAAGAGGCTGCGACCCAGCTCCAAGAGACAGCCGGCGAATATTACGAGGCTACACGGGATAAAGCCACCGACCTTTACGCTTCAGCGAAGGAGAGTGCCGGCGAGTTTGGCGAGAAGGCCAAGGCCGTTGCCGCGAGCACAGCAAACCCGTTTACTGCAGCGATCGAGGCCGGTAAGCAGGCTTACACGGCCGAGAAGCGAAAGAACGAATCCAAGTCCATCGCCGCCGGACGTCCCGACTGGGGTCCGGGCGAGAAGTCCGGCTCATCGGACGACAATATCCTCGATACCGGAGACAGCGAGGGCGAGGGTTAGTTCAAGGGGGTAAGGAATGAACACGAGCGATCCACAGTTTTGGCAGATGATATCGTCGATCGTGATCGCGATCTGCTTTATCGTGATGGCGGTCGCTCTGATCTGGATCGCGATGACCGTGCGAAAGGTCGTCGCGACGGTCAATGATGTCAAGGAACGCGTCGACCCGCTCCTCGCGAAGGTTGACGCCATGAGCGTCCAGGGAAAGGAGATGTCGGTGCACTTCAATGAAGTGACCGCCAATCTCTCGCATGCGACCAAGTATCTCGCGGAATCGACCGAGATCATTCGCGATGAGGTCGCAGAACTCAAGTCGATCGTCAGCGAAACCGCTATCACTGCAAAGGACAAGGTCGAGAAGGTTTCGAACACGATCGACCGCACGCACGATCAGGTCGTGGACACGACGGAGTTCGTTCAGCAAAAGATCGTAATTCCTGCACGCGAGATCGCGGCCATCATGGCCGGCGTGAAGAAAGGTCTTGAGGTCCTTTTCGCACCAGCACCAAAGCAACTCAATCGCGCATACGGCGAGGAAGAGATGTTCATCGGCTGATAAAATGCCGGCATCCTGCCGGCGATGGAGACGCAAAAGAGGCGTGAGCAATTGCTGCTCACGCCTTTTGCTTGGCTACCCTTGAGGAGGTTTGCCTTAGTTTAGGCCCGGCTTTGAGGTTGTAGTCGTTGGGCTGGCATCGCCGGACTTGTTGCCGTTCGGATGGTTCTTACGCCAATCCTCACGCTTCTGCTGGAACTCTTCGCGGTGGGCCTTCATTTCAGCCTTGTTCTTCTCGATCTGGGCCTTTTGCTCGGGCGTGAAAACCGCCTCGATCTGTTCCTGGACCGACTTCATCTTCGCCTCTCGAGCCTGGCGGAATGCCTTGAGCTGAGCTTCCTGATCGGCGGTGATGGTGCCGTTGCGCTTGGCCTCCATCAGAGGCTTGATCGGCTCGAAGTCAGCGCGATTCGGCTTGTTGGCCTCACGGATCTGCTTGATCTGGGCCTTCTGAGCGTCGGTAAGATTGACACCCTTCATCAGCGGGCCGTCCATCATAAAACCGCCGCGCATGCCTTCAGGGCCGCCCGGACCACGTCGCCCGGCACCGTCGCCGCGATGATGTTGTTCCGCTTTATCTGTCCCCTGCGGCGTGGTGGTAGTCGTGTCCTGGGCGAACGAAGCACCCGAGAACAGAGCGATAGCACCGCCGACCGTCAGAGCGGATATGAATTTGAACTTTAATGACATTTCGTACCTCTTGAGAAATATGGGATGGGCAATTAAGCCGATTCGCTTGTTTTGACGCGCGAATCACGAGACCGGTCGTACAAAAATCGTAAAGTTATGTAAAAGGTTGAGAGTGCAGGCTTTAGCTTGGTACACTGCCCGAGCTTCTAACCACGGCCTCACGCGATAAATCACCACTTCTGAACACTTGCTCCCTAAACTGGTAAAATGCAACATTTAACTGGGATTCTTGATGCGTTTTCTCTCTGAAATAAATTCACCCGCGGACCTCAGGCAATTGAAGGTCGAGGACCTGCAGGAGGTCGCCGACGAGGTTCGCCAGTTCATCATCGACACCTGCTCACGGATCGGCGGGCACACGGGCGCGAGCCTCGGGGCGGTCGAGCTTGCGGTCGCGATGCACTACGTGTTTGACACACCGAATGACCGGCTCGTCTGGGACGTCGGCCATCAGGCTTACGCGCACAAGATCCTTACGGGCCGTCGTGACGAACTTCACACGATAAAGCAGCCCGGTGGATTGAGCGGATTTTTGCGCCGCGACGAGTCGGAATACGACACGTTCGGTGCCGGACACGCGTCGACCTCGATCTCCGCGGCTCTAGGAATGGCGATCGCCAGGGACCGAAAGGACGAGGACTTCCATGTCTGTGCGCTTATCGGCGATTCTTCCCTCGCGGGGGGCATGGCGATGGAGGCGATCAATCAGGCCGGACATCTAAAATCGCGGCTGATCGTTCTCTTGAACGACAACGAAATGTCGATCGCTCCGGCTGTTGGAGCTCTGAGCCGCTACCTTGTTCGGATCAAGGAGGCGCAAAGCTACCACCATCTCAAAGAAGACATCGGCGACGCTCTTGAGAGTGTGCCGGGCATCGGCGGATCGCTTCGCAGAATGGCGAAGTCGATCAAAGATGCTATTGCCGCTGCGGTGTTGCCGGGCGCTTTGGTAAATGAGCTCGGCTTCAAGTACATCGGATACGTAGACGGACACGATGTCGCGCAGGTCGTGGCTGCTCTTGAAGAGGCGAAACGTGTCGAGGACGGACCGGTCATCGTTCATGCGCTGACGACAAAGGGCAAGGGCTTCCCAAATCCGGAGAAGAATTACTACGCCTATCACGCGACGGGCCCCTTCGATCCAAAGACCGGACTTCCCTACAAATCCAACAAGGTCTCGCCGCCAACGTACACCGAGGTCTTTGGCCGCACGCTGTGCGAGCTGATGGAACGTGACGAACGCATCGTCGCGCTCACGGCCGCAATGCCTGACGGAACTGGCGTAGACAAGGCTTTGGAAAAATTCCCCGAGCGTTCATTCGACGTCGGCATTGCCGAGCAGCACGCGATCACGTTCTGTGCAGGAATGGCGTGCGAGGGTCTGAAGCCGGTCGCGGCGATCTACTCGACATTCCTGCAGCGTGCGTTCGATCAGGTCATTCACGATGTGTGTCTGCAGGACCTTGACGTCACGATCGCCATGGACCGTGCCGGCATCGTAGGAGCAGACGGTCCGACGCATCACGGGCTGCTCGACATCGCTTACCTTCGCGGGTACCCGAATATCATCCTCATGGCTCCGAAGGACGAGGGCGAGCTTCGTGACATGATGCTCACCGCGATCGAGCATCCCGGACCTGCCGCTCTCAGATATCCACGCGGCAACGGTCACGGCGCGGACATCAGTCAGCCACCGAAAAAGCTTGAGCTCGGAAAAGCTGAGGTCCTCAAAGAGGGTGACGACGTTGCCATCCTCGCGCTAGGCGAGATGGTGTATCCAGCCGTCGAAGCCGCTGAACAATTGGTAAACGATGGGGTCGACGCGACCGTCGTTAATGCGCGTTTCGTGAAACCGCTCGATGAAGAGTTGATCACCGCCATCGCTGATTCACACCGTTTGATCGTCACCGCCGAGGACGCATATCTCGCGGGAGGCTTTGGTTCCGCGGTCATTGAGTTGCTCGAGCAGAAGGGTCTCGCGCAGAAAGTGCGGGTCGTTCGCCTCGGCGTAAGCGACGAGATCGTGCCGCATGGGGACCCGAAGGTCCTGCTTTCGCATTATGGACTTTCTGCTGAGGGCATCGCAGACACGGTCCGCAAGACACTGGATTCGATGAAAAGTCCGCGCCTCGACAGCCAACGTATAAGGGCTGTAAAGTAACTAAAACTCAACAGATAAATGAGATCGAATAGTACAAGATATTTCTACGTCCTCACGTGTGTCGTCGCGGCTCTCGTTTTTGCTGCATGCAGTGGTAATGGCGGCAACAACGGTTCGACGAACGGCAACGTTAAGAAGCCTGCGAATGTTGGAGGCATCCCGGCAAATGCACCTCCTGGAGCTCAGCCGCCGACGCAGGCGGGCTCGCCGACGGCATCCGTAACGCTTGAGGAGTTTGCCGATTTCTCGTGCCCGCAATGCGGACTGAAGAACCCGGTCCTCACCGAGATCCGCACGATGTATGGGTCGAGGATCCGGTTCATCTTCCGCAACTTCCCGCTCGACATCCAGGGACACGAGAAATCCTACGACGCGGCGATCGCTGCCCAGGCAGCGGGTTTCCAGGGCCGGTTCTGGGAGATGGAGAATCTGCTATTCACGAATCAAAAGACGTGGACCGCTGATCCCAACTACAAGCAGATCTGGAAAGGCTACGCCCAGCAGATCGGGCTCGACGTTAACAAATGGGAAGATGATTGCCTCGGACTGCCTGCAAAGCAGCGGGTCGACCTCGATAAGCAGCGTGCAGTCGCGATCGGTGTAAATTCGACACCGACGCTATACATCAACAATCAGGAGTTCCCGTTCAGCCAAATGACGGTTGACGGGCTGAAGACCGCGATCGATGCCGAGCTTGCTAAGGCTCCGGCTCCGAATCAGCCGGCACCTTCGACAACCACGAACAGCAACGTCGCTCCGGCGACAAATTCGTCCAACGGTAACGCTACGAAGAAGTGAGCCCAGACACCCAAACAAGCGGCGGCGTGCGGAAGGTCTTTCCGCTCGTCGCCATTCTTTTTTCGATCGTCGGTTTCATCGACGCTTCGTATCTGACGTACCACCATTACACCGCGGAGCCCGTGCCGTGCTCGATCACTGGCGGCTGCGAAATGGTCCTAACGAGCGACTACGCGACCTTTCACGATATTCCGATCGCGATATTCGGTGCCGGGGCTTACGGAGTTGCTCTCGTGCTGGCTCTGATCGCTGCGTCAGGTCGCCAGTGGGCCTGGTGGCTGTATGGACTGCAGGCTATCGTGATGGCGTCGTTCAGTGGGTGGCTGATCTACGTGCAGGCAAACTATATCGGTGCATTCTGCCAGTTTTGCCTGCTCTCGGCCGGCACATCTTTTACACTTTTCCTTATCTTCCTTATCTCACTCGGCTTTCGTCGGCGGTAGCTGAAACCATTACCCGACAACCCGCGAATTGCTCTATGGAGTCGAGCCCCGAATGACACAAGCGATTGTCAGCGGGCGGGTAATAAGATAGCTTAGAAAGTTGATTTTTTGACCAATCCCCCGCGTGGCAGGAGCTATCTTAAAACGCATCGCTGAGGGCGACGCTTCGGCAGTCCAAGAGTGCCTCAAGACCTATGGAGGCCTGGTGTGGTCGCTTGCGCGGAGAATGCTGCGCAATTCGGACGAGGCCGAGGACGCCGTGCAGGAGATCTTTGTCGACGTCTGGCGAAACGCCAATCGATTCGACGAGAGCATCTCCTCAGAAACGACCTTTATAGCCATGCTCGCGAGACGACGCCTCATCGATAAGATCCGCTATTCGCAAAGGCGATTGTCTCCGGATTCGCTCGATGACGTGATGCTCGAGCCCTTTACCCGAGCTGACAAGACGCTTGAGACTTGCATCGAGGCCGAGCAAGCTGCCGAAGCGATGCGGACCTTGAGACCCGAGCAGCAGCAGGTACTGCGGCTATCGATAGTCGAGGGCATGTCGCATCAGGAGATCTCGGAGGCCACTGGCCTGCCGCTCGGCACCGTCAAAACTCATGCGCGACGCGGACTCCTGCAGGTTCGCGAGCTGATGGGACTCAAGAAAGATCTACGGGAGGTAAAAGCATGACCGATGCACAAAAAGAATTGCTTTACGACCTCATCGTAAAACGGATCAGCGAGGGGCTCAACGCCGATGAGAGGAAGCAGCTTGAGGAATTCCCTCAGGAGCTCGTCAAGGCTGAATCTCGAGCGATCGCTTCAACTGCCGCATCGATCAACATTGCCGCGGTGGATATCGAGCCCCTGCCGCAGGAGCTTTTCGCACGGATAGCTACGGCGGCACCTGCTGTTCTCAAAGAGAAACAAGCGGAGTTCGACGGCGGTGCGACGATCCCGTCGATGGCTCGGATCTACAAGGCGGAAGATGTTTTTGAGCGCAGGCCCCGCAACTTCATTTTTGGTCTGCTCGGCTGGGTAGCGGCGGCGGCACTTCTGATCGTTGTCGGCGTCCAGCTTTACGACGGCCGGATGAAGAACCAGCCAGAGGAGGCCGTCGTCGGCATACCGTCACCGTCGGTTGCTCCGGTTATGGGCCTCGCTCAACAGCGTGACGAATTCCTGCTGACTGCACCCGATGTGGTCACCGCGACTTGGGCTCCAGGCAATATGAAGGACGTCCAGGTCTCGGGCGACGTCGTCTGGAGCGACACCAAGCAGCAAGGGTTTTTGCGCCTTCGCGGGCTACAGCCTAACGATCCCACGAAGAATTCATATCAGTTGTGGATCTACGATAAGACGCAGGATCAAGCGACACCGATCGATGGTGGGGTCTTCGACGTAAGCTCAAGCGGCGATATCGTCGTACCGATCGACGCAAAGCTGAAAGCTTCGAAGCCTGAAATGTTCGCTATTACGCTCGAGAGGGCTGGCGGTGTTGTCGTTTCCAAGAAAGAAAAGATCGCCGCTCTCGCCAAGGTTGAAACCCAAAAGGCCTAGTTCCCGTAGTACAATCTAGCAAAGCTCAAAAGGCGGGTCCGCGACTCCTCCGGTTTTAGGGGAGACGTCGTACCTCGCCTTGTTGCCGCTTAAATCCAAGGACAATTCACGAGGCTCGTATGAAATTCATTAGATCTCTTGCCGGAATAATGGCCGGCCTGATGCTCGTCGTGTCACTTATCGGCCAATCTGCCGATAAGCTCCCGCCGATCAACGTCAAGGAATACAAATTAAAGAATGGACTCACCGTCCTGCTGCACGAGGACCACACCGTTCCGGTGGTCGCCGTCGGCACGTTTTATCACGTCGGCTCAAAGAATGAGGCTCCGGGCCGCACCGGATTTGCCCACCTTTTCGAACACATGATGTTTCAGGGCTCGGGCAATTACGTCGACGGCTGGCGTGCGGTCGACGAGCTCGGCGGTAACGTCAACGGCACTACGAACGAGGACCGCACATGGTACTACGAGGCCATTCCCTCGAACTTCCTCGAGCGGACCCTTTACATGGAAGCCGACCGCATGGGCAACCTGCTCTCGGCCATGGATCAGGCGAAACTCGACAATCAGCGTGACGTCGTCAAGAACGAGCGCCGGTTCCGCGTCGACAACGTGCCTTATGGTCAGTCCGAGGAACGCACGATAGACGTCATGTATCCCGAGGGACACCCGTACCACCACTCGGTGATCGGCTCAATGGCGGATCTTTCGGCAGCCTCGCTGGATGACGTCAAATCGTTCTTCCGGCAGTACTACGTGCCGAACAACTCGTACCTCATCCTCTCAGGTGATTTCAACGATGCTCAGGCCCGTGCATGGATCCAGAAGTACTTTGGCCCGATCAAGGCCGGGGCTCCGATCAAGCGTCCGGATGTTCCTCAGCCGCAGCTATCGAGCGTCGTTCGGCAGCAGTACGAGGATCCATTCGCACAGCTTTCGCGTGTCGACCTCGTTTGGGAAGGTGTCCGTCAGTATGCAGCCGACGAAGCTGCTCTCGACGTTATGTCGAGCATCTTGAGCGGCGGTCGCGGCTCGCGTCTGCAAAGTGCGATGGTTTTCGGATCGAATCCCATTGCACAACAGGTTTTCGCCCGCAATGGCACTAATGAGATCGGCGGCCTCTATCAGATCATCGGTGTCGCGCGTCCCGGAAAGTCTCTTGATGACGTCGAAAAGGCCATCAATACCGAGGTCGAAAGGCTGAAGAAGGATGGCGTTACACAGGAGGAGATCAACCGCGTCGTGAACCCGCGTGAGGCGCAGTCGATATTCGGTCTTGAGACGGATCTTGGTACCGCGAACCGCATCGTCGATTACGCAGCTTACGTCAACAATCCGAATTACTTCCAACAGGACCTCGACCGGTACATGAAGGTCACGCCCGACGACGTAAAACGCGTCGCGAACAAGTACCTCATCGCTAATCATTTGGTCCTCAACTTCGTTCCGTCCAAAACTCCGCCGCCACCGGCACAAGCCGACAAGCCGGCATCGACTGCAACAAAGACGAAGAATGATGCGTTGATCGCAAAGCAGGATGCGATGCTGCCAAAGGGCCAGCCGAATCCAAAATTCGCACTGCCGGCGATCGAGAAGACAACGCTTTCCAACGGACTCAATGTCTGGGTCGTTGAGAAGCACAAGCTTCCGATCGTCTCGATGGACCTCATCATCAACGGCGGCGGCTCGCTCGATCCGTCGGACAAGGCTGGAATGGCCTCGCTCACGGCCTCGATGCTGAATCAGGGCACAAGGACCCGTTCTGCTCTCGAGATCGCTAATGGGCTGCAGTCGATAGGATCGAATGTCGGTGCGAACGCATCGTGGGATTCCAGCGGTGTCTCTGCTCGCACGATCACTAAGAACCTAGACAAAACGCTCGATTTCTTCTCGGACGTTGTGAGTCATCCGACATTCCCGGCAACGGAGTTCAACCAGCTCCGTGGACGCGTGATGGGCGGTTTCCGTCAGCGCAAGGCGAGCAACACGGCCGTCGCGGGCGTTGTGTACGACAAAGTCCTCTACGGGAATCAGGCTTACGGCCGACAGCTCACTGGTGACGAGAAGAGCGTCCAGGCGATCAGCCGCGATGATCTTGCGAAGTTCTACGATAACTACTATCGTCCGAACAACTCGACCCTCATCGTCGTCGGTGACGTAAGCATGAGCACGCTCAAGCCTAAGCTCGAAAGGGCATTCGCCGACTGGAAGTCCGGAGGCATCGCACCTAGCCAGATCGCCGATCAGAAAATGATGGCCAAGCCGGGCATCTATCTCGTCGACAAGCCGGGTTCGGCCCAGTCGTCAGTACAGATCGGCACCGTCGGCATCGATCGCGATAATCCTGACTACTACGCGGTTCAGGTGATGAACTCGATCCTCGGCGGTGGTGGCACGGCTCGCCTCTTCATGAACCTCCGAGAGGACAAGGGATACACCTACGGTGCGTACAGCCGCTTCACATACCGCAGGGCTCCGGGTCCGTTCTCGGCATCGGGTGAGATCCAAACGATCTCGACGAAGGAGGCGGTCCAGGAGTTCATGAAGGAGCTGCAGGGCATCCGCGGCAGCCGGCCGGTGACGCCGCAGGAACTCGAGGTGAACAAGCAGTCGTTCATTCGCCGCTTCCCCAGCACGTTTGAAACGACGGGAGGTATCTCGAATAACTTGGGCACGCTTGTGACGTACGGTCTACCGGACACGTACTACAACGACTACATCTCCAAGATCAACGCTGTGACCCTTGAAGATGTGAATCGCGTTGCGAACAAATACCTGGACCCGTCGAAGATGGCCATCGTTATCGTGGGCGACCGCAAGGTGATCGAACCACACCTTACGGAGCTCGGTATGCCGATCACCGTTCTCGACACCGAGGGCAATCCGATAACGCAGTAAACCTTGCCGTAACGGCATACAAAAAAGGGCGGAGGCCGCATGGTCTCCGCCCTAACTTTTTGTTAGCGAAGGTCTTACTTCTTGACCAGCACCACGGGTGCAATCTCTGCATTGCGGACTACCGCAAAGAATTTGCCGACATCGTTGTACTGAGAGGGCGAAATGATCGAGCGACTAAGCTCGAGCTTCCTCGAAAAGATAAGCGTGTTGCCTAAGACCTCGTACTTCGAGGAGTATTTTCCAAACGGTGTTTCGATCGTATCGGCGTCAGGCATCTCGTCAACCGCGAAACCGTCTGGGAGCTTCACCTTGATCGTCTCGTTGTAGTTACTCGCATCAAGAAGCAGCGGCGTCATGCGCTTACCCTCGACCGGCGTGAACTGATCGAGGCGTCCCACCATCGCCGGCTTGAACATCATAAGCCGTCCCTGCATCAACTGCGCGTACGTAGGCGCATTGAATTCGAGATCGAGGTCAAACTCGCTGTTAGCCTTCTTGTCTGTAGGCATTGACTGCGTCAGTGTTCCGCCCTTCACCCTCTTAGATAGCCATTTTTCCATGAAGCTCTTGTACTCCGGCACCGATAGCTGACTTTCAAGAGCCCGATCCGTCGCCGCCGACTGTCCGAAAGTTTTTTGTGAAATCTTGCCGCTGATGGACCCATCGGGATTGAGCATTACCTCCGCATTACGCTCCACGCGGTTGTTCTCCGCCGGAAGCACCGGCATCTTCGTCAGGTCACCGTCCGGTCCGGCCGAGATAAGTGCGTAGCTGCCCTGTTCATGCCAGGGTAGATCACCGACCTGAGTGTAAGTGTCCGTCGGGTCAAATATCATTAGACGGCCTAGCTTCTCGGAGGTTAGAACGGCGGACGATTTAACGTCCGCTCCAATGGCTATTGCAATGATGCAGTGATTGAACTGTTCGGGCGATGCCCATTCCGCTCGGACATATGTAGGGTCACCCGCGTAAGCAAGGACCAAATAAGAATCGATGTGCAGTGCTTTGAGTAACGTGCGCATCAAGTTGGCCTTGTCCTTGCAGTCTCCGTAACCGCGTTGCATGACCATATTGGCGGGACGGGGTCTTTGGCCGCCGTAGTGAGCAACGTCCCGATCCACCGATATGTATCGAATACTTTGCACATATGCCGCCACAGCTTTGATCCTATCGAGGTCGTTAGTAGTGGTAGCAGTAAGCTCTCGGGCTTTCGCAGCGACATTGTCGTCGAGCGTTACGCTCGCGGAGCTAAGGTCCGTGTACCATTTGGACACGTCATGCCAAGTGTCATAGACATTGGAGGTTGAAGACGCAGCATGGTAGTTCACAGCTATGCGTGGAGCAAGGTTCGCCATCGACATGCTTTCTGGCTCAGGAGGAATCGGATCAAGATCGCGGATTTCCCAGGTGTACGTTGAGCCATTAACTGCGGGTTTTACTTCTTGGTGATTGAAAGTAATGCTGTTCGCACTCCAATTACTTGGCAAGGTCATCGTGTAGCGCGAAATAAGAGTCGGAAGACCCTCGCCTTGAAACTCGAATTCCTCTTGAGTGTATAGAGGCTTTCGCTCGGTGACTGTCTCATACCCGAAGATCGAGTCCACATCCGCGTCTTCGCGAGCAGAGATGAGCTTCATCCGGCCCTCGTTATAAATGTCGTCCGGATCACCGATTTGATCGATAGTTGCCTCTTTGCCGTATGCCTTAACCGGACGACCTGGTCGAATGAGCCACGCATGGATGTCCCTGACCTTGTCAGAGCTCTGCAGGTACTCGGCCGCAGCGGCAGCAAAGTTGCGGCCACCGCGAGTGAGGATTTTTACCGCGAAGCGGTCGGTCACGGTCATCATCCCACTTGCATCGACGCTGACGGATTCCTCATTCAGCAGAACCACCGCCGGCACATCTTTGACCTGATAGGTTGGAACGGTCGCCTTCGCGGCCTGTTCAAGCCAGGCCGGGGCTTTGTCGTCCCCGCCGGCGAAAGCCGCCGCCGAGACGGCGAGGACCACGAGAAATGATGCAAAAAGGTGGGATCTGAATTTCATTTTCATTGCTTTGTCGTCCCCGCGGTCGTGCTCTGTTTAAGCGTCAGCGAATGTGAATTTGCGGTGTAGAACGCGTCGAAAAGATTCTTCAACGGCGTATAGGAGCCCTTCGGGAACCGAAGGTACCCATTGTTCCCCCAGGTGAAGTCCCGGTGATAGGCGAGCATTTTGCTGTCCTGAGAAACACCTATCTTGAAGTCGTCCGTGCCGATAGAATTCGGGTCGTGAACCGGCGCCGGAGCATCAGGGCTCTCAAGCTCGAAGCCTGGAGGAAAGTCGATCGTAATATCGTCGCTCTCCGCGTATGGGTATTTGAAGTAAACATCGTTCACCCGGTCCGCCGCCTCGAACATCGGCTTTGCTCCCTTCTCAAAAACGTTTGGCTGGAAAAAGATGCGCTTCCCGGTCTTTGTTGCGTAACCCGGAACGCGGAGCTTGAAGGTGTAAATGAACGGTTTATCCGGATCAGTGACGTTCTCGATGGAGATGTCCGAGATCTCAGCGGAGCCCATGATGTTCGCTCTCACCAGATTTTTCAGCGTTTCCTCACGCTGCTGCTGGGTGTCGTCATCGTTGTATTCCTTGACCTCTGCGGCGATCTGACCCGTGTATTCAAGTCGAACGGAACCCTCGAGTGTGCCGTCTTCCAGGAGTTTGAATTTTCCGGTCCGTTTCTCGAGCGAGCTTTTTGCCGGCGACAGAGGCGTTTTTTCCCAGTGACCCTCTTTGTTGTCAGAGATCAGAGCAGCTTGCCCTTCCTCATCCCAGCGCAGCATTCCAAAAGGGATGTATCGGCTCGACGGATCGTAGAAATGCCACTGACCGCCGAAGTTCACACCGACATTTTCCGTCTTCATGAAGTAGGGATTTGTGAACCACTTCGGGAAAAAAATGTCCGACCGTCGCGGCAGGTTGACGACCCTCGCGTCGAGTCCCGCAGCAGTCACCATCGCCGCGAAGAGCATGTTGATGTCGTGCCAGTTGCCCTCGGATCGCTTCAACGTATCCCCAGGCGACTTGTTCTCTTTGATCTTTTTGAGATCGTCCGCTGTGAGACCGCTAGCGTCGTCGTTGATGTTCTTAATGTGAGCGCGGACGTAGTCAAAGATCTTCTGCACCTTCTTCACATCGTCCGTTTCGCTGCCGACGGCCGTCGCCGCGGCCTGTTTGACGTCATCCGAGACCTTCATCATTCCCTTATGAACGTCGTACATTTCTTTGGCGTAATCCTTCCAATATTTCTCCGGATCGGTCGTCGTCTCCTTTGAGTAATAGAGCAACACCCACGGCCGAACGGCGTACTCCGGAGGCGATTTCGGCTCCTCCTTGTAGGCAGGGATGTTCGTGGCAGACGTCATGTAAAAGCCGTCTTTTTCCTTCGTAAAACCGTCGTTCTTCACGTTGAAGGGCTGACCTCGCATGCCCATGTCTGGAACCTCGACGGGACGCACATGGTAACGCACCAACTCGACCGGGATCTCCCGTGATAGTTCAAGCCGCTGGTACAAACTCACGCCGTCGCGCTCCTCGACCCAGCGATACTCGATGACAGCTCCCGCCTCGATGCCCGGCACTGCGAAGGATTTTGCTTTGAGCTTCACTCCGCTCGCCTTCAGGATGTCGCGCTCGAAAATGTCGGAAGATTTGAGCTCGACGGTGCTGCCGTCCGCTTTGGTCGTGCGGCAGGCTATGTCTTTTACTTTTATGCTCGCCCCAACCTCGGAGATCTTGCCAAAAGGAATATCGATCTTGCTGAACGACTCACGTCCACGATCGTTGAGGATCTTTACCTTCAGATAATGGTGAAGCACCGTATGATAGGCCGAGCCGTCATCTTCATTGGAGATATACACGTCCCAAAGAATGGCCTCGGCGTCGGCGTTCGGGTCGACGACGGCCTTGGTCATCTTAAGCTCATCGGAAGTGACGTCTTGCCACTGTTGCTTCTGAGCGGAGGAGATCGAGACAAACAGAAGTGCGGCGACACAGGCTGCCGCAAAGCAGAACGACTTTTTCATATTCATGTTTCTACTGTCGCGTGTGCAGTTCGGCACACGCGGGAGGTGGGCAAGCGAACCGGGCGATCGCAAAATTCTATACAAATCAGCTCTAACTAACAAGACAAAAAGCAGCCCGATCTCGCGCAACTCGCCGGCCGAAAAGTTGAGGCCTTTCGGGGTCCGGAGCGAGAGGTGCGGGGGACTCCATACATTTTTCGTCGGAACTGCGCGATTCTATCCGTTTTCGACCTCTACGCACAAGGGAAATCTTTGTGTCCGAGCAGGCACCGCAGGCATCTAGAGGCGTAACGGGGCTGTGTTATAATCGCCTAAAATTCAGTTTGTACCTGTAAATATCTGAAGGAGACAGAGTTACCGAATGTCTGTTGATACAGCGAAAATCCGTGAACTTTTAGGCGATGACGCAGGCTCCCTGCTCGACCATAACTGCACGACCATCCCAAAAGAAAACCTGCAGCTGCCTGGCGGCGATTTTATAGACCGTGTGTGGATGCAATCCGACCGTAACCCGAATGTCCTGCGCAGTCTGCAATCCCTTTACGGCACTGGCCGTCTCGCGGGCACGGGCTACCTCTCGATCCTGCCTGTCGATCAGGGCATCGAGCATTCCGCGGGAGCGTCGTTTGCCCCGAATCCGCAGTATTTCGATCCGGAAAACATCGTCAAACTCGCTATTGAGGGCGGCTGCAATGGTGTCGCATCGACCTTCGGCGTGCTCGGATCAGTTGCGCGAAAGTACGCGCACAAGATCCCGTTCATCGTAAAGATCAATCACAACGAGCTGCTCACTTATCCGAACAGATTCGATCAGGTAATGTTCGGCACGGTGGACATGGCTCGCGATATGGGTGCGGTGGCGGTGGGAGCAACCATCTATTTTGGGTCCGAGGAGTCTACACGGCAGATCACAGAGGTCTCCGAGGCGTTCGCCTATGCGCACGAGCTCGGAATGACGACTATCCTGTGGTGTTATTTGCGGAATCCCGCGTTCAAGACGCCCGAGGGCGACATGCATACAGCCGCCGACCTCACTGGTCAAGCGAATCACCTCGGTGTGACGATCCAGGCCGACATCATCAAACAAAAGCTACCGGAACGAAATGGCGGCTACACGGCTCTCAACAAGAGTGGCAGCTACGGCAAGACCAGCCCGCTCGTCTACGAAAAGCTGACGACCGACAACCCGATCGATCTTGTTCGCTATCAGGTCGCGAATTGCTACATGGGTCGGTGCGGTCTGATCAACTCGGGCGGCGAGTCCAAGGGAGCCGGTGATCTCGCGGCGGCTGTCCGAACAGCGGTTATCAACAAACGGGGTGGCGGCACAGGCCTGATCTCCGGACGCAAGGCTTTCCAACGACCAATGGCCGAGGGCGTCGAGCTGCTCAATGCCATCCAGGACGTATATCTCGACCAGTCCATCACCGTCGCGTAACACACTCTTTACGCAAGTTACAGCACGTGGACGCCTGGATCGGCGTCCACTTTTCTTTTGACTCGAGTTTTGATATGAATCTGCGCTGAATCTACTTCTCGTTCGGCAACGAACGACATTCTTGTAACTAACAAAATTAGTGGAGGGAACATGAAAAAGGCTGTTCTTGTTTTTGTGTTTTTGTTTACGTGTATCGGCGTTCCGGCGGTTCGCCCGGCCGCGGCCCAGCAAAAGTCGCTCTATCAGCGCCTAGGCGGCTATGATGCGATCGCGGCCGTTTCGGATGATTTCATCGGGAGACTGGCGACCGGCAAGTTGCTGAGTCGTTTCGTCGTTGGTCTCAGTGATGACTCGAAGAAGAAGCTTCGACAGCACTTGGTCGATTTTCTCTGCAGCGCGACCGGCGGACCGTGCGTATACACCGGCCGAGATATGAAGACCGCTCATACCGGCCTCGGTATCACCGAAGCAGACTGGAAGGAGGGCGTCGACGACCTCGTCGCTACGCTGAACAAATTCAAAGTGCCGGACAAAGAAAAAGGCGAGGTACTGGCCGCGGTGAGCGGTCTCAAGAAGGACATCGTCGAGAAACCGTAAATTCAACGGCCGCCCAACTGATACTTCCCGGTGAGAAAGGGGTTCGTCGCACGCTCTCTGCCGATCGTCGTCTCGGGACCGTGGCCACAATAGACCGTGAAGTCATCGCCGAGTGTGAGCACTTTTTCCTTGATCGACTCGACCAATTGATCGTAGTCGCCACCGGGAAGATCCGTGCGGCCGATAGTGCCAGAGAATAGGCAGTCGCCCGTAAAGACTGCCCTCTCACTCTGCTCGGCTAACACTATATGTCCGAGGGTATGTCCCGGAACGTGTCGCACGAGAAATTCTAGGTAGCCTACATCGAGGGTTTCTTTGTCTTCAAGGAACCGCGACGGCGCGGGTGGGTCGTCATATTCCATTCCCATCGCTCGCGCCTGATCTGGCATAATGCCCATCAAAAGCGGCTGCTGAGCAAGCTTCTCGTAAAGATACATCTCGTCACGATGCAGCAGCACCTCGGCGTCCGGGAACTCGTTCGCAAGCGCGGACGTCCCGCCGCAATGATCCAAATGCCCGTGCGTGATAACGATGGCCCTCAATTCAAGATCGTTCTCGCGGATGTAGTCGACGACCTCCTGTGAAGGCTCGCCGGGATCGATACAAATCGCCTTGCGCGTCCGCTCGCACGATACGATCCGCGTGTTTTGCTGGAATGGGGTTAGTACGAACGTCTTGATCAGCATAGCTTTGCGAGTTGAAGGTCGATGTCGAAAGCATGCGTCATTCGATCCCTCATCACAAACCTGATCGCCTCGCGATAGGTGTCAGCGTCCGGCCGCCCTGTAAAACACGGCGTTTCCTGTTCGGTGAGATTTAGATAACTCGACAATACAGCAAGCAGCATCCATAAAAGGATCTCCTCGTCAGTGCCGATCGGATTGTGTTTGATTATCGATTCGCGATCATCGCGAATGCCGTCGACGATTCGCTTGAACTCAGTCTCGGAGATGCGTGTCACACCTCTTCCTCGTACATCAGATAATGTGAAGCCTGCATGCCTACGCCGTCGTAGACCTTCTGCGCATGGTGGTTGTCGTTCTCGACATACAGCCTAAAACCACAGACGTTCCCAGCCTCCGCCGCTCGCTCCTTTACGAAATCATACATTCGCCGATACAGTCCCGTCCCACGTGCCTCCGGAAGAATGTAAACGCTCTGGATCCACCAAAACCAAGCGTTACGCCAATCACTCCATTCGTAGGTGACCATGAGGCCGCCAACGATCTTCGAGTCCTGTTCTGCGACGACGTAAAAGCCCTTCTTCTCATCGGCAAGCACTGCCGCAACGCCGGGCGTGATCTTCCGCGGATCGAGCGTTTTGCCCTCGGTCTCGCGCGCCATCGCTTGGTTGAATGCGATGAGTGCCGACGAGTCCGTCTGTGTTGCCATTCGAATACTCACGACTCCCTCTCCAAATGCGAGCGGATGATTGTGTAAACAACTGCCGAAATAATCCCTCCAAGCCCTAATGTAGCGGGAATGGTCATGATCCACGTGACATATGCCATCATTCCAGGTCCATCACACATTGATTCCCCTGGTCCGCAAGGCTGGACAGAAAAGAAGAATCCAAGGAGGATCCCCAATACTGCCACCAACACGAATCCCGACAGCACCCCAACGGTACTTGACAGCCTGGGATGCTGCCGCACAAAAGAGATAGCTGCTTGACGAAACGGACGCCGTCCTCTAGCCTTTAACGTTTGCCCTATGAAGCTGAGGATACTCTATCACGGCAACTGTTTTGACGGCGTCTCGTCGGCGGCGGTGTTCAGCAAGTTTTACAAGACGAAGCTGCACCCGGACGCCGAGATCGCGTACACGCCGACGATGCATCGCGCGGGGAATGCATTTGACCGCGAACAGTTTGACGGGGACGAGAATGCGATCGTCGATTTCAAGTATTGTCCGGACGAGCGCCTGACGTGGTGGTTCGATCATCACCAATCGGCGTTTTTGTCGAAGTCGGATGAGGAGCATTTCCTCGCCGATACCTCGGGCAAGAAGTTTCTCGATACGACAAGCAAATCCTGCGCGGAGTTCATTGCACGAATTTGTAAGGAGAAGTTCGACTTCGACGATCCGAGTTTGGCTGAGCTCATCGAGTGGGCACACATCATCGACGGCGCTCTCTACGAATCGCCCGCACAGTGTGTGGAGCTCCGCACGCCAGCTCTGAAACTCATGCAGGTGATCGAGGGTGAAAAGGATCCGTCATTCGTAGAGGTGATCATTCGCCGTTTGCAAGACGAATCGCTCACTGACATCGTCAACAGTCACGAGATCCAGGCCAAGCTCGAGCCGATTCTCGAGCGTCATTGGAATACGGTCAACCTCATTAAGGAGCGGGCGCACTACGCTCGTGGTGTCGTGAGCTTTGATCTCACCGACACAGGCGTCGACGGCTACAACAAGTTCATCCCGTACTACTTCTATCCCGAGACGACGTACAACGTGGCTCTTACGCAAAGCGAATTTCGTACGAAGATCTCCGTCGGCTCAAACCCATGGTCGCCGCGACCTCGCACACACAATATTGCCGAGATATGTGAAAAGTACGGCGGCGGCGGTCACGCCGTCGTCGGTGCTGTAAGCTTGGGACCGGATCAGTTGGAGCTCGGCAAGCAGTATATGCGGGAGATCATTGAGACTCTGCAGTTCCCCGATTAAAGATCTTCTCGCTCATCATCGTCGCAAAGGCGAATCCGCCATTCATGGCTATGCCGATGATGGAGACGAGCGCCCATTCCCACGTTGGTAAATAGCCGTAGAGCAAGCCGATCGTTACGGCGCCTAGAGGTATCCACAGAAAGATCGACGCCAGCAGCCCAGGACCATAATGCTTATCCCAGATCGCTGTCGCGGTGTGCGTGATGCCGTTGCAGAACATGAAACCGCTGATCAACAGCACCAGAACAAACGGGAAACTATCGATCTCCCACCAGACAAGCGCTGACGAAAACCAAAGAAATCCAAAAGCCTGCGTTCCGAGAAACGTTGCCTGAGACACGCGGACTCCTCGCAAGCGGTACAAGTACTCGATGTACCCGCCGTCGGCCCAGTACTCCTCGGCAAAGTGCAGGATGAAGGTGATAGGAAAAAGAGCGAGCCACAGGCCCGCTCCTAAAGGAAGTTCGGGGTCCATACCAGACCGTTCAGTATAACGTTCGCATCTTACGCCCGTCTAGGAGGAAGCGGATGATTGAGATCGGCCTGAGTAACGTCGCGATAGGCTGAGACGCGATTGCGACCTTCACGTTTCGATCGGTAGAGCGCGGAGTCCGCCATCTCGACAAGTTCGATAGGATCGGACGAATCTTCCGGGAACGACGCCACGCCGATGCTCATCGTTATGTGGTGTGAATCTTTGCGATCCTGCTTGACGATGCTGAAGGGATACTGCTCGACGGTCGACCTGATCCGCTCGGCCGCCACGAGTCCCTGAGCGAGATCGGCGTCGAGCAAGAACGCCGCAAATTCGTCCCCACCGAACCTCGCCGCCGCATCGCCGCTCCGCAGATTCGTCATGATCGAAAAGCCGATCTCCTCGATAGTCTTGCTGCCGGTCAAGTGGCCGTACGTGTCGTTGACGCCTTTGAAATTATCGCCGTCCATCATCAACACACAGAACGGACGATCATCGATCCCCGCACGTCCCGCTTCACGTCGCAATTCCGAGAAGAACGATCTGCTCGACAACAGTCCGGTAAGGTCATCGTGAGAGATCAGGCGATGGACAAGACGCTGGTATTCGCGATCGATCTCATCCAATTGATCGAATCGTAGGATCGTCTCACCGATCGTGATCTTGTCGCCATTATCCAGCCTCTCGCGACGAACGCGGCGGCCGTTGAGGAATGTGCCGTTGCGCGAGTCGAGGTCATTCAGTACGTACTCGGTGACATTCCGCTGTCCATCGCGCACCGCGATGATCTTTGCATGCTGACGCGAGACCTCCTTGTCGTTGATACGAACGTCCGCCTCAAGTGCGCGGCCGAGGGTTACCTCCTCGCGTTCGAGGGGAATTGGCACGGCGATAAGCTCGCCACTCAAGAATACGAGCGACGGGCGAATATCGCGGCGGGCTTGATCGCGGCCATTCATCGAAAAAAGAGGTGGGAAACGGCCTCGAAAACCGGGAGAGGACCGTTATTAGAATACCTGATTATCGCTGTTTAACGGAAGAAAAATCAGTTCCCCGGCGTCGTCCGCTCCGATGGGAAAACGGGCCTCGACGCGTCCGGATTATCGGGCGAAGTATGTCTGTGGACGATCTTCCACTCCTTACCAACGAGCTGATAGACGAGTGTCATTCTGCCGGACGCGGTTTCGAGCTTGCCAGAGTTCTCTTGAGACTGCTTCCACTTGCAGGTCACGTACGCAGCTGATGTGCCGAGCATTCGGATCGTCAGACCCGTGACGTCGATCGAGACATTCGAGAGTTTGGCGTAAACCTGTCGGGTGTTGGAATCGACATTGTCCCAGCCCTTGGTCGCGGTGCCGTTGTTGTTAAAGACAAGCAAGTCCGGCGATTTCGCATAGGACGACATCACCTTAGTAGCGTCAACCTGCTTGATGCCCTCGACGAACCGGTCGAATGCGTCGTGCACGCCTTTCGCCGGATCGACCTTTTCCGCCGCGGCAGTGTGCTTCTGTCCGAGGGACGCGCCCGCAAAAACGAGTACCGCGATGACGATGAATAATGGCTTGTTCAGCATAAGAGACCTCACGCTTGCAATTTATCAGATTCGCGGCTTCTCCTGCACGATTTCGTCATAAGGCGGGCAACGCTGCGCACTATTTGAGCAACTCGCGAAGGTAAAACAACAATTTTCTCGTCAAAAACCTCGCGGAACACCTTTTGCAAACAGGCGCATCGGACTCTTCCCAAGCAGAAACAAAAATTAGTTGGAGGGAGCATTATGTTCGCGGTTAGACGCCCGCTTTTCACGCTCGCTTTTCTGCTGCTGCCTGCGCTTTTCTTGAGCGTTCCCACCGTGCACGCAGCGAGTCCCGCTCAGAGTATCAATCTTCCCGATACCGGTGCCGTCGATGATGACGAAGACACACCAGACGTGACCGATCGCGTCGCGCGCGTGAGCTTTGTCGAGGGCACGGCAAAGATCAAACGCGCCGACAGTCAGGATTGGGAGAACGTCACGCTCAACCTGCCGCTGGTCGAGGGCGACGAGATCGCGACCGATGGTTCGTCGCGACTGGAGCTGCAGTTTGGCAAGAATCAATATGTTCGCGTTACGGAAAACTCATCACTAAAGATCGTCACCCTTCGTGACGACGGAATCGCGTTGAGTCTCAGTCTTGGAACAGCAACGACGCATGTCGACGGCTTTGATAAAAGCAAAGCCTTCTTCGAGATCGACGCACCGAAAACAACGATCGCGATCGAAAAGTCCGGCACGTTTCGGATCGACGCAGGTCAGGACGATGCGAAAGATGTTCGCGTCGCAGCGACCGACGGCGGCGAGGCGCATGTGTATTCGGACAACGCCGGGTTCACGCTCAAGAACGGCCGTTCCGCGACGATCGACATCGACGGTGCAAACGCCGGCGAATGGCAGACCTCGGATGCCGCGGCCGTACGCGACGAATTCGACGCATGGTCTGCGGGACGCGACCTGATCGTCGCCGACAAGCTCAAACGCGCACACTACAACAACTACTACGACGACGATATGTACGGGGCAGACGACCTCGACGCGTACGGCGAATGGGTCCATACGAGCCAGTACGGATGGGTGTGGAAACCTTACGCTTCGTCGATCTCAGGCTACGCCGATTGGTCCCCGTACCGCTATGGTCACTGGGAATGGATGCCGCCATTCGGCTGGATCTGGGTAAACGACGAGCCTTGGGGCTGGGCAACATACCACCATGGACGCTGGGTCTTTGAGAACGGCTATTGGGTCTGGGCTCCGTACCCGTATTACCGCCCGCACCGCAGCTGGTGGCTGCCGGCACTCGTCACGATCAACATCATCGACACGCACGTGTGCTGGTACCCGCTGTCGTTCCACCATCATTACAAGTGGGACTACTGGGGCCACCGTGGTCGCGACGACCACGATCGCTGGGATCGCGATCACAACCGAGACGTCATCGCGAAGAATGGCGATCAGCGATATCACGGACCTCCTCCTGCGCGTGACGGCGGCGGGATCAAGGACCACGGCAAATTGCCTCCCGGCTCCGTCGTCGGAGTCCGGTCCGATGAATTCGGCAAAGGCGGTCGTGGAATCCGTCCGATGCCTCCGGAGATCGCGAATAAAGCGTTCGACCGCGAACCGCAGAATGGGGAATTGGTCGCTCTTGCACGCGGCCGGGAGGACAAGGTGCCTGATGTCTTCCGCGCTGAGCCGCCTTCTCGCGAAGCCCAGATCGATCATCGCAGGACAGAGGTCGGTGCGGGCACTCGCACGAATGGCAGTCAGCTAGATCAGGAGCTGCAGAAGACACGGATCTTCGGCGGTCGAACGCCGAAGCCCGTCGACCGCGATCCTTCGCCTCCGACGAACAGCGGTCCCGCTCAGGACAAGGGCCGGCCGACAGGCGTGGTCGAACGCGACAAAGGACATCGCGACGGTATTCCGATCATCGACAATGGTGGGTCAACGCCAAAACCCGTCGAGTCTAACGGAGACAGACACATCCGACCGATGCCTCCAACCCGCGACAGCGAGCCGCCGCAAACGGACGAGACGAGGGAGCACAAACCTCGCTTTGAACCGCACACGCCGCCTCAGGGCGATCAGGGGCCGAAGCCGAAAAGCGACATTCCGCCCGAGCCAAAGCCCCTTTCCAGCACATTGGGATCCTAAGCTTAGAATTCCACGTGGACAAGTTGTCGCGGCCGCTTCTATAGTGTCACCTAAATACTAGTGACTCCAGCGTAACTGGACTGGCCACAGTTAGGCCGCAAATGTAATCACACTGGCTCACCTTCGGGTGGGCCTTTCTGCGTTCGCGAGTGGACCCGATAAGCTCATGGAGCGGCGTAACCGTCGCACAGGAAGGACAGAGAAAGCGCGGATCTGGGAAGTGACGGACAGAACGGTCAGGACCTGGATTGGGGAGGCGGTTGCCGCCGCTGCTGCTGACGGTGTGACGTTCTCTGTTCCGGTCACACCACATACGTTCCGCCATTCCTATGCGATGCACATGCTGTATGCCGGTATACCGCTGAAAGTTCTGCAAAGCCTGATGGGACATAAGTCCATCAGTTCAACGGAAGTCTACACGAAGGTTTTTGCGCTGGATGTGGCTGCCCGGCACCGGGTGCAGTTTGCGATGCCGGAGTCTGATGCGGTTGCGATGCTGAAACAATTATCCTGAGAATAAATGCCTTGGCCTTTATATGGAAATGTGGAACTGAGTGGATATGCTGTTTTTGTCTGTTAAACAGAGAAGCTGGCTGTTATCCACTGAGAAGCGAACGAAACAGTCGGGAAAATCTCCCATTATCGTAGAGATCCGCATTATTAATCTCAGGAGCCTGTGTAGCGTTTATAGGAAGTAGTGTTCTGTCATGATGCCTGCAAGCGGTAACGAAAACGATTTGAATATGCCTTCAGGAACAATAGAAATCTTCGTGCGGTGTTACGTTGAAGTGGAGCGGATTATGTCAGCAATGGACAGAACAACCTAATGAACACAGAACCATGATGTGGTCTGTCCTTTTACAGCCAGTAGTGCTCGCCGCAGTCGAGCGACAGGGCGAAGCCCTCGGCTGGTTGCCCTCGCCGCTGGGCTGGCGGCCGTCTATGGCCCTGCAAACGCGCCAGAAACGCCGTCGAAGCCGTGTGCGAGACACCGCGGCCGGCCGCCGGCGTTGTGGATACCTCGCGGAAAACTTGGCCCTCACTGACAGATGAGGGGCGGACGTTGACACTTGAGGGGCCGACTCACCCGGCGCGGCGTTGACAGATGAGGGGCAGGCTCGATTTCGGCCGGCGACGTGGAGCTGGCCAGCCTCGCAAATCGGCGAAAACGCCTGATTTTACGCGAGTTTCCCACAGATGATGTGGACAAGCCTGGGGATAAGTGCCCTGCGGTATTGACACTTGAGGGGCGCGACTACTGACAGATGAGGGGCGCGATCCTTGACACTTGAGGGGCAGAGTGCTGACAGATGAGGGGCGCACCTATTGACATTTGAGGGGCTGTCCACAGGCAGAAAATCCAGCATTTGCAAGGGTTTCCGCCCGTTTTTCGGCCACCGCTAACCTGTCTTTTAACCTGCTTTTAAACCAATATTTATAAACCTTGTTTTTAACCAGGGCTGCGCCCTGTGCGCGTGACCGCGCACGCCGAAGGGGGGTGCCCCCCCTTCTCGAACCCTCCCGGTCGAGTGAGCGAGGAAGCACCAGGGAACAGCACTTATATATTCTGCTTACACACGATGCCTGAAAAAACTTCCCTTGGGGTTATCCACTTATCCACGGGGATATTTTTATAATTATTTTTTTTATAGTTTTTAGATCTTCTTTTTTAGAGCGCCTTGTAGGCCTTTATCCATGCTGGTTCTAGAGAAGGTGTTGTGACAAATTGCCCTTTCAGTGTGACAAATCACCCTCAAATGACAGTCCTGTCTGTGACAAATTGCCCTTAACCCTGTGACAAATTGCCCTCAGAAGAAGCTGTTTTTTCACAAAGTTATCCCTGCTTATTGACTCTTTTTTATTTAGTGTGACAATCTAAAAACTTGTCACACTTCACATGGATCTGTCATGGCGGAAACAGCGGTTATCAATCACAAGAAACGTAAAAATAGCCCGCGAATCGTCCAGTCAAACGACCTCACTGAGGCGGCATATAGTCTCTCCCGGGATCAAAAACGTATGCTGTATCTGTTCGTTGACCAGATCAGAAAATCTGATGGCACCCTACAGGAACATGACGGTATCTGCGAGATCCATGTTGCTAAATATGCTGAAATATTCGGATTGACCTCTGCGGAAGCCAGTAAGGATATACGGCAGGCATTGAAGAGTTTCGCGGGGAAGGAAGTGGTTTTTTATCGCCCTGAAGAGGATGCCGGCGATGAAAAAGGCTATGAATCTTTTCCTTGGTTTATCAAACGTGCGCACAGTCCATCCAGAGGGCTTTACAGTGTACATATCAACCCATATCTCATTCCCTTCTTTATCGGGTTACAGAACCGGTTTACGCAGTTTCGGCTTAGTGAAACAAAAGAAATCACCAATCCGTATGCCATGCGTTTATACGAATCCCTGTGTCAGTATCGTAAGCCGGATGGCTCAGGCATCGTCTCTCTGAAAATCGACTGGATCATAGAGCGTTACCAGCTGCCTCAAAGTTACCAGCGTATGCCTGACTTCCGCCGCCGCTTCCTGCAGGTCTGTGTTAATGAGATCAACAGCAGAACTCCAATGCGCCTCTCATACATTGAGAAAAAGAAAGGCCGCCAGACGACTCATATCGTATTTTCCTTCCGCGATATCACTTCCATGACGACAGGATAGTCTGAGGGTTATCTGTCACAGATTTGAGGGTGGTTCGTCACATTTGTTCTGACCTACTGAGGGTAATTTGTCACAGTTTTGCTGTTTCCTTCAGCCTGCATGGATTTTCTCATACTTTTTGAACTGTAATTTTTAAGGAAGCCAAATTTGAGGGCAGTTTGTCACAGTTGATTTCCTTCTCTTTCCCTTCGTCATGTGACTTGATATCGGGGGTTAGTTCGTCATCATTGATGAGGGTTGATTATCACAGTTTATTACTCTGAATTGGCTATCCGCGTGTGTACCTCTACCTGGAGTTTTTCCCACGGTGGATATTTCTTCTTGCGCTGAGCGTAAGAGCTATCTGACAGAACAGTTCTTCTTTGCTTCCTCGCCAGTTCGCTCGCTATGCTCGGTTACACGGCTGCGGCGAGCGCTAGTGATAATAAGTGACTGAGGTATGTGCTCTTCTTATCTCCTTTTGTAGTGTTGCTCTTATTTTAAACAACTTTGCGGTTTTTTGATGACTTTGCGATTTTGGGAAAG
>JADMIO012752725.1_pt1 | contig 104550 bp, 96 predicted proteins | sample 8958161 | NCBI WGS metagenome assembly JADMIO01 (sample SAMN16585339, study PRJNA669376) | soil metagenome | isolation source: Crop rotation soil | place: USA: Cullars Rotation, Alabama | collected 2011 | reverse complement strand
CGCGACTTCAAGTCACGTGAATTCCAAGCTTCGGATCCCACTGTGCTGGAAAGGAAGCGCAGGGACACCACGAAGCAAAAATATCACAACTGGAAACAGTTATAGCTACTGCAAGAGTAATAGATGCAAAAGACCTGGATATTAGTAAGGTTTCTATCTTAAGTAAAGTGAAGCTTACTAACCTGGGCAATAAAAAAACAGTTGAATATCAACTCGTATCAGAGCAGGAAGCTGATTTGAAACTGGGCAAAATATCTGTTACTTCACCTATCGGCAAGGGCTTGCTTGGTAAAAAAATAGGAGATACCGTTGAGATTACTGCCCCTAGCGGCATTTTGAAATTCCAGGTAGAAAATATTTCTATTTAATATGGGGTCTATATTTTCTAAAATAATAGCAGGAGATATTCCTTCTTACAGAATAGCAGAAGATGAATACTTCTATGCATTTTTAGATGTATTTCCGTTAGTGGAAGGGCATGTATTGGTAGTGCCTAAAACAGAAACTGACAAACTATTTGATGTAAGCGATGAATTGCTGAGTAAATGGTTGGTATTTGCCAGGCCGATAGCCAAGGCAATAGAAAAAAGCTTTGATTGTAAGCGATGTGGGATCAGTGTGATAGGCCTTGAAGTTCCTCATGCACATATGCACATGGTGCCTATAAACACAGCCGATGACCTTAATTTCACAAGGCCGAAGATGAAGCTTTCTGAGGCTCAGCTGAAAGAAATACAGCAGAAAATACTTAGTAACCTTTAACCGGTAATTATTCTACCAGCATTTGTTGCGATACACTCCAGGCCTGGGGTTTGTCTGCAAATAATGCTTTTGTTTTCGCCCAGGTATCTTTAAATAGTTCGGAATATCGGTAGCGGCTCAGGTGTTCTATGCTATCCCATTTGCTGTATGTAAAGAAGATATTCGCATTGCGCTCATCTCGCCATAATTCAAGATGGTTGCAGCCTTCAAAATGCCTTATAAGCTGTTTGCGTTCATTAAACAGGGTAAGGAACTCATCTACATTTTCTTCGTGGAATGTCATTTGCACTATACGGATAATCATTCAAAGAAAATTTTGATGTTGTTATACATGATGTGCTGTTCTTTATGCAATCTCAACCCGAGTAGTGTAGCCGCATTGCCTCGGTTGATGGATATTTCAAGATATTCTGCTGAATTAAAACGGCATAATTTATCTCCAGGCTTTACATCGTAATAATGCCTGCTTATCTCGGTTATTACTTCATCCCTAACCATGCTGATACGGAATGGCCGGTTCCTGCCTATTTTTATAAACTGTTCGCGGGTAATGTTTATGACCACATTCCCGAACCTGTCAATATGTATCACCTGGCATTCTACTGTATTGCCATCTATCCTCGGTTTCCAGTGCTGGGAGGCATTCTTAAACTCAGATTGCTGCAATTGAAGGTCTGCAGCCTTGCTTGTTTGCAATTTATGGACAATAGCCCCGGTTTCACGTATCCAATCGCTCAATGCCCCCTGGGCTTGTAGCTCAAAGCATTGCCATACATTTTCTACGCTATTACCAAATGCAAGCGATAAGATACCGTTGTCAGGCGCAAGGAAATATTGCCCGTCCTTTTCCCCTAAAATAAGCCTGGGCTCAGTCTCCGAGAATACGTCACATAACAGCACATGACAGGTGCCGGCAGGAAAATTCCTGTATGTTGCTGATAACAAATACGCTGCCTGTTGCAGGTGGAATGGCTCTACAAGATGGGATATATCAACAATTTCGGAGCCGGGTACTGCCTGGTGCAGGATACCCTTTGCAGAAGCTACCGAGGCATCCTGCAAACCGAAATCTGATAATAACGTGATATAGCCCATTGAACAGCAAAAGTAAATGGCAAACAGCGCAATGCAAAGCTGTTTTGCATTTTAAAGGATAATATCCGCTACAATCACCAAATAATGAAATATTTTAGGGGACTGAGCGTTATAGTTTACTATCTTAACTTTACAGAATAAGGATTGAAAGGAATGCGTTCTATAATACCTGTAATAATCATATGCTTTGCTGTTGTCCTGACAATTGGCAATAGCGGCTGCAAAAAGGAGAAGTTTTTAACTTCGGGTGGCGAGCTGAAGTATTCATTGGATACTATGGCTTTTGATACTGTGTTTACCACACTTGGAAGTTTCACTACCCAGGTGAAAATAATCAACCCGCAGAACCAAAAGATAACGATAAGTTCGGTGCGTATTGAAGGCCCTTATGCTTCCTATTTTCACCTGAACGTAGATGGTGTTTCGGGTAATTCAGTATCGAATATTGAGGTGGCAGCAAAAGACAGTATCTATGTTTTTGCAACTGTAAAGATTGATCCCAACAATATCAACACGCCTTTTGTAGTAGAAGCAAAGATATTAGCCACGCTAAATGGTAAAGATTATTCATTACCCGTTATTGCTTATGGGCAGAATGCGCATTATATACGGGATAGTGTTTTGCCTACTACTACATGGGGGACTGATTTGCCGTATGTGATCATCAATAATGCACTGGTTGATAAAGGAAGAACATTGACAATACAGCCCGGCTGTCGGATATACATGCACGCGGACTCAAGACTTTTTGTTGACGGTACACTGAAGGCTATCGGTACAAAACAGGATAGTATTGTTTTCCAGGGCGACAGGCTTGACAGGAAATACTTTGGGAACGAAGGTTATCCCGGCGAATGGGGCGGATTGTATTTTACATCAAACAGTTCTGCAAATGAATTAAACTACGTGATACTTAAAAACTGCGGTGCAAGTACGAGGTTGGGTGAATCAGCTTTATTACCTGCTGCAATCCAGGTTAATATTGATTCAAGTGGCAATCCCGGGTATCAACTAACACTGAAAAATACAATAATAGAAAATTCAATAGGCTATGGTATCCTGGCGTTTTTTGGCTCGGTTTCTGCAGAAAATTGTCTTATAAATACTTGCGGGGCGCAAGCCTTTGTATCATTTTTAGGAGGGAGATATGATTTTAAGAATTGTGATTTTGTCACTTATGGAACCAACAAAGTAAGTCATACAAATGAGCCTACTGTTGCGTTGATCAACTACAGGGATATTAATGACGTACAGTATGAGTCTGGTGAATTACTGGTAAACTTCACTAATTGCGTGGTATGGGGGTCGTTAGAAAATGAATTCTTTGCCAATAAGCGGGATGGTGCCGGTTATACGGTAACCATGAACAATTGCCTGCTCAAGAGCAAAGACGCAATACCTTCCTATGTTACCCAGAATAACTGCATCGTCAATCAGGACCCGAAGTTTAAAGATCATGACAAATGGGATTATCGTCCTGCACAAGGCTCACCATTGATTGATAAAGGTCTAAACACAAGCACGAATACAGACCTTGATGGTAAGTCAAGAAATGGCACATGGGATATTGGTTGCTATGAATACCAGTAATTATGCTGCTTTCTGCCTGCGTTCAATATGTTGAATAAACCCCGGCATTGCCAAATGAAACCATGCTGTAAATGCTGTAGGTTCCTTTTTCATCCAGTCATTTAATTCATCGAAGGGAATGTATTTATAATCCTGTACTTCTTCAGGGTTCATCGTTATGTTGCCGTTGTATTGGCCTGTATATATATGGTCGTATTCATGTTCTGTCAACCCGTTTCCCATATCGGAAGAGTAAGTGAAATTGAACAGTTCATCGAGTTGGCAATCAAAACCCAGTTCTTCCTGCAATCTGCGATGTGCGGCAGCCAATGTACTTTCACCCGGGTAAGGGTGAGAACAACAGGTGTTACTCCACAAGCCGCCGGAATGGTATTTGCCATCAGCCCTTTTTTGTATTAGAAGCTCATTCTTGTCATTGAGTATAAAAACGGATAATGCCCTGTGTAAAGCTCCTGTTTGGTGTGCCTCCATTTTATCCATAATACCCATCCATTCGTCTTTGGCATTTACCAGTATCACTTTGTCCTTATAGCCACTCATTAACATCTGTTCCTGTTTTTTGTTAGCAGGTATAAAGTTAGGGGGATAATAGCAGTCATGGAGTTAAAAATAGGTATATATGGCTATTGATAAAACTTAAGGAATATAGCAGCAGAAACCTGTAATTTTAATAAGCGTATGAAGGGTTTTGTATTTACACAGTTTAAGGAGGAGGAAGGGAAGACCCCTTTCCAGAAGTTGTTAGATCTTTTTATGGAGATACTGCAATACACCAGCGGTGATGCGGGCGAAGCATTGGACTGGCTGACACAACTTGACAGGAAGCATAAACTTACAGACGATGAATACGGCATAGGCGATTTTATAGAAGACCTGAAAGAACAAGGATACCTGAAAGAAAACGAACAGGATGGTGCTTATGAAATTACCGCCAAATCCGAACAGACAATCCGCAAACGTTCGCTGGACGAGATATTCGGGAAGCTGAAGAAAACAAAGACCGGTAACCACCGCACCTTTAAAACAGGTATGGGTGATGAAATAAACCCCGAAACCAGGCCGTATGAATTTGGTGATGCCCTGGAGGCAATAGACTATACCGGAAGCCTGAAGAACTCTATGATCAACCATGGGGTAGAGCAAATCAATATGCAGCAGGGCGACCTTGAGATTCATGAGATGGATTTTAAGACACAGACTTCTACTGTGCTGATGATAGATATATCTCACTCCATGATACTCTATGGCGAGGACAGGATAACACCCGCTAAGAAAGTGGCCATGGCTCTGAGTGAGCTGATAACCACCCGTTACCCTAAAGACACATTAGATATTGTGGTCTTTGGGAACGATGCCTGGCAAATAGAAATGAAAGACCTTCCTTACCTGCAGGTGGGCCCTTACCATACCAATACAGTGGCAGGTCTGGAACTGGCCATGGACATACTTCGCAGGCGCAAGAACCCTAACAAGCAGGTGTTTATGATAACAGATGGTAAGCCTACCTGCCTGAAAGTCGGGAACAAATATTATAAGAACAGCTTCGGGATAGACAGTAAGATACTGAACAAGACCCTGAACCTTGCGGGGCAGATGCGCAGGCTGAAGATACCGGTCATCACCTTCATGATAGCACAAGACCCTTACCTGCAATCATTTGTACGGGAGTTTACCTCGGTCAATAACGGGAAAGCCTTTTATTCTTCCCTCGACGGGCTGGGCCATTTCGTCTTTGAAGACTATGAGCGGAACAAACGCAAACGGGTGCGTTAACCTTAGCTTACCAGGGTGCCTACCGCTTTACCATTCACTACATTCAGCAGGTTGCCCGTTGTGTTCATATCAAATACAATAATAGGCAGCTTGTTTTCCTGGCAAAGTGTGAAGGCAGTCATATCCATTACTTTCAACTCCTTACTGATAACCTCGCTGAAGCTGAGTTTGTCGTATTTGGTAGCAGTCGGGTCTTTTTCAGGGTCGGCTGTATAAATACCATCCACACGGGTACCTTTCAGTATAACATCGGCATTTATCTCTATAGCTCTTAGTGAGCCGGCTGTATCTGTAGTAAAATATGGATTGCCGGTACCTGCACCGAATATCACGACACGACCCTTTTCGAGGTGGCGCATGGCGCGGCGGCGTATATATGGTTCTGCAACCTGCTCCATTTTAATAGCGCTTTGCAGGCGTGTGCGTACACCTATTTTTTCGAGAGATGCCTGTAGTGCCATACCATTGATAACAGTGGCCAGCATACCCATATAGTCGCCCTGTGCACGTTCAATGCCGGTTTCAGCTTCGTTCATGCCACGGTATATATTACCGCCGCCTATTACTACGGCTACCTGTACACCTACATCTGTAATGGCTTTTATATCAGTAGCATATTGTTCCAGCATCTTTGGGTCTATACCGAAATTACGGTCACCCATCAGCGATTCGCCGGATAATTTAAGCAGGATACGATTGTATTTAGGCAGCATGAGCTCTATATGATTGTTGAAGTTTGCGATGCAAAGAAAGAGAATTTTTAAGCTAATTTAAAGGGGGAGGTACTTATTCATTAAATGACCATATTTTGAGATCATCGACTACCATTTCCTGGTCGCTTATCTCATTCCAGAACAACACTTTAATATTATTCACATCTTCTTTGGGCAGTTTTACATCAAGGTAAATGTCTTTGGTCTCATTGTAGTCAATAAAACGGTGAACACGGAGTATTTTTTCTTTTACCAGCTTGTTGTTGTATTTCAGCCTGACAACAAGTTGGGTCATTCTCCAGGCATCCCATTCTTTATAGATACAATGAAACCTTGCCTGTACCCGTACCCAATCCGCATTTTTTTCAGAATAATTAAAGCCGTATTCCGGACTGATAAAATGACCTTTTATAAAGATTGATTTTTGACCTTCCAGTGCAGGTTGGGCCGGATTAAATAATGAGTCCTGATCCTCGAAATGGTTTTCATAAAGCAGTTTCATGTTCTTAGGCTCACCATCGAACAGCTCGTTTGTGTCTTTCAGCTTCTTAACATTTTCAGGAATATGATACCTGAACACCACACGCCAGAAATATTGGTTAGTCATGCCACCCTGGGAGTCATACAATCCCTCGCCGGCATGTGCATTATATGTAAACCACAGGTTGAAATAAGCAAAAACCAGCATAGCCGGGGTAAGTATCCATTTCAGTATTTTCTTCTCAAACATCAATTGCAGCAGGCTGGCAAATGGAAAGAATATGATGGGGTAGCTCTGTATCATGGCACGGCCACCGGTGCCGCCATACCACCATATATCCCAGGCACAAACGATATAGAGGTTAACAGCGAAGAAAGCGAGTATGGCTACTTTGTTCTTTCCTTTGAACAGGAAAGGTATAACACCCAGTAACACCAAAAACACCATGGGTGTATAAGTAACCCAGCCGCTGCGGAAACTGAACATATAATCGGCGAAATGGGGGTGCTTCCATGAAAAGGTTTTGCCTACGTAGCTGTAAACAAAAGGCTTGCCTGCTACATACATCCAATAGGCTACCTGTACAGAGCCAACCAGTATGACGCAGACGGATGCGGCTGCCAGTTTTTTGATATGCTGTAAGAGGAAGTTCAATTTAGTACTTATCGCGTTCAGCGAGATCCTTTCCATTCCCCATAAAACAGGTATCAGCACAGCTATCATTTCGGAAGGGCGGATAAGTATTGCCAACCCGCATAGCAGTCCTATACGTATAGCGTATTTGTAGGAAGGTGTTTTGTAAAAGCTGATGGTATTCAGCAGCAGGAATACATAGAGTGTAAAGAGCCAGTTATGAGTTTGGGAGCCATCTATTGCGGTATAATTGAGATAGTTGGTACCGACTACCAATAACAATAACAACAGGGCAACTACTTTATCTTCATAAAACATCAGCATCAGCCTCCGGAAATACCAGATGCCTATTAAGGCAATAAGCAGGCTGCCGATCTGTAAAGCAAACTGGTATGGAACAGAAAAGCCATCAGCAGGATAACCTAATGGTTTCGCGGAAATATGCGCTATGGTAAACAAAGGCAGGTACATCAGCGCCATACCTGATGAATAATTGTTTACCCGGTTGCCATTTTCGAGAACATAGGACTGCTCGAATGCCGGCGTAGGCTCATACTTCTTTACGATACTGTCTCCGAATGCCTGGTGTTTTAGGTCGTGGTAAATGAAGACTGAAGGCAGGTACCAGTAATAGCCGCTTACATCCCAGCCAATAACAGCCTCACCTCCCTTATGATGCCACTTCGGAGAAAAGAAGAAGCATGCATAGAGCATGAAAAGGGTGCAGAGTGAATAGGATATCCTGGATAACATACAGAATGTATATTAGCAAAAAAGCCACCTGCCCGGGGCGGATGGCTTTTTAATTAGTTTTATGCGAATGGCATTTTCACCACCTGTGCTTTCAGCATTTTTTCGCGCACCACTACAAACACATCAGAACCTTCAGCAGCTGCATCTTTACGGATATACGCCATGCCGATAGCCTTATTAAGGCTCGGCGCCTGTGTGCCCGATGTCACAAATCCTATTTCTTCACCGGCAGCGTTTTGTATTTTATAATGATGGCGTGGTATGCCCTTGTCAACCATTTCTATACCTACCAGTTTACGGGTAATACCTTCGGCTTTTTGTTTTTCCAGTATCGGGCGGGCAGTAAAGTCTTTAGTGAATTTGGTGATCCATCCCAATCCTGCTTCCAGCGGAGAAGTGGTATCATCAATATCGTTGCCATAAAGGCAGAATCCCATTTCCAGGCGCAGGGTGTCGCGTGCCGCCAGTCCTATCGGCTTGATGCCGCCGGCCTCGCCGGCTTTAAATATGGCATTCCATATCGTTTCGGCATCATTGCCTTTATCTTCAAAATATATTTCTACACCACCCGCACCTGTGTAGCCTGTGGCGCTCACCAGTACATTCTCCACACCTGCAAAAGTACCTTTGGCAAAAGTGTAATATTTCAGGTTGGTGATGTCCATATCTGTAAGCGTTTGCATATACTGTACCGCTTTAGGGCCCTGTACTGCCAGCAAACCTGTTTTATCAGATATATTATGCATTTCTACACCTTTGGTGTTGTGCTTGCTTATCCAGTTCCAGTCTTTTTCTATGTTCGATGCGTTTACAACCAGCATATACACCTTGCCTTCTTCCACACAATACACCAGCAGGTCGTCTACTATACCACCTGTTTCATTCGGCAGGCATGAGTATTGCGCCTTACCATCCGTCAGTTTGCTTGCGTCATTGCTGGTCACACGCTGTATCAGGTCCAATGCATCCGGCCCTTTTAGTATGAATTCGCCCATATGGCTTACGTCAAACACTCCTGCGTTGCTACGCACTGCATGGTGTTCTTCGTTGATGCCGGTATAGGATATGGGCATATTATAACCTGCAAATTCAGCCATCTTGGCGCCGAGGGCAATGTGCTTTTCTGTAAATGGTGTATTCTTCATTATGTTATATTATAGATTGCGGGCAAAGATAATTTATTTATGATTTATGATTTGTGATTTATGATTGGCTTTGTGATGTCTGTCCCGATAGCTATCGGGATGTGATTGGCTCTTGTCGAATTGTAAAATATTTAACCGCAAAGGCGCTAAGCCGCAAAGAGAATCGAAAGTTATATTTGTTATTAGTTTATTTGTTGTGTTTTATTCGATTCATAATGTCTTTTTTATAGGTTCTCATAAGAGAGTTGTTGCGGAAATTGGTGTTTTTATTTTGTGTCTTGCCCACCATCGAAGCCTCCCTACCACTCCCGGAAAATCCCCTGATTCTGTGCATCCGGGTTCCGTTTGTTGTTTTTTTGTTGTCGCGCAGGGGGGAGGGGGGTACCTTGTTCCCATCCTACTGAATCCTCCATGCCCCGCCCGGCAAATTCCCTAATCCTGTGCATCCCGGTTCCATTTGTTGTTTTTTTGTTGTCGCGCAGAGGGGAGGGTGCCACCCAACACCTGGTAAATCCGGTAACCAAGTGAATCCCGGTTCCATTTGTTGTTTTCTTGTTGTCGCAGAGGGGGGAGGGGGGCGGCCTGTTCACCCCTAAATCCTCCCGCCTCGGTTCAACCGAGGTCGGGACAGGCATTTGCAGGGGACTTTTTATGTCGCGGTAAATCCAAAAATCCCTGCATCCCGGTTCCGATTGTTGTTTTTTTGCCAGCCCGTCCGCCTCAGGCGGATCAACAGGCGGGTTGTCGCACAGGGGAGGGAGTATCCTGTTGTCCACCATCGAAACCTCCATACCACTCCCGGCAAATCCGCGAATCCGGGTTCTGCAACAATAGTGGTTTCATCATGGCCTTCCTTTTTCATGTCAATCATTCTTATCTTTAAATCGGGGCAAATCATGTACCCGTTTTCTAAGACAAAAATACAATAAAAACGTTTAATTATAAAATGACATATGCCACCGAAGACAGCTATTGCACCATACGCCGAACACCTGTCCAAAGACAAAAAACTGGCCCCTTTGGTGAAGACCAGCCCGGGCCTGAAACTAAAGAAGCATAAGAATATATGCCTGCACCTATGCGCTTCTATCATGAGCCAGCAACTGAGTACCAAGGTAGCAGCCGTGATATACAAGCGCTTCCTGGAATTGTACGGAGCCGAGGAACCTACACCGGAACAAATAGTAGCCACCCCGTTTGATAAGTTACGCGGCATAGGCCTTTCTAATGCCAAAGTGCGTTATGTGCAGAATGTAGCCCAGTATGCCATAGAACATGGCATGGAAGATAAGAAGCTGTACAAGATGAGCAATGAAGAAGTGACAGATTTCCTGCTGCCGATAGTAGGGGTGGGCAAATGGACGGTGGAAATGCAACTGATGTTTGCACTGGGGCGCGAGGATGTGTTTGCCGTGGACGACCTCGGCATACAAATAGCCATGAGCAAGCTATACAAAATAGATATGGCCGATAAAAAAGCCATGAAGGCGAAGATGCTGAAACTATCAGCCAAGTGGAGCCCTTACCGTACCTATGCCTGCATGATTCTGTGGCGGTGGAAGGATGGTGAATAACACTCTAAAGAATTATCTTGCACCTGATGGATATCGCCTATAAAAAATTGTACCGTTTAGGGATAATAGTTTACGCTGTTTTATTCCTGCTTTCCATACTCTTTTATAAAGAGCGTACCATATTTGTGGATATAGCCTACCATTTGTTCCTGATACTGAAGGACGGCGGGCTCGCCATACAAGACTATCGTTATGGCGCGGCGGTAAGCCAGGTACTGCCCATGCTGGCAGCCAAACTGTCTATGCCGATGAATGTGGTGATGATAGTCTATTCAGCGGGTTTCGTACTCTACTATTTTCTTTGTTACCTTATTTGCGGCAGTCTGTTGAAAAATTACAGGATGGCCCTGGTGCTCCTGTTATATAATACGCTGCTCACCGCTCATACGTTTTACTGGGTACAATCAGAACTGCTGCAGGGTATTGCATTCCTGGTAGTTGTATTTGCCTACCTGGAAACAAGGGCTACGCAGAAGATAAAAATACATGAAGCTTTCCTGCTGCTTTGTTGCTTTGCCATCCTGCATTTTTTTCACGCACTTCTTTTTATAGCGGGCTTGTACATGTTCGGGTTCTTCATCCTGGATAAGAAAATACCGGTCAATAAAAAACTATTGCTGGGTTCACTGGTATGGTATATACTGGTACTGGTGATATGGATGAAATTCTTCGTAGTTCAGGCAGACAGCGGCAAGATGGATAATGCGGCTAAGTTTAAAGAAATGTTCCCGGATTATTTTACCATCAGGGCGAATAAAATATTCCTGAAAGCCTGCATCACTAAATTATTCTGGGTCCCGGTTACCGTATTCCTGGTAGCCCGCCATTACCGTGTTCAGCGTAATTGGCTCATGTTTACTTTTTTCCTGGTATCATTTACCGGTTGCCTGCTGCTGATAAATGTATCTTATCCTACAGGTTGGGAGCCTGCATTCTATATGGAGCATTTCTATGTGCTGCTGGCGGTAATTATAGCCTTGCCTTTGGTTTATGATGTATTGCCTTCATTTAAAAATGCTGATACATCAGTAATGCTGATTGCGGCGATATTGGTAACTGCAATTGTACGTATATATGTTACTCATGGAATTTATACCGACCGGCTCAACTGGGAAAAGGATTTTTTGGCAAAGAACATTAATAAGAAACTGGTGATTGACGAGCGGAAGGTACCGATAGACAAATTAATCATGACCTGGGGTACTTCTTTCGAATTCTGGCTTTTATCAACCACGGAATACGGTAAATCAGCATCTATAATCATCACCGATCATCTCGACCAGTTTGAAGCTTCGGCAGGCCTTGAAAATAAAGCTATGATAACGGTGTGGCAAACATGGCCTTATACTAAACTCCCGGAAAAGTATTTCAAATTCAGCGACACCGTTTCTGCTTATACGGTCATTAAATAACTACTGTTTCAATACCCTCACGGCCTCGCTGTGCGCATCATCTTTATACCTGATGATATATATGCCATTGGGGTAATCGGCAGTTTCGATACGCATATTGTTTGTGGTGACCGGGCTGTTGTAAACGACCCTGCCTAACGTGTTGAATACTGTTATATGCCCTTTGGTGTTTTGAAACTCCAGGTTTATAAACCCGTTCATCGGGTTGGGATATGCTTTGAGTGCAGGTGTTTCATTACCGTTTATTACGTTAACAGATGCCGGGTAGGCCGTAAAAAACATTTGCGTCATCCATGAAGAATAGATGGTGCCCCCGCATATAGAACGCACATGCGCATAATAGAAAGTACTGTCCTGCAGGCCGGTGACATTTACCGTAGTAACGGGCCCGACAGCAGTACCTGAACCTGAAGGGTTGCCGCTTGACTGGTCAACCACGTATTCGTATCCTGATGCGCCACCTACTACGCCCCAGTTCACATCTACCGAGTTGTTTGTGATGTGGCTCATATATACCAGGCCGGGAGAGCCGCAGGATGTAGTAAAGCTGGCTGAGTTCCATGGGCTGTAATTACCGCTTCCACAGTCGTTACGCAGCCATGCCTTATGTGATGCGTTCGGTGTAAGTCCGCCCACGCGTACTGTAGTGCCGGTAACAGGGTTGCCCGTTGCAGGTTGGGGCAGGGTAGCCAGTTGCACCATGTATTCATAACCTACGGCACCTGTTGCAGCAGGCCATGTTACGGTAGCGCTGTCAATAGATATATTTAACACTGAAGGTGCAGAACCCGTCATGCATTGCGCATTGGACCGCACATTGCAGGATACTATGAATAAGAAAGAAAACACACTGTAAATAACTGACCGCATACCTGTAATTTAGTTACTAAAGATAGCACAAAAATGGCTGTGAAACTTCAGGGTAATTACAATAGATTCAAGCGAGGACGCTTGAATCAGAAGATAAACTACTTTAAGGAAGCCTGTAACCAAAGGATGTTCTCGTAGTAGTAATAACATTACCACCTTCATAGGTCCCAATTAAAATTCTTACGGAATCGTTGGTTAGGTTTATTGCTTTATAATCCATTGGCGACCGAAAATACTTATAATACCCCTTGAAGTAATTGGATATAACCTGGTATTTAAAGGTATCGGTCCCAGATACAACATAATTGGTAGTTGAATCCATAAACACATTGATAGTACGCGATATAATACTATGGATATTCGTGTCCTTATACCCATTACCAGTGGACTGCCAATGATATAGGCTATCGTATATTTTATAATTCGCCTCGAAATAATAGGTTGCAGCAGGTGTGCTTGGTTTGGCGGGCAGGGGTTGTTTTTTATTGCAGGCAACAAAAAATAAACAAAGACAGAGTATAAAGCATACCTTATTCATGAACCTGGGAATGTGTATCTAAATATACGCAATAACCCTGCCAAATGGGAAATGCAGGATTGTAAAAATCTTATGACTATTAACTACCGGTTCAAGCGTCCTCGCTTGAATCAGCAGAACAATTGAAGGCATTACCTCTCCACCAGGAAATAACACGGGCATGACAAATAATATTTTTTTGCCACCTCTAAAACACGTTATTTTAATGTGAAACTTATAGACTTATGAAGAAATATATACTCGCTCCCGTGTTGGCTATGTTTGTTCTTACCGCATCGGCGCAGAACAATTACAATATTTCTGTTTTCAACGGCACGCACCTTATTAAGCAAGGCAATATTGATGCCAGGGCTAAAACAATAGCATCGGTCAAAAAATATTTTCCTGGCTGGGCGGTAATGACAGATAAGCGTAGCGGCGATATCACTGATATCTATGGCAATGCTATGAATATCAGTGGTAATAATGTTGTTGCCAAATCGGTTTATTGCATGGACCATATGCTGCGTGATGCCGGTATTGATTCCAAAGAATGGAAACTCATAAAGCAGCCAAACAGTCCCAAAGCGCAGTATGCCCATTACGAGCAATACATCAGCGGGCATAAAGTTGCTTTCTCAAAGCTTTCATTCAGGTTTACCAATAGCGGCCAACTGCAAAGGGTAAATGCCCGTTACTACGGTTCGAAATTATCTTCATCAACACCGGCTGTAAGCAAACAACAGGTGCTGAATAATAATACTTTGAGCACAGACATCAGCGGTGCAAGGGTAAGCACTAAAAAAGCGGATAATGATTGGGTATGGTTTCCGGTTCCCGTAAACGGGGGCTATGAACTGCACCCCGCCTGGCATGTACAGGTAAACGCCCGCGTAGATAGAAATGTGCCGCTGGAACTGGACGGATATGTAGATGCACTCACAGGTAAGGTACTGTACAGGACCAATAATGTGAAAGAAGCGTTTGGCGTTAACGTAAAAGGCAATGTGTACACGCAGGATATCTTAACGCCTGCCAGCCTGCAGCCGCTGGCAAACCTTGAGATAAAGATTGGCACAGGCACCTATTATACTGATAATGCAGGTTCCCTTAACGTGTCCTCGCTGACGAATGTTACCGCCAATTTCCAATTGAAAGGCAGGTGGTGTATGGTAACAGATGATGCTACCACTGTTACACCTTCGGCCAGCCAGGCGCTTTCGGGCGTGGGTAATAATTATACATTTCCTGCTACAGCACCAGGCAGCAGCAGGCATATCAATGCATACTATCATGTCAATAAGGTACATGATTTCATGAAGGGGTATTTTCCTTCATTCACTAACCTCGACTTTGCACTGGAGGCAAATGTTGATGATAATTCAGGCACCTGTAATGCTTTTTTCAGTGGCGGTAATACTTTGAGTTTTTATGCGCCGGGCGGTGGTTGTAATTCGCTGGCTGAAGTGCCTGATGTAGTGTACCATGAATACGGACATGCCATCAATCATAATTTCTATGATTTCATGGGAGCCGGTTTTATGAACAATGGTGCGATGAACGAAGCCCATGCTGATATCTGGGGGCTGAGCATTACCCAGCAACCCAAGAATGGCAGGGGCGCTTTTTCATCGGGGGTACTGGGTGGTGGTTGCTTCCGCAGGTACGACAGGATACCTAAAATATATCCCAATGATATTATTGGCGAAGTGCATGCAGATGGCGAAATAATAGCCGGCGCCTGGTGGGACCTCGGCATCAACCTTGGGAATATTGCTGATATGACACAACTGTTCACTGAAGTGTATTATGATACTCCCGATGGCCCTGATGGCTCTGAAGGACAAGTATATCATGACGTACTGGTATCAGCACTGATGAATGATGATATTGATGCTAATCTTGCAAACGGTACGCCACATTTTACACAGATAGTTTCTGCATTTGCAAGGCATGGTATCAACCTGCTGGGCGATGTATATATCAATCATGATGAAGTGCCGCACGCGGAAGCTAATAAGGCTGTTAATATAACGGCTGATATCTCTGTGCTGGATCCTACTTTTTTCCAGAATGCCCAATTGCATTATCGTGTGCATGGTACTGCCACATGGACAGATGTTCCGATGATAAACTCATCAGGTACTAAATACACCGGTGTTATTCCTGCGCAAACGGCTACTACCCTGGTAGATTACTATATCACGACACATACTATTTTATCAGCACAAAACGGCTCTGCCCCGGGTTCTATCAACTATGCTTCTATGGCTCCTGAGCTGAACAATTTGCCATACCAGTTTGGTGTGGGTATAAAAGCTGTAGACAGTAACCAGTTTGAAGCAACAGCTGGTACCTGGAGTATAGGTAACGGAGTTACAGACAATGCTGTAACAGGTATCTGGACACAGGATATTCCCATACCTTCTTTCCTGGTTGCTAATAATGATATTTGCCAGACAGGTGGCGACCATACCAGCGGCAGCGGTAAATGTCTTGTGACAGGCAATGCAGCATCATCTTCAAGCGATGTGGGGCAGAACGATGTAGATAATGGCCTGACAACTGTCAGGACACCTTCGTTCGACCTCTCTTCATACACAACGCCTGTTATTGAATACTACAGGTGGTATACCGATAATAAAGGTGGTGGTATCAATGCCGGCAACGACCCATGGGTAGTGCAGGTCGGCGATGGCACCGGGAGTGGCTGGGTTTATGTGGACTCCACATACCAGTCGGATGCGAGGTGGCGGAGAAGAATATTTGCTGTAAAAGAATACATGAGTATCACCAGCAGTGTAGTGCTCAGGTTCATGGCCAATGACGCTATAGATGACAGTTGCCGTAACCAGGGTGGCAGCTTGCTGGAAGCTGCAGTAGATGATTTCTTTATTTATGATATAGCCCCTGTAGCTGTTGGTGAAACACCTGTTGCAGTTAAGGCACAGGTATATCCTAACCCGGCTGATGACAGGGTGTATGTGCAGTTATCGCAGGCAGCAAAGGGCAGTATCAGTCTTTCGGATGTTACGGGCAGGGTCATTGCTAAGCAGGACATAAATACCACATCTGTGAAGTATGAATTCAACACAGCACAACTGGCCGCGGGCATGTATACATTATTGATACAGACAAAACATTCCGTACAAAGCAGTAAGCTGGTAGTAGGACATAAATAATTGAGCGATGCGATTGGGTTCAAGCGAGGATGCTTGAAACAAAATAAAAACCCCGGCCTACAGCCGGGGTTATATTTTAAGCCATACATTTTTGGCTTTTGAATTTTTACTTTTGACTTAGATTATGGTATGCGATAGCCATAACTTATCTCTTCTGAGAGCTGATGGCTTGCAAGCTGGCGTAATTTGACAAACTGTACAGAGTCTGTGGTCAGTATTATTTTATCATAGTATATAGGGCTCCCAAAATAAGAATAATATCCGGCTCGGTTGAAGGAATTACCTTGAACGAAAGTATCATTATTAACAGCAATGTAATCTTCGGTTGAGTCCATATAAATCACAATAGTTCGGGATAGGGGATAGTTTGTGTCGAAAACAAAGCTGGGAAGGGAAGTATTCCACCGAACGTAAGAGCTGTCATACAAGTGATAAGCAGCTGTGTAGATTTTCTTTGAAATAGTAGTATAGCCGAACTGTGCTTTATGTACGCAGGAAGCAATAATTACTGCAGGTATTATTAATAAGATTATTGTCTTCATATAATTTGCATCACATAAAACAAAAACCCTGCCATAGGGCAGGGTTTTGTCATGAATAAATCATTTTATAATTACGCATTCACCAATACCTTGGGTGCGGCAGCTAATATTTCTGCATTAGCCTGTGAAGCGTATTTATCGAAGTTCTTAACGAATAGCTGGGCCAGTTCATTAGCTTTCTTATCGTATGCTTCTTTATCAGCCCATGTATCGCGCGGGTTCAGTATTTCAGCCGGTGCGTTCGGACAAGTCTTAGGCATCAGCACACCGAATACTGGGTGCGGAGTGTATTCAACATTGTTCAGGTCGCCGTTCATCGCTGCAGTGATCATTGCACGTGTGTAGCTCAGCTTCATACGGCTGCCGGTGCCATAAGCGCCACCGCTCCAGCCTGTGTTGATCAGCCATACATTCACATCAGAATGCTCTTCCAGTTTTTTACCCAGTAACTCGGCATATTTGGTAGGGTGCAGTGGTAAGAATACACGCCCAAAACATGCAGAGAAAGTAGTTTGCGGTTCTGTAACACCAACTTCGGTACCCGCAACTTTTGCCGTATAACCGCTGATGAAGTGGTACATAGCCTGTCCTTTGGTCAGCTTGCTGATAGGAGGCAGGATACCGAACGCATCGCAGGTAAGGAAGAATATATTTTTAGGGTCGCCACCATAAGATGGTTCCTTAGCGTTTTCTATGTGGTTAATCGGGTACGCGGCACGTGTGTTTTCGGTAACGCTGCCGTCTGCATAATCAACTGTTTTAGTACCTGCAACAAACTTGATGTTTTCAAGAAGTGCATTTGGTTTGATCGCTTTGAATATCTGTGGTTCTTTTTCGGCACTCAGGTCTATACATTTTGCATAGCAGCCGCCTTCAAAGTTGAATACGGAACCGTCAGCCCATCCGTGTTCGTCATCACCTATCAGTGCACGGTTAGGATCTGCAGAAAGGGTAGTTTTACCGGTACCGCTTAAACCGAAGAATAATGCAACATCACCGTCTTTGCCTTCGTTGGCAGAGCAGTGCATAGAAAGTACTTTATGGTCGTGCGGCAGAACGAAGTTCAGCACACCGAAGATACCTTTCTTCATTTCGCCTGTATAAGCAGAACCGCCAATCAGTATCACTTTACGGGTAAAGTTTACAATGGTAAAATTCGCCTGGCGTGTACCATCTGTAGCAGGGTCAGCCTGGAAGCCGGGAGCCTGCAGTATCACCCAGTCAGGATTTTGAGTGTCTATTTCCTGTGCGGTAGGGCGCAGGAAGAGGTCGTTACAAAACAGGTTAGCCCATGGTGTTTCATTCACCACGCGTATGTTGAGGCGGTATTTAGGGTCAGCACAAGCATACGCATCGCGCACCCAAACTTCTTTACCACCCATATAAGCACAAACCTTGTCGTACAGCTTATCGAAAGCATCGGGTGCAAACGGAATGTTCACATCTCCCCAATCTACGCTATGCTCTGTAATAGCATCTTTTACAGTGAATTTGTCTTTAGGAGAGCGGCCGGTAAATTTTCCGGTACTTACACAAAGGGCGCCTGTATCATTCAGTTCACCCTGTCCCAGTTCAATCGTTTTTTTGGAAAGGTCCTCAGGAGAGAGGTTCCAATGAGCTACGGCAACATTCAGCCCTATGTCAGCAAGATTTGCTGACGGGTTTTTCTTACCAAATTCCTGCATAGAAATTATCTTTTGTTAGAATAAAAGTTAGGCGGCAAAATTACTACTAAAAATGCTTTTCGGGGTAATAATTTAATAACATAGAAAGCAGATTTTGTTATAATTTATATATAATTAACTCCTGCCGACTTGTTTTTCGTATGCTGAGAAGTTCAGTTCAATAAATATGACCACCCATAATATAATACATGGAACAACCTTTATGGCGTATGGTACTAATATGTCGTGACGAACAGAAGGTGGAAAAATATCTGTTGGTGCCAGGCAAGTGAAAACAAAGACAATCCATAATAATATATTTCTCCATTGCGCCTGTTTGCTGGCAAAATACCAGGTCACCACGCCCGAAACGGCAATAATAAAAGTCGGTGATTCGGCTTTATGATTAAAAATGATCATCCATATAAGCAAATGCGCCAGGAAAAGGAGCCTGTACCGTTCAGTTTGGTACATTTTGTAACGGCAGAGGGGTACGAAAAACAGGACTATACCCATAATGGTTACCATATTTTTCAAGCCATCAAGCCCGAACCAGCTATGCAGCCACCCCATAACCGAAAACCCGAAAGAGTTGGCCTGATCGGTGGCCATCATGTTCAGCCAGCTTTGGTATTGCACCCATAACCCTTCCGGACCTGTAACCAGAAGCGGCACAAACGCAAAAACTATCGTCCAAAGGGCAGCGTAAAGGATAAACCTGATCTTGTCAGGGTAAAACAGGAAAAGGATAAAGCCTGCTGCCCCGTATACCTTAATAAAGCTGGCCATTACCAATAATAAGGCTGCCCATCCTGCTTTTTTATTATTCATTTGGGCGAAAGCAGCAATAATAAGCCCTGCCATTAGCCCGTTGCTTTGCGAGCTTTGCAGGGAGGTTGTCAGTTCAACTAAAACAAACCAAAGTATAAGGCTGTTTTTTCGCTCACCGAATGGCAGCATCCTTAATGCCTTATATATTACCAGCGTGTTCAGTAAATTCCATAAGCAAAGGCTAATGAGATCCGGCAGGTAGGCCATGCTACCCATAAACAGGGCGAAGGCAGGACTGTATTTATATAAGTCCCAGTGTTCGGCAGGGTAGGCAATATACAGGTCCTTGCCTGCCAGCAGGTGGAACCATGACTGCTTGAATATAATGTAGTTATTATAATGGGTGTACAGGATATCTCCTTCGAAATGCTTAGTGCCCGACAGGAATTGCTGCAGGCTAATGAGCACCGCTATAATAATATATACGGTCAGTATGGTACGGGGCCTCAGGGCGAATTCTTTAAACGACAACCATTTATTCATAAACGGATATTGCCGCTAAAATACAATTTAGTATTGCAGTCCTCAATTTGTTCGGCCTTTAATGCAGATTTTGATAATATTTTATTGAATGATGGGGTATAATCACTATTTTTATATACGTATTCCTGATTGTTAACAACATCAAAATCTACCGGTATGAAAAGACTTTATCTGATATTGTTTATCGTGCTTATGGTAAAGCAGGCGCATTCGCAAACGGGCATCTACGTTCCGTCTATGTATAAAGCAGATAGCCTTATCAAAGATTTTCTGAAAACATGGGGTATAGATGGAGGCACTGTCGCAATCACAAAGGATGGCAAGTTGATATACAATAGGGCCTTCGGTTATGCCGACCAGGACAGCGGTGAAATTACGCAGCCATACAATTTGTTTCGGATAGCCAGTTGTTCCAAACCAATCACATCAATAGCTATTATGAAATTGATGGAAGCAGGTAAATTGTCATTAGGCGATACTGTCTTCGGTGCCGGGAAAATTATCAGCGATACATTTTATTTGAATGCAATTACCGACAGCCGCATATATAATATTACCATTAAGCAATTACTGGAGCATACAGGCGGTTGGGATAGAGATATAGCATGCGACGGCTATACGCATTGCGACCCGATAGGTTTTCCATTGCATGTAACAAGTGTAATGGGTGGAACCAATCCTGTCGCGGATTCTGTCCTTATTAAATTTCTCGTCAAAAAAGGATTGAACTATACACCGGGAACAACTTATGCATACTCAAATATCGGGTACCTCGTTTTGGGAAAAATAATCGAAAGAAAATCCGGGATGAAATACGAGGATTATGTGAAGACAACTCTTTTCGAACCACTGGGGATGTGTGATATTGGCCTGGGTAAGAATCTGCTTGCAGATAAGTTGGAGAGAGAGGGTGAATATAACGCACCGTTTACCACGCTTTCATGCTATGGAACCGGGGCAACTGTTCCCTGGCAATATGGCGGATATAATATTGAAGCCATGCACGCGCATGGCGGCTGGGTGGCTACATCGTCCGACCTGACCAGGCTGATACTTGCAACAGACGGGTTTTCCTCCGTTCCGGATATATTAAGCAGTACTACAATCACGACAATGAGGACACCGTCAACGGCTAATGCCTATTACGGTAAGGGCTGGTCAGTGAACAGCGTTCCTAACTGGTGGCATACTGGATCACTAAATGGTACAGCTACGTTTATCTGCAGGACATCAGGAGGGTACACCTGGGCTATATTGCTGAACAGCCGGAGTGGCTCCAGCAGCGCTTTTTGGAGTGCGCTCGATGCACTTCCGTGGAGTTGTCTTTCCTCTACATCCACTTTCCCTACCCATAACCTTTTTGCACCCTCAACGAATGTATCAAACCTTACGGTTACCAAAACAGGTCCGACAACTGTAGATCTAAGTTGGACGAACGGAAATGGGGATGGCAGGATCGTTGTGGCGACTGAATCAAATTCGATAACCACATTTCCTGACGATGGGGTAAGCTATACTGCCAATGCGGCATTCGGGGCAGGCCAGAATTTAGGGAATAACACTTATGTGGTTTATGCAGGAACGGGCAGCAGTGTATCTCTGACCAACCTTGATGCATCAAAAAAATACCTTTTTACAACATTCGAATATTATAACAGTAGTGTTACCGGTAACAACGCAGTTTATAAGTATGGTTGCCGCAGCGATGCCGACATTGATATGGGGCTGGGTGTTAACATGATAGCAGGCAATAAGTATTTTTCGATTGTACCGAACCCTGCCAGGGATTTTATTCGAATTATGACGACAGGCAACCGTTCGTTCGGTGTTGAAATATATGATTATACCGGCAGGTTAGTGCTTGGCACAAGTGTAGTGGCGAATGAGAATATTGACATTTCCGGGTTTAATGCCGGCGTATATTCGATAAGAATAATAGATAATTATAATGTTTCCTCCGGCAAGTTTGTTAAATACTAAAAATTAAAGTAAAATCGCTTCACCGGGAGCATTACATATTAAATAATTTAAAGAGGGATTTTAGAGATTAAAATTCCTCTTTTTTTTGAAGTTTAAACCCTTATCTTTGCGCCAAATTTCAGGGCTGAGTAATGATTTCCAGACGTTTATTTTCCTTTATAGTATTGGTTTTCGCGCTTTTCAGCGCATCTGTTCCTGCTCTTGCACAGCATGAAGAAAATGCAGCAAATCACGAGGCTGAAGGGCATGGTGAAGCGGGCGGCGAAAAAAAGTTTAATGCTTCTGAAGTTATCTTCGGCCACATCGGCGATTCTCACTACTGGCATTTATTAGATATCAACGGCGAACCGGTTAGCCTGTCACTGCCTGTAATGTTGTATGACAAGAACGGCGGTTTCAAAATGTTCTCTGCATCAAAATTCCATCACGGACATGAAGAATATGAAGGGTACAAACTTCAGTTCGGTATGAAGGAAAAAATTGTTTGGGCAAATGAAGCTGAAGCTGCTGACCACGACATCTACGATTTTTCTATTACCAAGAACGTACTTTCTATGATCATCTCCGTGATCCTGCTATTATGGATCATGCTGAGCGTGGCTAAGAAATACAAGAAGAATGGTGTAATGGTAGCGCCAAGCGGTTTTCAAAACGCACTGGAACCTGTACTTACTTTTATACGTGACGAAGTTGCAAAGCCAAACCTCGGCAAAAGGGCTAATGCCTATATGCCTTTGTTGCTGACCGTATTCTTCTTTATCTGGATAAACAACCTGCTTGGTCTATTGCCGGGCGGCGCCAACTTTACGGGTAATATTACCGTTACGCTTTGCCTTGCAGTTATCGCCTTCGCGGTAATGATGGCAAGCGCTAACAAACATTACTGGAGCCACTTACTGAATCCTCCGGGCGTTCCGTTGGGAATTAAGTTCCTGCTGGTGCCTATCGAGATCATGTCTATGTTTATTAAACCTATCGCACTTACGATACGTTTGTTCGCCAACATCATGGCGGGCCACATCGTTATCCTGAGCGTGATATCAATGATATTTATTTTTGGTGCACTGAGCAGTGTAGCAGGCTGGGGCTTTGTTCCGGTATCGCTGGCATTCTCGGTATTCATGTTCATGCTTGAATTGCTGGTAGCAGCTATACAGGCGTTCATCTTCGCTAACCTGACCGCAGTATTTATCGGGCAGGCTATTGAAGAACCGCATCATGAAGCACACCATTAAGCCCCTGGCCCCCTAAAGGGGAAAGGTTAAACAAGTTTTTTTAATTAAAATCCATATACAATGTCAGTATTAAACACAGTTTTGTTAGCAGCTGAAAGTGCAGGTTTAGGCGCGGTAGGTGCTGGTATCGCTGCTCTTGGAGCAGGTGTTGGTATCGGGCAGATTGGTAAAGGTGCGGTAGAAGCTATCGCCCGCCAGCCCGAAGCAATGAGCGATATCCGTGCAAACATGATCCTTACAGCAGCCTTCGTTGAGGGTGTTGCGCTGTTCGGTGTAATAGCAGGTATCCTTGCTATCGTACTGTAAGCTACGCTACGATGAAATTTAACTGCATCCGGAGTACAGGACCGAGGGTGCAGTTATTTAAACTTCTCTTCATAATGAGAGAAGCGAAAAAAGAAAAAACAGATAATAATATAAATAACTAATTATGGATTTGCTCACCCCGGGGTTTGGCTTATTTTTCTGGACGCTTTTAGCGTTCCTCGCAGTGTTTTTCATCCTGAAAAAATTTGCATGGAAGCCGATACTTTCTGCATTGGAAGAACGTGAAACAGGCATTGCCGATTCTATTGCTTCTGCTGAACGCGTGAAGAAAGAAATGGGCCAGATGCAGGCTGAAAACGAGAAAATTATGCAGGAAGCACGTGCAGAACGAGCTGCTATGCTGAAAGAAGCTAAGGATACCAAAGACAGCATCATCAGTAAAGCAAAAGAAGAAACTAAAGTGATAGCCGACAGGATGATCGCTGAAGCGATGCAACAGATACAGAACCAGAAGATGGCTGCTATTACTGAAGTGAAGAATGAAATAGGCAAACTGGCTGTTGATGTAGCTGAAAAAGTATTGCGTAAAGAACTGGCAAGCCCTGAGAGCCAAAACGGCTATGCCAAGATGCTCGCTGAAGAAATACAAATGAATTAAGCCGCTGCACCCACTCTAATGGGGAACAGGTTTTGAATTTTGACTTTTGAATTAGAAATATGCCAAATCCACGTCTCGCTACACGTTATGCCAAATCACTCCTGGATCTTGCCGTTGAGCAAAATGCAGTAGATGTAACCCTGCATGATATGGAATTGATCGATGCTATTTGTCGTCAAAGCACTGAGTTTAAAACGATGTTGTCGAGCCCGGTTATTGCAGGGGATAAAAAACAGCATATCATAGACGCAGTGGTAGAAAATAAAATTCACCAGCTGACACAGGCGTTTATCAAACTCCTGGTTACCAAAAGCCGTGAATCAAACCTGCCTGAAATAGCATCTGCATTTATTACGCAATATAAAGTGATGAAGAACATCAAAACGGTGAAGCTGACAACAGCGGCTCCTGTAAGCGATGTAGTGAAACAGGCGATCATCAAGAAAATCACAGCTTCTGCGCCTGGTGCGGCTATAGAAGTTGTTGAGGTTATTAACCCGGATATCATCGGCGGTTTTATGTTGCAGATGGATGATAAGCTGATAGACGCGAGTGTGCGCCGCGATTTGAATGATGTAAAAGCACAGTTCCAGAAGAACATTTACATCAGCCCGTTATTTGGAAATTAATTGATTGGTTGATTCGTTGACCAGTTAATTGGAATAGATATAGTTTTTGAATTTTAACTTTTGAATTAATAGTATATGGTTGAGATTAAACCAGACGAAATTTCGGCGATACTTCGCCAGCAGTTGACCAACTTTAACGCATCTGCAAACCTTGATGAAGTAGGTACTGTATTGCAGGTAGGTGACGGTATTGCCCGTGTGTATGGCCTTAATGGTGTACGCCAGGGTGAACTTGTTGAATTTGAAAACGGTGTAAAGGCTATCGCCCTGAACCTGGAAGAAGACAACGTGGGTGTGGTATTGATGGGTGATGCTGCAGGTATCAAAGAAGGCGCGCAGGTAAAACGTACCGGCCAGATCGCATCTATTAAAGTAGGTGAAGGTATGGTGGGCCGTGTAGTAAATACACTGGGTGAACCAATTGACGGTAAAGGTCCTTTGACAGGTGAACTGTATGAAATGCCGCTGGAGCGTAAAGCGCCGGGCGTTATCTTCCGTGAGCCGGTAAAAGAACCGCTGCAAACCGGTATCAAATCAATTGATGCGATGATACCTATCGGCCGTGGACAACGTGAGTTGGTTATCGGTGACCGCCAGACAGGTAAAACTGCCATCTGCGTAGATACCATCATCAATCAGAAAGAATTTTACGAAGCAGGCAAACCTGTTTACTGTATATATGTAGCGATAGGCCAGAAAGCATCTACCATTGCCGGTGTTATGAAAACACTGGAAGAAAATGGTGCAATGGCTTATACAACTATCGTTGCTGCCCCGGCTGCTGACCCTGCTCCTTTGCAGTTCTACGCTCCGTTTGCGGGTGCTGCGATAGGTGAGTTCTTCCGTGATAGCGGACGTCCTGCACTGGTTGTATATGATGACCTTTCGAAACAAGCGGTAGCATACCGCGAGGTATCGCTGTTGCTGCGCCGCCCGCCTGGCCGTGAGGCTTACCCGGGTGACGTATTCTACCTGCACAGCCGTTTGCTGGAGCGTTCTGCGAAAGTTATCAATAATGATGAGATAGCTAAAACAATGAACGACCTTCCTGAAAGCATCAAACACCTGGTAAAAGGTGGTGGTTCGCTGACAGCCTTACCGATTATCGAAACACAAGCCGGTGACGTATCTGCATACATCCCTACAAACGTTATCTCTATTACCGACGGACAGATATTCCTCGAGTCGAACCTGTTTAACGCAGGTATCCGCCCGGCTATCAACGTGGGTATCTCTGTAAGCCGTGTGGGTGGTAACGCACAGATCAAATCGATGAAGAAGGTGGCAGGTACCTTGAAACTTGACCAGGCCCTTTACCGGGAGATGGAAGCGTTCTCTAAATTCGGTGGTGACCTTGATGCCGCTACGAAAGTAGTACTGGATAAAGGTAGCCGTAACGTGGAGATCCTGAAACAAGCACAATACTCTCCTTATAGCGTAGAAAAACAAGTAGCTATCATATACCTGGGTACTAACAACCTGGTAAGTGGTGTGCCTGTTAAGAACATGAAAGCATTTGAAGAAGCTTTCCTGCGCGAAATGGAATTGAAAATGCCTGAAGTTTTAGGTGAATTCAAGAAAGGTAACCTCCCTGAAGACGGAATCGCGAAAATGGTGAAGATGGCACAGGATATGATCCCTCAGTACAAATAATCCTTGTTTATTCTGATAGTTGAAAACCCCTGCCTTTTGGCAGGGGTTTTTGTTTTGTAACTTTAGATATGCAACTGCTTGTACGTTCCGCACTCCCGCATGATGTATCAACCATCTATACATTCCTGTGCCAGCTTTCAGAAAAACAATATGATAAAGTATTGTTTGAAGAAGTGTACCTGGAAAACTTACAAAGCGATAAGAATGTTTACTTAGTAGCGGAAACGGATGGCAAAGTTGTTGGGTTCCTGGGTTGCCACGGGCAGTTGTTATTGCACCATACAGGCTGGGTGTACGAGATACAGGAGATGTTTACGGATGCGGCATACAGGGGCAGGGGTATAGGCAAGAAATTATTGACTGAACTGGAAAGCATACTCAACACACGGTCCTATGATATGATCGATGTAACATCCAACAATAAGCGAACAGAAGCACACCGGTTTTATCTCAGTAACGGTTTTACTCAATCGCATCAAAAGTTTACTAAGAAGGGGAATCAATAAATTACTTCAGGTATTTATCTGCAAGTTCCGGGTCCAGTTCTTTTTCCCATTTGGCAACTACGATAGTGGCAACAGTATTACCTATGATATTGGTAAGTGCGCGTGCCTCGCTCATAAAACGGTCTATGCCTAATATAAGCGCCAGTGATGCAATGGGAATATTACTGCCCATGGCAGGAAGCGTTGACGCAAGGATGATGAACCCGCTACCTGTAACGCCTGCTGCACCATTGGAGACCAGCATCAATACCACAAGCAGCGATATCTGGCCGGCGAGCGTAAGCGGGGTATCCGTAGCCTGCGCAAGGAATACTGCCGCCATAGTGAGATAAATACCGGTTCCATCAAGGTTGAAGGAATAACCCGTTGGCATCACCAATCCTACTACCGGTTTTGAGCAGCCTGCTTTTTCCAGTTTTTCCATGACGCTTGGCAATGCAGATTCGGAAGAGGAAGTGCCCAGCACAATAAACAATTCATCCTTGATGTGTTTCAGCAGCTTGAAGATATTGAATCCTATGGTTTTAAGAATACCACCCAATACCACCACAATGAAAATGATACAGGTGAGGTAGAAGGTGAGCATCAAAGAGCCGAGTGATTGTAATGTACCCAATCCATATTTACCAACTGTAAAAGCCATAGCGCCCAGCGCGCCCAGCGGGGCGAATTTCATCATCATATGGATAAGTGCGAACAGGGCATCAGAGAAAGATTGTATCACTCCCTGTACAGGTTTAGCTTTGGCACCAATTTTTGAAAGGGCGATACCAAACAGTACAGAAAAGAAAAGCACCTGCAGCAAATTGTTTTTAGCGATGGCATCAACAATGTTTTCGGGAATGATGTGTACGAGGAAGTCAATGGAGGTCATGCTTTCCTGCGGTGCTTTAGGCAGTGCAGAAGTGTCGAGTGTATTCACATTCACATGCATTCCTCTGCCGGGTTGTATGATGTTAACCGTCACCAGCCCGATGAGTAATGCTACATTGGACACTATTTCGAAATAGATGATTGCCTTCAATCCTACACGCCCCACTTTTTTCAGGTCTTCCATGCCGGCTATGCCATTTACCACGGTACAGAAGATAACAGGCGCTATCATCATCTTCACAAGCCGTATGAAAGCATCTGCCAGCGGTTTCAGTTGTGTACCTATATCCGGGTAAAAATGCCCGATAACTATACCAATGGTAATAGCAATGATGACCTGGAAATAAAGGCTTTTGAGAAGTTTCATGATATATGCCTTTACTAAGATAGTAAATAAAACCGCCCGTAGTTATTCCATCACATAGGCCCGGATATACTTCATGGCTATTTGCCCGCGCCGGGCGCTGACCTCGTAATAGTCGTGGAAGATGGTATCCTTATCAAAATGGAAACCTATTATATAGCTGTAAGTACTATCGCCCCTGCGCAGCAAGGGTTTGAAATGCTCGCCGCCTATAGGCATTTTAATAGTACTTATAGCTGTGTTATATCCCCAGTTTGCTTCTATTTCGTATGTATTGAGGCTGTCGGTAGTATATACCTGTACAGTAAACTGTGTATGATTCAACTGGTCTTCAGCAACCGGAATGCTGTCGGCTGCTATAACAGAGCCGGATGGCAGTAAAGGGGAATTGTTTGGTCTTTTGGGATTACCGCCAAAGAAATTACAGGACAACAGGCAGCAACTAACTAAGGTAACAAACAGGGCAATCTTCTTCATCGGGGCAAAAATAAAGTATGTTCCCTTGAAACATACTTTCTGTACAATTTATTAAATGCTAACCTTATCGGGTAACCATGCTGTTTTTGAAATAAGCGGAATTTTCTATGATGGTGACACTTAGATATTCTTTATTCACAACCTTTCCTGCCTGTTTAATTTTCACATGCCCGAATGCTTCGAATTTTTTACCGAGTGTGAAATAAGCACTGTCGCAGGAGACTACATCATCACCGAGCTGCACTTCAGCTTTTAAGAGTATCAGTGCTTTGTCGGCCGGTACCTCAATAGCCTTAGCCGATTTGGTAATATTAAAGATGCCAATGTTCTTATCTGCCGGGGCTTCTTGTTGTGCCAATGCGCTGAACGAAAAGCTGATGCAAATACCCGTGATTATTAGTTTGAATCGCATATCTGTTGGGATTAGGTATACTGAAAACTGTTATCACCAAAGATAAAAAATATATCAATGTATAAACTGTTTGACTTGCTTTTTATAGCAGAATTTCAATGAATGGCGCATATAACCTACTTTTAACCCATTAAATCATTTATTAACTGTTGGTTTAACCTGCTTTTTTAAAAACGTAATAATGAAAAAATGGACTTTAGCTGCTATAGCTATTATTGGTACACAAATGGTACTGGCCTCCTGCGGTAGTGCTGAAAAGGAAAACGTCAGCAATACAGATACTGTAAAAGCATCTCCAGGATATGACAGCACATTTGTAGTGGAAGCTGAATCTTTCGGAGACCTGCAATTACTCCGTTACCAGATACCGGGATGGGGTGAATTGACACCTAAGCAAAAAGAATTATCATACTACCTCTATGAGGCAGCCCTTTGTGGGCGTGATATTATCTACGATCAGAAAAGCAAGAACGGGCTTTTGCTGCGCAAGACGCTGGAGGCTATGTATGGAACATATAGCGGCGATAAAACTACTGACAACTGGAAAAAGTTTGAGGCATACTGCGGCCGTTTCTGGTTCAGCAACGGCAATCACCATCATTATGGCAATGAGAAGTTCATACCTGAATGCCCGTTTGAATACTTTATGGAAGTAGCGAAGAGTTGCGAGCAAGCAGCATTTACTACCAATTCAGGAGAAACCGTAGAGGCGCTTATTACCCGCATAAAACCTTTGGTTTATGACCTGAAAGTAGAACCTAAAGTTGTGGACCTGCGCCCCAATGTTGACAACGTAGTTAATTCTTCCAACAACTTCTATGAAGGAGTTACACAAAAAGAAGTAGAAGATTATTATGCTAAGTTTGATACCAAAGGCAATGCGCCTTCATGGGGCCTGAACAGTAAAGTGGTGAAAGTAAACGGGCAGGTTACTGAAAAAGTATGGAAATCAGGCGGTATGTATGGCCCTGCTATAGATAAGATCATCGGATGGTTGCAGAAAGCAGTGACCGTTGCAGAAAACAAGCAGCAACAGAAAGCCCTGGAATTACTTATCAAGTATTACCAGACAGGTGATTTGAAAACATTTGACGATTACAGCATAGCGTGGGTAAATGACAATGACTCCCGTATTGACGTGGTAAACGGTTTCATAGAAGTGTACCTGGATGCGATAGGCAAAAAAGGAAGTTTTGAAAGCACGGTGTCCATGAAAGATATGGAAGCAACCAAACGCATCAGCGCTATAGCTCAGAATGCACAATGGTTTGAAGATAATTCACCACTGATGCCCGAACATAAAAAGGATACTGTAAAAGGTATTACTGCTAAGGCAATTACTGTTATTGTGGAAAGCGGGGATGCTGCACCAAGCACACCCATCGGTATAAACCTGCCGAATGCAGACTGGATACGTAAAGATCACGGTTCGAAATCAGTATCACTCAGCAATATCATTCATTCGTATAATGTAGCCAGCGCGAAAGGTGGTATGCTGGATGAGTTCGTGATAGATGATGAAGTGAAAGCGAGAATGAAAAAATACGGTAACCTGGCATCTGACCTGCATACAGATATGCACGAATGCATAGGCCATGCTTCAGGAAAAATAAATGAAGGCGTGGAAACGACGGATAAAACCCTGAAGAACTATGCATCCTGCCTGGAAGAAGCGCGAGCGGACCTGGTGGGTTTGTATTATGCTGTTGACCAGAAACTGGTGGACATTGGTGTAGCGCCGAGTAAGGAAGTAGGTATGGCGGAATACTACAGCTATATGATGAATGGTATGATGACGCAGCTTACCCGCATCAAAGCAGGTGGCCAGCTTGAAGAAGCGCATATGCGTAACCGCGCATTGAATGCACACTGGGTATTTGAAAAAGGTAAAAAGGATAAAGTAGTTGAACTCGTAAAGAAGGATGGCAAGACCTATGTACAGATAAACGACTATGATAAACTGCGTACTTTATTCGGAGAATTGCTGCGTGAGATACAACGCATTAAATCGGAAGGAGATTTTAAAGCCGGAAAAAACCTGGTGGAAACCTATGGCGTCAAAGTAGATCCTGTATTGCATAAAGAGATACTGGAACGTTATGCAAAACTTCATGTTAAGCCTTACCGCGGGTTTATACAACCTAAGCTGGTACCTGTAATGGAAAACGGCAAAATAACAGATGTGAAAGTGGAATATCCTGAAAGCTTCTTTAAGCAGATGATGGAATACGGTAAGAATTATGCTTACCTGCCCGTGCTGAATTAGGTTTTAAATAACATAAATAAAAACAGCCCCCTCGGCTTAGCCGAGGGGGCTGTTTTTATTTTAGAGTGCAGTAAGGGTACCATCTTTTATAGTAAATGGATTCCAGAAATCGATATTGTTCACCAGGGAAGGGACGTATTCTCCTTCTACAGTTGCAGCAATATGTTTAGGGGAATTGTGAAGCAGGTCAATAATTTTTCGTGCAAGATTGTCCTGGAGTTCTTTGCTCATGCTTGGCGTTTTAGCATGTTTTTCTCCGGCTTCATGGGTTGATATTCCTCCATAGTCGAAGTAAACGATACTTCCTTTTTCGTCTACTACTATATTACTAAGTATCAGGTAGTAATTACCGTCCTTAAGTTTCGATAGTTCCTGTTTGATACTGGTCAATAAATACTCTTTCATGCCTTTACCGGTATAACCACTTGTTGAGTTCGATGGCTTGCCCATTTTATTACCCATTTCCTGTATCTCATCCTCCCTGTATATTTTCTTCCCATTCATTTTTATGGGCCATGGGTCACGGCTGGCAATTCTCATTGCGTACTCACCTGTTTTAGGATCTTGTACCATAACTGTATCATATACGGGTTTAGGAATCACGAACACATTTCCCCTGTAGGTTACATTCTCCCCGTTTTTAACCCGCTTATTATCAGAGAAAGCATTTTTTGTAAAACAGAGTATGCAGATTAATATGAGCGGTATTGCTACCAGTGTTTTGCTTTTTGACAAAGCAGATGATTTACGTGTAAGCATAAGAATTCGTTTTTTTATGGGTGAACGATTGAAAGTGTGCGATAAGGCAGGGGCCGGGCCTAAGATGGCTTGTTCTACCAGGAAATGACCGTATGCAGCCGGTGCTTTATCTACAGCAGAATCGGCCTGGTATTCGTGTACTATCATCAGCCTGTTGTGGTATATATAAACAAGAGGATGAAACCAGAAAACTATCTTTGCCAGTTGAATGAACACGAGGTCAATGAAATGTAACAAGTGGCCATGCTGTTCTTCATGCGAGAGGATGATCTGTAATTGTTCCGCATCATAATTCTTCCTGCTGCTGATAAACACTATCCTGAATGCAGAGAAAGGCGTATGTTCTTTACCGGTTTCCACAATAGTCCATACACCGTCTTTTGATTTGTCCCCTTTACGGTACATGCCTGTTAAAACAACGATCTCTTTCAGCAGGAAAAGCAGGCTGATAAAAGCACCTGTAAAGTACAGCCCCGAAAGCAATATTTCTTTGCTCAATACAATAGCAGATGTACCTGATTCAACAATGTTTTGTTTTACAACAGAAGTCCGCTCTATTAAAGGCTGCCCAAGGCCGCTGCCATATACAATGGAGTCAACCTGCCAGGAGTATAGTGGTAATAATAAGCCAAGAACAAATGTCCCCAACAGGTACATCCTGTTATAGCCATGAAATGCTTCCCTGCGGAGGAATACATCAAATACTACAAGGCTTAGGAGCCATATGGCGGTTGCATTAAGAAGGTATTGAAGCATATCATTTCTTTTAAGTGTTAACGATCATTTACATCTATCGATTTTTCATGCTTTTCTATTTCGGGCAATTGTTTTTTGTATGCTTCCACATCCCAGGTAAAGTTCCAGTGTGTTGTATAATCACTTAAGGGCCCCAATCCTACCTCTGAACGCCGCTTATCGACATTGTCCGGGTCTTCGAGAGGGGATACATAGTATTTACCATCGGGGTACCTGCCTATCTGGCTGCCGTAAATTTGCTTCTTCCCTGTACGAAGCGCTACACGGTCTTCTAATAATGCCAGGGAGCTTGAGGATGCTTTTTTATTTTTTACAGCTTCCTTCATCATGGGCAAATATTTTTGTTGCGTCTCTATATCGGCGTGCTGAATAACGAGAAACAGAGTCTGGTTACCTCTGGCACCCACCACATCGGGACCCACCCATCCGTACTTGTCAAGTATTTTCACAATTTTCAGCAGGTTCACAGAGTCTTTGTATACTGCCATTTTAATATGAGCTTTCATTTCATCAGAATTCCGGCCATATTTTTTTTCTATCCCTTCTATCTGTAACCTGGGTTCCTGGTCATCTGTATATATGCTGTCCAAAATAGCAACAAGTGGTTTGTTAAGGTTAGCTTCAACGTCATCTTTATTCTGTTTTATCAGAGCGCATATTTCTTCCCATCTTTTATCGCTGTGCAATAATTCAAGGTCTGTGTCAACCTTAAGATGAGAAAGGTCTGAATAGCCGCCTTTTTTAGCAATACGGAACAAATGAAAAAATGCGGAGTCTTTATTGCCTGCCAACGACCATAAACAGGCCGCGTTATAACGGTCATTTATAGTACCCTTATCACCATTAGCGGCAAATGCTTTGTTATAAGTCTGTGCAGCCTTCAAATAGTCTTTAGAACCGTACAGCTTGTCAGCTTCCTGTATCAGCCTGCTATATTCTGCGTTTTGAGCATGCGCTCCGGAAACTACAGTCAGTACGAAGCAGATGAGCAAGAGTATTTTCCTCATCGTTATTTCTTTTTGATGTTATCCAATGTTTTTAAAAGGTCGTTCAGTTCTTTCAGGTTAATATCCCTGCTTTCTACGAGGAAGCTCACTAAGTTCTTAGGCGAGCCGCCGAAGTATTTTTCCATGAGGTTTTTAACACCGTGCTGGGCATAATCTTCTTTGGTTACTATGGGAAAGTACTCGTGCGTTTTACCATAAGCTTTATGGTCAACGAAGCCTTTTTTCTCGAGTATGCGTACTACTGATGAAATAGTGCTGTGCGGTATATCGGGGTCGCCGAGGTGTTCTATGATGTCGCGTACAAGGCAGCGTTCCAACTGCCAGATAATGTGCATTACTTCTTCCTCTGCTTTGGTGAGTACAGGTAATGTTGATTTACGTTTCATAACGTAAATATACGTTACAAAACGTAAAATGCAAATTTTCCATAAAAAAAGGATTACCGGTGATTGGTAATCCTTAAATCATGTTCGAAATGGCTTGCTTTATTTCTTCATCAGTGCCATATCCAGTACTTCGCTCATTTCGGTTACATAATGGAACTTAACGCCCTTGATGTATTCCTTATTTATCTCTTCAATGTCTTTTTGATTTTGCTTGCTGATGATGATGTCTTTGATACCCGCGCGTTTTGCAGCCAGTATTTTTTCCTTGATACCACCTACCGGCAACACCTGTCCGCGTAGGGTTATCTCGCCGGTCATGGCCATATAAGGTTTTACCTTACGCCCTGTAAATGCAGAAGCCAGTGCGGTAAGCATTGTGATACCCGCGCTTGGCCCGTCTTTAGGTACTGCACCTTCAGGTACGTGTATATGAATGCTTTGCTCATCGAATTTTTCAGGAGTGATATTGTATTCGGCGGCGTGTGCTTTCAGGTATGACAATGCTGTGGATGCACTTTCCTTCATCACGTTGCCGAGGTTGCCGGTAATGGTAAACCCGCCTTTACCTTTAGATAAAATGGTTTCAATGAACAGTATATCACCACCTACCTGTGTCCATGCAAGTCCTACAGAAACACCTGCGGGGTGACCTTTGATGTATATATCATTAATGAACTTCGGTTTTCCCAATACTTTTTCGACATCATCCGCCGACACCTGGGAAGATACCTTTTCATCCATGGCCACCTGTTTGGCTATAGCCCGCATCATGCTGGCAATAAGCCTGTCCAGCTCACGCACACCCGATTCGCGGGTGTATTCCTGTATCATTTTGTTCAGTACTTTATCGCTGAACTTAACAGGTACTTTGTTTAAGCCGTGCAGTTCTTTTTGTTTGGGTATCAGGTGACGTTTAGCAATCTCTGTTTTTTCTTCCATCGAATAACCGGTCAGCTGAATAATTTCTAACCGGTCGCGCAGGGCGGGTTGTATTTCAGAAAGGCTGTTTGCCGTGGCTATGAACAATACTTTTGAAAGGTCGAATTCCAGTTCAAGGTAATTATCGTAAAACGAATTATTTTGTTCCGGATCAAGTATTTCTAATAAGGCAGAGCTCGGGTCGCCGCGGAAGTCCTTTCCTATTTTATCTACCTCATCCAGTATAAATACAGGGTTGGCAGATTTTATTTTACGCAGCGATTGTATGATACGGCCCGGCATGGCACCTATATAAGTTTTGCGGTGTCCGCGCAGTTCACTTTCATCGTGCAGGCCACCGAGGCTCAGGCGCACATATTTACGGTTGATGGCATTAGCAATGCTTCGTCCTAAAGATGTTTTACCGATACCCGGAGGGCCGACGAAACAAAGGATAGGTGATTTCATATCACCCTTCAGTTTCAATACGGCAAGGTATTCCAGTATACGGTCTTTTATCTTATCCATGCCATAATGGTCATCGTCCAGTACTTTCTGTGCACGTTTCAGGTCATAACTGTCTTCCGTATAGGTACTCCATGGCAGATCCAGTATCAGGTCAAGGTGATTGTATATCACTGAATAGTCGGGCGTGCTTGGGTGCATACGCTGCAGCTTTTCAATGTTTTTCTTGAAAAGCTCCTGCGTGGTTTCAGGCCAGTTTATACCTTCCGCCCTTTTTTGCAGGTCGTTTATTTCGCGCTCGTTAGGGTCGCCTCCCAGTTCTTCGCGAATGGATTTCATCTGTTGTTGCAGGAAATATTCGCGTTGCTGGCGGTCGATATCAGCACGTGTTTTATTGGTTATTTCATTTTTAAGCTCTACGAGTTGAAATTCATTCTGTAAGAGCTGCAGCAATTTTTCAGCACGTTTTTTTACATCGTTCTCTTCCAGCAGCGCCTGCTTATCAGAAAGCTTGGCGGCGAGGTTGGAAGCAACGAAGTGCACGAGGAAAGATTGCTGTTCTATATTCCTGAGTACAATACTTGTTTCATTGGGCATGTTCGGCGACATCTGCGCTATCTGCTCCGAATAATCTTTTATAGAAGATACAAGCGCATTGAACTCATTATCATCTTTAGGAAACTCATCTTCCAGGTAGTTGACCTTTGCCGTAAAGTAAGGATCTGATTGTGTAATGGTTTCGATGTTGAAGCGCATACGGCCCATAATGAAGATGGTTGTATTGCCATCGGGCATTTTTATCTGCTTCACTATTTTGGCAAGTGTACCGGTAGTATATATATCCTCAGCTGTAGGGTCTTCGTTATTGCCGTCTTTTTGTGCTACTACTCCTATCCACTTTCCGCCCTTCTGCGCATCGTTAATAGCGTTAATGGATTTTTCGCGGGCAACGGTTATAGGGAGTACTACATTCGGGAAAAGTACGGTATTGCGCAGCGCTATTACAGGTATATCAGATGGAAGGTTTCCCTTCTCCTGGTCATCCATTTCCTCTTCACCAAGGGGCATAATGGGCATGAACTCCATTTCCTGCTCGTTCTGGTTAAAAAACTGATCTATCTTCGATTTCATTTCAGACATTTTGTCAATATTTCTTCTACATCCTTAAAAAAGGAAAGTAAAGATAATGTTCAATACCTATGCCAAAGGCAGGATAACGGTAAAATTTGCAGGGATTTGCCTGAATCTGTGCCCAAATCGCCATGAATATGAAATTGCCTTATGTAAAGCTGCGGAATCAGGAAGGTAATGTGTTGATATATATTAAGGGCTATCCATTTGTGGGACAGCCCTTAATATTTAGTATTGTATGCCTATTTATTTCTGTACAGAAAATTTCACGTTGGTAATTATCTCCCCATTTGTTAACCGTAATAAATAAATGCCACCGGGCACATCCAGTTTCAGATCTTTGTTCAGTTGCGCATTGGTAATCTTTGTTGATTCTTTATGTACTACTGCTCCCATCAGGTTTACTACTTCAATTACTACATTATCACCTGGTTGTATTTTTGAAAAATCTGCTTTTAATGTAAAGCTACCAGTGTTAGGGTTAGGGTAGAGTTGTATATATGCTGTATGCTCTTTGACGTTATGAACTGCAAGACCGCTGTCTGCCTGCCATGCTGCAAGAAATGCATCACCTGCACCGCCATAAATAGTTTGATGAGCTCCTGGGGTTATCCAGCCACTAGGGGCACCCGTTACTGTGCCACAGGAATATAGCTTTCCATTGACGGGATTATATACTATACCATAAGCCTGAGCTGTAGCGGTCTTGCGAAATGTATCTATCGTGGTTCCGGAGGCGTTAATTTTGGTAATATTATTTCCAAATCCGCTTCCAGGACCGCTTATATCCCTACCATTGAGTACGAAAACATCGCCTGATATATTACAGGCTAAATCAGAACCGGTAAGCAAAATATAAGTTCCCCATATCCTGGTACCTGATGAATTGAACTTTGCTAAGAATCCATTATTAGAATAGCCTGATATTGAATAATCACGTATAGTATCAAGCGCCCCGGGTGTTGCTATACCACTGTCAGAGCCAGTCGCTCCTGTAACGAAAATATTTCCTGTCGCATCAAACGCTACACCGTATATGCGGTCTATAGCTGAACCAAATGATGTGCCGCATGTACCATAGTAAGTACCCCACAACAATTGGCCGGTTGAACTAAATTTAGCAATAAAACCATCGTCAGAATGTTGCCCGTAGGTATTACTCCAATATGTCTTGAACGCACCAGGTGTTGCTATTCCAGTACTACTATTTGTTTGGCCCCCGACAACAATATCACCGGTAGCCGAACAGTCCATGTCCCATATATGATCCACGTCATTACCTCCATAATATGTACCCCATTGCATTGCGCCTGAAGCGCTGAATTTAGTAATAAAGCCAGTAAACAAACCTGGAAACACAGTTTGATGAGCGCCGGGTGTTGCAATGCCTGAATCGCTATAAGTAGAACCACCCATATACACATAGCCTGCCTGGTCACATACTACACAGGTGCCAAGATCTTCTCCATGGCCACCATAGTATGTTCCCCATAGTCTGTTCCCGTTACTATCAAATTTTACCAACATAGCATCATATATGAATAATGCCTGTTCTCTGTATGCCCCCGGCGTTGCAATAGCAGTCGAACTTAGAGTCCCACCGGTGCAATAAATATTACTGCTGAGATCGCAAGCTGCATCTGCAAAATAGTCATCCTTTGGTCCGCCATAATAAGTAGCCCATTGTCTTATTCCCGCTGAATTGAATTTGATTACATACGCATCATTCATTGCAGAAAGAGACACCTGATGGGCACCCGCAGTTGCAATATTACTCGTGCTTTTTGTAGAGCCGGCCATTATTGCATTTGCAGCAATGTCAGTTGATACCCTGCACGGGCTACCAAGATAGGAATAAGTTTCACTGCTGCTACCGCCATATAACGTACACCAGTCAATAGTAACGACCGGATCAATAACTAATGTACCGGTATATGGTGAAACATTAAAAGATAGATTATTCTTGTTGAGAATAAACTTTGAATTGATGGTACTTTTGGTTTCAGCATCATAACTATATGGTGCTTCTTCGGTAATGCTGCCAAATGGTGTAGTGATTGTAACTGCGCCATTATTCATGTTCAGTGAAGTTGCACCATCGTATTTGAGTTGTATATCAGAAGCGTCACCACCTGGGTGCACAATGAAATCATACTTGAGTTGATTGTCGTTGGTATAAAGAACCCAGTCGATGTTAGGGTACACATTTTTGTAGGTTATTTTTTTGAAGGAATATGACTTCACGCCATTGGGACATTGTGTGAGGTAATATTGTTCATAACCCGGTTGTTGCTGTTCTGTAACCACAGATGCTCTTGTATTGGCACCTTCCAGGGTCATGTCAAGGCGATAGACGTCTGTGCTGGTAGTATCAACACTCCGAGACCATTGATAATGAATTTGCCCGTTGCCGATGAATATATTCATTCCACCGGCTGCCAGCTTGAATTGGATATCATTTCGCGGATGATAATACTGGTCGGCAACCTGCCCTTTATTTTCTACAAACGCAAAAGATGGAGAACCCGCAGCGTTGTTTGAGCGGGCAAATGAATTGTGAAAGCATACTACAGCAAGTAGCATGAATAGGTATTTGTTCAGTTTCATAAGGGTAAGTTGATGCATTAAAGTTAATCTGCATCAATCGCAATGCCAAAGGTTGGCTTATACAATAATGTGTAAAACTAAAACCGCCTGTATTAACAGGCGGTTTATAAAACTTGTCAAAATGATTATTCTCTTATTTCAGTATCTCTTCCAGTTTTTCTCCAAGTGCATCTTCGCGCAGGTCGCGGGCAAGGATTTTGCCATCCGGGCCTATCAGGAAATTAGAAGGTATGGCCTCAATACCATAAGTACGTGCAGCAATAGATTCCCATCCTTTCAGGTCGCTGATATGTGTCCAGGTGAGGTTGTCTTTTTCGATGGCGGCTTCCCATTTCTCTTTGTCGTTATCAAGAGATACTCCCAGCACGGTAAAGTTCTTGTCCTTGAACTTATTGAATGTGGCAACCACGTTCGGGTTTTCGCGCCTGCACGGGCCGCACCATGATGCCCAGAAATCAAGCAATACATACCTGCCTTTAAAAGACGACAGGCTTACTTCCTTGCCATCCATACCCGGCAGGGATATTTCAGGGGCCATGCTACCTACCATTAAACTACCGGCAGATGGCTTTTGTGCACCTTGCGCTGCTATGGCACCATTGTATTTGGCGATATAGTCTTTGGCCAGTTTCGCATCAGCAAACTTGTTGCCCAGGTTCTTTACAAATACGTCTATATATTGTTTTTCTACGGCAGGGTTCAGCATGTTCACTGCGAATAAGGCATTGGGCAGGTACTGGGTAGTATCTGCATATTGCTCTATATACCTTGTGAAATCCATGTTCATTTGTTGCAGCTTGTTCTGGGCATCGGTAAGCATGCTATCATTGCCCCTAACTTTCAGGCTGTCCAGTACTACACCCATAGTGTTGTAGTTCTGCATATGGTTGCGGACCACACTTATAAAACCACGCAGGCTTGCCGAAGCATCTGAACCTGATAAAGTATAGTTTTCCAGTGCGTTCCAGTCGGCGTTTACTCTTACCGTTCCTTTATCGATAGACAGTAATATGAATTTATTGTCCTGGAAGCGCAGGCGGTAAAGTCCTGTTTCAGGAGCTTTGGCAGAGAGTTTGAAATCACCTTTTTCGTTTGATTTGCCGGAGTCAAGAACCACAATATCATTAATGTTCAGCTCTTCCAGGTACACTGTCTGCTCAGGCATATTATCCACATGCCCGTCCACTTTGAATTTATTCTGCTCACCAGAACATGCTGCCAGCCACAACAAAGGGAGGCATGCTACCACTACTTGTTTTATCCGCATAGATGCATTTACCATATTGCCTTGCAAACCTAATTAATTATTTGAGTTAATGGGGGTTAGGAAAAGTTAATATTATCTTTAGATGAAATTATTGATATATGTATCTTAATGACAAAACTCTGACACAATATCCTGATTTCTAATAGATATTTGCATAGATGAATTTACGTATATCGGCCGGTTTCATGGTTGTTTTAGCTGGGTTATGTATTAGTTCGTGTGTTAAACCCGATAAACCAATAGCTCTCCCCGCAAAAGGTACTTCCCAGCACAGCACTGTGGACATGGGTGAAGACCGCCTCGAACAATTCTTTTACAATATTGAAAGTGGCAAAATAGTTCATACGAGCTATGTTAATAGTTGGGATCTAGCTTTCGAAACGTCGCCTACCGGTTACCATGTGTTTATGAATGGTGCCAAGACTTCCAGCATCTATGTTTACAATACTCATAAAACAAGCCTGGCAGATGTAACGGGCCCTCCCGCCGGCTTGACACAAACTGACTGGGGTTTTGATGCACCATGCGGTTTACCTGATTCCACATATATAGGCGACTGGAGAAAATCAGGTCGTAGTATGTCAAAGAACGAAGTATATATAGTGCGCTGGTCTCCCGATGGCTTAAAATATGTCTATTATAAGTTCATGATCGTGAGCATGAACGCTGATAACTATATCATATCATACGGCTACTGCGATAACACAGTTACCAAAATGATGACACTGCCTAAGGACAACAATTACAACTATACTTACTTCACATTTGAAGACGGAGGTAAGATAGTGGAAATGGACCCGCCAAAGAGTACATGGGATATTGTCTTTACCCGCTACAGGCATATCTATTACGATTATGAGAACTTCCCGAGCTATCCATATACCGTTACCGGCGTATTGCTGAACCCGTATAATACTACTGCCTGTGCCGACAGCGTTACCGGTTATAATAATATCAAGACAGATATCATTACTTCCAAGGCGTTTATCAAAGACCGAAATGTCATTGGTTTCGACTGGAAATCATATGACCGCATCGCCGGCAAGTACACAGTGAACCCCAACAAATGCTATATTATAAAAACCCAGGACGAGCAGTTCTGGAAACTCCATTTCATAGATTTCTACAGCAGCCAGGGTGTGAAGGGCAGCCCTTCATTTGAGTACGAACGTTTGCAGTAATCACACTACGATCATTTCCTCGGGCAGTATATCATAGGTAGCGTTTTCTACCAGCACGGCTTCGCTTTCGCGGCGCTTCACCAATCCTTTTGCATCAGGCCAAAGCCTTTTCATGCTGCGCAGTTGTGCCGCAATGCCTGCGAGGTTGCCTGCTGCTATCATCGGCTTCATGGCTTTCATTTCCTTTCGGCGGTCGCTGTTGTCTATGAGCGGGCCACGGTTATATACCAATGATAATATAGCACCCTGCGCATCTGGCGGTAGTTTTTCTATACCGGGATAGGCATTCCGTACATCGGTAGCGCAGAGCGGCAGGGTAGCATTGTAGAATACCTTGATGGCATCGGCATAGGGCACTTTCACTTTCGTTTTCAATCCTTCAGCAAGGGCTTTGCAGGCGGCTCCTTTTTTACCCAGCACAGGCAGCATAGCATCAAACGCATCCGCAGGCAATATACCCTTCCATGTTTTGGTGAACTGTTGTTTGGTACAATAACCCACATCGAAACCAATGCCTATGGTAACCCCGCTGGCGCCGCCGGGCCAGGTAGGTTTCTGGTAGAATTTGGTATAAGCCTCTTTAGAACTCACTTCGAAAGCCACGATGGCATCCAGTGTTTTCAGTGATACCACCATAGAACCACCCGCAGGCAGCTCGGGCAGGGTGGGTTTTATCAGCGCCTCTATACGCGATATAGTTACCGGCCCTATCAGCCCGTCGTCCGATATTTTTAAAGCGCGCTGTATGTTTTTGATATGATTGCTGAGGTTGGTGCCGCTTACCGTTATGTTGAGCCTCGGTTCCAGTTTAAGGCAGGCAGGCAGGTCAATGGTTCCTGTTTGTGCGGAACCTATCTGTTTTTGTATCGTTTTGATACGGATGCTAAGGTCTGGCATGGTGGGTGATTTTGGATTATGAAGTTACCGAATTGTTGCAAAATGTTGTTTTTTGTTGTCGTTTTTCGAGTCCCCTCTTTGAGAGGGGTAAGGGGTGTGTCCTGCTCGCGAGGTTGACACACCCCGTTCGCTGAAAAAGCGAACCGCCCCTCTCAAGAGGGGATTTATATGGTCCCGGCAATCCATTAATCATATTAATCCCGGTTCTATCTGTTGATACTTTTTAATAATATCATGATGTCTTTTCAATGGCATTATTGAGACGCTGCACTTAGTTGATACCTTTTTAAAAAAACACCCAAACTTTTACATTCCCCATGTGCGACAATTGGAAGCCTAAGCCAATGGTTTTCAAATACCTGTATGTCGAAATGCTGTTTCATAGGGTTGATACTTTTTGTTGTTTCATGTTGTCATTTGTTGTCTTCCCGCTAACTCCCCTCCGGTTCTTAGGAGGGGAGTTAGCGGATTGCGGAGCAAGTAGCCAACCGGGCTGGTTGAGTGTTGAGCATCTGCACTAAAGCCCGGCAGCACCTCCCCCCGATTATCATCGGCCCCCTCCGAAGGGGGACAGGTTCATGTCCCCCTTCGGAGGGGGTAAGGGGGAGGTACGTATCGCGGGAACTCTTGACTCCCGACTCACCACTCCCGACTTTCATCAACAACAAATATACATAAAATACGTGTGAATATAAAATAAAATATATCAAATAACACCCACACTCGCGCACCCACACTCGCGTCATTGCGAGGTACGAAGCAATCTCACGTAATGAGTGAAAAGCCGGGTAGTAAATCAGAGTATGTCGTCATAGAGGTCTCGCCAGGTTGGGTTCATAGCGTCTATCAGTTCTTCCTTGTATTTTCTGCTGCTGCCTTTCAGGCGTTTTTCCTCGGCTATGGCTGATTCTATAGTTTCGAATGCATCATAATATACAAGTACTACGCAGTTATACCTTGACGTGAAACTCTGGCGGTATGCTTTGTTTTTATGCTCCCAGATGCGGGCAACCAGTTTCGAGGTAACCCCTGTATAAAGGGTTCCTCTATTGGGTGAGGACAATATGTAAACGTACCCGCTTTTGTGCATGGGTTAAAGATAAGGCAGCTTGACGTTTTGTACGGCGTCCGGAGTTACGTAGGCACCTATTTCGTGAGATTGCTTTGTCAGCGCAAACGCAACAGGCTATACAATGCTTCCTCGCAATGACGGGGAGAGAGTAGGCAGGAGCGAGGCAGCCATTTCATAAGCAGGAAATAATTATTACTTTGTTTCAGCTAAGCAATGCACCCCTATGCGTTACCTCTTATTCATCTTTTGTTTATTTGATGCCCTTAGTTCCTACGCACAGAAGGATACGGTGGAGTATTACCAGGATTACTGGGGCCGTGCCTGTAAACCCGTAAATGGTTACACATACCGCAGGGTATATAATGAAGGCAACATCCGCCATGTAAAAGACTATTACGTTAAGGAACGGACACTGCGAATGGATGGAACCTGCCTTGATGACAGCGGTTATACCTGGCATGGAATGAATTATCAATATCATACCAATGGTAAACTGGCCGAAAAAGTTAGGTATGTGCATGATACCCTGGAAGGCTTGTTAAAGGCCTATAATTTTGAAGGTCTCCTGGTTGATTCTGAATTGTATAAGCACGACATGCCGTGGAAGTTCAGTTATTCGTGGAATTGCTATGGCAAGTTGGTCTTCAAGGGTGTTTATGATGATTCAGGTTCCGGCATTGGCGAAGAGTGGTCTTATTACGATGACGGAGCATTGGCTGATCATGGGCTTACGACAACGGGGTATAAGAAAGACAGTGTATGGACCTACTATTACAGGTCGGGCGGGGTGAGTTGTAAAGACTATTATAAAGCGGGTGAGAAACTAAAGAGGGAATGCTTTGATAAAGACGGGCAGATTCAGCTCAAGAATTGCGAAGATGCCGAACCGGTATTCATAGATTCCAAGGAGGTACTTATCAATAAGTTAAGATACAGGATATGGGACAGGATGACACGGAGATATACGTTTGAAGAAGGCGCATGGATAGTGGTGAACCTATGCGTGAGTGAAACGGGTGCTATGACCGCCAATTTGGTGCAGGGAGTAAAACCGGATGTAGACAAGGTAATTATTGAAGCACTTAATGGTATGAGTAAGGCAACTCCGGCACGCAAATTCAACCGGCCAACAGTAAGTTGCGAGGATATATACATATCGTTACGTTTTTTTAAGTAGACCCACAGAACAACCGCCCTGTTAAGTTCTATTATGTAATGCCTTTTAGTTTTGTGGATGGGAGGTGGTAATAGTGCACCCCCTCTTTTATTTTATTGCTTATCCGTTCTTTGGAAAAATAGTCTGGTATATTTCCAGTTTCCGCATTTTTAGAATTAGTGTTTTTTGCAGGAATCAATAATGGCCGGTGGCATGTACCGCTAAAATTGCATAAATCGCAAAAACTGCAAATGGAGTGGCAGTAACCAATTTCCTTTCATACTGCCCGCTATAGAATTTTGAACCATACCTAAAAACTATGGTTATGACATTCTCTTATGAATATATTTCTATCTCCGTTTTAGTCCTGCTGATACTGGCAGAGCGCCTGCTGTACCTGAAAGAAGAGACGGCTAAATATGCGTCTAAAGAAACATGGACAAATATTGCCCTCGGTTTGGGGTTTTTATTTGTCAGCGGCTTTTTCAAAGCCACCTCGCTGGCGGTGTATGGTTTTGTTTACCAGTTCAGGCTTATGTCTGTAGGGCATGCCTGGTGGGTATGGGTGCTTGTTTTTTTAGCCAACGACTTTACCTGCTACTGGTATCACCGGGCATCGCATTTTACCAACTGGTTCTGGACATGGCATTCCGTACACCACTCCTGCGAGCGTTATAATCTTTCCGTAGCCGTCAGGCAATCGTGGATAGGCAATCTCAACGGGCAGTTCCTGTTCTGGATATGGCTGCCGCTGCTGGGCGTGGAACCTGTGATGGTACTGATAGCCTATAACACCAGCCTGTTTTACCAGACCTGGCTGCATACCGAGCTGATAGGGAAATTTCCGCGGGCCATCGAGTACATATTCAATACACCGTCGCACCACAGGGTGCACCATGCCTGCAACAAACAGTATATAGATAAGAACATGGGCAGTATGCTCATCATCTGGGACAGGATATTCGGAACCTACGCAGAAGAGGTGGAAAAGACTGTGTACGGCCTTACAAAGCCTGTGCTTTCTGTAAATCCCTTCATTGTCTTGTGGACAGGAATGAAGGACCTGTTTCGCGGGGCCTTCGGTGCAGCTTCTTTTCTCAGGGGCGTAAAATTCCTTTTCCAAAACCCCGGTAACGGGCAGGGAGCGGAAAACAGGGCCGCAGCCCGTATTCATTCACCCGCATCAAAAAACAGCCTGCCGTTATGAGATCAAGTTATTTCTGGACGCTGACCTGTGCCATTATTATACTGTTTGTAGCAGAGTGGGTATATAATTATAAGGAAGAAAGGGAACGGTGCAACTTAAAAGATATCCGCGCCAACATCATTGTAGGCCTTATTGTAATGGTCACCAGTTTTTTTTCGCGCATTGTTACGCTGGCCATATATGAATGGGTGTACCAGTTCAGGGTGCTGACACTTGGCCACGGCATAGCTGTATGGGTGTCAGCATTTATCATCAATGATGTTGTCATGTATTGGTATCACCGGGCTTCGCATCATATAAACTGGTTTTGGCTCTCGCATTCTGTTCATCATTCATCTGAGTACTATAATTTATCAGTCTCATTCAGGCAGTCGTTCACCGCCAACTTCAACGGGCAGTTTATTTTCTGGGTATGGCTGCCGCTGCTGGGTTTTGAACCGGCTATAGTATTAATATGTTACCAGCTGGGCCTTTTTTACCAGTTCTTCCTGCATACCGAACTTGTCCGGAAATTGCCCCGTTTCGTAGAGTTCCTGTTTAATACACCCTCCCACCACCGGGTACATCACGCCTGCAATGCGAGATACATAGACAAAAACCTGGGTGCGGTCTTTATAATATGGGACCGGCTGTTTGGCACTTTCGAGGAAGAGACGGAAAAACCTGTTTATGGTACTACCAAACCGCTTAATTCAACCAACCCTGTGGTTATTGAGTTAAAGGCTTTTGCGGATTGTACCAGGAAATTAGCGCAGTCGGGTTCTGCAAAAAAGGCATTCAGGTTTTTGTTGAAGTATCCGGAGTGAGGGTGGTGAGTTCGATTCGTACAGCAGTAACGTTCCTGCACCCGTCTTTGCGAGGTACGAAGCAATCTCACGAAATCAGTACAAAGCTGCACAGGGGGTTATAGTATATCGTCATAAAGGTCGCGCCAGGTTGGGTTCATGGCATCTATCAATTCTTCCTTGTATTTTCTGCTGCTCCCTTTCAGCCGCTTTTCTTCAGTGATGGCTGCTTCAATAGTATCGAATGCGCTATAATATACGAGTACCACACAGTTATACCTTGATGTAAAGCTCTGTGGATATATTTTGTTTTTATGCTCCCAAATGCGAGCAGGGAGTTTAGAGGTAACACCCGTGTAGAGCGTTACCCTGTTGGGTGAGGATAATATATAAACGTACCCGCATTTGTGCATGGGTTAAAGATAAGGAGTTGTGTTATGTCTATAATGTGTTATGCAGGCACTCATTTCGTGAGATTGCTTTGTCGCCCCGCGGAAGGGCGGGGCTCCGCGCAAAGACGCGAGTGGGGGCATGGGTTCTTTTATGGGCAGCACTGTTAACTCTCAGGAGATTCCGGGTCAAGCCCGGAATGACGGCATTGTTTGGGCGGGACTCCGCGCAATGACGTGGGTGGGGAAGCATGAATGAATTTTATATAAATATATCCCCCATTCCTCCCAAAAATCCCTCAATTTTTCCTTTTGAGTTTTAAGGGCGGAACCTTACCTTTGCGCCAAATTTAGGGGTACCCCCTGAATTCAACTCGAGGAAACTATTCTATTTATATAATTGAAGCATATGCCAAACGTTGGTAAAATCAAGCAAATCATCGGTCCGGTAGTGGACGTGTACTTTAGCACGGGAAACAAATTACCGGAAATTTACAACGCCCTTGAACTGACTCGTCCTAACGGTGATAAACTGGTTATGGAAGTGCAGCAGCACCTGGGTGAAGACAGTGTTCGTTGTGTAGCAATGGACGGTACTGAAGGCCTTGTGCGCGGTATGGACGTAGTGGATACAGGTATTGCCATCGCAATGCCTATAGGTGAACAAATACACGGCCGCCTGTTCAACGTAACCGGTGATGCTATTGATGGTCTGCCCCAGCCTAACAGGACAGGTGGCCGCCCGATACACGCAAAACCTCCTAAATTCGAAAACCTGAGCACGGCATCTGAGATCCTGTTCACGGGTATCAAAGTAATTGACCTTATCGAGCCTTATGCAAAGGGTGGTAAGATCGGTTTGTTTGGTGGTGCGGGTGTAGGTAAAACTGTATTGATCCAGGAGCTTATCAACAACATCGCGAAAGCATACGCAGGTTTATCAGTGTTTGCAGGTGTGGGAGAGCGTACACGTGAGGGTAATGACCTGATGCGTGAAATGATCGAAGCTGACATCGTGAAATACGGTGACAAATTCAAGCATAGCATGGAAGCAGGCGGCTGGGATCTGGCCTCTGTAGACCTGGAAGAACTTAAAGACTCTAAAGCAACATTCGTATTCGGACAGATGAACGAACCTCCCGGCGCACGTGCACGTGTGGCTTTATCGGGCCTTACCGTAGCGGAATATTTCCGTGATGGTGATGGTACAGGTAAAGGAAAGGACATCCTGTTCTTCGTAGATAATATCTTCCGTTTCACGCAGGCAGGTTCCGAGGTATCGGCACTTCTTGGCCGTATGCCGTCAGCGGTGGGTTACCAGCCTACACTGGCTACGGAAATGGGCCTGATGCAGGAGCGTATCACTTCAACCAAGAATGGTTCTATCACCTCTGTACAGGCGGTGTATGTACCTGCGGATGACTTGACCGATCCGGCACCGGCTACAACCTTCGCCCACCTGGATGCGACTACGGTATTGAGCCGTAAGATCGCTGACTTAGGTATCTATCCTGCGGTTGATCCGTTGGATTCTACATCACGTATCCTTACCCCGCTTATAGTTGGTGAAGCACACTATACCTGTGCCAACCGTGTGAAACTGATATTGCAGCGCTATAAAGAATTGCAGGATATCATCGCCATCCTGGGTATGGATGAGTTGAGTGAAGAAGATAAACTGACCGTATCGCGCGCACGCCGTGTTCAGCGTTTCTTGTCTCAGCCTTTCCACGTGGCAGAGCAGTTTACCGGCCTGAAAGGCGTACTGGTACCAATCGAAGAAACTATCCGCGGTTTCAATATGATCATGGACGGAGAAGTAGATGAGTATCCTGAAGCAGCGTTCAACCTGGTAGGTACGATAGATGATGCGATAGCGAAGGGTAAGAAACTGATGGAACAAGCTAAAAACTAATGGCTTAATGGCTCAATAGCGCAATGGCTCAATGTTCCAGCGTTTTGAACTTTTAGGTTTTGAATTTTGACTTTTGAATTTGCAACATGCAATTAGATATATTAACACCCGAGCATAAAATTTTCAGCGGCAATGTTTACGGTATTCAGTTACCGGGCACTGAGGGTTCTTTCGAGATACTGGACAACCACGCGCCGATCATCGCATCGCTGGGCAAGGGTAGAATGAAAATTATAAAAGACAAGAACACTACCGAACTGTATGAAATATCAGGCGGTTTCGTAGAAGTTCTGAACAACAAAGCCAGCGTGCTTTTAGAAGGCGCTAAGATTGTTGAATAGGTCTGAACCGGGATTTTTATGATTAAGGGATTACCATGTGGTAGTCCCTTTTTATTTATAATAGTTATCTGACCGCTTTTTACTTTTTACTTTTTACTTTTGAATTAAGTGAATCTACCATTCTTCATAGCACGGCGTTACCTGCTTCATCAAAAAGGCACGTTCTCGTCATTCATCATACGGCTGGCTATCCTGTCAACCGCATTGAGCGTGGCTACCATGATAGTGGCTATGTCTGTACTTACGGGTTTTAAGTACGAAGTGCGCGAAAAACTGTTCAGCTTCTGGGGGCATGTACATATTACCCCCTTCACGCCAAACACATCTACCATCCTCACCGCCGACCCGATGAAAAGGGACAGGAAGATGGAAGGGAATATCAGGGGTGTGGCACATGTGGCAGATATCAGCCCCTTTGCTGTAAGGCCGGGCATCATCAAAGCCAACAAGCTGATGGAAGGGGTACAGTTAAAAGGTCTCGCATCCGATTATCATTTATCTGCAAACATTGGGGTGTCAGGTAAAACAATAGACTACAGCGATACTGCTTATTCAAAACAGATACTGGTATCGCAAACCACCGCCGACAGGATGGGCCTGAAAGCAGGTGATGATTTGCAGATGTATTTCCTGGAGCCCGGCGCTGCATACCCAAGGATACGCAAACTCACGGTCAGCGGTATTTATCATACAGGTATGGAGGAAGTAGATAAGAATTATGCCCTCTGCGACATAAGACTGCTGCAGCGTATCAATGGCTGGGGTGCAGATGATATAAATGGTTACCAGCTGACATTAGACAACGAACGGATGGCAGATACCGTGGCCGCAGAAGTCTATGATAAGTATATAGAACCGCCACTCACTACCAATACCATGCGCGATATTTTCCCGAACATCTTCGACTGGTTAGGTATGCAGGATGTGACCACGAGTATTATTATCCTTATCATGAGCATTGTGGCCATCATCAACCTGGCTGTGGTGTTGCTGATACTTATAATAGAACAGTCGCGCATGGTGGGCATACTGAAAGCGCAGGGTATGGACAACGGCAATATGATGAAGATATTCCTTTACCATGCCGCCCTGATAGCTACAGTGGGTATTGTTATCGGTAACGTTTTAGGTTTTGGTTTATGCTGGCTGCAGAAGAACTTTCAAATTCTTAAGCTTTCGGAAGATACTTATTATATGAAGTACGTGCCCGTGCGTGTGCTCTGGTGGCAGCCCGTTATCATAGATGCGGCGACTTTGGTTTTGTGTATACTTTGTATGAGCCTTCCTGCGTTGTATATTCGCCGTATACTACCTGTAAAAGTTTTGCAATTCAAATAACCCCCACCCGGCCTCCCCTAAAGAGGGAGGTGACATAAAATGAGTAAAGAACAATATAAAATACTGTGTGCGCAGCAAACAGACCTTCCGTTGTTTTTATATGACTGGTGGCTGGACGCGGTATGCGGTGCATGGGATGTAGCGGTTGTCAATAACGGTGATAAGATAGCCGGTGTATGGCCTTATCCGGTAGAACAGAAAATAGGTGTAGCGCTTCTGCGCAACCCGGTACTTACTCCTTACCTCGGCCCGCATATATTTTATCCGCACGACCTGAAAGATAGCAAGCGTGATAATTTTGAGCATGAAACGATAACGGCTTTACTGTCACAAATGCCACCGGCAAAGGTCTGGAACATTGCTTTACAGCCTGCGCAAAAACAAATCGGCTTGTTCAATGCGAATGGATTTGAAGTAGTGCCGAGGCAGACGTTCATCATGCCGCTGCAGGAAGATGAACAAACTATTTTTTCAAAATTGCACGAAGACTACCGTCGCAATATACGCAAGGCGGAAGCTGAGATGGAAATAACAGATGATGCATCAGCATTGCCGCAACTTTGGGAATACCAGCAAGCCACCCTCGATAAAAAAGATGTGGTGATGCATTATTCTTTAGCACAGTTGCAATCAATATTTGCAGCCTGCAAACAAAATAACAGGACATCTCTTTGGGTAGCAACGAAAAGCGGGGTGATACAAGCCATCCTCTGGCATATGTGGGATAATACAAGGGCTTACTACCTGGTAGGCTCCAAGAACCCCGAAGTAAAAGATAACCGCGCCATGACCCTGCTGATATGGAAGGCCATCAGCGAATCAAAAAAAATGGACAAACTCAGTTTCGATTTTGAAGGTAGCATGGACCCCGGTGTAGAACGGTTTTTCAGAAATTTCGGTGGCAGCAGGGAATTATACCTGGTGTTGAAAAAGAACAATTCCATGCTTTGGAAACTGAAAGAAATGCTTCGGTAGGTTCCCCGATTAATAATCCCCTCTAACGGCAATACTGACACCCACCATCGCATGGGTATAATATGCATGTAAGTCTGCCAAATTCAGATTAACATATTGTCAATACATAACAATAAAATAAGACATTTTGTCCCATATTTAAGACTGGCAAACTTATTGAACGTAGTTTTGCAGCATGTTTTTTAAAAATAAGAAGAAAATGAGTGATAACATATCTGAAAAAGAGCAAGTTATGAATGACAATCCCGACAAGCTGGCACAGGATAACGAGAATATGGATGAGGCGATAGCCCATGAACTGAATACGGACGATAGCGTGAATGGGATGCAGCACCTGGACGATGAGGTAGGAGAGGAAAGTGAGTTGGAAAAACTGAGGATGGAACTGGATGAAGCAAAGGATAAATACCTGCGCCTGGTAGCCGAGTTTGATAATTTCAGGAAGCGCAATGCCAAGGAACGTATCGAACTGATTCAAACTGCCGGAAAAGATGTGATACAGTCGATGCTGGAAGTGCTGGACGATAGTGAGCGTGCCCAAAAACAAATGGAAACAACAGAGGATGTGGCTTCTATAAAAGAGGGAGTGATGCTGGTGTTCAATAAACTGCGCAGCACATTGCAAAATAAGGGTCTGAAGAAAATGGAAAGCGTAAACGCGGAGTTTAATGCAGACCTGCATGAGGCCATTACCGAAATACCTGCACCGGATGATAAGATGGTGGGAAAAATAATTGACGAAGTAGAGCCGGGATATTACCTGAATGATAAACTGATACGCTACGCAAAAGTGGTGGTGGGCAAATAGATACCCCTCCTATCCTCCCCGAAGGGGAGGGACTTTTATTAGTAAACTAAAATAACACTAACCTTTCCCCTTTAGGGGAATCAGAAGGGGTTAACTATGGCAAAAAGAGATTATTACGAAATACTTGGAGTGTCGAAATCTTCGAGCGCTGATGAGATAAAGAAAGCGTATCGCAAGATAGCTATGCAATTTCACCCCGACCGAAACCCCGGCGATAAAGCGGCTGAAGAAAAATTTAAAGAAGCGGCTGAAGCCTATGATATTTTAAGCAGCCCCGATAAGAAAGCACAGTACGACCGTTTCGGCCATGCAGGTGTTGGTGGAGCGGGACAAGGGCAGGGTGGCCCCGGCGGCATGCGCATGGAAGATATCTTCCAGAACTTCGGCGATATTTTCGGTGATGATATGTTTGGCAGCTTCTTCGGCGGTGGCGGACAGCGAGGTGGCGGACGCAGGCAGGGTACACGTGGCGCCAACCTGCGCGTGAAACTGAAAATGGACTATGCAGAGATTGCCAATGGCGCCAATAAAAAAATAAAGGTTAAGAAATATGTACCCTGCAATACTTGTGCAGGCAGCGGTGCGAAAGATAAAGGTGCGATACAGACCTGCGGTTCCTGTGGAGGCAGCGGGCAGGTAAGGAAAGTCACCAATACCTTCCTGGGGCAAATGCAGACAGTAACAACCTGCCATACCTGTAACGGTGAAGGAACACAAATAACATCTAAATGCGGTAATTGTAAAGGCGAAGGCAGGGTATATGGCGAAGACACACTGAACCTGGATATACCCGCAGGCGTACAAGACGGCATGCAACTGAGTATGGGTGGTGCCGGTAATGCCGGAGAGCGCGGCGGCCCTCCCGGTGACCTGCTGATACTGATAGAAGAAGAAAAGCACCCGCACCTGAGGCGTATGGATTTGGATGTGGTATATCAACTGCACTTGTCTTTCCCTGAAGTGGTTTTGGGTACTCAGGTAGAAGTGCCGACTATTGATGGTAAAGCAAAAATAAAAATACCCGCAGGTACACAAAGCGGCAAGATATTCCGCCTGAAAGGTAAAGGCTTTCCTGCGTTCCAGTCTTATGAAAAAGGAGACCAGCTGGTAGAAGTAAATGCATGGTCGCCGCAGCATCTTACCAACGAAGAAAAAGCAATGCTGGAAAAATTAAAAGACGCGCAGAATTTCAAACCCGGGCCCGAAGCCAAGAGCATGAAGGAGGACCGCGGTTTTTTTGATAAAATAAAAGACGCATTCAGGGATTGATTTTCAATCCCTTTTTTTATTCTTATATTGTATGGTAAGAATAGAATATGCTGTTTAACTCCCTGCAGTTTTTCATTTTTTTTCCTATAGTCCTGTTCCTGTATTATGCGTTCAGGCATAAGTACAGGTGGTTCATACTACTGTCAGCCAGTTGCGTATTTTATGCCGCGTTCATACCCGCCTACCTGCTCATATTACTGGCGGTCATCCTGATCGATTTTTTTGCAGCCCTTGCTATTGAACGCTCGGGAGGAAAAAAAAGAAAGAGGTTTCTTTTGGTGAGCATCATAGCTACCTGCCTGCTTCTGTTTTTCTTTAAATACTTTAATTTCTTCTCTATAAATACCGGCAGGCTTGCGGAATTTCTGCATTGGAATTATACACCGAAGATACTCACATGGGTCTTGCCCATAGGCCTTTCGTTTCATACGTTTCAGAGCCTGAGTTATGTGATAGAAGTGTACAGGGGAAATCAGAAGGCGGAGAGACATTTTGGTATTTACGCCTTGTATGTGATGTTCTTCCCGCAACTGGTAGCAGGACCTATTGAAAGGCCGCAAAACCTCCTGCACCAGTTTCGCGAACCGCATTATGTGAACACTGCGGACATGGGGGTAGGGCTCAGGATGATGTTGCTCGGATTTTTTAAGAAAATGGTGATTGCTGATAATCTTGCGCCCTATGTTGACCAGGTATATGCAAACCCTTCCGCTTTTCATGGCAATGCCATCCTTTTAGCGGTTTTCTTTTTTGCCATACAGATATACTGCGATTTTTCCGGCTATTCTGATATTGCCATAGGCTCTGCCCGGATGATGGGTTTTAAACTGATGCGGAATTTTGACCAGCCATATTTTTCAAAGTCAACAATTGAGTTCTGGAGGCGCTGGCACATTTCGCTTTCTACCTGGTTCAGGGATTATGTGTATATACCCCTTGGTGGCAATAAGGCGGGTAAGGGCCGAATGTACTTCAACCTGTTCATCGTATTTCTATTGTCGGGTTTGTGGCATGGGGCGGGGTGGACATTTATTGTGTGGGGTGTCTTGCACGCTGTTTATATGATCGGCGGCTTAATTATTTACCCGGCGTGGCACAGGGTACTGAAAACTACCGGGCTTATTAAATGGCAAAGGTTTAACACTGCAGTATCTGTGTTGTTTACATTTTCGTTAGTAACATTTGCATGGATATTTTTCAGGGCAAATGGTATTCACAATGCCATTGATGTTATTAAGAACCTGTCGTTTGACGCAGGGAGTTTTATAAACGATAGCAAGGTATTGGCCGGAAAAGTAGCAGAAGTCTCTTCCGCAAGGCCGTCGTTCTTGTTTTTGTCATTATCTGTTTTATTGTTTGCAGTCATTGAATACGGAATAAGACGCAATAAAATATCGGGTTGGGCGATGTCGTTGCCACGTCTTTACAGGTGGGGGCTTTATTATGTTATTATAGGATGGATACTGTTTTTCGGAGTTTATGATGTAACCCCTGATTTTATTTATTTCCAGTTTTAGGCAATGGAACAAGCAAAGAAATTTTTACGTACACTCTTCCTGTTCCTGTTGCCGGGATTCGTGTTTATTATCCTGTTGTTTGTTGTTCCATCAGATAAACAGTTCGCCTATCATTTTATCAAAAATGATTGCGAAGACCACGCAGCATGGATGTATGACCGGATGGTGTATAATAAAACACCTATGGATATTGTCATTATAGGTACTTCGCAAACGCGTGATGCTGTGATGGATTCAATTGTTGAAGACCGGTTAAAGGAGCAGGGTATCAATAAGCATATTGTTAATTTTGGTTATTGCCGTTTCGGGCGCAATTTTCAATATGCTGTTATCAAGGATATTTTCAGGCATAAAAAAGTTACCGAACTAATATTGGAAGTGTCTGCAAGCGAAGACAGGATGAGCCATGTTGACTTTCCTTATGTTGCGGATTCAAGGGATGTGCTTTTCCCTGTTCTCTTTTTCAATCAAAAAATATTCAGCGATATGTTTCATGCGCTGAGCATGCGCTTTGAGTTGTTCAAATTGAAGGCTTTAGGTAAAAAACAGGTTTATGATATCAGAACGGGGAATCATGGGTGTACACCATGTACAGGTGTAGCCGATGATAAGGTACTGGCTGATGCAAAGCATGAGGTTGATTCACCGAGATTTCAGTCATCTTCAATCGAAAAATGGATAAACCGCCAATATCCTTTAGCTTATTTGGAAAAGATAGCGGGACTGGCTAAAAGAAACGGCTGCCGTGTTTCGTTTTTATACCTTCCCAGCTATGGAAATACAAAACCGCCGGAATTATATAACCACTACAGGCTATACGGAGAAATCTACATACCGCCGGTCGGGATTCTTACAAATAAACCCTATTGGTCTGACCATGCACATTTGAATAGTGACGGGGCTTTAAGGCTATCTGAATGGCTGAGTGGTGAATTGGCGCGGAGGTATAAAAAATGATTGGCAACTAGTAGAAAGTGCGCTGTAACCCATATTTGCTTAGATGTGAGCTAGATAAATTCCGTATATTTCATACTAAATGAATGCGTATTGACATGGGATACCATCACCCAATGGGACTAGTATAAATCATTGCTATAAAATAGCAGGTATGAATAAGCTTTTAATACTTTTCGCTATCAGTATTTTGTTGTCTTGTGATTCAGGCAAGAACAAAAGTGCCATTGGGGGCGATGAATCAAAAATGACAAACCTTGATGCACAGAATCGAGAATGGAAATATTTGCAGGATTGGTATGATAGTATTGACGACAGGGTTAAACAATATATAGACTACAAATTTAAAGATAAACCTGTTGCCCTCGCAATGTGTAAATTCCCTTTCCACTATTCTAATTCGAACTTCTTTTGTGGATTCGTACTTGTGAAGAATAATAATCTCGAAGAAAATGCCTATGAAGTAAACGTTTTTAGGTTGAAAATGCTGTGTCAGCATCTGCCATACCCGTTGGATAGTCAATATGCGTATGATTGCTATAGCAGGAAAGTAGGAACAATATTTCAATGTAATAAGGGCAATGCCAGCAGAATTGTTCCAGAGGAATTTGATAGTACAGTGTTAGAGTTGACTAGACGGCAGATCCCTTTCGAGGACACGAATGGATTGAATCATCAACCGATGTACGTGTTGTTGTTCAAGCATGGTAAGGATTCAGCAATGGCAGTAACCAAGAGTTCGGACTTTATTTATGAGATGATCGATAAGTGTGGATTTAAATTTAATGACGCCTTTAATGAACGGGGAACTATTACTATGGGTTTTGATGAAGATGGACAAGCTCAAATAAGGTTTGATAAAGATTTCAATGTTGTATATAAATAATTCTCCTGAGTTTGCAACTCAGGACTTGTTCAAATATCCTGTCTGAAGCTGATTGAAATACAAAAGCCTGAATGCTCGTGTTTTGTATCCTGAGTTGCAAACTCAGGATAGCAGGAGAGTTTGCAACCGGAATTTATAGCTAAATGATAATGATTATATTCGTAGTACAATAGGGTGTCTAAGGCAGTTCGGTTGCATCCCGATAGTTACCTGGACGGAAATATATTTGGACACGGGTCGCAGACCCACGCCAGTGAGTAATTTGGAAACACATTATCAGCAAAGAGCTAGGCAATATGAAGAACTTAATACTAGATAATGAATAGAGTTTGGGAAAATAGTCCTAAACAAGGGATCGCTGCTTTTAAAGGTCTGTTGCTTAATATAATGGCTTTTGTTATTGTAGTCATTATTCTAGCATTTTTAAGACCACAATACTCAAGAACTTATTTTTATGGGTTCTTATTTATGCTGTTATATTCTTTTATGGCAGTACTTTTTAAATACTCTGTTTGTGCTATTGAACTTTGTTATGACTCTCAAACTGTGTTTCTGAGAAAAGTTAATCTTCTTAAGATGACAATATCGGAAGCGATTAATTTTTCGGAAGTTGATAGTATCTTTAGTATTGAAAAGGAATCTCGAAATGATGAAAGATGTTGGCGGTTGCAAATATTTAAAAATAAACAGAAAGTTGTTCAAATTAAAGAGATAGATTTTAATTGGACAGAAAGTGAATTGAAAGACATCCACGACAGTATTCAAGAAATTAAGTATGGATGAAAATTTGAAAGACATTTTAGCCTAATGATTGTGAATAAGGAGGATAAATACAGTAATAGTTATGGAATTACTTTCTCCGCTGTGTCTCTGAAATGACACGGCGGTTTTGTGTTGAGTAAGTTACCCGCTGTCCTGAGTTTGCAACTCAGGACTTGTTCAAATGTCCCATCTGAAGCTGATTGAAATACAAAAGCCTGAATACTCGTATTTTGTATCCTGAGTTGCAAACTCAGGATAGCCGTATCAAAATGGTTGGTAAAATCACAACCGCCCACCCTGCTCCGCAATATTAAAACCAGACCTTCTTGTTTCAATCATCAGTTTCTTATCCCATAGCAGGGGATTTGTGTGGTTCATATGAATGAAGTAAACCTTAGCCTTTGTTTGCGCATCCGTTTTTTCGAAAAGGTTAATAGTTTCAATAACAAAAGGGTGCGGCACTTCTGCAATATTCCTGCCCGGTAATTCAGTGCCATCATAAAAAGTAGCGTCCAGCAGGGCTACATCCACAGAGCTTACTTCTTCTATTATATTCCTGTTCCATTTAGCCCATTTATCAATATCGGGTATGAAGAGGTATTTTTTATTTGGCGTAGAGATTTTAAACCCCGCTGTTTCAGAATATTCATCGCGGTGGGGCACAGTGAATGCAGTTACACGGATATTACCGGGCAGTTCTAAAGCTGAATCCGCCGTTAACCCGTGCAGGGCTATGTTGTGAAGGCTCACAAGCTGGCTCCAGGGGCCGTTCGTTTCGAGAAAAGTTTTCAGTTTGGGCAATACATATACCGGTATTTCTTTTGTACCCATTACTTCCCTGCCCAGTTCCATAAGCCCGGTATAATGCCCTATATGGGCATGTGTAATGAAAATACCCGAGGGCAGGTATTTGTATTCGCTCTTCGTCTGCTGCCTGAAATTGTGTAATTGTTCTTTTATATCAGGGGTTGCTTCAAATAGCCACCATTGTTTGGTTGCGGGGTCTGCAAGTGCAAAGGACACGACCTGTTTTTTTAACGAAGGGTTATCCCATGCTTTGTTACAGCATTGTTTGGTGCAGCCCATATGCGGGTATCCTCCGTCCTGTGCAATGCCGAGTATCAAAACAAAAGGCTGCTTTTGCTGTGCGCCCGCACTATGGTACAGGCACAAAACAAAAACAAAGTATATGAGTTTTTTCATACAGTTATTTGTCAATGAGATAAAACTACAAAAACTGTATGCAGGCGAACAAGTATTTGTGATTTTAATCAGGCAGAACTATGACTACAATCATATTTTATGTTTTTGATAGCTGGTAGTATTGTCATTGTAAATACAGTTTCATGCCTTTTTACCACAGTTTAGGAAAGATACCGGATAAGCGGCATGTCGTTTTCCGCCAACCCAACGGACAGTTATACCAGGAAGAATTAGTAGGTACGCAGGGGTTCAGCAGCTTGTCATCCTTAGTATATCATCTGCATCCGCCAACCTGTGTGAGGCAAAAAGGCAAACCTTTTTCGGTGCAACCCGATATAGCGGCCGAGGTAAGCCTGAACGCAATGAGCCTACAGGGTTTTCATATCAAACCCGAAAAAGATTACTTAGACAGCCGTAAAACACTATTTGTAAACGCAAACATGCACATCGGGCTTGCCGCACCCATGCAGTCCACTCCATATTTCTATAAAAATGCCGATGCGGACGAATTGCTGTTTGTGCATAAGGGCAGCGGTACGCTGCATACAATGTTCGGGCAATTACCTTTTGAATACGGAGATTATATACTGATACCGAGGGGTACGGTTTATAAGATCGAATTTAACACAACCGATAACAGGCTGCTTTATATAGAATCCTTCACGCCTGTTTATACGCCTAAAAGATACAGGAATGAATTCGGGCAAATGCAGGAACATGCACCGTTTTGCGAGCGAGACATTAAACGCCCGCAGAACCTGGAAACACACGATGAGAAAGGCGAATTCGACATCATGATAAAAAAGAAGGGAATGATGTTCCCATATGAATACACTTACCATCCCTTTGATGTGGCAGGCTGGGACGGGTATCATTATCCTTATACATTCTCCATTTTCAATTTTGAACCACTGACGGGACGGATACATATGCCGCCGCCTATTCACCAGTGTTTTGAGAGTTCAAATTTCGTGGTTTGTTCTTTTGTGCCGAGGTTGTATGATTATCACCCCGATGCTATTCCCGCCCCTTACCATCACAGCAACATAGACTCGGACGAGATATTGTATTACGTGGATGGTGATTTTATGAGCCGTAATAATATAAAACAAGGGCAGATAACACTGCACCCCGGCGGAATCCCCCACGGCCCGCATCCCGGTGCTATAGAAAGAAGTATCGGCCAGAAAGAAACTAAAGAACTGGCGGTAATGATTGACCCCTTCAACCCGGTGATGATTACGAAAGAGGCGTTGAAAATTGAAGTGAAAGACTATTATAAATCGTGGCTGCTTGAAGAGGCATAACGGAAAGGATATTGACAACTAAAATATTATAGTATGGAAACCGTGGATTTAAAACAGGTGAGCAATTATAATTACGGCTTAGAAAAAATATTCGATAAGGCAGGCGATTTTCTGCCGGTAAACGGAACTGATCATGTGGAGCTATATGTAGGTAATGCCAAGCAATCGGCCCATTTTTATAAAACAGCATTGGGCTTTCAATCGGTAGCCTATGCCGGTCTGGAAACTGGTTTGCGCGACAGAGTGTCCTATGTTTTGCAGCAGGATAAGATAAGATTGGTGCTGACAACCCCGCTGCATTCGGACGGTGTTGTGGCTGAACACATAAAAAAACATGGCGATGGTGTGAAGGTAATTGCACTATGGGTGGATGACGCAAGGAAAGCGTATGAAGAAACTACAAAGCGCGGAGCCACATCGTACCTTGAGCCAATCGTTGAGAAAGATGAACATGGTGAAGTGGTGCGCGCAGGTATACATACCTACGGTGATACAGTACATATTTTCGTGGAGCGTAAAAATTATAGAGGTGCATTTTTGCCCGGTTATGTTGAATGGAAATCAGAATATAATCCTGCACCAACGGGGTTGAAGTATATAGACCATATGGTGGGTAATGTGGAGCTGGGTGGCATGAACCGTTGGGCAGCATTTTATGCAAATGTTATGGGTTTTGCCAACCTGGTAACGTTTGATGACAAAGACATATCTACTCAATACACTGCGCTGATGAGCAAGGTGATGACCAATGGCAACGGCAGGATAAAATTCCCGATCAATGAGCCGGCTGAAGGGCTTAAAAAATCGCAGATAGAAGAATACCTTGATTTTTACGAAGGCCCCGGTTGCCAGCACATAGCAGTGGCAACCGATGATATTGTATTTACTGTATCGGAGATGCGTAAACGTGGTATAGAGTTTTTGCACGTGCCCGGTACTTATTACGATACCGTGGCTGAACGAGTAGGAACGATTGCGGAGGAACTGGAGACCCTGAAGCAGTTAGGCATCATGGTTGACAGGGACGAAGATGGATACCTGCTGCAGATCTTTACCAAACCCGTTGAAGACAGGCCTACTTTATTCTTTGAGATCATTCAGCGTAAAGGGGCGAAGTCTTTCGGTAAAGGAAATTTCCAGGCGCTGTTTGAATCTATAGAAGCGGAACAGGCAAAAAGAGGTACACTTTAATTCTTGAGACTACTTAATACCACAGATAATGGATAACGTACAAAATATTATATCGAAAGATGAAATGCTGCTGGCAAAATTTGAGGATACCGTTCATGTCGGAGGGGCCATAGAACCCCGCGACTGAATGCCTGAAGCGTACCGGAAACACCTTACCAGGCAGATATCGCAACACGCGCATTCCGAAGTGATAGGCATGCAGCCTGAGGGTAACTGGATAACGCGCGCACCCAGCCTGCGCGCTAAACAAATATTGCTCGCTAAAATCCAGGACGAAGGCGGGCATGGATTATACCTGTACAGTGCTGCGGAAACATTAGGCATTACGCGAGATGAGATGATTGAACAACTGCATACCGGTAAAGCCAAATATTCCAATATCTTCAATTACCCCACACTTACCTGGGCTGATATTGGTGCCATAGGCTGGCTGGTTGACGGTGCGGCTATTGTAAACCAAGTCTCCCTGCAGCGAACATCCTACGGGCCGTACAGCCGGGCAATGGTAAGAATCTGTAAAGAAGAAAGTTTTCATCAGCGGCAGGGATATGAAATAATGGCCCGGATGAGGAGGGGTACGAAAGAGCAACAGGAAATGGCACAGGATGCCATGAACAGATGGTGGTGGCCTTCATTGATGATGTTTGGCCCGCATGATACAGATTCGCCGCACTCGGCAGATGCTTTCAGGTGGAAGATAAAACGCCATAGCAATGATGAACTCCGTCAAAAGTTTATTGATAAGACCGTGCAACAGGCAGAAGTAATAGGACTGACAATACCGGATAAGGATTTGAAATGGAATGAGGACAAAGGTTGTTATGACTACGGCAGGATAGACTGGGACGAATTTTTTAAAGTCATCTCCGGCCACGGGCCCTGCAACCGCGAACGTATGGAGCACCATATCAACGTACACAATAAAGGTGCATGGGTAAGGGAGGCTGCCGAAGCATACAGGAATAAAAAAGCAAAACTTAATTAATCAATTAAAAATATTCAATCATGGCTACAGACACACAGCTTGAATCATGGGAAGTGTTTATGCAAAGTAAACCGGGAGCCAATTTTATACACCAGGGAAGCATACATGCTTCTGATAAAAAAATGGCGCTGCAGAATGCAAGGGATACTTATTCGCGCAGGGGTGAGGGGACAAGTATATGGGTGGTGCCAACGAATATGATAGTGGCATCAAACCCTGATGACGCAGATATGCTGTTCGACCCCTCAAATGACAAAGTTTACAGGATGCCTACTTTCTATGCCATACCGGAAGGAGCTAAAAATATTTAAAGATGACACAGCAGGAAGCTTTATATAAATATATACTACGCCTTGGCGATAACGCATTGATACTATCTCACCGACTGTCGGAATGGTGCAGTAACGGGCCATTCATCGAAGAGGATCTTGCATTAACCAACTTTGCACTGGATATGATAGGCCGCGCACAGGTACTTTTGAAATACGCGGGCGAAACAGAAGGTAAAGGAAATGATGAAGATAAGCTGGCATATCGCAGGTCTGAAAGACAGTATTATAATAACCTGCTGGTAGAACAACCTAACGGGGACTTTGGGTACACTATGGCGAGGCAGCTGTTTATATCCGCATTTGAATTGTACTTCTTTACGGAGCTGCAGCAAAGTAAGGATGAAACGCTGGCGGCAGTTGCCACTAAAACACTGAAGGAAGTGAAGTATCATTTAGCGCACGCATCAGACTGGGTGATACGCCTGGGTGACGGCACAGAACAAAGCCATAATATCATGCAACAGGCGATCGATAAGTTGTGGATGTACACGGGGGAATTGTTTGAAATGGACGAAACGGATAAGTTGTTGGTTAGTGAAGGTATTGCTGTAAATATGGAGGGAATAAAACCAATGTGGACAGATCACATCAGGGGTGTATTGAATGAGGCAACCCTGAAAATGCCGGAAGATGACTATATGCAGACAGGCAGCAGGAAAGGCATACATACAGAGCACCTGGGGTATATCTTATCGGAAATGCAGTATTTACAAAATGCTTACCCTGACGCTCAATGGTAGAAATGAGGTACACGAAAGACGAAATAATAGATTTTCTTTCAGTCATTGCAGACCCTGAAATACCAGTTGTGAGCATCCGGGAGATAGGTATGCTCAGGGATGTGCATATTACCGGTGAAGGTTGTGAAGTGATTCTTACACCCACCTATACGGGTTGCCCAGCTATGGGTATTATAGAGGCCGACATCAAGCAACTGCTGCTTGAAAAGGGCATATTCCCCGTATCTGTTAGGATGGTTTACACGCCGGCATGGACAACAGACTGGATGAGTGAAGAAGCAAAGCAGAAAATGCAGGATTACGGTATAGCCCCGCCGGTACATTCTTCATGCGGTGACGTTTCAACCTTTGAAAAGCATATAACCTGCCCGTTATGCAAATCGGAAGACACAGAAATGGTGAGCAGGTACGGCGCTACAGCGTGCAAGTCCTTGTATAGGTGTAATATCTGCAAAGAACCGTTTGAATATTTTAAATGTCATTAAAGCGTATATTTTCACTTCAACATTGATACCTGGTATCAAAATCTGCCGTTAATAATGGATAGTTAATTACTGTTGTTTTTCTTGTTACACAATACAAATAATTTCTACATAAAAAGGTAAACAAACGATTGTAATTACAACAATTACCGAGTATTTTTATATCTTCATGATGGCAGATATTATTTTACTGCCTTTCTCACCGTATAGATCCCTCTTAATCTCATGTTAACCGCTCATAAACAGGGCGTTAAAGGGTAGTAGGGATGTTTTATTATTTTATTCATAAGTCTAAATTTGTCTATATCGGTATACGTAAAAATTAAATTCCATTAGCAATGCAACAAACAAACAAACCTCTATTGAGCTTAGCTATTGCGGAAAAAGACAACCTGGTACGAAAGGCGCTGATAAACCTCTTAACAGCGACAGGTGAGTACAATGTTATTATTGAAGCAGACTCCCCCGCAAATCTGCTTAAAAAAATGGATAGTTCTAAAAACCTTCCGTTAATCTGTATTATCGATGTAAAACCGGGAAGCACTGATTTGGTGAAGGCCATCAGGCGTAACTGGCCCAAGGTAAAAGTATTGGCCTTGTCTTCCCTGACGAGCGACTATGCAATTATGTCTATGATAAAAAATGGTGTCAACGGCTACCTGCACAGGGATTGTAAGCCCCAGGACCTTTACAAGGCTATCAACGACGTTTACCAGAAAGGGTATTATTATTCGAAACTGGCTCCAAAACAATTATTTGCAGACGTGCATGCGAATGAAATTGAAGTGCCTAAAGTAAACACCAGGCAGCGCGAATTCCTGACACATTGCTGCAGCGGTGCCAATTATGCCGAGATAGCCGATAAAATGGGTTGGAGCGTAAGGACCATTGACGGTTACAGGGATGCACTGTTCGCATTATTCAATATGAAAAACAGGACAGACCTCGTAATTTTTGCATTGAGGGGAGGGATCGTAGATCTGAATTAAAATATTAAGACAGAGATGAAAAAAGGGGCTCCATATCGGGAGCCCCTTTCTATAATTACCTTATCAGTATTTAAGCTTTTACTTTATACTGTCCTTTGCTCTTACGGATATTTACAGCCACTACCTTGTACTCAGGGCACATCGCTTCTGTATCTGCAATGCTGGAAGTAATATTATTCAGCATGATCTCAGGGAAGTGGAAGGTACTGCTTAGTACGCCCGGTTTCACTTCGTCTGTTATTCTTGCCTTAATATCCACTTTGCCACGTGGAGATTCCACGCATACCATATCACCTTCATTGATGAGGTGTTTGGCCGCATCAGCGGGATTGATGAGCAATACATCATCCGTCAATATATCCACATTAGGTGTACGACGTGTCATAGCACCGCAGTTATAGTGTTCCAGTTCGCGGTTGGTAGTAATGATATACGGGTACTGCTTCCCATTCTGTACTATTTCTTCAGATTCTTTCCAGTCGTTATAAATGAATTTCCCCTTGCCGCGTTTGAAAGTATCCGTATGCAGGATGTCCGTGCCCTTGCCGTCTTTAGCAACCGGCCATTGTTTGCCGTTGCTGCCTAACTCATCCCATTTCACCCCTTCGAAGAAAGGTACTATTTGAGCAATTTCATCAAGCACCCATGTAGGGTCATAAACGGCAGGTTGTTCATAGCCCATGCGGTTCATGATATCCACCATTATCTGCCCGTCCGATTTTGTGCCTGCAATCGGGTCAATCACTTTATTTACTTTCTGTATCCGGCGTTCACCGTTCGTAAAGGTTCCGCTTTTTTCAAGGAATGAAGCAGCGGGTAAAATTACCGTAGCCAGTTTAGCAGTTTCGGTCATGAATAATTCCTGTACTACAAACAGTTCCAGTTTATTCAGCGAACTTACTACATGATGCGTATTAGGGTCGGTCTGTGCCATATCTTCCCCGATAACCCACATGGCTTTTAATTTATCATTCTGTGCAGCTTCATACATCTGCGGTATTTTCCAGCCTGAATAATTCGGCAGCTTAGCATTATAGAACAATTCGTATTTCTTGTGTATTGCAGGGTCTGTTACATCTAAATAACCTGCTCCCTGGTGCGGCTGGCAACCCATATCCGCAGCGCCTTGCACATTGTTTTGTCCGCGTAAAGGATTCACACCCACACCGCGGCGGCCGATATTGCCCGTGATCATGGCAAGGTCTGCGATCTGCATAACGGTAAATGTGCCTTGAGAATGTTCTGTAACGCCCAGTCCGTGGAAGGACATGGCATTTGGGGCAGAAGCATAAGCTATAGCTGCCTTTCTTGCCAGTTCTTTATCAACGCCTGTGATGGCTTCCATCTCGTCGATATTCAGTTTCAGGACTGTTTCCCTGAAATCCTCATATCCTTCGGTACGTGCGGCTATAAAGTCCTTATCTTCTAAGCCTTCCTTAATAATATAATACAGCAGCATATTCAGCATAGCCACGTTGGTGCCGGGTCGAAGCTGTAAGTGGTATGTTGCGTAATCAGCTAATTCAGTCCTGCGTGGGTCTATAACGATAGACGGTTTACCGGTAAAGGCAAACTGTTTCAGTTTAGCGCCCGTTACCGGGTGCCCCGATGTAGGGTTGGCACCAATCACCATGATACAATCAGTAGACTTCAGGTCTATAATAGAATTGGTGGCGGCACCCGTACCGAATGTACGCTGCATACCCAATGCAGTTGGCGAGTGACAAACGCGCGCGCAACTGTCAATATTGTTAGTACCTATAACCGCACGGATGAATTTCTGCATCAGGTAGTTCTCTTCATTAGTACCACGTGCGGAAGAAATACCGGCGATAGCATCAGGACCGTATTTGTCTTTTATTTCTGTCAATTTGCTGGCAATGAAATCATATGCTTCATCCCATGTAGCTTCTACAAATTCACCATTCTTTTTTATGAGCGGTGTGCGAAGCCTGTCTGGGTGGTTGTAGAATGCAAAAGCATAACGGCCTTTCAAACAAGTGTGCCCTTCATTTACATTCGCATCATAAGGAGCCTGTATAGATTTTACATTGCCACCTTTGATGGCTACATCCAGGTTGCAACCTACACCACAGTAAGTACATACGGTACGTACTTTTTCATCGAAGGCCACTGATTTGGATTCGTAGATGTCTGATATGGCAGAAGTAGGGCAAGCCTGTGCACATGCACCGCAGCTTACACAATCTGATTCAAAGAAGCTAACCTCAGCACCCTTAACTATATGCGCATCAAAACCACGGCCGGCCATGCTCAGTACAAACTGCCCCTGCACTTCATCGCAGGCACGCACACAGCGAGAGCAGTTGATACACTTCGACATATCAGTCGTCATGTATGGGTGGCTCAGGTCCTTTTTTCTATCAAGGTGGGTTTTGCCTTCGGGGTAACGTACATCACGGATACCCACCTGTGCGGCAACGGTTTGCAGTTCGCAATTATTATTTACTTCGCAGGTCAGGCAGTCCAGCGGGTGGTCTGTCAGTACCAGTTCAACGATATTTTTCCTTAGATCCAATATGCGCTGGGAGTGCGGGTAGATATACATATTGGGCGACACGGGCGTATGGCAGGAAGCCATTGCCTTACTGCTGCCGTTGGTAGTCAGTGCCACATCCACACTGCACACACGGCAGGCGCCGAATGGTTTCAGGTTAGGTGCATCACAAAGTGTGGGCACATAATCTTCGCCAAAATTCCTTTTCAGGAATGCGAGTATGGTTTCGCCTTCTTTCAGTTCGTAGGGGATATTATCAATGTAAGCCACCCTGGCAGCGACCTTGTCGGTAGATAGTATGCCGCCCTGCGATGGTTTTACGTAATATGCTTTGCTCATAACCTTAGTTTTTTATGAGAAGTATTGTGCTAATTCGTTATCAAAATATTTTAATGAATTCCTGATAGGCAATGGCAAACCGCCACCCAATGCACAGAGCGAGCCTATCTCCATAGTGGTGATAAGGTCGGTAAATAATTTCCTGTCCATTTTATAATCGGAAGTCAGTGCTTTGTCAATCATTTCATACCCACGCGTAGAACCCAAACGGCAAGGGAAACATTTGCCGCAGCTTTCGTGTGCCGTAAACCGGAACAGGTGCTCAATGTATTTGATGAGCGGGAAATTCTGAGGGATACATACTACTGAAGCATGTCCTAATAAGAAACCGTTCTGCGAGAAGGATTCAAAATCAACACTGAGGTCTTTTATTTTTTCTACCGGAACTAATCCGCCCAGCGGGCCGCCGATGTGCATGGCCTTGATGTCAGATTTGAAACCACCACCTAAATCATTCACTACAACTGATAGCGGCGTACCCATATCTACTTCGTAAATGCCGGGTTTGTTAAAGAAGCCATCCAGCGATACAAGTTTTGTACCTGTTGATTTGCCAACACCTATTGATGCAAACTTCGTTCCGCCATTTTGTACCACCCAGGGGATGCAGGCCAGCGTTTCCACATTATTCACTACGGTTGGTTTGTTGAATAAACCTTCCTGCGTAGGGTATGGCGGGCGTACACGTACTTCGGGGCGCTGCCCTTCTATCGAAGAAAGCAGGGCTGTTTCTTCGCCACATATATAAGCACCCTGTGCGCGGATTATCTTAAAGTCGTAAGAGAAGCCCGAACCTAGGATATTTTCACCAAGCAGTTTCTTAGCCCTTATACCGGCAATAGCCTCTTCGGTGATGGTAATCGCTTCGGGATATTCACCGCGTATATAAACCACACCTGTGTTTGCACCTACGATGTATCCTGCTATCATCATACCCAATAAAACCGAGTGGGGTTGATGTTCCAGCAGGTATCGGTCGCTGTAGGCACCGGGGTCGCCTTCGTCGGCATTGCAGACAATGAATTTCTGGTTGTCCTTCGTGTTTTTGCAGGATTCTAATTTGAAAGAGATGGGGAAACCCGCGCCGCCACGGCCGCGTAGACCTGATGTTTTCAGTTCTGCAATCAGCTCATCGGGCGATTTGCTTAATGCTGTTTCCAGTATTTTGTAGTAAGCATCAACACCCGGGAATGCATTGGTTAATACAGGAGTACCGTAAGATGCTATATGGTATTTGTCAGCAACAACGGCTTTATCTTTTTTAATACGTTCTATCTGGTCAACGGCATCACCCGAATAGTTGAGGCCATTGGCATTGAAAGAGCTGTTTTCGTGGCACCTGCCGAGGCAGCACATTTCGCCTATTTCGTCGGCGCTGAATCGTTGTAGGAGTTTTTCTTTTAAGGCGTCCTGTGTGCCTGCTGTAAGACAGGAACTGCCGTTACAGATATACACTTTTTTGCCTTTATTCTCGGGCCGGAGGAAATCATAGAAAGTGGTGGTACCATAGATATTGGCATCGCCCATCAGGAATTCTTCGGCAAGCTGTTCAATTTTCTCTTTCGGAACGGTTCCGGTTTCAGATGCGGCAATACCCAATTCTTCGAACAGGTTTTCCCTGAGCCCCTTTCTCCGCGATAGATCTCCTAAGTTTTTTGACATAACGAGTTTTGTTTCGGCTACTAATTTCTACGCAAATAAAAATAGACATTTAGGGCTGTAATACCTACGGTACCCGACAGCCTGAAAATAGCCTTATTCCAAATTTAGTTAATATTTCAGTATATAGCGCATTGTATTAGATTTACAGGCCTGATTTTAATGGACCACATAGAACTGATATTATTGTTTTTTTCTATTGCCTTTGTCTATGCCTCGGTCGGCTTCGGCGGCGGGTCCAGCTATTTGGCTATACTGGCCATGTACACCCTGCCATTCCAACAGATGAGGCTGATAGCGTTGGTATGCAACATTATCGTGGTGACTGGCGGGACGATCGTATTTATCAGGAACAAGCAGTTTGATGCTAAAAAGATAATCCCGCTGGTGTTGGTGAGTATCCCGATGGCTTTTATCGGGGCAATGGTAAAACTGAGTGAGGATGTGTTCTTTATTATATTGGGTTGCAGCTTACTGGTGGCTGCGGTCTTCTTATGGATAAAGACCAAAGTGAATACCGGGGTTGTTACACCAAAACCACCATCGTACCCGAGAGATGGTATTTTGGGTGGTGCTATCGGTTTCCTGTCGGGTATGGTGGGTATAGGCGGAGGTATATTTTTATCGCCGGTACTGAACCTTATGAAATGGGATACGAGTAAAAAAATTGCAGCAACGGCCAGCGTGTTTATACTGGTCAACTCTGTTTCAGGCCTGGCAGGACAATTATCCTCATTGCCGGAAGCAATAGATTATAAACGTATCGTAGTTTTGTGTTGCGCGGTTTTAGTTGGCGGGCAGTTAGGCTCAAGGATGGGTGCGGTGAAATTTAATTTACTGGTGGTAAAGCGTGTCACAGCAGTATTGGTTTTTGTAGCAGGGGTAGAAGTGTTGATTAAACACCTGCCCTGGTTTAAATAGATAAGCATGAAGGTTTTAGCATTTGGCATAGCAAAGGATATTTTCGGGGCTTCTTTCACGGAAGCTGATTTAGGTGACGGTGCCATGGTAATGGATTTGAAAACCTTGCTTGAAGGACGATACGGTAAACTGAAAGATTTGAAGTCATATCTGGTGGCAGTGAATAATGAATATGCTCCAGATGACCGGGTGATCAATGCAAACGATGAGATTGCTATAATACCACCTGTAAGCGGCGGATAAGATGATAGACATAAAAATTTCGAACGAAGCATTGGATATACAGTCCTGCATAGATTGGGTGATGTCGCCTGAATGTGGCGGGATAGACGTGTTTATTGGTACTGTGCGAAATGCCACGAAAGGGAAGAAAGTAATACGATTGGAGTTTGAGGCTTATGAACCGATGGCGGTTAGTGAAATGAAAAAAATAGCGGAGCAGGCAATGGCCAAATGGCCCGTTAAGGATATCGCCATTCATCACAGGGTAGGCGTATTGGAAATAGGCGAAGTGCCCGTGGTTATTGCTGTTTCAGCCGCACACAGGGATGCTGCATTTGATGCCTGCCGTTATGCAATAGATACTTTAAAACAAACAGTACCTATCTGGAAGAAAGAATTTTTTGAGGATGGGGAAGTTTGGGTAGGGGCGCATCCGTGATACACAGCATTTTTATGCTTTCAATCCCCCTTCCAATGAAAAGAAATGATTTAGCCTGAATTTGTCTTTCACGATCTTCACTGCTTCCATGCTACGTTTGCCGCTGGAGCAGTAAAATACAACAGGCTTATTCCCGGGCATAAAAGAAGATGCAATATCCCCCAGCGGAATATTTCTGCCCCCGATATTAAATGCACTATGTTCATCAGGGCTGCGTACATCTATCAATTCATAAGCGGTTTTATCTGCCATCAATAGTCCTAATGAAATGACCGGGATAGCTGTTGTCGTTTCTAAGGCCGTAATGTTCGTATTTGTGCGTTCCCCAATTTTAATAACCCTGCTTTGCAGCGTTTGAGCATCAAATATCAGGAGCTTACCGCCCAGCGATTCTCCAACGCCTGTAATGTATTTAATGGCCTCGTTTGCTTGCATGCAGCCTATGATTCCCGCCAGTGTTGGTATCACTCCGCCGTCTGTGCAGTTAGGTATTTGAGAAGCATCAACCGATGGGTACAGGTCTCGGTAGTTAGGGCCGTTGTTTACATTCCATAGTGCAACCTGCCCTTCGTATTGATAGATAGCACCGAATACTAAAGGCTTACCTGTTAACACACAGGCATCATTTAAAAGGTATTTGGTTTCAAAATTATCGGTGCAGTCAAGAATAATATCATAATGGCTGATAATGTCCATGACATTGGATGAGTCTATCATCGTATCGTGAATATGAAAACCAATGTCCGGATTTTGCAGATGTAATTTCACACAAGCTATTTCTGCTTTCTTTTGTCCCACATCATCGGGGCCGTATAGTATCTGCCTGTGCAGGTTGCTTACAGAAACAGTATCGTAGTCCGCCAGTCCGATAGTGCCGATACCCGCTGCTGCAAGATATTGCGCTGCGGGACAACCCAGGCCACCCATGCCCACGATCAATACTTTTGCCTGCTTCAGCTTTTGCTGTGCTGCTTCTCCGAAACCGGGCAATGCCAACTGGCAGCTATATCTGAGCAAGTCATCCTGCATGGGCGACTATCTGTTTTACTTTTTCTGCATCCTCTGGTGTATTGGTATTCATCAGCGCATCGGCATTAGAAGCTTTGATGATCTTTACGTTGTCTATGTTTCGGTTAAGGGCTTTGCGCGGGCACCTGAATCCTTCGGGGAGATAGGAGAGAAGTATATCGTAAGCCTCAGGCTCCCATATAGTTATCAATGGTTCCGGCAGGGTATCATAAGGGCTTTCGAAAGTGGTAGCGATTTTTGATATGTCCCTGTTAGCTATTAAGTATTGCAGTGTTTCAGTATCCAGTAAAGGGAGGTCGCAGGCAACCACTAACCATGAAGCGCCGGGATTTGTTTTAAATGCGGAGAGTATTGCCCCGTAAGGGCCGAGATCAGTGTAAGTATCGGGTATTGTTTTGTAATTAGTATCAATTTCAGACGCTTGCTCTTCGCGGCAGGAAATAAAAACATCTTCGCATAATTGACCGAGTAAATCAGCCATATAATAACGCTGCTCTTTGCCATGCCAGTTGATGGTGCTTTTATCATTGCCCATACGTACGCTCTTGCCACCGGCAAGTACCAGTCCGTATAAGGGTATGTTATTTTCGTTTGAAGTCACTTTTGCCTCCTGTTTTTTCCATCAGCTTTGTTTCCTTTATCACTATATCGTGGCTCAAAGCTTTGCACATATCGTATATGGTGAGTGCGGCAACAGATGCACCCGTAAGGGCTTCCATCTCTATGCCCGTTTTAGCGGTGATACTTGCTGTGCAGTCAATAACTACCTGTTGTTGTTCGTTGAGGTGAATATCTATCTTACAGTTATCCAATCCCAATGGGTGGCAGAGCGGAATTAATTCTCCTGTTTTTTTTGCAGCCATAATACCCGCTATAATAGCCGTTTGAAATACAGCTCCTTTAGGTGTTTGTATATCGCCATTTGATAATTGGGCTAGTACAACCTGTGGTAATTCCACAATGCTGCGAGCGGTGGCGGTACGTTTGGTTGTTGCTTTTTCACTCACGTCCACCATAGTGGCGCGCCCTTTATCATCTATATGCGTGAAGTCGGTCATTATAATACTCTTTTAAAAGGCCAGACACGGTATGCTTCGCCTTTATTAAAATTATTCTTTTCTGCCGGAAGTTCCATAAATGCATCTGCATCCACAAGGTTGGCGAAATCACCGGAGCCGTTACCTTCCACAGGTGTGGCGGTTATTTGTGCAGAATTACTGAAGCCCAGTTTTACCTGTAAAAAGTATACTAATGCAGGCTTGAATGCGAAATCTGCAGCCAATACAGCAAACGCTTCGGGTTTTGGAGCTAAGCCAAGAGATATTTCCAGCCAGGGCAGGAAATACCTGTGTAAGCACATAAAGGTAGAAACCGGGTTCCCGGGAAATGCGAAGACGTGTATGCCTTTATCGTGTTTGCCAAACCAAAATGGTTTGCCCGGCCTTTGTTCTACTTTATGAAACAGTTTTTTTACAGCCAGTTCTTCCAATACCTGTGGCACATAATCAAATTTACCGGCAGAGATGCCGCCGCTCAGCAGGATAACATCATATTTAGCAAGACAATTTTCGAGTTCCTGTTTAACTACAGTAAGCTCGTCAGGTAGGTGCAGTATGTCCGCGATCAGCCCGTATTGCAGCAATACTGATTTGATGGCGTAGTTATTAGATTTTCGTATTTCGTAAGGAGTGGGTGTATCGCTTATGTTTACCAGTTCGTTACCAGTTGTGATAATAACCACGCGTGGCATATTCTTTACCAATAATTTCTCTTTACCTACGGACGCTGCTATTGCTATCAGGTCTGCCGTAATCGTTTGATTGACGGTAGCAACTACATCGCCTTGTTTTTTATCAGCACCTTTTTTATGGATATTCTGCCACTTACGGATGTTGTCAATGAGGATTGTCGCAATACCGTTCTTTATGTCCAGGTCTTCGTAACGAATAACCGTATCTGCGGAACCGGGTAGGGCTGCACCCGTCATTATCTCAATACATTCATCAGCACTTATCTCAACGGGTGTTTCACCGGCAGCTTGTGTACCCTTTACAGGGAATGACCTGGTCCCTTTTTCGAAACAGGTGTAATTAATGGCAATACCATCCATACCTACACGGTTGTATGGTGGCAGGTCGCGGTCGGCAAGAATGTTTTCGGCAAGTACCCTGTTGAGCGCAGAATCAATCGAAACAGGTTCTGTTCCGAAATCTTTTGTTTCAGACAGAACAATTTTCTCCGCTTCAGCTACTGTAGTCATCTTATCCGCCTATGGTTGACATTGATTCGTGTGCGGGGCTGTTCTTTGCCCTGTTCTTTTCTGCTTCCCAGCCGTCTTTAGCACGGTTGTCCAAGGCAGCCAATACATGTGTTTCTATATTCTTATCATTAAGGCCGCTGCGCATTAAGTCTTTCACATTCAGCACGCCGTTATCGTACAGGCATGTTTTGAGCGTGCCCTGCGGGGTAATGCGAATACGGTTGCAGGTACCACAAAATGAACGTGTGTAAGCTGCAATGACACCGATATTTCCTTTATGGCCGGGTATGTTATAATTGTATGAGGTAGAAAATGCAGGGTCCTGTATCTTTTTCAGGTCAGGATATTTTGCTTTCACAGTTTCCAGTATCCTTATATAATCCCAGCTGAGTGATTGGTATTCGTGGCTATCGCCGTTAAAAGGCATTTCTTCTATAAAACGTACACTAACGGGTAAGTCCTTCGTCAGTCCCACCAATGAAATAATATCATCAGTATTCTTCCCGTCCATTACCACAGTATTCAATTTCACTTCTATACCATGATGCAATAGTTGTTCCATTGTCTCCAACACAGCCGGCAATTCATCGCGGTGTGTAATAGAAAAGAAGCGGTTCCTGTCCAGCGTATCGAGGCTCAGGTTTACAGACTTAATACCCATTGCTTTCAGTTCGGGAACAAGAGGGGCAGTTAATACACCATTGGTCGTAATGGTTAATTCATGGAGTCCGTTGATCTTCGATAAAGAATGGAGAAAGTCCATAATTCCTTTACGAGCGAACGGCTCACCACCGGTAATGCGTATCTTTTCGATACCCGATCTTACCAATAGGGTGCATATACGCAGCATTTCTTCATAACTCATCAGTTCTTCCCTGCTCAGCCAGTTGATACCTTGTTCGGGCATACAATAAAAGCAGCGCAGGTTGCACCTGTCGGTTACAGCCAGCCTTAAATAATTGATTTTTCTTCCGTGGTTATCGAATAGCACCCTGCTAAGTTAAAATAAGGATGCGAATTTAAGGCTTATATAATATGCATAATTGATTGGCTGGGGTTATTCAAAGAAGTGTCATATGTGCTTGCCCATGAATTCATTTGCTGTTAAGCAAATCCAAAAGCTATATCGGAGCGTATATGCTTGTATTGAAATCACTAAAAAACAATACGAGTATGAAAAAACGTTCCTTATTTATGAGAGGATGCCGGATTTTCGGACTTTTTTTGGGCATGTCGGCAATGGCTATTCAAGGCTATTCTTCAAGCCACAGGGAAGCTCCGCTAATATCCAGCGATCCATTGGCTGACAATACAGATTTGTATGTGTTTCGAAGCCCGGATGACACCAACACGGTGACCATCATCGCCAACTATATACCATTCGAGATGCCGGAAGGCGGGCCGAACTGGTATACCTTCTCGCCGGATGTGCGTTACGAGATACACATTAAGAACAAGACAACAACTGCGGGTGATGATATAACCTATCGTTTTGTGTTTTCGCGTGTTGACGAGGATAATAGCACCTTTTTCAACATCCGTTTAGGTAAGCAAAACATAAGGACCAATTATGTGTTATATAAAAGCACAGATGGTGGTATCAACTTTAATGTTGTTTACAGCGGCGGTGTAGTTCCTCCCCCAAACATAGGCCCGCGTTCTATACAAGGCAGCCCGGTGGGTTTAGGTGCGGCAAATTATAATAACCTGGTAACTGCGGCTATCGGAACAGCATCTACCGGCGAAAAAGTGTTTTGCGGACCGGTTGACGATCCGTTCTTTGTTGACTTAGCAGGTGCATTTGATGTTGGCAATTGCAGGCCTGAAGGTAATTCTACCAATGCGCCTAAAGACGGGTTAGCACGCTTTAATACACACAGTATTGCGCTTAAAGTTCCTATTAACTTATTACAGAAAAACGGACAAGGTGTTTCGGCTGCCACAAGTATTCTTGATGCAGACTTCGTAATTGGTGTTTGGGCTTCTGCAAGCAGGATGCAAATGAAGACAATAACTGCGGGTGGCGTTGACAGCTACACTGGCTCTTGGATACAGGTATCACGTATCGGTATGCCATTAACTAATGAAGCAGTTATTCCTATAGGTTCTAAAGATAGGTGGAATGCCACAACTCCTTATGCGAATAACGATCTCCAGTTCGCCCCGTTCTTTACAAATCCCGAATTAGCCTTATATATGGATGATTCAAAATTCGGCGGTGCAGTTCCTTCTATGAATGGATTGCGCATACAGAAGAAATCACTGGGTACTTACGATTTCCGTAATGGCATGCCGGGTTTATATCCGTTGAAAGGCAATGCGGCATTGGCTGGCACGGCTTTAGACGATGCTGTTTTCGGCACTATTCTGTTGCCTGATAACAAAAGTCCGCGTGCTGTAGATATCCTACCGATATTCTACACAGGCGTACCTAACCTGATACCCTACCAGTTGGCTACAGGTAAAAATGGCAACCCGCTTGCCGCAGGTAAGCCTTTCATCAACAACTTCCTGCCAACACTGGGAGACATGTTGCGTTTGAATATGGCTGTACCTGTTACACCGCGCAACGATCCTAAATTCAGTTCATTAGGTATTGTTGGTGCAGCAGTATTGGGCCTTACAGACCCGATGTACAATGCCAACGCAAGCCTCCAGTTTATACCAAACATGGACGGTTTCCCTAACGGCCGCAGGCTGGAAGATGATGTAACAACCATCGAGCTTCAAGCTGTATCGGGTGTTGCATTAGCAGCTATCGGTTTGTGGTATGATGATTATGTGACTACGGGAAGCCCTGTTACTCCTGCATTGGGCAATGTATTAGGCTTCTCTGCCGGTGTAACTAAAAACGATACCACATTTAAAGCAACATTTCCGTATGTACAAAACCCCTGGAGAGGCTACGATTATACACTGCAAGCCAGGTTTTAATTGCTAACGCTAAAAATTAAGAACAGTTATGAAACATTTTATAAATAAAATACTGGTAGCGTCCATAGCATTAATGCTGCCAGTGGTGCAGGCGAATGCCTCATCGCACCGGGAAGCGCCACTGATCTCAACGGATCCGCTGGCAGATAATACAGACTTGTACGCTTTTAAAAGCCCCTGCGATTCTGAGAAGATCGTGCTGATCGCTAACTATATTCCGTTCGAGCATCCTGCCGGAGGCCCTAACTGGTACACTTTTGGTGAAAATATACGTTATGAGATACACGTAGATAACAACACCGCTACTGCGGGTGATGATATTATTTACCGCTTTACTTTTCAGCGTGTGAATGAAGACACGACTACGTTCTTCAATATCCGCCTCGGTAAGCAGAACCTTAAAACCACTTATACCTGCGAACGGAGTACCAATGGTGGTTCGAGCTTTACTACAATTGTAACCAATGGTATGGTAACGCCGCCAAACATAGGGCCCCGCTCTATTGAAAACAGCACAGTTGGTTTAGGTGCAAGCTCCTATGATAATCTTATCCAGTCTGCTGCTATGATGGCAACGACCGGTGAAAAGATTTTCTGCGGGCCGATGGATGATCCGTTCTTTGTGGACCTTGGAGGTGCTTTTGATGTAGGTGGTTTCCGTACGGCAGCTAACGGTGCGCGTGATGGCCTTGCAAAAATGAATTGCCACGCTATCGTTGTTGAAGTACCGGTATCTACTTTACAAAAAAGTGGTAAAACCGTTGCTCAGCGTGCCAACATACTGGATGGTGAATATGTAATTGGTGTGTGGGCTTCGGCCAGCCGCCAACAGATCAATACATTGAGTGCTACAGGTGGTGCCACTACCACTTCCGGCCCATGGATACAAGTATCGCGTTTGGGTATGCCACTGACAAATGAAGCGGTAATACCATTGGGTGATAAAGACAAATGGAACAGGGCTAACCCTTATACCGGTGATGCTGCTTTTGCTTCTTATTTCAAGAATCCTGAATTAGCATTATATATGGATAATTCCCAGTTCGGGCCTGCTGTTCCCGGATTAGCTCCATTGCGTATCCAAACTGCCTCTTTAGGTGCATATGATTTCCGTAACGGCAAACCAGGTTTGTATCCTTTAAAGGGTTCACCGGCTGTTGCAGGTACTGCACTGGATGATGTAACAGGATATGGAACAATATTATTGCCAAATAATAGTAGTCCTCGTGCGGTGGATCTGTTGCCTATATTTTATACAGGTGTGCCGAACATGCGCCCTTACCAACTGGCAACAGGTAAAGTTGGTGGCCCGCTTGCTGCAGGTAAACCTTTCATAAACAACTTCCTGCCAACACTTTGCGATATGTTGCGTTTGAATATGGCTGTACCTGCAACTCCACGTACAGATCCTAAATTCAGCTCATTAGGTATTGTTAGTGCAGCTGTGCTGGGACTGACAGATGCTGCTTACAATACAAGTGCGGCCATGCAGTTCATCCCTAATATGGATGGGTTCCCTAACGGACGCCGCCTGGAGGATGATGTAACCACTATTGAGTTACAGGCTGTATCAGGTGCAGCATTGGCTGCTATCGGATTGTGGTATGATGATTATCCGGGTACTGGTAGCCCCGTAACACCTAATTTGTTAGGGGTTCTTGGCTTTAATGCAGGCGTTACTAAAAATGATACAACGTTCAGGCAGTGTTTCCCTTACCTGCAAACTCCCTGGAGGGCGTTTAACGGAGCAGGATATGTTGGGCCTACAACAGGTATCGATGACCTGGGCTTATCCAGCCCGATGGCTGCAATGGTAGCGTATCCTAATCCTTTCACCAATGAGGTTAACTTCAAATACAAGCTCGCTTCAAAAGGTAAAGTACAGATATTGGTATCAGATATTTCAGGCCGTACAGTACAGGTTATTAATGAATCTGAACAAGCTGCGGGTGAACACGTTACCCGTTGGAACAATAATAGCCTGCCAAATGGTAATTATGTAGCCCAATTATCTGTAAACGGGCAGAAAATGAATTTTGTGAAATTAGTAAAGGTGAATTAGTGTAGTGGTTTAATACTACCCAGGAGGGCCTGTTCAGGCCCTCCTTTTTTTATGTTACGAAATCCGTAATGCCATTTCTGTCGTATATGAGTGTATTAAACAAGATACTATGCTACACCTTAACTACATTTTATCAAAGAAATACCTCTGTGCAATCATGTTGTCAGCCTTGCTGGGCTTTACGTTCAGCTTGGCATCCTGTACCGGTAAGAAGGCAAATAGTGAAGAAACTGCCGCAATGAACGATACCAACGGTATTCCTGCATTATTAGAACGCAAAGGCGAACTCGCAAAAGCAGCGGAATGGGAAAAGACAAAGGCGAAAGTAGCTGAACTGAAGCAGGTTATAGCTGAACACCCCGCCGATATTAAGCCGCGCAAGCAATTAGCTACCATATATTTGTCAGAAGTGCGTATTACAGCTAATCCGTATTACTACCAGGCAGCACTTAAAATACTGGACGGTATACTGGCTATTGACCCCAACGATTTTGAAGTTTACACGTTCAAAGCGTCTATAGCCATGTCGCTGCACCAGTTTGCAGAAGCTAAGAAACTGGCTGAAAAGGCAAGAAGTATCAACCCGGATAATGCTTATGTATGCGGTGTATTGGTAGATGCCAATGTAGAATTAGGTAATTACCAAGAGGCAATCGCTATGTCTGATAAAATGCAGATGCTCCGCCCATCGCTTGAATCTTATGCACGGGCCTCTTACCTGCGCGAGATATTTGGTGATTATACCGGCGCAAAACAGGCTATGACTATGGCTGTACAGGCAGGCGGCCCGGGTTCTGAAAGTGCAGAATGGGCGAGGGTGACGCTAGGCGATTTGTACCTGAACACAGGCAAACTGGATAGTGCTGAGTTTCAATATAATGGTGCATTGGCATACAGGCCCGAATTCCCGAATGCTGAAATAGGCCTTGCCAAAGTGGAGAAGGCAAAGAAAAATTACACGGCTGCCATACAACATACGGAGACGGCAATAGGTATTGTGAGCGAAGCGGCATATGTTTCTTTGCTGGGCGAACTGTATGAATTGAAAGGTGATGCTGCAAAGGCTAAAGAAATCAGGAGGGATGTTATAAATCTCCTGTTAGAAGGGGAAAATGAACAAGACAATGTTGTCATGAAACATAATGCAAACAGGGAAATGGCTAATGCCTACCTGGCAGCAGGCGATTTAGATAAAGCGCTTGAATATGCGAAAAATGACCTAGCTCTGCGCCCTTCAAACATAGATGCCAATGAATTAACAGCATGGATATATTATCTGAAAGCTGATTACAGGAACGCAAAGCTACATGCAGATAAAATGCTGGTTACAAATACAGCCAATGCAAACACGCTGTATAAAGCAAGCCTGATTTATGGCAAGAGCGGAGATGCGGTTAAGTCTGCTACGCTGTCACAGAAATCAAAATCAGTGAACCCGTATACAGATCAGAGAGTTTTATTGGCATCCAGGTAATTGAATCCCATACAGACTATAGAATGAAAAAACTGTTCCCCATATTGTTGATCCTTGTGTGCTTGTCTGCATCTTCACCGGCACATGTAATTGCTTATGAGTTGCATAAGATGAAAGGGGAACAGGTGTTCTGGAAATATATAGTTACCGGTTATGAGCATATCATTCCCTTAGGCTTCGACCATATGTTATTTATACTCTGTGTATTCTTTCTCAATACAAACATCAAACAGATAATACTGCAAACCTCTATGTTTACATTGGCTCACTCCATAACATTGGGGCTTGCAGTTTACGGTATTATCAATCCATCGCCGGCAGTGGTGGAGCCGTTAATCGCCATATCAATTGTGTTTTTGGCATTGGAGAATATTTATTCCGATAAGATAAAACCATGGCGTATGGTTATGGTTTTTTTATTCGGACTGGTACATGGAATGGGCTTTGCCGGGGCTTTATCGGAACTTGGATTACCTGAATATGCCTTCGCCAATGCACTTATCAGTTTCAATATAGGTGTAGAGCTGGGCCAACTAACAATAATACTGTTCATGTATTTTTTTGTGTCCCGCATGTTTGCAAATAAATATTGGTACAGGCAAAGGATTGTTATCCCTTCTTCGTTGATTATAGCCATAGTTGCTACCTACTGGACCGTTGAGCGCATATTTTTTGTGTAAAGACTTGCTGAGTTAAAACCAACAGCCATATGGTATCGTATATACATCTTTCATCAGAATACTATACTTATGAAACCAATATTTACTAAAGGAACTTTCTTACTCTCTCTGTTCATTTTCCTTGCAGGTTTTGTAAATGCCCACACAGGCAGTATTAATGGTATAGTGAAAAATAATGAAACACATAAGGCTGTTGAAGGGGCTAATATTTACATCAAAGAATTAAAGTTAAGCACGGTGTCAGATGTTTTCGGCGCCTATTTCTTAAAGAACGTAGCTGATGGCAGATACACGCTTTTAATAAGCCACGTAGGTTATACTGTATCATTCGAAACGATAAAGATCGAAGATGGCATTACTACCGAGGTAATAACTAATATACAGCCGTCAGGCGTTAATCTTGACGGGGTGACTGTAAGCGCAAGAAAAGATTTTACCCATAATACGATAAGCGGGCTGGATTTGAAATTGAGGCCTGTTAATACTGCACAGGATATGCTGCGCATGGTGCCGGGCTTATTTATATCCCAACACCAGGGTGGCGGCAAGGCAGAACAAATGTTCCTGCGCGGTTTTGATGTTGACCACGGTACAGACGTGAATGTAAGTGTAGATGGCATGCCTGTAAATATGGTTTCTCATGCGCACGGACAAGGATATGCTGACCTGCACTTTGTGATACCTGAATTGGTTGACAAAATGAATTTCGGTAAAGGCCCTTACCAAATAGATAAAGGAAATTTTACCACAGCCGGCTGGGTAGATTTTAAGACTAAAGATTACCTGGATAATAATATCGTGAAATTAGAAGGGGGTAATTTCGGACATTTCCGTTCCTTATTAGGCATTAACCTTATTGATAAAAGCGATGACAAACAAACAGCCTACGTCGTAGGTGAGTATGCATACAATCACGGCTACTTCGACGCACCGCAGGATTTCAACCGCATAAACCTCACCGGTAAATACACCACCCAACTGTCTGACAAAAAAATATTGAGCGTTACTTTATCGGGATTCCGCAGTAATTGGGAAGCATCGGGCCAGGTGCCTGAACGTGCCGTTAAAGAAGGAATGATATCCCGCTTTGGCGAAATAGATGGTGAAACGGGCAAAACAAGCCGCTATAATATGAATGTACAATATACCGAATCCGTAGGAAGGAATGGTGTATTCAAAACTAACCTGTTTGCTTCGCACTACGAATTTGAATTGTATTCTAATTTCACATTCTTCCTGAACGACTCGGTGAATGGTGACCAGATACGTCAGAAAGAAAAACGCAACCTGGCGGGTTATAATGCAGATTACACCAACAGTTATACTATCGGCCGTTTCAAAACAAAGACTACCATAGGCGGTGGTATACGGTATGATAACAGCAACGGCCACGAGTTAAGCCATACAGTAAATCAAGTGAAAACATTGAACAGGTTGTCCTATGGAGATATATTCGAGACCAATATGGCGGGTTATATAAACCAGGCTATTTATTTATTGCCTCAATTAGTGCTAAATGCAGGTACCCGTTTTGATTATTTCATACATACATACGACGATAAGCTTTCTACAGAGGCAGTTGCTAAGCGCACCGCTTATACAAATGGCTTTAGTCCTAGGGCGGGTATTTATTATAATTTCAGTAACAACGGGCGCATTTATTTCAACTATGGTAGCGGGTTTCATACCAATCATACCAGGGTGGTGGTTGCAAAAAATGGCGACGGTGTTTTGCCTAAAGCAAATTCTTACGATTTGGGTATTGCTGTTAAGCCGGTGAGTAAGCTGTTGTTGTCTGCTGCGGCATGGAGACTTGATTTGCAACAGGAGTTTGTATATGTTGGTGATGAGGCTGTTGTAGAGCGTTCGGGTGCTACACGGCGAATGGGCATTGACCTTTCTGCACGTTACAAGGTTCTGAAATGGCTTTATGTTGATTATGATTTTAATTATACCCATGGACGCAGCATTGAAGAGCCACGGGGGCAAGATTTCATACCCTTAGCCCCGGTAATAACATCAATAGGGGGTGTCAGCGCTAAATTTTCAAATGGCCTATCGGCAAGTGTCAGGTACCGTTATATGGGTGACAGGCCTGCCAATGAAGATAATTCGGTAATTGCCAAAGGATATACTGTTTGTGATGCGGCCATTAGCTATTCTCTGAAAAAATATGAGTTTGGTTTACAGGCTCAGAATCTGCTGAATACAAAATGGAACGAAGCACAGTTTGATACAGAAACAAGGTTAAGGAACGAGGTGGGTTCTGTTTCGGAAATATGTTTTACACCCGGCACGCCATTCGCTTATAAACTGATAGCCATGTATAAGTTTTAAGTTTTACAACGGACGTTTTTCATATAATAAAATGATAACTTAGTATTATTAACAACTAAAAATCATTTTATGGAAATCTCAAAGAAAGTCTTAAACTTTTCGATCGCGTTCAGCATTGTTATGCTCTCTCTCAGCGTGTTTGTTTATTCGTTAAAAGATTCAAAGGCATATGCAACACCGCCACAGGCAAGTGCTGACGGTTTCGAAGCAATCGGTGTTACAACCTATCAATATGGTGTAACGGCATGGAGTGCTGTAATAGGATACAATGCGAAAACAAAGGAGATGAAATCCCTGGCCCGCAAAAGTGCCAAAGAATTGAATGAGGAGATGAAGTAAATTATAACGGGTTGTCAAATACTTAAACTAAAAACACCACGTAATCATTGATCATGTGGCGTTTCTAAATTGACAAACTATAAGTTATAGCATAGTTACAGGCTTTTCGTAATGAGTGATATTAAACCTGCCGCATTCTTTCAGCGCCTTAAACCCGCTTTTTACATTCACCATATTCTTAAATCCCCGGGCCATCATTATTGATATAAATATTACTGAACGGTAACCGGCTGCACAATGCACATAATAAGTAGCATCTTTATCCAAACGGCTTGTTAAAGAGTTGATATCATCCAATGGAAGGTTCTCGGCACCGATGATATGTTCTGAATCGTACTCACTTTTCTTCCTAACGTCCAGCAACATAATGGTGGGTTCTACTTCAAGGGTATCGGCGAGTTCATTGGCAGTTACAGATCTTATGCTGTTCACTTTCCGGCCTGCGAGCTGCCACTCCTGGAGGCCGCCGTCCAGGTAGCCTAAAGTATTGTCGTAACCTACGCGTGCTAACCTTGTTACCACTTCCTGCTCTTTTCCTTTATCCGCAATGAATACAATAGGTTGTTTCATGTCCGTAATCAGGGCGCCTGCCCATGGTGCAAAACTGCCGTTTAGGCCGATGTTGATCGAACCGGGGATAAAATCGTTTACGAAATCAGTTTCGTTTCGTGTATCAAGGACTAACGCACCCGTTTCCGCTACAGCTGCTTCAAAAGCTTCTACAGACAATGGCTGCAACCCTTTCTTCATCACATCATCAATGCTATCGTAGCCGGTCTTATTCATCATCACGTTAAACGGAAAATATTGTGGCGGTTTTACAAGCCCTGTTGTTACCTCTTTCACAAAATCTTCCATGGTCATGTCAGCACGAAGCGCGTAATTGGTTTCCTTCTGGTGTCCGAGTGTATCTTGTGTATCAGTGCTCATGTTTTTGCCGCAGGCGCTACCTGCACCGTGTGCAGGATAAACCATGATATTATCACCCAGCGGCATTATTTTGGTTCTCAAGGAAGTATATAACAATCCTGCCAGTTCTTCCTGGGTCATGTTAGCCGCCTTCTGTGCAAGGTCGGGACGCCCGACATCGCCAAGGAATAGTGTGTCGCCCGAGAACAGGGCAACATCTTTACCCGTTTCATCCTTTAGCAGGTAGCAACAGCTTTCCATGGTATGCCCGGGGGTGTGTAATACTTTGAAACTTACATTACCGAGTTTAAATTCTTCACCATCCGTTGCTATGTACGCAACAAACGCCGGTTGGGCTGTAGGCCCGTAAATGACCGTTGCCCCTGTTGCTTTTGCAAGGTCCAGGTGCCCGGATACAAAATCGGCATGGAAATGTGTCTCGAATACATATTTTATTTTGCAGCCGTCTCTTTCAGCTCTTTCGATGTATGGTGCAATTTCACGAAGGGGGTCAATGATCACCGCCTCCTTACCCGACGTGATATAATACGCTCCCTGGGCCAGGCAGCCGGTGTAGATTTGTTCGATTTTCATACTTCAGTTTAAATAAACAATACAAATCTATCCCTGCCAATAAAGAATAAACATGACAGAGGTCACCGGTAATTATGATTGTGGTTACTTCGCATATCAAGGCATATTATGGTATATCTTTTTCTGAAATGATATGCGGAAAATAATAAAAGGGTTTCAAACAATGTTGAAACCCTTTTTATTTGATGGTTAGGATATAGCCCTGAAAACTATTGTTTTACAAAACGTATCACATCTCTATGCCCGTCTGTAAATACAGCTTCCAGTATGTATTGTGTAGCGGCCCATTGAGCTGCATTTATTTGCATTGTACTGTTTGTTACCTGCTGTTGATGAATCCTTTTGCCCATCATGTCATACACATTAATGATAGATACACCTGAAGGTACTTGGATGTTCAGGTTGTCTGATACGGGATTAGGATAGATATTTATCTTTTGCTCTTCTTCAGCAAATTCAGGTGATATAGAGAGGCTGCCTTTGTTCGCGCCGGTGGTCAGGGTTACCGTATAGTCCTCAGTTTCTCCATAGTGTCCGTTCATGCAACCTGTTATATTTGCATTGTTGCGGGCCATAATTACCCGCATCTTATGGGATCCTGCAGGCGCATTGGAGGGTATGTTAACAGTGAAATTGATATTCCCGGTATTATTAATTAATGCCGGTCCATAGGCAACCTCGGTTTCTTCGAAAATAGAATTGTTGTTATAGTCAATGTATATTTTGAATTGCTTGTTTGTGAAGGCACCGTTTTGGCCAACACGTATCCGGGCACTGTTACCAGAGCCCAGGGTAAGGTTGGTAGACGTATTCGTGTTTATATAACCGCCGGTTTCTGCGCCGCTATTGCGGTTGATACCTCCCAGTTTAAATACTGATATCCACTCTGCAGTATTAACACCCGCACTATTACAGGCAAGTGTAGTAAAAGAAGAAGTAACCGTTGTGCTATTTGTATAAGCGCAAGTCTGTGTTACACGCCATTCGTAAATAGTATTGGCTTTCAGGTTTGTAATAACCTTAGATGTTGCCTGGGTGTGTCCAAGAGATATCCAGGAACCACCCGATTGCCTGTACGACATATAAAAATCTGATACCATTGTATTATAGCCCGGGGCCGGTGTCCAGTTGATCGTGGCACCTGTCATGCTGATATTGGTTGTGTTTAGGTTACCCGGTTGCGGACAAGGCAATGTAAAGGTTGGTGCATATTGATATACACTTTCGCCACTGGCACATATGGTTTTCACTCTCCAATCAATGGATATACTTTGCATAATACCTGTAAGCGTATATACATTATTAGTCGTATAGTCACCAAATTCAGGAGCAGTCCAGCTATCCCAGCTTTGTTTCAGTTCAATAGCGTAACTATCTGCGCCATTGACAGGGGTCCAGCTGAATGTTGTTACGTTATTGGCGTAACTCGTTTGCAGGTTAGCCGGAGCGGTACATTGGCCTTGTGCATCGCTTATAGCGGCCAAAGCAATTAAAAAAGAAAATAGTGTGTTTTTCATAATTTTTGGTTTTTTGAATTAGTGAAAACCAAAAGTAGGCCCGAAGCCAATGAACACATTGGCCACATTGATAAGTGATTAGGAATAATATATGAATGAGTTGATTTGAAGGATAAGTGTCTTTGGTCATATACACTAATGCCTAAAGGAGCTTAAACATCATTCCCCGGCCAGTAATTGTATTACTTGTTCCCATTTTCTTTGAGATATGGGAACCAGTGTTCCGTCGTTAAGATAAAGCATGCCCCCGTCTGCTTTATCAACTTTTTTTACCTGGTGCACGTTTACCAGGTGGGAGTGGTGAGTACGAACAAAGCCGTATGGCTCTAACATACTTTCCAGTTCTTTGAGGGGTTTGCTTACTATTATTTTATTAGCATCAGCGGTATAAACATCGGTATAAGAACCATTTGCTTCACACCTCATAATATCAGCCACTTTTACAAAATATATGGACTTACTGTCTCTCAATACTATCTTTTTCTCTCCTACCTGTAGCAAATCGGCTTGTTGTTTCAGTACATCATACTGTTGAGGTACCTGCTGGGGTGCAGTGTATTCTTTGGCACGCTTCACTGCCTCTATCAATTCTTCCGCATCTATAGGTTTTAGCAAATAATCCAATGCGCTGAATTTAATGGCCTTTATGGCAAACTGGCTGTATGCGGTTGTAAATATCACTTTTAGTTTGCCTTTATCAATAGCATCGAGTATATCAAACCCTGTACCATCAATTAATTGTATGTCTAGGAAAATAAGGTCAGGATTTAAGGCCTGTATCTTGGTTACAGCATCTTTTACAGAATATGCCTCGCCTATTATCTCCAGGTCACTGCAATGAAATTTGATGTCCGCTTTTAATGCAGATATCGCCTGTCTTTCGTCATCAATAATCAAAGTTTTCAAAATCCTGTATATTTTATCGGCAATTTAATAATCACATTTGTTCCTTTTGCTTTTCCGTTCTCTTCCAGGTCAATTATTTTAAAAGAAGTATGTTCATCAAACAGCCTTAATCTGTCCCGGACTATGGAAGTGGCTTTGGATTTATGGAGGTTATTACTACTCAATGCTGCAGCATGTGCCCGTCCCACACCATCATCTTGTACTATACATATCATCTCATCACCATGCTTCTCAAATGAAATCAATAACATGCCTTGTTCTGGTTTCGCAGCTAATCCATGTATAATTGCGTTCTCTACTACAGGCTGAAGCAATAAGCTTGGGATGATAGTATCAGCAGGTACTAACGAAGGGTCTACGTATATGCTATAGCTGAATTTTTCGTGATAACGTATGCGTGTAAGTTCTACGTACAACCTGAGCATTTCTATTTCATTATCCAGGGTAGTGTTCTGTCCTTCTGTATTCAGTAGCATCCTCAGCAATTTCGAAAATTTGGCGATATAATTACCGGCCTTTACATCATTACCTTCCGAATAATAACCTTTTATGGTATTAAGGGCATTGAAGATAAAATGAGGGTTCATCTGCATCCGTAAAGCTTTCTGTTCCAGCTCCAGCATTTGTTTTTCCAATTGCACCCGGTTTTTTTCGTCCTGCATTCTTTTCTTTTCTGCTTCGTTTTTTGCCTGTTGCGTTTTAAGCCCGTAACGCATATAGCCGTAAACAATACCGGAAAGCACCAGGCCACAGAGCGCAATGAACCATGGTTTTCGCCAAAACGGGCGTAATATTTCAAAAGATACCGACTGTAACGGGCTCTTATTACCCAAACCATTTTTACAAAATACCTCGAATGTATATTTGCCGGGGGCCAGGTCTTTATAATTGACCTGCGACTCCCTTGTTATGTTCCATATTTTATCTTTTCCCAGGAAGTGATAGTAATACTCAACATTTCCTTTGTCTTTGAATGATATACCATTAAATGCAATGCTGATGTCATTATCGGCATAGTGAAGCCTCTCTCCTTTGTATAAGCCATTGGCGGTTTTTACCGCAGTGATGTTACAGACAGGGTACACGCTCAATGGCTGTCCCAGTGTTTGTATGTTGAAATATAGTACGCCATTGTCTGTAGCGAGGTAAACTGTGTCATTTACAAGTTCTATGTCGTTTATCCGTTTATTGTATATACCAACCTGGAAATTGTAGTTTTCAATCTTATCAGTATCTGCCGAAAATGTTATTTTGTTAAGCCCATTGTTGGTGCCGGCCAGGTAAACATTGTCTGCAATTTTTTTAATTGTAATAACGGTGTTGTTATTCAGCCCGTTTTTTGTTTTAATAATCTTAATGATTTTTTTGTCCTGGAGCACCACTAACCCCCTCGAAGCTGTGGCTACCAGCAATCTCTTTCGGGCAGTATCAAAAAACATATCTTCAATAGATATAGCAAGTTCTTCAAATTGCGCTCCCATATTATACATCCGGAAGCCGCCGGGTTCGTTGGCGTATAAATACAATCCGAAATTTGTGCCTATCCATATGTTGCCTTTATTGTCTTCTCCCAGCACGTTGCTTCTTTTCTCCAGTATTTTATCGGGTGCAGGGGTATGTACTATATCTGCAACCACCCTGTCTTTATGAATCCTGGCAGTATAGGTGGTGGCTATGTATATATGATCGTTGCTGTACAGGAGGTCATTGACATTAACCCTGAAATACTGTGTCTTTCCGGCATCTGAAATGACAAGGCCTGATTTAGCACCTATGTATTTTTTACCTTCGTAAAAGCGGAAACAACTTATCTTATTATCAGCCCAGTCTGCTGGTAAATGATATCCGGTCAGTTCTGTTTTATTCTTTACGTAGTAGTTGTTTTCCGTTCCTCCCATCCAAAGTTCTTCGTGATTCAGGCTTAAACGATGGATTTTTTTGTTATCGAGTATCCTTAATACGTTCATCGACGGCACAAAAAGTACGCCCCTGTTCAATGTAGTTATCCAGTAGTTGCCCTGTTTATCACGAAACACGTCAGAGACCGCATCATTCTTAAAAAAATGATTGATAAGTTTTGCGCCTTGGTATTGATACAAACCGCTTCTTGTTGCCACCCATAAGTAATTATCAATCTTGCATACATTGGTGATACCCGTACTATTATCTACAGACAGGTACGGCACAAATTTGTTGTTGTTTGTGATATATAATTCGTTCCCGGTACTGAAGTATTGGCCATCCGGCAGGTGATAGAGCCTGCTCTGAGTATTAGCCATAGTGTTGTGCGGGTTTATCTCCAGTACCTGGACCTGCATTCCATTATCCAGCTTTGTGACTATGCCGGAGTTAATCGCATATACCAGTTTATTCTTCCATACACCCCAATGCGGAGATTGGTTGTTTTTTCGTTCAATATTATCTAAAGAGTCTATAATAAAAATTTCGCCGCTGCGAAAGCTGATGTATACTTTTTTATCTGCATCTTCATAAAAGTCAACTACAAGGCCGGAACCCCTTATCTGTTTCAGCAATGTTGAATTATGTTCATTGTAAATCCTGTTTTTGTAGATAAAACATGGTTTACCATTCAGGGTGTGCATCCATGTTCTGCTTTTACTGTCTCTGCTCAGCCTGAAGACTTCATTATCACTCAGCCCATTGTCCGTATTAAACAGTTTAAATGACTTGCTGTCATACTTTACTATGCCTACATCTGTCGTAAACCATATACAACCCGTTTCATCCTGTGAAACTGAATACACATTATCGGATGGTAGTCCGTCTGCGATCGTATAGTTAATGCAATACGGGTTTTGCGCATTTGCGGACATGGACGCCAGGCAAAAAAGGAACAGGAAATGGTATTTCAACCCCGGTGTATTTATTGAAAAATACTAAAGAATGCGATTGCCTGTTAGTGCAGGTTTGCAAATACTCTTTGCTCGACGCAGATATATGCCAGGTGCTATCATTTAAATAGAAAACGCAATCGGATATACAAAACAAAAAAAGGGTGGATGAAAATTTTATATTGTGAGGCCAGAATTTGAGATAAAGCGGTTTCAAATGATAATAACAATGGGTAAAAATGAGTAAGGGTTACATTGCTGTAACCCTTACTTCCGGTGGTCCCACTAGGACTTGAACCTAGGACCCCCTGATTATGAGTCAGGTGCTCTAACCAACTGAGCTATAGGACCCTTGGCATCTCTGCCAAAAATGGATTGCAAATGTATAGACTTTTCTCAAAAAATAAAAAGTAGTTTTCTACGCCTATTTTTGCGCCATGATAAAAGGGATAAAGCATATCATATTCGACCTTGGTGGTGTATTGATGAATATTGATTATATGCTTACCGAGAAAGCTTTTGTGGATCTGGGTATTACTGATTTTCCTCAATTATATTCTCAATTGCACCAAACAAACCTGTTTGACGACTGGGAAACCGGCAAAATAGATGAAGAAGAATTTTTATCAGGCTTGCAAAAAGCTGCGGGAATAAATTTAGCAGCAGCTGATATTATTACTGCCTGGAATACCATGCTGCTTGACTTCCCGATAAGAAGGCTACAGATATTACAACAATTAAGATTGCATTACGATTTACTATTGCTCAGCAATACCAATGAGTGGCACGAAGCTGCTTTTAATAAGATATTGTATAGCGCACACGGCATACCTAACATTGGTGTCTTTTTCGATAAAGTCTATTTATCGCACAGGGTAGGTCTGCGTAAACCATCGAAAGAGATATTTGAAAGGGTTTTATCCGAGAATAATTTGAACGCAGCGCATACCTTGTTTATTGATGATACGCCGCAACATATAGAGGGAGCCAAAGGATTAGGTATTCAAACGATATATATGCAGAAAGGAATGACTATTGAAAAGGACATTTTTCTGCCTAAAGAATAACAGGCCTACTTTACTTCTTCGTAGTCTATATAATCTCCGTCAACACTTTTCTTTGGTTTTTCAGGAGCGGCATTTTTTTTCTGCATATTGTCCATCTGCTGTTGCATCTGGCGCAGCCGGTCCTGGGTCATACTCGTTACCTGGAAAATCGGCAATACAAACCTCGTCACAAAGCGGAGAACCATAGTCAGTATAATAGACCAGAGAATAATTCTGAATAACATAGACCAAAGGTAATAAACAAGGGGTTGTCAATATCGTTAACGGAAACATAATTGTCATTTTCCGTATAGATTTTGGAGATAATCTAATTTTTCCTAAATTTGCACTGGAATTAATCAAAAAGAAGGGGACTCGATAGTCCCCTTGTTTTTTTTACTTTAATGATGGGGGACATTTTAGAAAAAATAATAAGTCTGACAGAACCTTTACTGGAAGGGACTGATATGTTTATCGTGAATGTGAAAATCAAGCCGATAAATAATATCAAATTATATATAGACGCCGATGAGGGTCTTTCAATCACTAAAAGCGCAGGTGTAAATCGTAAGCTTTATGCCCTGATCGAACAGTCTGCTATGTTCCCGAACGGTGATTTTTCTTTGGAAGTATCCAGTCCCGGTGTAGATGAGCCGTTATTATCCGCCCGTCAGTTTAAAAAGAATATTGGCCGTTCGGTTTTGGTAACGCCGCTGGAAGGAGCTGATGTTTTAGGCGTATTAAAGGAAGCAAACGAAGAAAAACTGGTGCTGGAAGTGGCAATCCCTAAGAAAAAGGAAACAACAGTTGTAGAAATACCGGTTTCAGGCATTAAAAAAACAATCGTACAAATAAAATTTTAATCAATGCCCCTAAAAAGGCGAAAAAGTGACAATCATGGCAAGTATCAATCTTATTGATTCGTTTCAGGAGTTTAAGGATGCCGAGAACATTGACAGGCCTACCTTAATGAAGGTTATCGAAGACGTTTTTAAAACCCTGCTCCGCAAAAAATACGGAACGGATGAAAACTTCGACGTAATCGTAAACGACCAGACAGGTGACCTTGAAATATTCCGCAGACGCGAGATCGTAGAGGACGGAATGTCTGAAGACGACAACCTGCAGATAGAATATGCAGAAGCGATAAAAATTGAACCGGATTATAGTGTTGGTGAGGAAGTATATGAAGAAATAAATGTTACTGACTTTGGCCGCCGTGCCATATTAGCCGCCAAACAAACACTGGCTGCACGTATCGGCGACCTGAAGAAAAATAATCTGTTGAAGAAATACGCCGACCGTGTTGGTGAGATCATCAGCGGAGAGGTTTACCAGATATGGAAAAAAGAGATACTTCTTCTGGACGACGAGGGCAATGAACTTATAATGCCTAAATCAGAACAGATACCCACCGATTTCTTCAAAAAAGGAGAATCTGTGCGTGCTGTCGTGAAGAAAGTAGAAATGCGCAACAATACCCCGGTGATCATATTAAGCCGTACCCATCCTTCGTTCCTTGAGAAATTACTGGAAATAGAGGTGCCCGAAATAATGGATGGCCTGATAGTTATCAAGAAAATAGTACGTGAACCCGGTGAGCGTGCCAAAGTGGCCGTTGAAAGTTACGACGACCGCATTGACCCGGTTGGTGCATGCGTAGGTATGAAAGGTAGCCGTATTCACGGCATTGTTCGCGAATTGCGCAATGAAAACATAGATATAATTAATTATACAGCTAACCAGCAACTGCTGATACAGCGTTCTCTGACGCCTTCCCGCATCAACAGGATGATACTTGACAACGAAGGGCATCATGCGGATGTGTACCTTGAACCGGACCAGGTTTCACTTGCGATCGGCAAGAAAGGGGTAAACATCAAACTGGCGCAGGAACTGACCGGTTTCAGCATAGATGTGTACCGCGATGCACAGGATGAAGCTGTGGAATATGATATAGACCTGGACGAATTCTCAGATGAAATTGAAGCTTGGGTGATTGATGAATTCAAGAAAATAGGCTGCGATACTGCACTTAGCGTATTAGACCTTTCAGCAGAAGAATTGGTACGCCGTACCGACCTCGAGGAAGAAACCGTTAAGGATGTGCAGCGTATACTGAAGGCCGAATTTGAGAATGAAGCAGAATAGGTACGGGTTTAAAGCAGCCGGGACACCGCTGACAGCGGAAAATACGGCAGTTTTGGGCGAAAATTGCTTAAGTTTGTTGACTGCATTAAACGGCTTTAGCAATAAGAAAAGAGATTTTATTGAGTAAAATATAGAATGGCAACAGTAACAAAAACACCAAGATTATTGGCGGCAGCCAAAGAGTTCAATATCGGTAAAGAAACACTGGTAGAGTTTCTTACAGGTAAAGGATTTGATTTTAATGCCAGTAATCCGAATACGAAGCTTACAGAAGAAATGTATGACGCTTTGCAGGCAGAGTTTGTGCAAGACAAACTGGCCAAGCGCAAAAGCGAAGAAATTGCTTTGCCTAAAGGTTCGCTCTTAGACAGTATTAAGAAGACAAAAGACGAGCTTGATCTCGGTGTGCGCGATAAAAAGGCAGAAGAACCTGTACCTCCGGCTCCTGCACCGGTTGCAGAAAAGAAAAAAGAAGAGAAGCCTAAGGAAGAACCCAAAGAAAAAGAAGTAGTAAAAGAAACACCAAAAGAAGAAGCACCTCAGCCGGTAGCTGAAGAAAAACCTGTTAAAAAGGTTGCGGCTAAAAAGGAAGAAGTTATAGAAGAACCGGCAGCAGAGGAAAAAGTGGAAGTCCCGGCTGAAGCTCCTGTAACCGAAGTGAAAGCGCCTAAAGTAGGTGGCCCGAATATACTGGGTAAGATCAACCTCGATGAGGTGAATATGTCATCCCGCCCTAAGAAAGGCGCTACCGCTAAAAAGAAAACAGAGAAAGAAGAAGAAGATATTAAGGCAAAATCTGCCCCCGAAGAAAAAGAACACAAACCGAAGAAAGCTAAGAAAGACGAACCACCTGTTGCAGCTCCAGCGGTAGTAAAGGCACCACAGGAACCTGCAGAGGAAGAAAAGCCGGAGCATATTGAAATGAAAGCCCCGAGACTGGAAGGGCCAAAGATCATTGGTAAGATAGTATTACCGGTAGTAACTCCCGGTTCCGGAAAACCCGATAGCAATAAAGAGAAAAGGAATCGTAAACGTATACCTGTTCAGAAAAAACCTGAAACATTTAAACCTGACCAGCAAGGCGGCGCTAACCGTCCTCATGGAACAGGCCAGGCGGCTACAGGTGATAGAAGAGGTGGCGGACCGGGACAAGGCGGAGGACGGCCTTTCGGACAAGGTGGTGGACAACATGGTGGCGGTAACCGTCCGCATGGTGGCGGAGGTGGCGGCGACCGCAGGGGGCCGCGTAGTGCTCCCCAAACGCCTGAACAACAGGAAATTGATCAAAAAGCAATACAAGATAAGATCCGCCAGACGCAGGCCAAGCTTGCAGGTGGTACACGCAGCAAGAGCCTGAAAGCCAAATACCGCCGTAACAAGCGTGATGAAATGGCTGAAAAGCGTGCCGCTGCAGAGGAAAATCAAACCGGTAATACAATACAGGTAACGGAATTTATTTCTGTTAGTGAGCTGGCAAACTTGCTGGACGTGAGTTTTGCGGATGTTATCAGCAAGTGTATGAGCCTTGGTATCATGGTGTCTATCAACCAGCGTCTTGATGCGGAGGTTATTGAACTGGTTTCGAGTGAATTTGGTTTTGATGTTGAATTCATCAATCTGGAGCAGGAAGCTGATATTGAAGAAGATGATACGGATAACCCGGAAGACCAGTTACCCCGTGCGCCTATTGTTACCATAATGGGACACGTCGATCACGGTAAGACTTCATTGCTCGATTATATACGCGAAGCAAATGTTGTAGCTGGTGAAGCAGGTGGTATCACACAGCACATAGGTGCATACCAGGTGGTAACAGGCAGTGGCAAGAGAATTACATTTCTTGATACACCGGGCCACGAAGCTTTTACAGCAATGCGTGCGCGTGGTGCGAAGGTAGCAGACGTGGCGGTTATTGTAATTGCTGCTGATGATGCGATCATGCCGCAAACAAAAGAAGCAATATCGCATGCGCAGGCTGCAAACCTGCCGATGATATTTGCTATCAACAAAATAGACCGTGAAGGAGCTAATCCTGAAAAAATAAAAGAACAGCTGGCGAATATGAACATCCTGGTAGAAGACTGGGGGGGTAAATATCAAAGCCAGGAAATATCTGCCAAGAAAGGTACCAACATAGAGTTGTTGCTGGAGAAAATAGGTTTGGAATCTGAATTGCTGGAACTGAAAGCAAACCCTGACAGGTATGCTACAGGTAGCGTGATAGAAGCATCGCTTGATAAAGGGCGTGGTTACCAGTCAACCATCCTGGTACAAAACGGTACACTGGAGCAGGGAGATATGATAGCTTGCGGACAGTACTTTGGTAAGATCAAAGCCATGTTCAACGAACGCGGCCAGCGTGTTGATAAAGCAGGCCCGTCGGCACCGGTACAGATATTAGGTTTGAACGGCGCACCGCAGGCTGGTGAGAAATTCAAGGTTTACGAAAACGAAGACGAAGCAAAAGAAGTAGCAACACACCGCGCACAGATTTTGCGTGAGCAGGGTATCAGGACTCGTAAGCACATTACGCTTGATGAGATCGGCCGCCGTCTTGCGCTGGGTAACTTTAAAGAACTGGGTGTTATCATCAAGGGTGATTTCGATGGTTCGGTAGAAGCATTGAGCGATTCATTACAAAAACTATCTACTGAAGAAGTAGCGATCAATGTAGTACATAAAGGTGTAGGCCGTATCACGGAAAGTGATGTGTTGCTGGCAACTGCGTCGGATGCGATCATTATCGGTTTCCAGGTTCGCCCGTCATTACAGGCTGCCAAACTTGCGGAACAGGAAAACATTGAGATACGTTACTACTCTATCATCTACGACGCAATCGAAGAAATAAAGAGTGCGATGGAAGGTTTATTGGAACCTAAGATCGAGAAGAAAACAGTTTGTAACATAGAAGTACGCGAAGTGTATAAGATAACAGGTGTAGGTACTATTGCCGGTTGTTATGTACTGGATGGTAAGATGACCCGTAATACCAAACTGAACCTGGTACGCGATGGTATCGTGGTATATACAGGTGAACTGGCATCATTGAAGCGCTTTAAAGATGACGTGAAGGAAGTAAATGCCGGTTACGAATGCGGTTTGACCATTAAAAATTATAATGATATGCGTGTAGGCGATATTATTGAAGGATTTGAAGAAGTGGAAGTGAAGCGTACATTGTAGCTTACAGGTAATACAATATAAACCGTTAACCTCTTTCGAGGGTTAACGGTTTGTTTTTTAAAATGATTTTATAGGATACGTTTTGAACAACCTGATGCAACAATTAAAAAAAGTGGAACAGCTTGCCTTTTCAGGCAGGTGGACACGATTGTTGCATAACCCGGTGCGTTACATTAATACACTAACCTTTACGAAGTTTGTGTATCCCCGCACACTAAAAGGAAGGCTGAAAAAAGCAACTACTTTTTTTGGTAAGGAAATGCAGGTGCTTCTGCCTTCTGCTACAGATATATACCTGACAGGTGGTAAAACACATGATTCGGAGATAAGGCTGGCCAAATTCATGATAAACAGGATTGTACCCGGAGATGTGATAGTAGATGTCGGCGCACACTATGGTTATTATACCTTACTCGCTTCTGAACTAACAGGTAGTAAGGGGACGGTATATGCTTTCGATGCTGCGGCTAATACATTTTCCATACTGCAAAATAATGTAGCGGATGCTGCGAATGTAAAGGTGGTACATAATGCAGTTTCTGATAAGGAAGAGAATGTAAGTTTTTATGAATTTCCTGTTTTGTATTCGGAGTATAACACGATGAATGTGGAGCAGTTTCATGGAAGTGATTGGATACATAATTACAAACCAGAAAAAGTGACTATAGCAGCCATTACTTTAGATGGATTTATTCGTTCGGCAAACATAGTTCCGCAGTTTATAAAAATAGACGCAGAAGGTGCCGAGGATAAAGTGATAGCAGGTGCAATACATACATTGGCAGCACATGCCCCTGTTGTTGTGGTGGAGGTGTTATCTGTTGGAAGGTTGAACGCACCGCATATGAAAGCTGTTGATATGCTGAAGGAGTGGGGATATGCGTCGCATGTAATTAATAATGACGGAATGCTTGAAGCCGCAGATGATGTAAGCGGGTACTTTGGCCAAAACAAGATCGAATCAGACAATATTGTTTTTATAAAAAATAATAAATAAAGAAATAATCAGTTAGTATGATAGACAAACTGGAAGCCATAAAAGCGAGATTTGATGACCTGGGTGTGGCATTGACAAACCCGGAGATAGTGAGCGACAATAAAAAATTCTCCCAGCTCAGTAAAGAATACCGCAAGCTGGAAGGTATTGTAATACCTTATAAAGAATACAGGTCTTGCCTGGATAGTATAGCATTTGCCAAAGATGTACTGGAAACAGAATCAGATGAAGATCTGCGTTCGATGGCTAAAGAAGAATTAGAAAAATCTGAACAGCGTAAAGAAGAATTGGAATCTGCGATACGCCAATTATTGATACCCAAAGACCCCGAAGATGAGAAGAATGCTATTATAGAAGTAAGGGCCGGTACCGGTGGCGATGAGGCCAGTATTTTTGCCGGCGACCTGATGCGTATGTACCTTCGCTACTGTGAGCGCAAGGGCTGGAAAGTAACTTTGCTTTCAGAAACGGAAGGAACCGTAGGAGGTTATAAGGAAGTTCAGCTGGAAGTGACGGGAGAAGATGTTTACGGCACCCTGAAGTTTGAAAGTGGGGTACATCGCGTGCAAAGGGTACCTGCAACAGAGGCCAGTGGGCGTGTACATACATCCGCAGCAACCGTAGCAGTGATGCCAGAAGCCGAGGAGATTGACTTTGAACTGAAGGAAAGCGACCTGAAAATGGAAACTGCCCGAAGTGGTGGAGCAGGTGGCCAGAATGTAAATAAGGTGGAAACAAAAGTGATACTTACCCACGTACCCACAGGTACAGTAATAACCTGCCAGACAGAAAGAAGTCAGTTGGGCAACCGGGAGAAAGCGACCAATATGATGCGTACCAAACTATACGAAGAGCAGGTACGTAAACATGAGGATGAAATAGCACACAGGCGTAAAAGTTTGGTCAGTACGGGCGACAGGTCGGCTAAAATACGTACCTATAACTATCCGCAGGGACGTATAACAGACCATCGTATTAACATGACCATATACAACCTGGACGATTTTATGAACGGGAATATACAGGATATGCTTGAAGCCCTTCAGTTTGCCGAAAATGCAGAAAAAATGCAGGCAGGTGAAACCGTCATGTAAAGTTTATAGGATTTGTAGCATAAAAATATTTAAGTTTAGCATCTTTAAAATACACTACATAAAATGAGTACTCCTCGTTTCGACCTCGTCGATGTAACACAGACGCTCCGCAACCGCAGGCGATTGATAATTATTGTAACGGCTATCGCTGCCGTACTAGGTGCAGCCGCTTTCCTGGTCAGCAAAAGGGAATATAAGGCCGAAGCCAGCTTCCTGATGGCCAATCCCTTGTACACCGATAAAAACAACATATTCCAGGGAAAGGAAGTAACCTTCGTGGATTATTTTGCCGGTGATGATGACGTTGACCGCCTGATGACTCTCACAGAATCAGACACCATCAAATACGTTGTTGCCCGTAAATTAGGACTGGCAGAAGCGTACAAATTGGACATGTCCAAGCCGCGCGATGTAGAGAAACTGCGTGATATATTCAAGGATAACTATAAGGTAACACGTACCGAATATAACAGCTGTACGCTTACTTATGTTGATACAGACCCTGCAAGGGCAGCCGCTGTTGTAAACGAATGCGTAAAGGTAATTGAAGAGATATTCCGCAGCTATTATGTTGCTCAACGTCAGAAAGTGATTGTATCTATCCAAAGGAAAATTACCGAAATGGACAGCACAGTGAACGTACTGACAGATACGCTGGCTGTTTTGCGCGACAGGTATAATATATATGATATCATGAGCCCCGGCCGCGAGAATATCATACTTTCCAGCACATTGGGATCCTAAGCTTAGAATTCCACGTGGACAAGTTGTCGCGGCCGCTTCTATAGTGTCACCTAAATACTAGTGACTCCAGCGTAACTGGACTGGCCACAGTTAGGCCGCAAATGTAATCACACTGGCTCACCTTCGGGTGGGCCTTTCTGCGTTCGCGAGTGGACCCGATAAGCTCATGGAGCGGCGTAACCGTCGCACAGGAAGGACAGAGAAAGCGCGGATCTGGGAAGTGACGGACAGAACGGTCAGGACCTGGATTGGGGAGGCGGTTGCCGCCGCTGCTGCTGACGGTGTGACGTTCTCTGTTCCGGTCACACCACATACGTTCCGCCATTCCTATGCGATGCACATGCTGTATGCCGGTATACCGCTGAAAGTTCTGCAAAGCCTGATGGGACATAAGTCCATCAGTTCAACGGAAGTCTACACGAAGGTTTTTGCGCTGGATGTGGCTGCCCGGCACCGGGTGCAGTTTGCGATGCCGGAGTCTGATGCGGTTGCGATGCTGAAACAATTATCCTGAGAATAAATGCCTTGGCCTTTATATGGAAATGTGGAACTGAGTGGATATGCTGTTTTTGTCTGTTAAACAGAGAAGCTGGCTGTTATCCACTGAGAAGCGAACGAAACAGTCGGGAAAATCTCCCATTATCGTAGAGATCCGCATTATTAATCTCAGGAGCCTGTGTAGCGTTTATAGGAAGTAGTGTTCTGTCATGATGCCTGCAAGCGGTAACGAAAACGATTTGAATATGCCTTCAGGAACAATAGAAATCTTCGTGCGGTGTTACGTTGAAGTGGAGCGGATTATGTCAGCAATGGACAGAACAACCTAATGAACACAGAACCATGATGTGGTCTGTCCTTTTACAGCCAGTAGTGCTCGCCGCAGTCGAGCGACAGGGCGAAGCCCTCGGCTGGTTGCCCTCGCCGCTGGGCTGGCGGCCGTCTATGGCCCTGCAAACGCGCCAGAAACGCCGTCGAAGCCGTGTGCGAGACACCGCGGCCGGCCGCCGGCGTTGTGGATACCTCGCGGAAAACTTGGCCCTCACTGACAGATGAGGGGCGGACGTTGACACTTGAGGGGCCGACTCACCCGGCGCGGCGTTGACAGATGAGGGGCAGGCTCGATTTCGGCCGGCGACGTGGAGCTGGCCAGCCTCGCAAATCGGCGAAAACGCCTGATTTTACGCGAGTTTCCCACAGATGATGTGGACAAGCCTGGGGATAAGTGCCCTGCGGTATTGACACTTGAGGGGCGCGACTACTGACAGATGAGGGGCGCGATCCTTGACACTTGAGGGGCAGAGTGCTGACAGATGAGGGGCGCACCTATTGACATTTGAGGGGCTGTCCACAGGCAGAAAATCCAGCATTTGCAAGGGTTTCCGCCCGTTTTTCGGCCACCGCTAACCTGTCTTTTAACCTGCTTTTAAACCAATATTTATAAACCTTGTTTTTAACCAGGGCTGCGCCCTGTGCGCGTGACCGCGCACGCCGAAGGGGGGTGCCCCCCCTTCTCGAACCCTCCCGGTCGAGTGAGCGAGGAAGCACCAGGGAACAGCACTTATATATTCTGCTTACACACGATGCCTGAAAAAACTTCCCTTGGGGTTATCCACTTATCCACGGGGATATTTTTATAATTATTTTTTTTATAGTTTTTAGATCTTCTTTTTTAGAGCGCCTTGTAGGCCTTTATCCATGCTGGTTCTAGAGAAGGTGTTGTGACAAATTGCCCTTTCAGTGTGACAAATCACCCTCAAATGACAGTCCTGTCTGTGACAAATTGCCCTTAACCCTGTGACAAATTGCCCTCAGAAGAAGCTGTTTTTTCACAAAGTTATCCCTGCTTATTGACTCTTTTTTATTTAGTGTGACAATCTAAAAACTTGTCACACTTCACATGGATCTGTCATGGCGGAAACAGCGGTTATCAATCACAAGAAACGTAAAAATAGCCCGCGAATCGTCCAGTCAAACGACCTCACTGAGGCGGCATATAGTCTCTCCCGGGATCAAAAACGTATGCTGTATCTGTTCGTTGACCAGATCAGAAAATCTGATGGCACCCTACAGGAACATGACGGTATCTGCGAGATCCATGTTGCTAAATATGCTGAAATATTCGGATTGACCTCTGCGGAAGCCAGTAAGGATATACGGCAGGCATTGAAGAGTTTCGCGGGGAAGGAAGTGGTTTTTTATCGCCCTGAAGAGGATGCCGGCGATGAAAAAGGCTATGAATCTTTTCCTTGGTTTATCAAACGTGCGCACAGTCCATCCAGAGGGCTTTACAGTGTACATATCAACCCATATCTCATTCCCTTCTTTATCGGGTTACAGAACCGGTTTACGCAGTTTCGGCTTAGTGAAACAAAAGAAATCACCAATCCGTATGCCATGCGTTTATACGAATCCCTGTGTCAGTATCGTAAGCCGGATGGCTCAGGCATCGTCTCTCTGAAAATCGACTGGATCATAGAGCGTTACCAGCTGCCTCAAAGTTACCAGCGTATGCCTGACTTCCGCCGCCGCTTCCTGCAGGTCTGTGTTAATGAGATCAACAGCAGAACTCCAATGCGCCTCTCATACATTGAGAAAAAGAAAGGCCGCCAGACGACTCATATCGTATTTTCCTTCCGCGATATCACTTCCATGACGACAGGATAGTCTGAGGGTTATCTGTCACAGATTTGAGGGTGGTTCGTCACATTTGTTCTGACCTACTGAGGGTAATTTGTCACAGTTTTGCTGTTTCCTTCAGCCTGCATGGATTTTCTCATACTTTTTGAACTGTAATTTTTAAGGAAGCCAAATTTGAGGGCAGTTTGTCACAGTTGATTTCCTTCTCTTTCCCTTCGTCATGTGACTTGATATCGGGGGTTAGTTCGTCATCATTGATGAGGGTTGATTATCACAGTTTATTACTCTGAATTGGCTATCCGCGTGTGTACCTCTACCTGGAGTTTTTCCCACGGTGGATATTTCTTCTTGCGCTGAGCGTAAGAGCTATCTGACAGAACAGTTCTTCTTTGCTTCCTCGCCAGTTCGCTCGCTATGCTCGGTTACACGGCTGCGGCGAGCGCTAGTGATAATAAGTGACTGAGGTATGTGCTCTTCTTATCTCCTTTTGTAGTGTTGCTCTTATTTTAAACAACTTTGCGGTTTTTTGATGACTTTGCGATTTTGTTGTTGCTTTGCAGTAAATTGCAAGATTTAATAAAAAAACGCAAAGCAATGATTAAAGGATGTTCAGAATGAAACTCATGGAAACACTTAACCAGTGCATAAACGCTGGTCATGAAATGACGAAGGCTATCGCCATTGCACAGTTTAATGATGACAGCCCGGAAGCGAGGAAAATAACCCGGCGCTGGAGAATAGGTGAAGCAGCGGATTTAGTTGGGGTTTCTTCTCAGGCTATCAGAGATGCCGAGAAAGCAGGGCGACTACCGCACCCGGATATGGAAATTCGAGGACGGGTTGAGCAACGTGTTGGTTATACAATTGAACAAATTAATCATATGCGTGATGTGTTTGGTACGCGATTGCGACGTGCTGAAGACGTATTTCCACCGGTGATCGGGGTTGCTGCCCATAAAGGAGGCGTTTACAAAACCTCAGTTTCTGTTCATCTTGCTCAGGATCTGGCTCTGAAGGGGCTACGTGTTTTGCTCGTGGAAGGTAACGACCCCCAGGGAACAGCCTCAATGTATCACGGATGGGTACCAGATCTTCATATTCATGCAGAAGACACTCTCCTGCCTTTCTATCTTGGGGAAAAGGACGATGTCACTTATGCAATAAAGCCCACTTGCTGGCCGGGGCTTGACATTATTCCTTCCTGTCTGGCTCTGCACCGTATTGAAACTGAGTTAATGGGCAAATTTGATGAAGGTAAACTGCCCACCGATCCACACCTGATGCTCCGACTGGCCATTGAAACTGTTGCTCATGACTATGATGTCATAGTTATTGACAGCGCGCCTAACCTGGGTATCGGCACGATTAATGTCGTATGTGCTGGGGAAAG
>JADMIO011297979.1_pt1 | contig 104563 bp, 57 predicted proteins | sample 8958161 | NCBI WGS metagenome assembly JADMIO01 (sample SAMN16585339, study PRJNA669376) | soil metagenome | isolation source: Crop rotation soil | place: USA: Cullars Rotation, Alabama | collected 2011 | reverse complement strand
CGCGACAACTTGTCCACGTGGAATTCTAAGCTTAGGATCCCAATGTGCTGGAAAGGTTCGCAAAGTGGCGGATCTTTACGCCCCGCTAGGCATCGAGCCGTGTCTCGTATCCCTGCGTACGGCCGAGATGATCAAGTACGCCTGCAATGCGTATCACGCGGTAAAGATCTGCTTCGCCAACGAGATTGGTGCTCTCAGCGAGGCAATGGGCGTGGACGGTCGCGAGGTGATGGCAACGTTTTGCCGCGACACGCGCCTGAACATCTCAGCAGCTTATCTGAAACCCGGCTTTGCATTCGGGGGTTCCTGTCTGCCCAAGGATTTGCGCGCGCTGACCTACCGTGCCGCCCGGCTCGATCTCCACCTGCCGCTGCTCGAGTCCGCCCTTCCCAGCAATCAGGAACATCTGCAGCGCGCGGTGCATGCGATTCTGGAGGCCCCGGCCGAACGCATCGGGGTGCTGGGGCTCGCGTTCAAGGAAAACACGGACGATCTGCGCGAGAGTCCCGTGATCACCTTGCTGGAGCATCTGATCGGCAAGGGGCGCAACGTTCGTATTCACGACCCCCACGTCAGCCTGGACAGCATCTACGGGACAAATCGCAACTATCTTCTCAATGCGATTCCCCATATCGGCCGCTTGCTGGTTGGCAGCGTCGGCGAAGTCACTTCGTGGGCCGACTACCTCGTCGTGACCCAGAAACCCTCGCCCGCCATGCGGGAGAGCATCTATGCCAGCGGCTTGCCCGTTCTCGATGTCGCAGGCGCGCTCGAGCGCGCCGGTATGGTCGCGGCCGAAGTCCGTTCCTGACCGACGGCGGCCGAGAATTTTCGCTCGGCTCGTCGCTCGTTCGGCGCACTTCGTAGTGGCACAACTTTCTCGCCAATCGTCGAAGCGCTGCTCAGCTGTGTCCGGCACCCCCACTCCCGCAACGAGCCGGCCGTGATGTTCCGCGTTCGGCTCAGGATGCGATTCCACCGTTTCCCGTGTTCATCGAACGGCGCACACAGGTACCGTTACGGGCTTTGCGCCGCCGGTCGCGTCATTCCTCCATTTCCACGTGCGAAGCTGCAATCCCGGCAGCGTTTACACAGTTATAGCCGAATGATATAAAATGGCCGTCACTTGAGGTGCGCAAATGATGATACTGCGAACGATAGCAATGGTCATAGTGGCGCAGGCTTTCCTGCTCGCTACTTCCGTCGGTTCCGCGCCACCATGCGTGCCCGACACGCTCGCCGCATACATGCTGCTGGTGCCCGCTCAGGGATGCACGATCGCAGGCAACGTCAAAGTAATGAACTTTACATTTAGCGTCGTGGGATTCAGCGGGGTGCCGTTGAACGCGTCCCAGATTTTCGTTACTCCGGTTGTTGGGCCCTTCCCTCGGTATGCTCTGAACTTCTCTGCCGCGTTCAGCGTGACCGGATCAGAGTTCGAAACGTATGAAGTCCGTTACATTTTTGATCCTAGTGACATTCGGAGTCTTGAAGATGTAATGACGGCATTTTCACCCGTCGCGCCCGGCCAAGCCATCGTCGATACGTTCGGATGTCTCGGTTCCGGCTACATCCCGAATTGTCCGGGCACAGAAGTACATCTCACCGTTCTCCATGACGGTATTACATTCACGCCGTTAGACCAAAATCCCATTTTTCCACTGCAGTCCATCCTCGGCATCAGGAACGTGATCGACCTTCAGGCGAACGGGGCATCCGCTGATTTCACGAGCATCGAAAATGCCGTCTACCTGCCGGAACCCGCCACATGGATCATGGTCTTCGCCGGCTCAGTGGTTCTGGCTTTGCGCCGCCGCCTGCGTTGAGAGCTGCGCTTCGAAGCGCCGAAGGTTAGCTTCCATGGCCGTCCGTGCCTCAGGCACCGGTAGACCGGGACGGACCGGGGACAGCATCTGAAGTGCTTCCCGTTCGGCTATTGCCGCACGCCTGTTGTCGCCACTCCGGGCGAGCGCGCGAGCGAGAAGATCGAGGCTCTCAGCGTCCTTCCTCGACGTCATTTCGACTGCTTTGTGCGCAAATCGAAGGGCTGCGGCATCGTCGCGGAGTTCGTTGAAAGGGGTTGAGACGAGCACCAGGATGTAATCCTGTATGTCATGCAGCGCAGGTTCCGCGCCTTCCACGAGCGGCCGCAGAAAACGAATTACGCGAGCTGTCTCCACACGTGCTGCATCAGTGGCATTCGTCGCATGTAGCAGATCGATCATTAGGACGAGAGCCATATGATAGTCAATCTGCGAGCGCTTGTCCTTTGGATCGCGACCGAGCAGGTCCTCTGAAATTGCCAGACTTCGGCGCACACTGACTAATGCACTGTCGTACTTCCGACCACTTCGCTGTTGCTCAGCGAGCAGCTTATACCCTTTGGCAAGGTTGCGCTGAGATCTGGGTCCGGGGTTTTCGGCAACGTCTTGTTCGTAAATAGCGATGGCTGCCTTAATTTCCTCCTCCGCGCCTGCGGTCATGCCGCACTTTGCTGAGAGCGAGGCAATCTGTTCGCGCACAAGTGCAACAGCGCGCCGGGCAGCAGGATCCACAGAAGCCGTTCGTTGCGCAATCGGCAGACAACTCCGGAATGTGTCCAGCGCGCCGACCACGTCCATTGTCTGCTCGCGCGCGGAGCCGAGCCGCGTGCATACCGTCAGCACGCTCATCAATGCTGCACGTTCGGAAGGGCGGGATTCGAGGAGCTCCCGATACACTTTCATGGCCGACTCATACTTCAGGATGGCCTCTTCCCGGTTTCCACTCAGGGCTTGAATGTCGGCGATCTTTATGGTCGCGCTCGCCTGTTGCCTTTGGTTTGCTGCCGCGGGATTACTCGCTGTGAGACGCGTGGCAACTGTGAGCGCTTTGCGATAACTGGCGAGCGCGGCCTGCGTCTCGCCCAGGCTAGCCTGGTACGCATTGCCCAAAACATCTCCAACCTTGAGATACCCGTTAACCACATCGTGTTCCAGTGCTTCGTCTCCTGCAGACTCGCGCGCAAGATCGTCCAGGTATTGCAGGGCGCGTGCTACCACCTTTCGTCGAGCGGGAGTGATACCTTCTGTCTGAAGAGAATCATCGAGGTCGTGGAGCACGAAATTCGCAAGTTGACGCAATTCCTGAAAGCGCCGTTCGGCGCGCATTCGTTCTGACTGGGCCACTATCGCTGTCCCGGCAAGGGCCAGCACGCAGAAAGCCGCCGTGGCGACACCAGTACGATGTCGAGTCACGAATTTCGAGAAACGATACGGAACAGAGTCGCCGCGGGCCGTCACGGGCAATCCATCCATGTGTCGGCGAATATCTTCAGCCAGATGCTCAGCCGACAGGTAGCGCCGCGCGGGCTCTCTTCGCATTGCCTTCATGACAATTGTGTCCAGATCGCCCTTGAGCCGGCGCGCCACGCCCACCTTTCCATCAGCAGGCAATTGTGTATTTCGAACACAGTCGCTGGGCTTCTGAACTGCGGCGCTCACGACCGCCTGTTCCAACTCGAATGCCGACGACGTTCTTCCTTCGTACGGATGAACCGACGTCAGCAGCTTGTACAGAATTGCGCCAAGAGAGTACACGTCAGTCGAAGTTGTCACAGGCTGCCCCAGAACCTGTTCCGGGCTCGCCCACTCCGGAGTCATCGGCTGGAACGCGGTCCGGGTCAAGCCCATGGTGGCGGCCGAGAACTCAGGGCGGAGCAGCTTGGCAATACCAAAGTCGAGCACCTTTGGGATGCCTTCCGCGGTGACGATGATGTTTGCCGGCTTCAGGTCGCGATGGACGACGAGGTTCTGATGAGCGTAGTGAATCGCGCCACACACAATCCGAAAAAGCGTCAGTCTCTCGGAGAGTGACAGCTTGCGGGTATCGCAGTACCGGTCGATCGGGACACCCTCGACATAATCCATCACCAGATATGGCGTTCCGTCCTCGGCCGTTCCGCTGTCCAGGAGCGTAACGATCGACGGATGACTCAGAATCGCAAGCGTTTCGCGTTCACGCTGGAAACGCTGCCTGGTTGGTTCATCGACGAGATCAGCTCGAACCGTCTTCACCGCAACGCAGCGTTGGAACTGATCGTCGTCCCGGACACCGAGATAGACGGCTCCCATACCGCCACGGCCGATCTCACGAAGGATACGGTATGCACCGAGCCTTCTGCCCTCCATGCTGCCGGCCTGCAGTCGCTCCGCGGCAGGCCGGTCAAGCAGGCTATCCTCGGGGTCGTGGGCTTCGAGCAGCGATTCTATTTCCCGCCTCAACTCCGCATCGCCCTGACACGCTGATTCCACCGCTGCACTCCGCTCCGCGGGTGGCGTTTCCATCACCATATCGAAGATGGCTTTAACCCGCTGCCATCGCGCTGGCGCCATTGTCCGTGCCTTTCCTTAGATGGGTCATCTCTCGGCGGAGCCACGCCCGCGCCGACTGCAGTTCGCGCTTGACAGTGGGCGCGGATACGCCTTCCACCTCTGCGATCTCGTCAACGGTCAGCCCGCCAAAAAAGCGCAGCTCGACGAATCTCGCCTGTCGCTTATCGATATCGTTCAACCGGCGGAGACACTCGTCCACTGCGAGAACTTCCTCGATGCTTGTCGGGGATTGCTGTCCGACGACATTCTCACAGTCCACGAACCGGATATCGGCACCGCGCCTTGCGGCGTGCCGGCGTCTGGCGGCATCGATGATAATGTGCCGCATTGTGCCCGCGGCAAATCCGAAAAAATGAGCGCGGTTTTGCCAGTCGACCTTCTTCCCACGAAGCAATCGGATGAAGACCTCGCTGACGAGGGCCGTGGGATTCAGCGTGCGCCCGGGCTGCTCGCCGCGCATACAACTTACTGCGAGCTTCTTCAACTCCCGATAGATAACCGGAATTACCGCGTCGGCGGCCGCATGATTGCCCTGTCGAAACGCGCGGAGACACTCAGTAATATCCGTGCAATCAGATGACATCTTGAAGCTCCTGCAAGGAATGCCAGTGATTTAGAATACTCCATTTCGGACGGAATTGGCTTGAGGAAGTTGTCCAATGGAGGATGAGTCTGAAGAAGGGTTCCGCCGCCGTGCCAGAGCGACCCTTTCACTTAGCAACGGAACGGCCGCCTGTTGTCGCAGTCCGGCCACACAGGCGGAAGGACAATCCCAACACCCCAACCATAACGACCACAGCCGCACGATGGTCGTCGCGCAACTCGGACGACCGCTGGCGGTTACCGAAGCAACGCTTCCCGAACATACCTTTGGAGCTTTCGGGTGAGCCACTCCGATCCGTGCCAGCGTGTCAGGTTACCGGATCGCGCGAACTCACCTTGACGTACCACCTGGCCCGCAGGATCGGAATCTTCATGATTGCTAATTTGTATGCCGCGTCACGTGCCGCTTATCGTGTTTCATTCCTGACCGCTTGTGGTTGTCAGAATCGCAGGCCGTGAAATCAGACTGCCGGTTAGACATTTGCACCGACTGTGTTCCGGAAAGGCCCCCCGGAAAAACGGGGGGAGCACACTGCGCATTAGTGGGTAGAGCTATCAGATAGAGGCCCAGGTACGAGTATCACCCGCGTGTTAGCAATGCACTCATCCCTTGCGGGTAGACCCTCTCGGACACTTGCGCAGTAAGCACTGCTGATGCTCGTCCCTGGGCCCGTGGCTCCGACCAACTGCGGTCTTCCAGACTTCTTTCACGACCGTTTATACTCCCTTTGCATTACATTCGTGTTAGCCACACCCTTCACGACAGTCGACCTAACCGCTGGCTAATGCGGCGGATCGAAAACATGTTCCAACCGTACCCCCAAAAGAGTGTTTGGTGTTTGTGGGCACGCGGTTTTATAGTGTTACTTCATGTCACAATCTGGTCTCCACCGGTGGCACGCCACAATTGTGCTTTCTTGTGTTCTCACTTCTTCGGGAGCGCTTTACGGTGGGCGTCAGATTAACAGTGGCCCAGAGGACGTTGTTATTCCAGAAGAGTTGGTGGTTCAATTTGCTGACGGCGCAGACGCAGTATCTGTCGCACGCGCGGCCGCTCCGGACATGTCGCTAATTGCCTCAGGCAAACTCAGGACTCATGTTTTTCGCTTTAAGGGCGCCGTGCCGCAGGCGCGCCTCGAGGCACTTGCACGACTTCATGATGTGGTGTTTGTTGAGCGCCATCACCTCCGGTCGTCACAAGTCACCGCTCCGAATGATCCGAATTACGCAACCCAGTGGGCGCTCGCCGCAGTGCGAGCTCTCGATGCATGGCACCTTGTTCCAGGAACATCCGCCCTTTCCGGTACGCGCCTCAAAGTAGCTGTGCTGGATACCGGTACCGATTGCACGCATCCGGACTTTCGTGGACCTAACGGGTCAGTCGACGTTGTCAATGGTGGACAGCTGAACATGACTGAAGGCATCGCGTACTATACGACGACGGTTACTGCCGCTGCTTGCACGTGGCAGGACGATAACGGGCACGGAACGCATGTCGCAGGCATCATTGGAGCTGCCACTCACAACGGTACGGGTGTAGCCAGTCTTGGATATCCTCTCGAAATCGTGACCTACAAGGTGCTTGCCAGCAACGGTTACGGAGGTGATTTCGGCATCGCCAATGCAATCACGCGAGCCACGGACAGCGGCGCACGAGTTATCTCCATGAGTCTTTCCGGCGCTGGTTATTCACAAACGTTGCAGGATGCGGTCAACTATGCCTGGGCGCGCAATGTGCTCGTTATTGCTGCCGCGGGCAACGCCAGCACAAATGCCATGTATTATCCGGCTGGGCTGAACCATGTAATGGCTATTGCCGCGACGGATGCAAAGAATGCCCGAGCGAGTTACTCAAACTATGGCAACGCCATTGCCGTCGCGGCTCCAGGGTCAAACATACTGTCCACCTACCCGACCTCGAAGCAGCCAACCGGCTACATCGGTATGTCCGGAACATCCATGGCCGCACCTCACGTGTCCGCTCTCGCCGGGCTTGTCGCAAGCACGACGCCTGACGTCGCAACAGAAGCCGTACAACAGCGCATTCAGCGGACCGCGACGGGTAATGCCGGATGGACGCAGACGCTCGGCTTCGGCATCATCAACGCACAGGCTGCTCTCTCCGGAACCGAGACATCAGCCGCAACCGGTGCCGTCGTGGGGCAGGTAGTGAATGCCATGCGTCTCCCGGTCTCCGGAGCTGTCGTCAGCGCGGGCGGTCAGACGGCTACCACCAACGTGGCGGGCACGTTTCGGCTCGCTGGACTTGCGCCCGGCTCATACTTTCTCACGATGACAGCAACGTCCGTGCCAGTTGTGTCGCAAACCGTTGCTGTCATTGCAGGTGCTGATTCACCTGTTTTGCTGCGGGCGGGGGTCGTCACCGGGACGGTTCGGGGCACAATCGTCACTTCCGGTGCGCCAGTTCCCGGCGGTGTGGCCTATGCACTGTCTGGCAGCCTGAAGGTAGCCGCCGTGATCGCCGACAACAACGGCAACTTTGAGATGTTGCTGCCGATCGGCACGTATGAGGTTCGGGCATCCGCCCTCGGCTACCTTGGCGCGAGTGGCGGCACGGTCACTCTCTCAGAAGGTTCCGAGGCAAGTGTAGTGATTCCACTCCCCGCAATGGGATCCGTGACCGGAACAGCTCGCGATGCGGCGGGAGTGGCAGTTGCGGGTGCGGCGATTTCTCTGCGCGGACCCATGCTCGCCGGAGCCGTCAGTACGGCTAACGGAACGTTCAGCACGATTCACATTCCGGTTGGGCAGTACACTGCTGCCTGCTCAGCCCCGTGGTATCGCACTCCTGAACCGGTGGCGATCACTGTCGCGACAGGCGCCGTAACAACCGCCGATTGCGTGCTCCCAGCCATAGCACTTACGGTGGAACCAAACAGCGCGTCTTTAGGTCCTAACGAACAGGTTCAACTCCGCGCACTGCTGGACGGAGTGGTGACCAGCGCCGTCACATGGACGCGGACGCCCGCAATTGGGACTCTCACCAGCGCGGGCCTGTTTACGGCACCGGCCGGACCGGGCTCATCGGAGACCGTGACAGTCACTGCCACGAGTACTCAGATTCCCGATAAGAGCGCTTCGGCTTCGTTCACGCTGGGACAGCCGCCGACTCTGACGCTCTCGGCGGCTACGGTCGTCGGAGGCAACGCCGTAACGGGGAATATAGTTCGCCTTGGGGCCGTCGCGCCGGTTGGTGGCACTGTAATTTCGCTCAGTAGCTCCAGTCCGGGCGCGGTCATACCTCCGGCGACGGTTACGATCCAGGCCGGTGCAATCGAGAGTGCTCCATTTACCCTGGCCACGAGCGGCGTTGCGGCGGCTACGTCAGTGATGATTACAGCGACAGTCGGTGGGAGTACGGCCAGTGCAACCCTGGTAGTGAACCCATCGACACTTCAGTCCCTGACCACCGCGCAGAACCCTCTGTCTGCGGGAATTATATCCGTTTCGCGCGTTTATCTAACGGGCCAGGCGCCCCTGACCGATGCTGTCGTGGCACTCAGCAGTAATAACCCGGCGGTGATCTCGGTACCGGCGCAGATTACCGTACCATCTGGTCAATCGTCAGCGGTCTTCTCCATCTCTCCGTCCGGCGTTGCTAGCGCCACGCCGGTTCAGGTCACGGCAACGTACGCCGGCGTCTCGCGATCCATGACAGTGAGCGTTGTTCCGGTGGCGCTGTATTACGTGACATTTGCAACGCCATCCATTCCGGGCGGCAGCACACAGACAACAAATCGAGTGAACCTGACCGGTCCGGCTCCCGCTGGCGGCCTAACGATCGCGTTAACCACGACAACTCCGGCCATTACTCCCGCTCCCACCGTCACAATACCGGAAGGAGCAACGTCGGCGAACTTCTCCCTGACCGCCTCCCTGGTGGATTCATCCACTCCGGTCAGCCTGACCGCCACGCTGGGCTCCGTCGCAAAAACGGCGACGGCGGCCGTCGTTCCTGCGTTTCTAACTTCGATCTATATGTCCCCTTCTCTCACCGGGGGAACTGGCAATAAAGGAACGGCATCTCTGTCGGGAATTACCGGCAATTCCGGCGCGGTTGTTGGCCTCACCAGCAGCAATCCCGCGGTACTCTCAGTACCATCGCAGATGACCGTCCCCCCGGGGGCGGCAACCGCGCAGTTCACGTTCACTTCGACAGCGGTCACCGCAACCACTTCGGTCCAGATCACAGCCACATACGCTGGTCTTTCCCGATCCGTGACGGTGAGTGTGATTCCGGCGGCGCTGAATTCGGTGACATTTGCAACTCCGTCCATTCCGGGCGGCAGCACACAAACGACAAATCGAGTGACCCTGACCGGTCCCGCCCCCGCTGGCGGCCTGACGGTCGCTTTGACGACAACCACTCCGGCTATCACGCCCGCCTCCACCGTCACAGTTCCGGAAGGAGCAACGTCCGCGAACTTCTCCCTGACAGCCGCAGCGGTACAGTCTTCTACTCCCGTCAGCATCACCGCCAGAGCAGGCTCAGTAGCAAAGACCGCAGCCGCGACAGTGTTGCCGCCGTCCCTCACTTCCCTGTATATCCCTGCTACTCTCACCGGAGGAACCGGCAGCCAGGGAACAGTGTATCTGTCGGGTATTGCCGGCGCCGCGGGCGTCTCAATCACGCTTGCCAGTTCAAACTCCGCCCTTGCCTCGGTACCAGCAACCGTTACCGTACCCGCAGGCGCGACGTCGGCAGCTTTCTCATTCACGACTACCCCAGTCGGGTCGATTTCGGTCGTGTCCTTTTCGGCGGTGCAGGGCGGTGTGACCAAGTCGACGTCGTTAACGATCCAACCTCGGTGAGGCTAAATAGTTGAGTACTTACGTATGGAAACGTCTAAGCCGTGAAATCTCTGGCGATTGACCCTCTTAAGTACTTGACCGCCTGCCTTTCGGGCGCCGTTGCGTGCCTGGTCTGGTTCCGCGCGATCAGCAGAGGGTCAGAGTCGCAAGTGATTGTATGATGGAACCTAAGCCTACGTGAGAGTTTATGAAAGGCGTTGTGCTCGCCGGCGGTGCCGGAAGCCGCTCATTCCAGCTGACGGGAGGCTCGGTTCGGCGACTTTTCTTCGTTTGTTCGGCAACGGCAAGCAGTTCGGAGCGTACCTGAACCACACCTACCGAGGGGAAGGGAAATCGCGGACGCGCTCGAGTTCGCCGAACACTTCGCGCACAGCGAAAGGATCTGCGTCATTCGCGGCGGCAGCATACTGGAGTGCTCGATCCGTGAAGCCGTCGATAATACGTATGCAATCACCCGAACAGGCCTGCGAAATGGAGCTGCGGCATAAATGAACCTGATCGTGACGGGCGCCGCCGGGTTTATCGGCTCTGCCTTCGTACGAATGCTGCTCGGACGCGCGGGGGAACACCGCGTCACTGTCCTCGATAAACTTACGTACGCTGGCAATCTCGACAACCTGGCGCCGGTCGCGGACGCGCCCGGCTTTCGGTTCCTGCAAGGGGACGTTTGCGATGCAGCGCTGGTAAATGAACTGGTTTCCGCGACACGTCCGGATGCCATTGTGCACTTTGCGGCGGAGTCGCACGTCGATCGCAGTATTCTGAGTCCGGCCCCCGTCTTCGAAACGAATTTACGCGGCACCTTCACGCTGCTGGAAGCCGTTCGGACGCTGAAGATCCCCCGTTTTGTCCATATCTCCACCGACGAGGTCTACGGGAGCATCGAAGAACCTCACGAAGCTGACGAAAAGTGGCCGCTGCAAGCCAGCAGCCCATACTCAGCATCGAAAGCCGGCTCCGATCTGCTCGCGCTTTCGTATTTCACGACTTTCCGCTGCCCCGTCGTGGTGACGCGCGCTTCGAACAACTACGGTCCTTTTCAGTTTCCTGAAAAACTGATCCCGCTGATGATCTCGAATGCGCTCGAAGACAAGCCGCTGCCGATCTACGGCGACGGCATGCAGGTCCGCGACTGGCTGTACGTGGACGATCATTGCCGCGCGATTTTTGCCGTTCTCGAAAATGGACGGGAGGGAGAGGTTTATAACATTGGCGGTAGCCGCTCGCTTCCGAACCGCGAGGTGGTGCAGCGAATTCTGCAGCTTACAGGAAAGCCGGACAGCCTGATGACCACCGTCGCGGACCGGCCCGGTCATGATCGCCGGTATGCGCTGTCAAGCACAAAGATCACGGCCGAAACAAACTGGGCGCCCGAGGTGCCGTTTGAAGAAGGTTTGGCGCGGACCATCGAATGGTACCGCGGGAACCGAAGTTGGGTGGACCGTGTGAAATCCGGCGCGTATCAGGACTATTACCGGGCGAATTACACCCGATAACGCTATCTGAACCATGTCGCCGCGTGTCCTGCATATCTTTTCTACGTTCGATCCCGGCGGGCCGGAAGTCAGAACAGCCAACCTGATCAACCGCACGAAGGACAATTTCCGTCACTATATCCTCGCGATGGATGGACGATACGGTACGCTGCCGAGAGTCAGCAGGGATGCCGTCGCGGAAGTTCTGCCGGCACCGCCCATCGTGCCGCAGCAGGTAGGTCACCTCAGCGCTCCGCTGCGAGCGCCGGCAGTGCTCTGGCGCCTCCTGCGCAATGCAGTCTGGGTGCGCCATCAAATCCGGCGAATCGACCCGCATCTGCTGCTTACCTACAATCTTGGCGCCGCGAGTGCTCTGCTGGCCGCGCGAACTGTCGGCGGCTGCCCGATCATCCACACCGAGACTGGCTTCAGCGTAGAGGAGCGAGCACGCCTCAAGACTGTCCGGGTCGTGCTCCGGCGCTCCGTGGCCGGCCATGTCTCCGCGCTCGTGGTTCCGTCCCGAGCGTTAGAGCACATCGCCAAATCGCAGTTCGGTCTGCGAGCGCCGGTGATCCGGATTCCGAATGGCGTTGATGTGCGCAAACTGAAGCCTGCGGACGGAGCGGCTATGCGCCGTCAGCTCGGTCTGAAACCTTCAGAGTTCGTGATTGGCTGCGTCGGGCACCTGCGCGCGGAGAAGGGCCACATGCGTCTATTCGAGGCTTTTCGCCTCGCTGCCATCCCGGACAGCCGCCTGTTGCTGCTCGGTGACGGACCCATGCGGCCGGCGCTCGAGAGGGCCATCGCGGAGATGGGAATCGCATCCCGCGTCTTGTTCGCCGGTACCGTGGATGACGTCGCGCCCTGGTACGCGGCAATGGACCTGTTCGCGCTGCCTTCCGATACGGAGCAGATGCCCATGGCTCTGCTCGAGGCGATGTCGTGCGGCCTGCCCGCGGTTTCAACCGATGTCGGCGACTGCCGCGAGATTCTGGGGGTACAGCCGGTGCCCGCCGTATTCGCACTCGGCGATACCGCCGGCCTCACCGACGCTATCCGGACGTTCAGCCGCGACGCACAACTCTGCCGGGAAGCGGGCGCGCGGAACCGGCGGAGGTGCATCACCGAATATGACAGCGAGCAGATGCTCGCCCGCTACCTCGAGCTTTACAACCGCACGATCAGCGGCTCATCGCGGCCTGGTCCCGCGGATACCCCGGCGCCCGCCGCGACTCAATCATTGCCTGGATAAACCCCGCACCGTGGGTGCCGAGCCGACACCATCGTCGGCTTTTGTCTTGCCCTTAGCCTTAGCTGGTCATCGCGCCATATGGCGACGGATTCAGCCGCAGATCATGCGGGTGAATAGGCTGGAGATGGGACTCGATCGCTTCCTGGATAAAGTACGAAACATCCGCATTCGGACGCCAGTCGAGCATACGCTTGGCGGCCGAGCAATCAATGTTCGAGATCATCGCGGAGCTCTTCACATCGCGGTAAGTCGGGAACCGGCCAGGTGTCCCGCCGGCTTTTTTAATCGCCCACTTCCCGAGCGCCAGCGCATGCAGCCATGCCAGACTGGTCGGACGGAAGTGGATGTCCCGCAGACCGCGCTCCACGCACCAGGAAATGAACTCCACAGCTGACGGCCGGACGTCGCCCGCGAGGTTGAACGACATGCCTTCGATTCCCGGCGTGTATGCGGCGGAAAAGAGCGCCTGCGCCACATCCTGAACGAGCACGAACGGGAGCGGATGACGACCATTCCCGGCTGAGATACACCAGGTGTCGGTGGGCCACACACCCAGGCCGCCGTGATTCAGAAATCCGCCCCGGCCCACGACCAGGCAGGGGCGCAGAATTGTCGCCGGCAAGCCACTTTTCGCATGCTGCTCCAGCAGCAGCCGTTCCGCGAGGATCTTTCCTCGCGAGTAGTAGCTTCGCATCTCCGGCTTCGGGTCGTGCCCGTCGGCTTCCGTGACGGTACGATTATCGCCGAGGTAAAGCGCCGCACTCGTGCTTACGTAGACCAGCCGTTTCACGCCGAAGTCGCTGCATGCCTGGGCAATACCGCGGGTGGAGTGCACAAAATCACGCTCGTAACTCTCCCAGCTCTTCACGCCGCCCATCGCGAGGTGATAAACCACCGCAGCGCCTTCCGTCACGGAGCGCATCAGTTTCTCGTCGGCGGCTTCGCCGCGAACGAAGTTCAGGCCTGGTGTGGTCGATGTTCCGCCGCCTCCGCGCGATACCACTGTTACGGAATTGCCGCTGTCCAGGTGCAGTTGCACCAGCCGCGAGCCGATGAAGCCGGTGCCGCCGACGACGACGATGTGATCAGTTTTTGACATGATGCCGTTCTCCCTGACGGATGGAGTCAATGACGCTCTGGCACGCATCGATCACCGCGGTGCCTTCCGCGGCTCCGACCGGAGGAGGGGTCCCGCGGCCAAGCGCTTCGTAGAACGCCGCGACGCTGTTCTTCATGCCGACACTGAATGCATCACTGGTATCCGATAGACCCAGCACACCGCGCGCATAGGTCGTGATGTTGCGGAATCCGTCGGCCAAATACGCCCGTGAACGGCCGAATGAATCGGCCAGATTTTCGACCGGCGGAATGAATCGGGTCTTGGTGCTGAACATGTAGGTATTCCGGATCAGATCGACCATTCCGGACGCATCCTGACCCACGACGTACAGCCAGCCGTCGGCAAAGTTCCCGCCAACCGACAGGTAACATTGCGCGGTGCCGCGTTCGCACGTGAGCAGTGTCTGCCAGTTGTCGAAGAAAACGCCGCCGTGCTTCAGCGTCCGGCCGCCCGACACAACCGTTACGGCCGACTCGACAGGACCCATCAGACGCACGAGCGCGGACATCGGGTGAGGCCCGAGTTCGAGGACAATGTTACCCGCTTCAGCGAACATCCAGTGGCCATGTTGCCCGATGGCGAGCTGTGGCATTGGCAGGTTGTAGCACACGTGAACATTCTCAATCCGGCCAAACTTTCTTGCCCGGATGTCGCCAATCAGCCGCAAAAACGCCGGAAGAAAGGTGACGTTATGGTTCACGCCGACTGAGCGGCCGGTCCGTTGTGCGGCGGCTTCGATGTCGCGGCACTCCTGTGGCGTCGTCGCAAAAGGCTTTTCGACCAGAACATGCCAGCCCCGCTCGAGGCAATCGATGGTAGTGGCCGCGTGAGCGACTGGCGGAACCAGCACATGTACCGCATCGAGATCTACGCGCGACATTTCTGCCACGGAGCTAAAAACGTGCGGAACGCCAAATGCCTGTTGCAGGCTTGTCGCCCGGCCCTGATCGCGATCACAAACAGCGGCGATAGCGACTCCCGGCAGCTTCCTGAGAGCCTGCGCATGGAAGCGGGCAATCGCGCCTGCGCCGATCAGTCCGACCCGAAAAGATTCAGAAGTTTGCGTTCGAGGCATCAGTTTCTCTCGCCCGCGGCCGTTGCGGCCGGCGGACAAATCATTCTCCAATTTTCATGTGTGATCAGCAAAGCACGGCAAGCGGCTACGAGCGGCGGACGTAACCGGCAGGAGCCGCCTGAGCCATGGCCGGGTGTGACAGCGACTGCCCCGCAATTCTCATCAGCGACAGCGTCAATCCGGCAAATACAGGGAGATAGTACCGGTAGCCGCTCGTGCCGAAAAACGAGACGACGCAGTACATCAGCAGAGAAAGAAAAATGTAAAGCGCCATCCGTTCAATGTCGCCATTCCCCGAGGCTCGGGCCCACCGAAACAGCCTGCGCGAGTGGCGGAAGCACCAGAAAACAAGCGCAAAGTACATCAGTCCTCCAGGTATTCCTGTTTCACTGGAGATCTGCGTGTAAGCGTTATGGCTTTCGGCATAGCGCTTGCGCCGCCCCTGTGCCTCCGTTACCTTCGCGTAGGCAACCGGGAAATTATCGGCGCCCACCCCGAACACAGGATGCAAAAACGTTTGCCGGATGCTTTCCAGAAGCAAATCCTTGCGCTGCGCCGCAGACGCGGCCGACTCCACCGTTGGGTCCCCGGTCACTTCATCGTCCGCGAATGAAGACGAGAATCGTTCCTTGATTTTGTCGCCCGCAAAAGTGAACAGCGCGATGGCCAATATTGAAGCGCCGACCAGGATTCTGAGTTTTCCGCCCCGCGAAGAATAGAAGAACAATCCGATCACGAAGGCGCTCAGGCCAATAAGAGCGCCGCGGGAACCCGTCTTAAAAACGATGTACAGGATGAACAACGACGCTATCGTCATCACCATCCGAAAAATAATGTTCCTTTTGTCCCTGAAGGCGTAAAACAAAAACGGCAGCCCGAACAGGAGGTGCATCGCAAGCTCGTTCGGATTCGCCAGCGTGCCGATCTCCGGGTAGATCATACGGTTGTCCCTTGTCAGGCCGCCGAATCGCGGGAAAATCGCGACCACGAACAAGGTGCTGAACACCAGCGCATAAATCACGCGCCGCATCTGCTGCATGTTGCTGATCATGGATGCCGTCAGCATGAATACAATCAGCGTTACCGCCCATGTGGTTCGGAGCATCTCGAGGGTGCCGCCTTTATACATACTGAAGGGGAACCCCAGCACCATCCATATCGTCAACCCAATCAGCAGCTGCCCCGGGACGGTCTTCCAGGCAGTGGCGACGCGTCCGGAAAGAAATACTGCACCCAGGGCGACGAGGACAGACGGCGTGAAAACGTATACACGGCCACCGGCAAGCGCCGAAAGTACCTCGTGAACCCGGCTGAAGGTCTCGATCAGCACCAGCAGAAACGCCAAAAATGCAGCGCCTCCGACAGGATACGATTCCGGATCGAAATAGGGGCCTTGCGACCCAGCGCGCTGCGGTACGCCCGTTGGAATACGCGAAGGAAGTGGCTGAACCGACGTCACGCGGATTGTCCCTGTGTGCCAGACCTGCCGGGAGCGGCACTGTGGATGCGAATGATCATAACCTTCATCTGTCCTGCCACGCGTGCTCCCTCACCGCGTAAACCGCAGCAGCGGGCCGGGGCAGGCGGACAGCCGGCAGTAGCGGCCCAGGGAAAAGCCCGGACTGGACGCTCTTTAACGCCCTCAATCAAGTATACGGTACCTGCTGTGTTTTGCCTGTCCTGGATACACCCATACTATCGGCGCTCCACTGCGCCGGCGATATAAAAACTTCGGGGGCGCATAAATCGAATGCATTTCAGGTACGTAGAGCGGGTGCCTGAATTGCCTGTCAGGACGCGCTTGTATACTGAATACCAATGGCTGCTATTCCCGCCGAGCGCGGAGGTGAGGCGACCGCAAGCGCTGACTCCACCGTCGCCCCTCGTCTTCCTGCGTCTTTTCGTGACCCCGCGGGCTTCCTGCTGCCGTATAACGGCCGCATCCTGCGCTTCCTCAAACCAGCTGGCATAACCGATTACGAGTTGTTTGCGGCCTCCGCCGCTGGACGCAGGATGATCGACTCCGGCGAGGTGATCGGCACGCGCATTCTGAGCGACGCCGAGGTGGGGGACCTCCAGCAGGATCCCCGGCTGCGAGCCATCATCCGCGAGACCAGCCCAGCCATGGTTCTGGAGCATGAGCGCGTTGAGTTCCCGTCATTCGCGCATGAGTGGTGTCCCGAGATGCTGCACGAAGCCGGCCGGCTCACGCTCAGGATGGCGCTCGACCTGCTCCCTGAAGGCATCGGACTGAAGGACGGCACTCCCTATAACGTGCTGTTCCGCGGCCCAAACCCTGTATTTATCGACCTCCTTTCCTTTGAAAAGCGCGATCCGCACGACCCTATGTGGCTGCCGTACGCGCAATTCACCCGGACTTTCCTGCTTCCCTTACTTGCGTACAAGTACTACGGAGTGCAGCTCAGCACCGTATTCACGACCCGGCGCGACGGCCTCGAACACGATGATATATACCGGTGGACCAACCCTTTGCAGCGCCTCCGGCCGATGTTCCTCTCGCTGGTTTCAATGCCCACCTGGCTCGCTTCCCGGCGTAACCCGGACGACCAGAAGATCTATGAGGGCAAGAAGTACAGCAACCCCGAACAGGCGAAATTCGTTCTCGAATCAACGCTCCGGGGCCTTCGGAATAAGCTCGATAAGCTTGTTCCCAAAGCTGGCACTTCTTCCCAATGGTCGGACTACACTGTATCGAATAATAATTATTCTTCCGAACAGGCTGGTGTAAAAGAACGTTTTGTTCACGAAACGCTGAGTGAATTCCGGCCGGCGCGAGTGCTGGACATCGGTTGTAACACGGGCCAGTTCAGCGCCATCGCGGCGAGGCTCGGCTCCGCTGTCGTGGCGATCGATTACGATCCCGTGGTCGTAGGCGACGTGTGGCGAAAAAGTCGCGCGGAAAAGCTCAATATCCTGCCGCTGGTCGTCAATCTCAGCCGGCCGACGCCGTCCATCGGGTGGCGCAACGACGAGTGCCCGTCATTCCTGCAGCGCGCTCGCGGCCACTTCGATGCGCTGCTCATGCTCGCCGTCATTCACCACATGATGGTGACTGATCGCATCCCGCTGCCGGAAGTCATCGACGCCGCCGCCGAACTGACCCGGGACATGGTCATCATCGAGTTCGTCGGGCCTACGGATTCGATGTTCCGCCGTATCACACGCGGCCGCGATCATCTGCACGCGGACCTGACGGAAGAAGTATTCGAAAAGGTCGCTTCCACCCGCTTCAGCATCGTGCGAAAACATCGAATCGAAGGCTCCAGCCGAACGCTATACGCCCTCCGCCGCAAGCAGGGCTGACGAATTCTACGAGGCAGCGCGCTGGACCGCCGCCGAATCGCGGTGGCCGTATCGTTCCATCCATGCTTCGAACATAAGAATGTTCCAGATGCGGTGGCTATTGTCAAACTGCCCGCTGGCATGCGCCTGCCAGGCTCGTTCGACATGCTCGGCGTTCAGATACCCTTCGCGCCGCAGACGCGAGGAACTCAGCAGATCCTGACTCCACGCACGCAGCGGACCGCGCAGCCACTCCGCCACAGGCATGTCAAACCCGGTCTTCGGACGATCCAGAAGCTCGCGGGGAACCCGCCGATACGCGAGTTCCTTCAGAATCCATTTACCGGATCCGTTCCGCCGCTTGAGCTCCATCGGCAGGCGCCAGGCCAGCTCGAACAGACGATAGTCGAGCAGCGGGCATCTCGATTCGAGGCTCACGGCCATGCTTGCGCGATCCACTTTGACCAGAATGTCGTCCGGCAGGTAAACGGCGGCGTCGATCAGCATCATGGCCGCGACCTCGTCACCGGTCACTTCGGCGTATTCCGCGTCCCCAAACGCTGTCGGCGGCTCCGTCCCGCCTACCGCAAGCTGACTCGGAAACTCCCATTGCGACACCATGGCGCGATACGCGAGTCCCACCGATTCGTGCGGCAGCACGGAGGCAACGCGATGCAGGCGAGCGCCCGCATTGCGGATTCCCATCGGGCCCAGTGCCGCATCGAGGACGTCCGGCGACAAACTGGTCAGACATGTCGCCGCGATCCGCCGCAAGGCGGGCGACCACCGCCGGTTCCGGTCGAAGTACCGGCCGCAGGCTGAATAAGTGGTGTAGCCGCCGAAAAGTTCGTCGCCGCCGTCTCCCGACAATCCGACTGTCACCGAATGCCTCGTCAGTTTTGAAACGAGAAAGGTCGGAATCATCGAGACGTCCGCGAACGGTTCGTCGAAGATGTGCGGCAGATCCGGAATGACGTCCAGCGCCTCCGCCGCCGTGACATACAACTCCGTGTGGACGCAGCCGAGATGCTGCGCCACTGCCTTGGCATGATGCGCCTCGTTGTGGCTGGCTTCACGGAAACCGATGGAAAACGTCCGCACCGGAATGGAACTCTGCGACTGCATGAGCGCCACCACGAGCGACGAATCGATACCGCCGGACAAAAATGCGCCTACCGGCACATCGGCGATCATGCGGATGCGGACAGCATCCTCCAGCAGTTCTTCCAGTTGGCTGAACGCCTCGCCTTCGTCCCGCAGCGGCGATGCAAGCGATTTTCGAGCTGCATCGACTGGTGACCAGTACAATTCGGGCGCGGCGTTGCTGCCGACGTCGGAACGGCGAATGGTGAGAATGCCGCCTGCCGGGAGCTTATATATGCCCTCATATATGGCATATGGAGCGGGAATGTAACCCAGCCGCAGATACAACGCTACGACGTTCCGGTTTATCCGGGCCTCGAAATCGGGATGTTCCTGAAACGCCTTCAGTTCCGAGCCGAACAGCAGCGTTTTCCCGGACCAGCCGTAATACATCGGTTTTTTGCCGAGGCGGTCCCGGCAAAGATGCAGAGCCCGCTCCCGCCGGTCCCATACGGCGAAACTGAACATGCCGTTGAACCGCTCCACTGACGCGCGAATACCCCACTGCTCAAACGCCGCCAGCATCACTTCCGTATCGGAATGACCCCGGAATTTGTGGCCGTGCTGCTCCAGATCGTTGCGGATTTCCTGAAAGTTATAGATCTCGCCGTTAAAAACGATGACGAATGACCCGCTCGCGCTGTGCATCGGCTGATGCCCTTCGGCCGACAGGTCGAGAATAGAAAGGCGGCGGTGGCCAAGTGCAACTCCGGCACCCGGATCCACCCATACGCCACCGTCGTCCGGACCGCGATGCAGGATACGGTTCGTCATCCTGACAGTGAGTGCCGTCAGCGAGTCGGCGCTCAGGCGCAAATTTCGATCAACGAAGCCAGCCAAGCCACACATGAGCAGTCCCATGGTAACAGCCGGAACGCCGCTTCCCCCTGTCGTTTCAATTCGGTACGCCCTGATAACCTGTAATCGTGCCGAGCAACCTGTATCTGCATTCGCGTGCGCCGGAACCGCCGCTGCGAATCGGTGTGCTGATGGACGACATGCGCATGATGCGGATCTTCGCGGACGTGCTCGACGATATACTCCGTTGCGACTTCGCCAACATTGAATTACTCGTCATTCACACACCAGCCGTCCCGCCCGCTCCTCTTCCCGAATCCAAACCGGCGAGATATCTTCATATCCTCCGCAGTAAGCCGAAAAGGAATGCCATTCTTTACGATCAGTATCTGAAAATAGACCGCCGTGTCACCGCCGGTCTCGAGGACCCCCTCGAACTGGTTGACTGCACGGAGCGCCTGGCCGGCATCGAGCGTATGGAAGTGGCGCCGCTGGTGAAGGGATTTGTTCACCGGTTTCCCGAAGACGCACTGGAGCGTCTTCGCGCTCATGACCTCGACGTCCTGCTCCGCTTCGGCTTCAATATCCTCCGTGGTCCCGTCCTGACCGCCGCAAAGTATGGCATCTGGTCTTTTCATCACGGCGACAATGACTGTTATCGCGGCGGACCCGCGCTGTTCTGGGAGATTTACGAAGGCTGCCCGACGTCCGGTGTCATTCTGCAGGTCCTGACGGAAGAGCTGGATGCGGGTCTGGTTTTGTCAAAAGCCCTGTTCCGCACGGAGCCGGGCCTGTCGCTTCGGAAAAACCGTCACAGTCCTTACTGGGGATCCACCGATATGGTGATCCACAAGCTGCGCGAACTGCACGAATGCGGGTGGGAGTACGTGGAGTCGCGAGCCGTTCCGCGGCAGCCCTATGTGGGAAAGAAGAAGATCTACCGCACACCAAAAAATGGGGAGATGTTCCGGTGGCTTATCCCTGCGCTGGCACGGCGCACGGTGCGCCGTATCACGGGTGCGCGGGACGCTCGGTCGGAATGGCGTGTAGGCATTCGTGAGAACGGCTCGCTGCCTGATGCGTCAAAAGCCCCGGACCTCGGTGGCTTTCGCTGGATCCCTTCCCCCGAGGGGCGTTATTTGGCAGACCCGTTCATCGTGCCGCACAAGAGCAAGCTGTGGCTGTTTGTCGAGGATTACCGCGTAGCCTCCTCAAAAGGCGTCTTGTCCGTCTGTGAATTGAGACCGGACGGCGCGCCGGCCGGCGATCTGCAGGTCTGCCTCGAAAAGCGCTGGCACCTCTCCTACCCTCATGTCTTCGAACACGACGGAGCGATGTTCATGGTCCCCGAAAGCAACCGCGGTAACCGGCTGGAGTTGTACCGTGCCGTTGATTTCCCCACCCTCTGGGAACTCGAGAAAGTCCTGTTTGAGGGCAACACGGTGGACACTACCTTGTGGTTTCAGGACGGGACGTGGTTCTTCTTCACCACACTCGTGGAGCCACGCGGCCGGGGACTGACACTGCTGATCTTCTGCTCGGCTAGTCTCACGGGCGAATGGACGCTGCATCCCGCGAGTCCGATTTCCCGGGACGTCCGAAATGCGCGCGCAGCCGGCGCGATCTTCCGCCATGGCGGAAAGCTGCTGCGGCCCACTCAGGATAACAGTGTCCGATACGGCTATTCTTTTACCTTCAATGAAATCACGAAGCTCAATCCGCGGGAATATGAGGAGCGGCCCCTGACGACCGTTCTGCCCTCGCTGCCGGATATGACCGGCGTACATACTTACTCAAGATGCGGAAATATCGAGGCCATTGATGGCAATTTCCTCATAAGAGGCTAATGATAAAGGGCCGGACGCACCCGACGGCGGTATGGGCTACGCCTGCCGAACTTGCGGGCGGCGGCAGCGTGCCTCGACGCCATTGCCGCCGTAAGTGCTCGAAATGTCCGTGCCGCCCAAACTTCCCAGAATCTGCCGGACCTGGTCGGCGCTCCGGAAGTGCTTGAACCAGTCCGTCAGCGCGTCATGCGTGTCCAGCATCGTCCACTCATGAAGATCTCTTTGCCGTAATTCCGGGTAATGTGCGTATATCGTCGCCAGCGGAGACAGGCGGCACACGATCCCGTGCAGCAACGGCTTGCCGGCCACGGCTTGGTGCACTGGCAGGAGATGCTTCGTGAGCCACTCGGTAATCCGCAGGGTCTGCCGAGGCTGCATGTGCTTCATGACGGCCCGGAACAGCGGCTCCGTCCGGGTGTACCGCCAGCGCGCCGGTGGAGGATCGTAATGATCGATTACCAGCCATCCGCCCGGCCTGACCTGGTTGTACAGCGCGGCAATCGTCTCCTCCGGTGAAGGTGTATGTTGTACTACACCCAGACAGACCACGACGTCGTACTGCTGTGGTGCAAACGGCAGGGCCAGAATGCTCGCCTGAGCAACGCGATGTACGTCGGAGATCGGAAATGAAGTGGCGTTCGCGTCTACCGCCTCGCTCAAATCGACCGATGTGACCACCGCGCCTTTGTCCAGCAGGATCTCCGTAAAGCGCCCCGCGCCACATCCGCATTCCAGAACTTGCCTGCCCTTAACCTCTACGCCGCCGAGGCAGCGATCCAGCCGGGTGCGAGTGATCGGGACGCCGGTATAGGAATCGAGCTGCGTTAGCCGGTACTTCTTCCATTGGGCGCCAAAGTGTTCGGCGTACCCCGAATCGGTGAAGCGTGGAATCCCGTCTCTGACGGGAACGTTGTGCCCTCCAACCGGGCACCGCATGCTGGAATCCATCGCACAGCCATGGACTGGGCACAACCAGTCGGGCCACGCAAGTTTCCTGGATTGTACTTCGAGCATTCTTCTACGTTCTACTATACAGGTTCGTGTTTTTGACGACTATCTCCAGGAACATGAAAGAAGTTAATTTATTCCTCCAGCGATAATATAGGCGTCAGCCTGTGGCCGCCCCCCTGACCGCGTCGGCGTCGTCGCCGGCCGGTTTCTCCGCGAATGGCAAATCCGCTTACAGTTATCCAACGAATCGCCGCGATGAGCCCGGACGAGATCCGGACTCGTCTCGCCATGCTTGCAAGGCAACATATCGACACGTGGCAGGCGAGCCGCGGCCACAATCCGCTCAACCCTCACCCGGCCGTGAACCGTTCGGGAATTCCCAGCTTCTTTTTTGACGCCGGTGCCGCGCCGGCACTCGCCGCCCAAATCCAAAGCCGCATGCCCGGCGACGCAGCAGGCGTGATTGAAAGCGCGCGACGCGTCAGCTGTGGTCAATTCGATCTGCTGGGCTTTCGTGGCCTGTCCTTCGGCGCAGGCGTCGTCGACTGGCATCTCGATGCCGTTCACGGCGTTCGCGCCTCGAACGTCCCCTGGTTTCGCGTGCCTTATCTGGTTTTTCACCATGTCGGCGATCACAAGATCACCTGGGAACTGAGCCGCCATCAGCACCTCATGCTGCTGGCCCGCGCCTGGCTCTTCACCGGCGATCCAGAGTTCCTGGCTGTGCTCGAACGATATTGGCGCGACTGGCGGCAGGCGAACCCATACCCATTCGGGATCAACTGGTCGAGTGCTCTCGAAGTCGCCTTTCGCGCGTTGTCGTGGATCTGGATTGACCATCTGACCGCTGGCTCGCCCGGGATCAGTGCGGACCTGCGTTCCGCAATTCAACTCGGTATCGGCGAGTCCGCAGTTTATATCGAGCGCTATATCTCGACGTATTTCGCCCCCAATACGCATCTGCTTGGCGAAGCCCTCGCTCTGTTCTTCGTGGGCGTACTATACCCGCAGTTCGAGCGATCCGCGTTTTGGCGGGACTACGGGTGGAAGATCGTGCTCCAGGAGTCCGGCCGACAAGTTCGGCCTGACGGCTTTCATTTCGAGCAGTCCGTGTACTACCACGTGTACGCACTCGAGATGTTTCTGTACGGCCGAATTCTCGCCGCCCGCAACGGCATTCCGATCCCGGCCGCTTATGACGAGACCATCATTCGCATGGCTGACGGACTGGCAGCAGTGGCCGCCGGAGGCCAGGCACCCCGCTTCGGCGACGACGATGGTGGCCGCCTGTTCGATGGCCGGCGCAACCGGCCGGAGCACATGCTCGATCCACTCGCGGCGGCGGCGATCGTCTATGGGCGCGGCGACTGGAAGGCCCGCAGCGGCGGATTGCGCGAGGAAACCGTATGGCTCCTCGGATTGAGTGCCGTTCAGGCGTTTGACGCGCTTCCGGACGACCCGCAGCCGCCCCGTAGCCGAGCTTTCCCGGCGAGCGGCTACCATGTTATGCCTTCCGCCGACGGCGTGGCTGTCATTGACGCCGGACCGCATGGTTGGGGACGCGGCGGACACGGCCATGCGGATGCGCTCAGCCTGCAACTGCTGGCTCACGGGCGCGCCTGGCTCACGGATCCAGGTACCTGCTGGTACCCAAAGGAAAAGCCCGAGCGGGATCGCTTTCGGGCGACTGCCGCGCACAATACGCTCGAAGTCGATGGCCTCAGCCAGGCGGAACCGATCCATTCGTTCGCGTGGCGCTTTCATCCGGTAACCACCGTTAAACGCTGGTACGAAGGACGGCAGGTCACGATTTTTCAGGGTTCACACAACGGGTTCGAGCGCCTTGCAGCCCCGGTCACGCACGCCCGGACCGTCATTGCGTGGCCCGATGGCCTCTGGTTCGTACGCGACGCCGCGTCCGGACAAGGCGATCACCGGCTCGACCTGCGCTGGCACTTCATGCCGGATTGCCGAGAGATGCCAGACGAAGCCGCACGGCGTTTCACGGATGGAGTGGATTCGTTATGGCTCGCCACCGCTTCCGGCCAGTCATGGACGCCGCGCTGCGAGTCCGCCCAGTGGTCTCCCGCTTACGGTGTCGCGGTGGACGCGCCGGTGCTGCGACTGTCGTATGAAGGCCCGCTCCCCGCTGAGTGTGCAACGTTGATCGGATGGAACAACCGCTCCTGTTCACTAGTCTGTGACGCAACGGGGGAGGGAGTGTCCGCATTCCTGTACCGCCATCCCGGCCGCGCGAGGCTGATCCTGTTCGCGACATCACCCGAAAAGTGGCGGTTCTGCGGCATGGAGAGCGACGCCGAGGTGCTCGTCATGGAATGGTCGGATGCGGAGGTCACGCACCTCTTGCGTGTGGGTGAAACATGTACCCACATCAACGGCGAAGCCATCACCACACCCCCGCCCGTCGACGGAGTTGCCGAATGGAGCTTCCAGAATGGCGGCTTCCATGCCCCCACGTTCATTGCAGCCGTGAACGAGCAGTGGGAGCGCAGAGACGCCGGCCCGCGGTGACACTGCGCCTTGCAATCATTGGCGGTCCAAACGCACGATTTGCATGCAATCGGAACCGGCCCGTTCCATTCTCCTGGCGTGACGGCAGAATTCCGGACCAATATACAAGCGAACGAGTACGCTGCTGACCATCGACCACACCTTCCGGTTACACCGTCGCGCCGGGCTCGTCACGTTTCAGTTATGAGTACGGTAGATACCTGACAACCACCACTTACCGTTCACGTTACATTCTCCCTTGCTGGAAACAGTTAATAGGCACAGCTTTAACACATCTCGTCAAAGACATGCATTGTCAGGGCTTCGATAGGTAAACTGTTATACCCGGTAATACTGGACGCGCTGGCGGGTAGAGCGTGTTAGCATTGCAGCCTGTGTCGGTTGTCTCACAGCAAACCCCCTTACCAGCGGTCTCCGAGGCGAACACTTCATCAAAACGACACTTTCTCATTCCGTCGGACATAATTGCTGGCCTTTCGCTTGCTAATGTCTTGTTTCTACCTATCTGGTGGGAACTGCTGACTTATAGGCGTCACAGTACATTTTTTATGGAGACACCGCCGTCGCGGGTGGATTATGTCGCAGTCATATTGAACGTAAGCATATTCGCAGCGCTCATTGTGATAGGCATGACTGCGGCACGAAAGTATATCAGAAATCCGGTTGTACGCCCGGCTCTGCAAACCGCGGTGTTTATGTTGCCCGCCTTGTCAGTTCTCTTTGATATATCCGGCCGCTATCCACTGCTTCGCCAAATACCTGTCAGGTATCTGGGGCAAAGAACCGCACTTGTGCTTGTCGCCGCATGTGCACTGGTGCTGCTGTACGCCCTTTTACATCGGCGGTTGCGAGTAATCGCGATGATACTCTTTCCATTTGTGCCGCTGACGCTTGGACAGGCGCTGTGGAAAATCGTCAGCTATAATGATGTCGCATTCGCAAATAAGCCGCTGGCCCCATTCAAACCGGTGGCGCCTGACACCCCGCGCATTGTGTGGATCATCTTCGACCGGCTGGATCAGCGGTTGACGTTTGTGAACCGGCCAGAATCGATTCACTTGCCGGAATTTGACCGTCTGCGTGCTGAGGCGATCTACTGCAGCAACGCTTACCCGCCCTCGTCTGCGACGCTCTTTTCAATGCCCTCGTTAGTTAACGGCCGCCTTGTCGCAGCGGCATCCGAGGAGAATACTGATACGCTGCACATCACATACGATGGAGGCAGTACGGCAGTTTGGGGGCGGGAGGATACTGTTTTCTCAGACGCTCGCACGCTTGGGCTCAATTCGGGTGTGGTCGGATGGTACCTGCCGTATTGTCGGGTATTCGATCAAACCCTCAGTTCCTGTGCATGGTTCGAAATGCCCGCGGAGTTCAATAGTTTTAGTTTAACGAAGGATGCTTCGGGGTCACTCCCGCATGTGATGCAGCAGGAAGTCCGCAGCTTGTTGGAATTCGGCGGCATGTCACCGTTCGGGCAATCGTTACAGGTGTTGCATCAGCGCAGCAACTACGAGGCGATGCTGCGGATTGCACGCGAGAATGTAGTCGATCCTCGACTCAATGTTTTACTGTTGCACCTTCCGATTCCGCACGGTCCGTTTTTTTACAACCGGCACTCCGGCAAGCCGGACTTGCGATATCCTACCGCAAAGGGTTATATCGACAACCTGGTGCTTGCCGATCGGACGCTCGGCCTGCTTCGCGATGATCTTCAGTCCGCAGGTCTGTGGGACAGCACGACGGTGGTTGTGAGCTCCGATCACTCGAATGGTAGTGCGCCGCTACTTGACGGAATGAGCGACGAGCGCGTACCTTTCATGCTCAAACTTGCCCGCCAGACCCGCGGCATCCAATTCGATGGTGATTTCAATACCGTGATTACAAGAGATCTTCTGGTATCGATTCTGCGCCGAAATATCATTGAATCCGAACAAGCAGTGAATTGGATTGCGAGTCATGGAACGATATCGAGGAGTCTGCATGACTTCCCCGTCGACAGACGGGCAGCAACTCATCATCTTCCAAAGCGGAAGAACCCACGTTCACAGCGCACGGAACCGGTCCGTAGCCGGGTAATCTTCTGATGCGGCGGCAAGGTATCGCGAGCCAGTGCGACACGAGAGTTCGGGAATGTGGGGCTACGCCGTCGATGAGGCAGAACAAACTTACGGTATGGGGTATCGCGACCCATTCGCATCCAGCCACGCAACAGCCTCGGACGCGGAGGTGACTTTCCGGCCGATGATCGCACTGACCAGATCCTTCGTAAGCAATGTATTGAACGACCGTTGGTACTCGGCGCCGGCTTTCTGACCCGCGGTCTTCACGAGAAACGGAACCGTTCCGACCGGCTGCATGGCCGCGATGCGAGCCGTTTCGTCGTCCCAGAAGTACCGCTCCTCACGAAACATCGATAAACGAACCGGGTGGTCGGCGGAGATGATCACGGTTGTGGAGTCCCAAAGGCCGGCGCGCTCCAGTGTCCGCCTCAGATCGCCAATCGTCCGGTCCACGAGCAACAGATTATCGAAGTAGTTAATCCCGTCCCGCGTCGCAAAATCGTGGGTTTTCCGGTCAAACACTGCGAGCAGATGCGGAACCGGATAGTGGAGGTACACGATGTTCATTGCCGGATCAGCCGCGATCCGCATGCCGTGCTCGTGAATGGACTCGTATTCCTGCCGTACATGCGCCCGCTCCTGCTTGCGCACATCCGGATCGCGAATACCCGCCACGGGTTGAAACGCCTCGATACGGTTAGCGAGCGGGATTTCGAGCAGAATCCGCCGAAGCTGCACGCCAACCGCCTTCACTACGCCGAGATCCCCAACCGACTCCTCGCGGTGCAGCACACCCGCAGCCGATGTCCAGAAGCAGGATGCGGTCTGGGCGCCGAACAGACGGCAATACGGGTGATACCAGCCGGAAATAGCACTGTTCCAGCCGGCTTTATGAGCCTCCGAGAACACGTTCGGCACCTGCTTCCAGTCAGCCGCATCCGCTGCATCGGCGAACCCCACGCGCAGTTTATTGGCGCCCTCGGGTTTCGCTCTCACGACTTGCCGGCCCGTAAGCAGCGACGGAATGGATTCGATGGTGGCGCCATTGGGCGTGTGCGCCGCGACGGCCGCGAGCGACTCGCCTTGCAGCCGATCGAATTCCGGCATCGCGATGTCAGCCGGCCGGTTCTTTACAAATCCTGCGTCCAGTTCATCGAAGATCACCCACACCACACGCGCTGCCTGGTTCGGAATTACGGGAATCGACGGCTCGTTCCTGTAATCTGCCGGCGTATCCTTGAAGTGGATCAGAGCGGTTTGAACGAGGGTCACCGGCAGGAGCGGTACCAGAAGCCAGACAAAGCCACGAGCGGCCGCAACAACCCTGGAAGGGTGTTTCCACAATGCATACGCCCCAAGCGCGGCCAGCATAAGACCCACGATTGCAACCGGAACTAGTCCGAACCGGTGCGCCATGTCGCCAACGGACAGGAACAGAAAGCGCTTCCGAATCGTGTTCAGTGGCACGCATACGAGCAGCGCGAGAAACGCCCACCCGGCGGCCTGCCGGACAGCGGGAGTTCCGCTGCGTCGAACGACCTGAATCGTCGAAAAGAATGCGATCGCCAGAATGAGCGTAGTCAGCAGAGCCACGAATACAAGGAAGAACGAGGGCGGCTGTTCCCAGTAATATCCGAACGTATTGTCCTGAAATTCATCCCAGAAGCGGAGCAGACATAAGTGGCCCAGCGAAACAGAAAAGATAAAGTCCTTCAGTAAGGAAGGCCACCCTGGTTGTTGCAGCCGCTGTGGCGGCGCAGATTCGAGTCGTGCTGGCTCGGATGAGGACATGATTAGTATAAGAAAAATACGGTTCAGCGTGACGCAGTTCTGCTGAGGTGATCCTGTGCGGGCTCCCGTCTGGGGCGCGGCAGCTTAACCCAGCGCGTTCCGAAAGTTTAGTATAAGCGTGCCGGTGCCGTGCCTACAAGAACACGTACCGCGTGCAGCGGCGATCGTCCTCGACACCCGCTTACGCGGTTCCGAAGCGCGCCTTGTGGACGAGCCACCGCCGCTCCAGTGCCGCGCGTTCGCTCCGCCGGATTTCCCTGTGCCCCTGCCGCTCCCGAAGAAAGTCGAGCAACGTCCCTACGGGAACAAACCAGCCATTCTTCCGGCTCAGACGCGTAATCAATTCCCGAAAACGGGGATCAATCTGTCCATCCTCCGTTGCAAAACCGTGCCCGAAATGGGAATACAGAATGCAGGCTCCGCCCTCTTCCTCCAGCCGGTCCTGCGCCGCTTCCGTGAGAGTGCGGTTTGCCGCATCGACGTTCGCCCCCTCCGAGGAGCAGTACCAGTACTTCACGAAAGGGCGAAGCGGATCGTGGTACGGCATCAACGGGCAAAGCCGGAGCGTGTTGATGTCCCCGAAGATAAAGTTGCGTACGTATCGGACACGTTCCCGGCACAGATCTCCCCAGAACAGATTCTGACCCGGCACGTGCCCCAGCGATGGATTCCGCCGCATCAATCGGTATAGCGTGCGATGCATGCCCGTCAGCCGCGCATCCCCAAAATAGATCGACTCACGGGAGTAGAAGTGATTCGACATGGTGACAGGGTCGTGACCGAACAGGTCGCGAAACCGGTCCAGCCCCGCCAGCGTGTGCGCCCGGTCGGACGTATGCGACGTCGCATTATGATATCCGATCTCGAAGCCCGCCGCCTGCATCTCACGCAGCAGGCGGATGTATTCTTCCGAGGCGCACGTCTCCCCGGGGTCGCTGGCCTGCTCGTGGGGAATGTTGGGCCAGATGCCCTTGGTCGTGAAAATGCCCAAATCGCGCAGCAATCCGTAGACCGCATTCATCATCGCCCGCGTCTGGCCGTCAGGATCGTCAAAAATAGTAAAGGCAAACCGTTTGCCATTCGGCCACGGAATTTGTGATTGCAAGCACCCTCGCGCGTCAGGATTTAACCTGTTTTCCGATTATATCGGCATGTTGTCGGGTCAATCTGCTGCGCTACTCTGGTTGCATGTGGTTCGAAGGGCTCCGCCCCGTCCGCCGGTGATACCTACATTGCGCCAGCCTTTCTCCCCTCACCAATGAAGTATCGGCTCGTACGTTTCACTCAGGAGTGGGCGGCGGCAGCTCGGCGTTGCAATGAACGGCTGCACGCTTCCGGCGTTGCTCCGTTCCTCCTCCCTTCGGGAGAAAATCATCCGCTGGACGAGCGGCAGCTAGTTCGGCGGCAACACTGGCTTGTGGCCGGCGAAGACGGCGAGGTTCACGGCGGATGCCTCCTGCAGATTCAGCCCGGTTGGCTGGCCGGCAGAGATATTGAAGCCGTCAACATTCAGAGCCCGCTGAGCGAAGGAATTGCTGACAGCCGTCATGCCGGACTTGCCGTATGGATGATGAAGGAGGTGCAGGCGCGATTCCCGTTCCTTTACTCGATCGGTATGGGGTCCGACCAGGCCCCCTTTCCACGGCTTCTGAAGGCGCTCCGCTGGCGCGTCGAGCTGGCCCCGTTTTACTTTCGTGTCCTCGCAGGAAGACGCCTGCTTGCGCATGTCGCGCCTCTTCGTCGCCATCCTCGCTTCGGCTGGGCAGTGCGCGCGGGTGCATTCGTCCCCCTGCTTCCAGACCTCGCCTTCTCGATACTGCACAAATTGCGCTCGAAACCTCCGTCAACGGCCGCACCGGCGAGCACAACCGACTGGCTTGCCGTCCGCTCAAGGTACGGATTCGGCATCGATCGCTCTGAACCGATGCTGTCCGCGCTATATGGCGACGCCAGTCGGTTCCAGCGCGTCAGCATCCCGGGTGGGTTCGCAATCGTTTGCTGGTCGGAACGCCGCAATGACCCTTATTTCGGCGATCTTCGTCTCGCTACGCTCGTCGATGCCATTTGCGAATCAGGTACCGCTTTTCGTCTGATGGAAGCTGTCACGACGGCGGCCCGCAAACGCGGGGCAGACCTGCTCGTGACAAACCAGACCGCGCCGGACATTCTCGAAGCTGTTCAGCAGAGCGGATGGCTCACGCACTCTTCGAATTTTGTCGTGGCACTCTCACCCACACTGACCGCGGAGGTCGGATCGGCTCCCGTGTTCATTACGCGCGGAGATGGTGACGGGCTCGGGCATCTTTGACCTTGCACTTAAAAAACAACAGCCATTCCCATAGGTCTGGACGGGCAGAGTTACATCCTTTGATATCATCAAAAACGGTGACGATAACCGAAGCGCTGAAGGTCATCCGCTCCGCTCCGGCTGCCGGTCAGACATTTGATCTCGCGATCGCATGCGGCTTTACGCCCCTGCACCTTCAGACTTTTCTTACGGCGCATCTGCAGCAGAACCTGGCACGCAAAGTCGTCGCCCGCACGGCATTATTTGGAAACGCCGCGGGGATGCTGGAATCGCTTGCCGGTGCCCAGCCGGATGCGGCCGTTCTGGTCCTTGAGTGGGCCGATCTGGACCCACGACTGGGGTTTCGTGAAACTGGCTCGTGGGATACGGAGGCGATCGCCGACGCAGTCGCCGGCGCAAAGCAGATGCTGAACCGCCTTTGTGCCGCGCTGTCGCGGGTTCCTGCCGGCGTTCGTGTCGGCGTGTGCCTGCCGACGCTGCCGCTTCCGCCCGTTTTCCACACGTCCGGCTGGTACGCGGGTCCGCTTGAGCTGGAACTGGAAGCAGGCATCGCAGCGTTTGCCGAGTCGGTTTCCCGTCTGCCCGGTGTGTCGGTTGTCAACATGCGCAGGCTCGCGGAGAACTCCGCCGCGGCATCCCGTCTGGATTTGAAATCGGATTTATTGACCGGCCTTCCCTACGCTCTGCCACACGCTGATGCGGTCGCAGCGGCGCTCGCAAACGTTCTCGCGCCACCGCCGCCTAAGAAAGGCCTGATCACCGATCTCGACAATACGTTATGGTACGGCATCGCGGGCGAAGTCGGGCCTGACGGTGTCAGCTGGGACCTCGCGTCTCACCGTCAGATTCACGGGTTATATCAGAAGCTTCTCGCAGCCATGTCACAACAGGGCATCCTCATTGGCATTGCGAGTAAGAACGATCCTGCCGTCGTCAACCAGGTATTCGGACGCAGCGACATCCTGCTTTCTTCCGACAGGGTCTTCCCGGTCGAAGTGCACTGGGGAGCGAAGTCTGTCTCCGTCGGTCGCATCCTCCAGCAGTGGAACATTAGTGCCGATTCCGTTGTGTTCGTGGATGACAGTCCCATGGAACTTGGCGAAGTCGCCGCGGCGCACCCGGGAATCGAGTGCATTCACTTTCCCGCCGGTGATGATGCCGGCGCCTACGCCGTTCTTCGACATCTCCGTGATCTGTTCGGGAAGCAGCGTTTGTCGGACGACGATGCCATCCGCCTCTCGAGCATTCGACAGGCGTCGGAGTTTAGACACGCGGCTGAAACCGGCTCCGCGCCTGAGAATTTTCTGGAGCAGGCTGAGGCCACTGTCACGTTCGATTACTCCCCGTCTGCCGGCGATATGCGCATCCTTGAACTGGTCAACAAAACGAACCAGTTCAACCTGAATGGCATTCGCTTCACCGAAGGTGAGTGGCACGCCGCTATCGGCTCTCCCGATACTTTCCTGGCAGCGGTGAGCTACGAAGACAAGTATGGAAAACTCGGGAAAATCGGGGTTATGCAGGGCACACGGCATGACGATGTTCTGTTCCTGAACGTTTGGGTGATGAGTTGCCGCGCGTTCGCAAGACGCATTGAGCACCAGTGCCTGCGCAATCTCTTTACGAGGTTCGGCGCGGGCAGGATTGCCTTCGCGTTTACAGCCACCCCGAGAAACGGACCGCTACAGACATTTTTCGAAAGCATCGGTGCGGGGACGGAGCCGCAGGCTTCGATCACACGGGAGCAGTTCGATAGCACTTGCCCGCCGCTTTATCACAAAATCAAAGAACTAACGAAAGCCGCCGAAGCGAATGGATGATCTCAACGCACGACTGATTGGTTGTTTCAGTATCGTATTCCCGGACCTGCCGGATGGGGAAATACCGAAAGCGTCCACGGAGAACACAGCCACCTGGGATTCCGTTGCGGCGATCACGCTCATGAACGTGATCGAAGACGAGTTTCAGGTCCGTCTGGACCTCGAGGAAATCGCGGAGCTCAACTCGTTCGATAAAGTCCGCACGTACGTGCAGCAGCAGGTCCAGTAAGCATTCATGGCCTGCACGGTACGCTTTACGGACGAGCATCTCGCGCTCTTCGCTGCTGCATCGGGTGATCGCAATCCGTTGCACTTATCCGTCGAATACGCTTCCCGTACGAGTTATGGACAGCGTGTCGCGTTCGGTGCGCTCGGCGCGCTGCTCGCGCTCGGCCATGCTGGCGAAACCGCCGGCATCAGGAAAATTTCCGCCGATTACCTGCGCCCCATATTCGCCGGGGTCGATTACGAGATCCGCCGCTCGGAACACTCCGGCAATGTGCTCGTGCGGTTGTTTGACGGGACCGTTCCCGTTCTCAGCCTTACGGTGCACCGCGGTGACGGGGTTCCGGAAGTGTGCGAACGCCCCCCTGAACCTCATTTCGAGTTGTCGGAAGCGAACATCTCCTCATGGGGGGATCTGAATCCCGGCCTGTCGCTGTCCGGAATCCATCGAACAGATGCTGCGGCCCGGCATGCGTTATGTACCGCGCTTGGGATTGCCGTGCCACCGGCTCTTGCGGATGTGCTCTTGTGGGGCAGCTATGTGGTGGGAATGCAATTGCCAGGTGTCGCCGCCCTGTTCTTTCGGTTCCGCGCCGAGTTCACCCCGTCCGTCGCAGTTGGCACCGTCGATTACACGCTTGCCGTCAGGGCGCTGGACGATCGCATGGATCTCGTCCACGTCGATTTTCGCCTTAGTTCCGGCGGCAGCGAGTTCGCTAGAGGAGATTATGCGGCGTTCGTCCGCGCTCCAGCGCCGGAATTCAGCCGTGAGCTTCTGCAGCGCGATCTGCCCCCCTCGGAGCGACTGACGGGTAAGGTGGCAATTGTCGCGGGTGCCAGCCGCGGGCTCGGCGCCGTTCTGGCGCGCGCGCTCGCGTCGCAGGGCGCAACCGTGGTGGCTCTGTCCCGGTCCGGAGCGGCGCTCGATCCACAATACCCGATGCGGACCGCCGAAGCAGATATTGCGGACGTAGACGGGCTGAAGAAGGTCCGCGATGACATCCTGCGCGAATACGGGCACATCGACATCGTCATCGCAAATGCGTTTCCCGCACCTGTGCCACTGAATGTCGAGGTTTCGGGCTATTCCCGCATTCGCGATTACGTCGCGCGGGCAACGGAATTCGTACTTGCGCCATTGTGCGTGTTCGCCGGGGATCTTTCCTCGTCACGCGGATTGTTCGTGCTGATTTCCTCCGAGTACGCGGAGCGCCCCGTGAAAGCGCTGCCGCAATACGTGGCTGCGAAGCGGGCGGTCGAGGGAGTAGTGGAAGTGGCGGCGCTTCAGTATCCGGCTCTCAAATGCGTTGTGATCCGGCCGCCGAAGCTGCTGACCGAGATGACCAACACGCCTGTCGGCAAAATCGGGGCCATAAGGACGGAAGCGATCGCCGCGAGCATCGTAAAGGGCGTTTGCGAGGACGGCGGCGGTTCAGGCTACCAGGTGATGAGCGTTCCGGCCTGAAATATACGGCCGGCTCCGGGGAAACGGAACCGGCCGCGGCTCTGATCCGCTGTGTTACTGCGCTACAACGGTTGAAACATTGCCCGAATGCACGACCATTCCGGCACCATTTCGCTCCCTCCAGCGGTAGTAAAGGATCGACCCCTTCGGTACTGAGAACGATACCGAGCACGTCTGCTGCGATTCGCAGGCGGCGGCAACCGTTGAACTGCCGTCCATCGAATCGGCTGTACGGCTGTATTGCGTTCCGTACTCTACTTCCATGCTCCGTACGGATCCGTCGGTGATCAGTCGGGAGATTGTTTGCGTGACGTTTCCATTCGCAGGCGCCGTAGTCGTGAACGTTCCCTGTGCAATGGGTCCTCCGCAATGGAGCCGGTAATTGTAAGTGGTCCCCGGCGATAGCGGAACCATGTGCCCCACCATCAGCATTCGATCCAGACCGGAACGGGTATTTCGGTCGTTATCGTCGGCTTCCTGACCGTGAAACGTCGCAACTTGCGACATTTCCCCGACGTACATGCCCTTTACCACCGTGTTCGAGGCGGTCCTGTAATCGCCGTCGAAGTCGGGCGAAGTATGCACCTCCACAACACAGGGAACGTGGGCAATCGGTTGCGTCACTGACCAGCGGAACAGTACACTCTGGTGCGTGGGAGTCACTGTCAGACCCTGAATCAGCGGCAACTGACTCGTGTCCGCACCAATGTCGTTGCCGCCCGCAGCCTTACGCTTTGCCCAGGAGTGTCTTTCCGTAACAGCAAACTTCCCCGCTAGAACATTACGGAACAGCGGTACGCTTCCGGTGGCGGCGTCCGCATAATTATAGTTCGGGGTGCAGGCAGCCGCCGTCGGACAGTTGGTTAGTACGGTACCGGACGGCCAGTTTGACGTCGTATTGGGAGCCCCGATGATCACGTTACGGTCCCACTGCTCCGACGTGCAGTTTGAGGTTCCGGAACACGGGAATTTTGCAAGCTGCGCCCCGCCGTCGGTCGTGTTCCCGGCGGTCCAGGCTTTACCTGCAGCGCCGCCGGCCGGATGGCCAAGCCATCCTGACGTCATGATGTTGGCCCGCACAGAGTTGTTCCCGCACAGCCCAACCGACCCCGAAATGCAAGCCGGCGCATCCATATTGAAGAACGAGCTGTATCGCGAGGCTGCGTTGCGGTCCACGAACGTATTATTGGCAATGGTGAAGCTCCCCATGTCCAGCGACCGCAGATACCCGCACCCGGACGTGCAGCCGGCTGCAGCATTCATGGGATCAGAACCGTTGCTGAGCGAAAAAAACGCATAGGTCTGGATGAGGTTCCCGCTGATTGACGCATCGTACGGGTCTTCCGTCGCTACCACGAGATTCCCGCTAATCGTGATTGGCCCGGTGGGCAGCGCTTTCGCGAACTGGCTCGGCACCACCAAAAATCCGCCTGCCTGCGTAATCATTACATTATTGAGGATATTGATGTTGTCCAGCTTCGCCTGCCAGCAGTCAGGCCAGCTGGTCTTGCCTTCGTTGATCGGAGTCGTGCTGTTCCATGAGTAACAGCCCTCGGGCAGGCTCTTGATGTTGATGATTTTGTTTTGGCCTGTATTCCATGGGTTCATGGGCGCATAGTTCTCGAGCACGTTGTATTGCAGGGTGATGTTCGCCCCTGTCTTCAGTTCCCAGTTGTTTTTGATAAGCTTCTGGTACCCGTTCCCGCCCATCTTTAGCCAGGTAACGCCGCCATCCTGTATCGTCTGTCCCTGTGCGACGGAGCCAAAGGCGGGCTCACTTGTTCCCACATAGCCCGTGTTCTTTGCGATAAACCAGTTTTTATTCGAAACATTCGTATCCGCGGTCGGAAACACCATCTTGCCCGCGAACACGATACCCGTACCCTGCCGGTTCGGGTCGTTGATCCATCGCCATGGCCCGATGCGGTCTCGCTCCGGTGCTTTGCCGAACCAGTTGAACCGCTGCAGTGACGATTCAAGATGCACATTGATGCTCGGTTTATCGCCGCCCGTCATGAAGTTCTCGGTCGCACCGCTCATGAAGTTGTTCTCGATCACCAGCGGCCCGGTACCCACGCGCGACGAGATCAGCTGCGAGTCCGCCGCCCGGGAGAACGCATCCTCGAAGAAGTTATCGCGGATAAGGGTTTGCCTCGAGTGCGCCCCAATATGGCGGGAGATCGGCACCAGATGTGTGGAGTCCCGGAATATGCAATGCTGGACGATAATGTCGTCCGGTTGCAGCGAGACATCTTCCAGAACTACCCGGACATAGTCCAGCGCGGGATGCGCTGCACCGAGCGGATTCACTGTCGTAAACGTCGTCGGACCTGTGATCTCCTGGATGACCTGGGTATCGGTCGACATATAAGCGCCGCTGTTCCCGAAGCCCACCCGCATTCCCGGCGCTAACCGCGCGGTCGTGTCCACGGTGATGGTGTTTTGTCCCGCCGCCGCCGACGCCGTGAGTCTGGCTTCCCAGATCGGCGGGTAGACCATATTCAGCCGGTTGACCAACCCGCCGCTGAGATCCACATTGCTGACTCGCCCGATCATGAGCGGTGTCGGCGCCGACATTGTGATCGGGTTAATCGCGGGTACCTGATCCGGATTCGGCCGAAACCGGATCCCGCGAATCTTGATGTGGTCCCCGCCGATCACCATCGTGTAGTTGGAACCGGTGTTCTGCAGCGTGGCCATCAGAGGGATATATGCCGGTGTTATGCGCGTGCCATCCGGCGGGAGTTTTGCCTGCTCCGTCACCGTCACCGTCAGATATCCGCTTCCTGTGCCCACAGTCCGCGGGAAGTACAACCCGTTGCCCGCCATCGTCCACGTTCCGCCCGAAACAAACCGAATTTCGTCTCCCCGTTCTGCATTCGCATAACCGAGGTCTGAAATCTGTGTTGCCGTCGCACCCTCGTTAACCGTATACACGGTCGGTTTGGTGCACTTCGGGTATGTGCCGGTCGAACAGGTGATGGTTTGCGCCAGTGCGGCGGACGCACACAGCACAGGAATAAAAAACAGCTTCACGGTCTGACCCTCCAGCAGCGCGCGCCTTCCAGCTTAAACGTGTCATCCGCGGGAGCCGTTGTAAACCACGCCCGTATGTCCACGGTCAGCGGCGTCGTGGCCGTATTTACACTCATAATCGCGGATGACGGCATGTTCGGACTGTCGAGTCCGGAATGCGTTCCCTGCAATTGCTGAAAAGTCAGCGCATTCACCTGGCGGTTTGCTGTCGGCATAAACGTGAGGAGCGCCTCCCGAAACCCCATCGAAGAGGCGGTGGTTTGAGCGCCCGCAAACAAATTGTTTATACCTCCAAAGCTCACAATGCCGCGAATCGGCACACTATCGAGGTTTCCGGCTATCGGCGAAGGATTTACCGTTCGCGTTACCATCCACTCGCAACGCATCCAGTCTCCTGCCTGAAATGTACCGGCTGGTATCGTCATCGAACAAAGCAGGTTGCCATTACTGGCACTGTTGGTGTCCGTCGTATTCATCTCTGCACTCGTGTTGCACGAACCAATGGAACTCTCCGCGCCGCCGCTGGTTCCTGTAACAGTGCCCCATTTAATCCCCATTGCCTGCGTGGAGTCGGCCATGATTACCTGACCATCGGAGCCCACGCCAAGCCGCGTATTGCTGCTTCCATTGTGTACGATGACATCGCCTTTGGTGTTGCCCGGCATCGTAATCGTTGCCGCTCCGCTGGTGCTCCAGTTGCCATTCGTCACCGTAACGCCGTTGGCACCCGCAATACTCCGCGCGGCCCACTTCATACCTGCAGCCTGCGTGGGATCCACCACCAGGCTATCTCCGCTCGCGCCTGCTCCCAGCCGCGTATTCGCCGTGCCGTCATGCACGATCAGGTCGCCCTTACTGCTGCCCGGCATCGTGATGGTGGCTGTGCCGCCTGTCAACCAGTTGCCGTTCGCGACACTGACGCCATTCGCCCCAGCCACATTCCGCGTGGACCACTTCAGTCCTCCGGGCTGCGCCGGATCCACCACCAGGCTATCTCCGCTCGCGCCTGCTCCCAGCCGCGTATTCGCCGTGCCGTCATGCACGATCAGGTCGCCCTTACTGCTGCCCGGCATCGTGATCACCGAGTCTCCTGCAACCCCATTCGTGACCGCAACGCCGTTGGACCCGGTCAGCGGCCGGGCGGTAACGCCGTCCTGAATCCAGTTTCCGACGGTGCCACTGAACTGCAGCGTCACCTGACCCTTCGCTGGAATGGTAATCCGTGGTGCCGTAAGTTGTAGATTACTTAGGGAAACACTGTCCTGATCCTGAATCGTGATATCCGCCTGGCCGGTGTTCACGATGACGCAAACCTGGCCGTTCACCGCGGCCGGGATTGTTGGCGCGCTGGTGAGGGTCAGCGGGGTAGCCGCGCTGATCGCAACGGTTCGCTGATTACAGGTGATCGTATTCTCCGGGGCCGTTAACGTCTGAACCGGAGAAGCGGGGTAATACTGGTGTCCCGACCAGAGATTATTCCCGCCCAGCTCGCCCAGCACGGTCGAATCCGGCATCAACTTCGACCCGTCGTCCGTGAAACCTGCGAGGCTGCGCCACCCCGAAGCAGTACCGTTTGTACCCAGAAGCTTGCCGCCCTGCGTCGTCTGCGAAGGTGTCGATCCGCCGCTGCCGAGATACCGCCACGTGCCCGCCGAAACGCACCCGGACCATTCCTGTCCGGCCGGAGCGCCAATGTCAAAGAACAATTCGCCAGCCTCACAGGATTGAGGACGTCCGGAACCGTATGAATAATTCGAAGCTCTCCACCCAAAAGTAGACGGTCCTGTAGCCTGGCACAAATACAAAATGCTGGCCTGATTCACCGGATCGGATTTTCGCAATACGACGCGGCCAACTTCGTCCGCGGCGTCGCAGTCCGCATTCGGCGGCCGAGTACTGGAAACCACCACCTGCAGGCTTGATGAGCGGCTGAAATCGTTTCGGCCGGTGTATGCGTTATTACCGTTCTGCGTCGGTACGACCGCGGGATTCACGTCCAGGGCGTACGTATCGTCCTCTCCCACAGTAACAACAACACTCGCCGACGACCCGGCAAGGGGTTGCTGGGCGCCTTCGATCGGCGTCCATATATTTGTTGCAGTGCAAAGATACAGATTGTGACCCGGTTTTGCGTCGGATTGGAAATAGGTCTGTCCGACGCTGCAGATGGGCGGCATGGAAGTGCCGACGGGGAACGGGCGCGTTGAGCTGGCTGCGGAGAAATCGATATTCCGCGCCTGTGAACGCATATCCACCATCGTTTGACCACTGGCGATTGCGCACACGAGCGCCATTGCCATTCCGGCCGCACCTGCGGCCGAAGGCCTGATAAATCTTGTCATTGTATGGTCGTCCTGGTTTAGGATCCGCGGCTGCGCGCCACGGGCGGGAACGAATTTGTTCCTGCGCTGCGGTTGTACCACACACCCGAACGGCCGCTCGGCCAAAAAATGGCTAACTTACAGATTCTATTCATAATCTACCGTTGTGAATGGAATATTTTGTTCGCCTTATGTTCGCTCTTATTCATCAGGTGCCTGCCCCCCGCCGCCGGCAGAGGTATCATAAAACGTGCCGCATTTCCCGTATATCCCATACCTGCATAAGTTATGTGTGGAATAGCAGGGTTTGCCGGCTGTCCGGACCTCACGCGTGCCCGGGGCGCGGTGGCCGTGATGACGAACGATCTCAGGCGGCGCGGCCCGAACTCCGAAGGGATTGAGTGCTGGCCCACCGCCGTCCTCGGCCACCGCCGCCTCTCGATTTTCGACTTGTCTGACGCCGGTTGCCAACCGATGGTGAACGACGACCGCTCCGTTGCCGTCGTTTTCAACGGAGCTATCTATAACTTTCGCGACCTCAGGACGGAACTCGAGAAGGCCGGCTATGCCTTTCGCAGCCACACCGATACCGAGGTTCTCATACACGGGTATCGGGAGTGGGGTATCGACCGGCTCGTTAGCCGCCTCCGGGGCATGTTCGCGATTGGCCTGTGGGACGCTGCCGGGGAAACGCTGTATCTGATTCGCGACCGCCTCGGAGTCAAACCGCTTGTTTACGCCGCGCAGAACGGCGAAATTGCGTTTGCCTCTACGGTGCGGGCTCTCCACCGTGCCGGATTCGGCGGCGACATCGATGCTGACGCGGTTGTCGAATTTCTCGAGTTCGGCTATGTTACCGATGCCCGAGCCATATACCAGGGCATCCGCAAGGTCCCCGCCGGCGGTCTTGTGCGCTTTGACGTTCGCTCGGGCAAGCTGACCGAGCAACGGTACTGGACTTCACCCGAAGCGCCCTCCGTCGATGGTGCCGCACCGGATTTTCAGGAAGTGGTGGCGGAAGTCGAGCGGCAACTGGTCGAAGCGGTTCGCTTGCGGCTGTCGGCCGACGTGAAGGTCGCCGCGCTGCTCAGCGGCGGTATCGACTCCGGGCTTGTCTGCTGGGCGATCCGCGAAGCGGGTGGCGATCTGACCGCATATACAGTGGGCATTCCGGGCGATCCCGCCGACGAGTCGGCTGACGCCGCCGAAACCGCTAAAAGGCTCGGCATCCGCCACGAGCTTCTTCCCATGCAGGCCGAATCCGCCCCGGATATCTGCGATCTGATCGAGGCATACGGAGAACCGTTTGCCTGTGCGTCCGCGCTCGGCATGCTCGAGGTCGCGAAACTCGTGAAAGCAAACGCGACGGTCCTGCTCACCGGCGACGGTGGGGATGATGTCTTTCTTGGGTATCCCGAGCACCGGCACTTCTTTGTCGCGCAGCGCGCCGCCCGTGTTTTGCCGAGCCCGGTTCTGCACGGCTGGAAAAGTGCCCGGCAACTCTGGCCGACGACGGGAAGCTGGAAACGCGCCCGGAATTTTTGTGATTACGTCGCCGGCGGATTGCCCGCCGTTGCCACGATTCACGACGGATTGCCCAATTACGGCCCCATGCTTACCCATGGTCTGGGCGGCAGGAACCTCGTGCAGCGGCAAATGGCGTGGCCCGCGGAAGGCGGCCGGAACCTTCTCTCGGATTTCCTTCGCTATGACTTTGGGCAGCGATTTACCGGAGAATATCTGCCGAAAGTCGATGGCGGAACAATGCATCACGCGCTCGAGGCGCGCAGCCCGTTCCTCGACCATAAATTGTGGGAATATGCCGCCGGATTGCCGTATTCGGTCCGTCTGCGCAATCTCCGCCCGAAAGCCGTACTCCGCGAAATCGCCACCCGCCGCATTTCTCCTGGTATCGCTTCCTTAAAGAAAAGAGGCTTTACGATTCCCGTACAGCGGTGGATCACCACGCGCTGGCGCGACCGCTTCCACGCTGCCTTCGAACGGCCATTGCTGGCCGAAATGGACTGGGTTCGGCCCGCCGAAATACAAGCCGAACTGGAGCGGTCTGTCACCCGGGGCGGAGCCCCCAAACAGCTCTGGTACCTGTTTGTCCTCGAAAACTGGCTTAGGTCGGCATAGGAAAGCGCTCCGGTATTCAGGAAAGTTACACGTGAATGGTCCAGGTCACTTTACAAATCCATAATTGCTTTGATACGGTCAGGTCTTACCTTCGGCGTTTCCGCGTCGCCGTGCATTGCAGCAGGAATCGCCGAAAACTCATTTGATGTCCCCCGAACGCGCGTGCTCCGAACCGAATACCCCGCGGCTGGCCGTACAGGCCGGATGGCTGCTGATTGCGAAACTCATCGGTTTCATCATCAGCTTCGTCGCCCCGCTGATCGTCATCCGTGCCCTTGATCAGAGGGAATTCGGTTTATACAAGCAGGCGTTCCTCATGTTCACGACAGCGCTCCCTTTGCTGACGCTGGCGTTTTACATGAACGTATTCTATTTTCTGCCCCGCCGTCCCGCCGAAGGTCCGAAAATTGTCCTTAATGTCCTGATCGTGCATGCGTTCGTCGGTCTTGTCGCCGTAGTGGCCCTCCTGAGTTATCCGGGAATTCTGGTGGTGCTGTTCGGCGGCGCGGATCTGGTCCGGTATGTTCCCTTGATGGCGGCTGTACTTTTCCTTACAATTTTTGGATATTTCCTCGAGGTCGTCGCCACCGCCAATCAGGATGTCAGATTCTCGACGACGTTCATCATTGCGGCTCAGTTTACAAAGGGCGTCGCAATGGTCACAGGCGCGCTCGTCACACGAAGCGTCGAAGGTCTTCTGTACGCCGCCGCCTGTCAGGGGCTCATTCAGTCGTGTATACTTTTTTGGTACCTGCACCGGAAATTCCCCGGGTTCATCGGTCGCCCCGACTGGCGCCTGCTGCGCGAGCAAATCGTCTATGCCGTCCCGCTTGGATTGGCAGTGACCGCAACACTGGCGCAAACCGACCTTCACCTTTACATCGTCGCCCGCTATTTTTCCGCCGGTGAGTACGCCATCTATGCCGTGGGATGCTTCCAGTTGCCGCTTGTCGGCATGCTTCGGGAGGCTGTCAATGCGGTCATGATCCCCCGGATCAGCTATCTCCAGCAGCAAGGTGCCACGCAGGAGATCATCATCCTGCTCGCCCGCGCCATGCGTACCCTCGCGTTCGTCTATCTGCCTGTTTATGCATTTTTGACCGTCACTGCGTACGAGTTCATTTCGCTCCTGTACACGCCACGATACGCAACCAGTGTTCCGATTTTCGTCACTAATCTGTTAACGGTGCCGCTGCTCATGTTCCTCTACGATCCCGTGTTCCGGGCGTACGCGCAGCATACCCGGTTCCTGCTCAGGGTAAGAATGGTGGAAGCCGCGATCCTGTTGCCCGGTATTTATCTCGGCATACGTGAATTCGGCATGGCGGGCGCGATCACCGTAGTCGTCATCGTCGTGGTCGCGGACACTGTCATGGCAATGTGGAAAATCACGCGGATTCTCGAAATGAAGCGTTCGGACTTGCTGCTGTTTTCCGATCTCGGCAAACTCGCGCTCGCTGCGCTGCTGGCGTCGTCCGTGGCGGAAATCATGCGGCGTCTGCTGTCCGGATCTCATCCGGTGTCGCTTCTGCTCGGAACGGGCCTGTGTTTCGTCGCTGCCTACGCTGCCGCGGTCATCTGGCTCGGTGTCCTGACCGCCGAAGAAACAGGCACGATCCGCAACAAGCTGCTGTACGTCCGCCGCGTTCTGAAAGCCGCCTGATGGCTCGCCTGCTGTTTGTCTTTGGTACCCGACCCGAAGCCATCAAACTCGCCCCCGTGATTGCGGAGTGCTCCGGCGCGTTCGATGTGCGCGTGTGCGTCACCGCGCAGCATCGGGAAATGCTCGATCAGGTACTCGAAGTCTTTCGTATTCATACAGATCACGACTTGAATATCATGCAGGCCGGCCAGTCTCTGTCTGCGACCGTCGCGTGCGTTCTCACGGGCGTTGCCGGGGTGATCCGCGCGGAGAACCCGCAACTCGTAATCGTGCAGGGCGATACCGCTACCACCTTCGCGGGTGCCCTCGCGGCATTCTATGCCGGCGTTGGCGTGGCTCACGTGGAAGCCGGCCTGCGCACCGGCGATCTGCGGCAGCCGTTTCCCGAAGAGGCGAACCGGATCCTGACAACACGACTGACCCGCATTCATTTCGCGCCCACCGAAAGCGCGCGACAGAACCTGCTTGCCGACGGCGTCCCGCCCGAAGCCGTTCACGTGACCGGGAATTCCGTTATCGACGCGGTGCTCCAGACCTGTACCGCCATCGAATCGGGCGCAGTCAGCCCGCCGGAGTGGCCGTTTCTCGATCCGGCCCGCCGCCTGCTACTTGTCACCGCTCACCGGCGTGAGAGTTTCGGGACCGGGATGGAACAGATATGTGGCGCGATCACGGATCTCGCGCGCCGCGAAGATGTGCAGATCGTGCTGCCCGTACACCGGAACCCACAGGTACGAGGACCGGTTACTGAGCATCTTCGTGGAGTGCGCAACGTGCACCTTCTCGATCCTGTCGGCTATGTCGGGTTCGTGGACCTGATGCGGCGAGCTTTTCTGCTCATTACGGACTCCGGAGGCGTTCAGGAGGAAGGCCCGTCACTCGGAAAACCGGTCCTCGTCATGCGGGACAAGACCGAACGTCCTGAGGCAATCCAGGCCGGTACGGTCCGGCTCACCGGTTGCGATCGGGGCCGAATTGTCGCTGAAGCATCGTTGTTGCTCGACAGCGCTCCCGAGTACGCGAAGCGCACCCGGGTTCATAATCCTTATGGGGATGGACACGCGTCGGAACGGATTGCTGCCATCCTGAAACATTCACTCGAACAGTAAGACACGTTATACTTCACGGAGAGAACAAACATATTATGGATAGCACCGCAACAGGAACTCAACTCGCGCCGTCGGCGCATTTCACTGCGCTCGCGGAGAAAATCCGGACGAAAACCGCGCGGGTTGGTGTCGTTGGCCTGGGCTATGTCGGACTGCCGCTTGCGGTGGAGTACGCGAAAGCCGGTTACGCCGTTACCGGTATCGATCTCCAACAGTCCAAGGTGGACGCGCTGAACCGTGGCGAATCCTACATCCAGGATGTACCTGGGAGTGAGGTTCAGGCCTTAGTTGCCGAACGAAAGCTCTCTGCCTCGTCGGATTTCAGTGTTGTGGCGGACCTCGATACAGTCAATATCTGCGTTCCCACACCTCTTCGCAAAACCAAGGATCCGGACATGAGCTACATCGTGTCGGCATGCGAGCAGATTGCGAAGTATTTCCATCCCGGCATGCTCGTCATCCTCGAATCCACGACGTATCCCGGGACCACCGACGAACTCGTCCGGCCCATGCTGGAGAAGCCGGAGATCCGTGCCGGTCAGGAGTTTTTCCTGTGCTTCTCGCCGGAACGCGTCGATCCGGGCAATCCTCAGTTCCAAACGAAGAACATCCCGAAGGTAGTCGGCGGCACCACCGCCGCTTGTACCGAGATCGGACGCCTGTTTTACTCGCAGGCGCTGGAGACGGTAGTCGGGGTCAGTTCCACGCAGGTAGCCGAAATGGTGAAGTTGCTTGAGAACACCTTCCGAATGATCAACATCGGACTGGTAAACGAACTCGCGGTCATGTGTTCACGCATGGGCATAAACGTTTGGGAAGTCATCGAAGCGGCGGCGACCAAGCCGTTCGGCTTCATGCCCTTCTTCCCCGGCCCCGGCCTCGGCGGCCACTGCATCCCCATCGATCCGTTCTACTTATCCTGGAAGAGCAAACAGGCGGGCATCGAGGCGCGCTTCATCGAACTCGCGGGTTACGTAAACGGTCAGATGCCGCACTTTGTTGTGGAGAAGGTGCAGAATGCACTGAACGACCGGACGAAGCCCCTCCGCGGTTCGAAGATCCTGATCTGCGGTGTCGCGTACAAGCGCGACATCGACGATGTGCGTGAGTCCCCGGCTCTGGACATCATCCACTTACTCAGCCAGCGCGGAGCTCACGTGTCGTATTCGGATCCGTATGTGCCGGCAATCAATTTCGAGGGGCTAACGCTCATGTCGGAAGATCTGCCGACGGCGGCGAAATCCGCGGATTGTATTGTGATCGTGACTGATCACAAGGTGGTCGATTACGGTGCGCTGGTTCGTGACGCGCAGTTGGTTGTAGACACCCGCAACGCTCTGAAAACTTTCACGTCGCCGAATATTGTTCGGCTATAAACAAGAGTAAAGCCGATCGGTCGGAATAGACGACGATCTGCAGAATCCGCCGCGTGAGATTGCCCGGCTAGCCAGCGCATGAGGGTTACGCGCGGCTGAGCGACCCGCGATGGCAGCGGCGGGCGCTGGCGCGGTAAAAAGCGTCGGCGCAGGATGAACGCTTTTGAGCCGGCGTCAGGTGGACCGCGCTTGATCACGTGACCTTGGGTGGTGGCTCTTGCCACAATAAGGACATCAGTGAATAGTCGTCATCAGAGAGGCGACCACCGAATTCGGTTACGCTCTCGGTGTGGCCGCACTGCGGGCAGACAAAGTCGTATGTCCTCGTATTCCAAAGGTCCGCCCACTTCGTCCAAGGGCAACTGCCGTTATTGCAAGCACATTGAGGCACGTCATGTATCCAGCTTGTATGCCGTTCTGAGTCAGTCTCGTCCAGGACAACAGTCCGCTTACGCTGTCGCTGTCGCAGCCGGGCGGCTTGCCGCCCAGGGACGCAGTGCCCAAAGGTGGTACCGCAAACCCGCGGCAGCGACTGAGAATACCAGCACATCGAACGGCAGACGCAGACGGTTGTCCGCATAGAAAACCATCGCGTTAGTCGCAAACACGATGATCATGAGTGCGACCAGCCACAGGTCCTTCCGTTGACGCTCCCTAACGGCGGCACTGATGGCGCCGAACGTAAAGAGATACATCAACGGGAACCGGGCGAGCGCCTCTGCTGATCCGGCTGATAGAATCAGCCGCTGCGCTTTATACAGCATCATCGACGGAAGCCGTCGGACATTCGCGCGGATGTACCCGACGGCCATCGAAATCTGCTCATCATTGAACTCGGCCTCGGGTACCAGACGCACATCCTGAATGCGTTCGCCCGGGCTGAGCGGTTCGCCCTTGTTGGCGAGCCCCGAATCGAAGTCGATCCACGTGCCCATCACTGCCCTATCCTCGAACGTGATCGGGTTGTACACACCCAGCATCACCTGCCCGATGTTGGTAGACAACAGCGTGCGGCCGAACACGATCTGATTGCGCGCTACCCAGGCTCCGACCAACACACCAACCACAAGCAAGTACACCGCAGTGGCCCGCAGCGTCGAGCGCGAACGGCCGTAGAGCAGCGACAGCCAAAGTCCCACCGCGACTGCAAGCAACAGCCCCTCAGACCGGTATAGTGCCGCAATCCCGCTCACGACCGCCACTTCGATCAGGTGTCGCGTTGATGCCGGATTGCTCATCAGCCGCAGACAACACAGCAACAGCAGGCAAACCAGAAACACCTGCAGCGTATCGGAGCAGATGATAAGCGAGTTCGTCACAGCGGGCCAGTACAAGGCTATTCCGCCCGCCGCGAGCACAGAGACCTTCACACTGAACAGCCGTCGAGCGAGCAGGAACAGCAGCCACACGCTCGCCGCCCCTGTGACGACGTTGCATATTCGCGGCAGCGCCGGGCTGTTCCCGAGCACTTCCATGACACCCGCGAGCACGATCGGATAAACCGGCGGACGCTGCGCCGTGGGATGCAGCCCGTCCATTGTGTAGCCGGTGCCGTCGGCCAGATTCGTCGCAATGGATACAAACACTCTTTCGTCAGCGCGCGGCTCCCCGGACATACCACCACCGGTAACCAGCGCAACGGCACGTACTGCCAGTGCCAGCACGAACAACAGCAATCCCGGATGCTGCCGAGCCGCTCGCAGCATAACCTCCTCAGAGCGAATTAAGATTAGCAGATCGACGCGCAAACAGTCGAGATAAATGTAAGTAAAGCAGATTACTCCCGACGCGGCATCAACCAGTTTCTCCGAAACACTTGCCCCGTCCTCCGCATTCTAGTTCTCTGACCGCCTGAAAAGTGGCTCTGCGTGAGAATTCGACAGAAGCCGCGTTTTACGCTGCTTTCCTGAAAACCACAAATTCGGTCCTGGTCGCTGCCATTCTCTGAGGTTTGAGCAGGAGGTAGCAGAGGTTCTTGTATCCACGACCTCGGCGAAGGAGGGTCTTGATGTTGCCGTTTACTGTCTCAACAACGCCCAGCGGCACCTTCGTCCGGCAGTAGTTCAGAATGGCCTCCAGATGCTTCAGCAGCATGGAGTCGAGCTTCTCAAACGGCTTCAATCGCTGCCACCGGAGCTGGTCAATCCACTGTTGCAGGTAATTGAGCATGGCGCCTTCGTAGTGGTACGTCAGCAGCAGCCAGCGCTTGCCCTTAACCAGATCTCTCATCCGCGCCGCTTTTCCGGAAAAACTCCGCCCGTCGTACCTCATCGACAGCATTGTTGGCGTGCTGATGTGGAATTTGTCATAGATAATGCGGCACTGCGGCGCCCGATGTTCAATGCTCAGCCGGAACGGTTCCCATATGTCCACGCATGCGGCCTCGATGCGCCGACGCTGCCGCTCGCTCACCTCTTCTCTGAAGAAGGTGTCCCAGTGATTCCTTCTTCCGGTCGGCTCCGCCCACAACGGCTCGCCGGTTTCGAGATTGCACACCACGGTCAGAAACTTCTGCTTCTTCCCCGGATGGATCTCCTGCCGCCCAGCGCTCCAGATAACGCAGGTCGATGGGCCCGCACCGTACTTTCTGAGAGACGGAACCACCGTGCCACCTGCCGCGCTGATACGCCTTCACACGCCTGGCCGACCGCTTCCTCAAAGCGCTTGCTGAACTGCGCTTTGCCCGGAAGCTGCTCCACCCGTTCAATCTTCGGTCCGCACTTCGACACCGGACGCGATACACACCTCCGAGAACGATTCGAGCGAAATCCTCACTCAGGTCTTAATCTTTAGAGGTGGACAGAAAGTATAGTTTTTATCCACGGCAGCACAGCGGCTGCAAGCTGTTGAAAGGGCGTGTCGCGACCTGCTTCGGTTCGGGGAGGTTTTTGTCCACCCCGGCCCGGATGCCGTATTATAAAGTTCCTTATAGAACGGTTTCCCCCGCCATGGCCAACCCCGAACACCTCGCGATCCTGCGGCAGGGCGTGAAGGTGTGGAATGACTGGCGCGAGGCGAATCCGGAATTTCAGGCGGACCTCAGCCGGGCACACCTCCCGCGGACAAACCTCAGCGGGGCGGACCTTCGCAGGGCGAAGCTCGATGCAGCATTCCTTCGTAGGGCGAAGCTCGATGCAGCATTCCTTCGCGGGGCGGACCTCAGCTGGGCGGACCTCAGGCGGGCGGACCTCAGCGGGGCGGACCTCAGCGAGGCGAACCTCATCGCCGCGAAGCTCATCGAGGCGAACCTGAGCGGGGCGGACCTCAGCGAGGCGCACCTCAGCGGAGCGAACCTCAGCGGGGCGAACCTCATCAAGGCGAACCTGAGCGGCGCGGAGCTCAGCGGGGCGCACCTCAGCGGAGCAGTGTGTTCACAGGCAGATTTCACGCGAGCCGTTTTAGTTCGCACGAATCTTGAAAGCGCCGATCTGACGAATGCCACAATTTTCGGAATCTCCGCGTGGGACGTGCAACTCGACAACACAGTGCAGCGGGATCTGATCATCACCCCCAATGACGCATCAAGCACCATCACGGTCGATGACCTTGAAGTCGCGCAGTTCATTTACCTGCTGCTGAACAACAAACGCGTTCGCAAGGTGATCGACACGATTACCTCAAAGGTAGTTCTCATCCTCGGCAGGTTCAGTCCGGAGCGGAAGGCCGTGCTGGACGCGGTCCGTGAAGAGCTGCGACACCGCGACTACCTCCCAGTCCTATTCGATTTCGAAAAGCCTTCAACTCAGACAACGATGGATACCGTTCTCACACTGGCGGGGATGGCGAGATTTGTTATTGCGGATGTTACGGATCCCCAGAGCGTGCTGCAAGAGCTGCAAGGCATTGTCCCGAGTCGGCCTAGATTACCGATTCAGCCGATTCTGCTCACTGGTCAGCCAGAGCCGCCGATGTTCGACTACATCAAGGCCTTTCCGTCGGTCCTTGGCACGCAGTATTACGAGACCACGTCCGAGCTGCTGGCGAACCTCGCCGAACGGGTGATCGGGCCGGCCGAGCGGCGGCTGGCGTCGGCGAAGGGAGTGGGTAGTTCTCGGCAAAGATTAAGCTCTGAGTGAGGATTTCGTTCGAATCGTTCTCAGGGGTGATACAACTCGATCACTATCGTTGTCCGGAACCGGAATACCGGCAGATCCCGGACTTCGCGCTCGCAGATCTCATGGATCTTGTCCACTCGCTGCCCGCAACCAACAGACGATCTTCTTGTTCCCGCGCTTGCGCCGCACCCATAGCTTCAACGTCTTTGTGTTCTCCTCCACGTCCTGCCGCCACACCCGGTACCCCGGCCAGTCCAGCAGTTTCGTCCAGTCTGCGTCTCTCAATTCAGCAGTATACCCAAACCGCCGATTTCACCAGACCGCTGTCAAACCAGGGCCTTGTCGGATTCCTGCTCAGAGCCTGAAAAGTATGGCTCATCCGCCTCTGAGCATCGACGTCGTGTCATTGAGACATAGCCATACTCCGCTTGCTGACGCACGCCCTGAACGACCGGTTTTAGTATAGTCCCGCTGCGAATCGCGAGCATGTACTGGCCCCTGCGACCTTCATGAGAAGTTCAAGTGTCAACTGTGCGGTCCGCTCCCACGTGTATTGTCGGGCGCGTACCGGACCCGCTATGGCGAGCCGCCCGCGCAACTCCTCGTCATCAGACAGGCGGCACAGTGCATCGACCATGGCGTCTTCATCGTGTGGGTCAAAGTAAAGCACCGCGTCGCCGCCTGTTTCGCGAAGTACCGGAATGGAGGAACAGGCGGTCGGGATTCCGGCCGCCATACTCTCGAGTACCGGCATTCCAAAACCTTCAAACGTGGACGGATACACGAACGCGTGAGCTCTCTCGTAGGTTCGGAGAAGATCATCTCTGGAGATCCATCCGGTAAAGTCGACGGAACGCTCGAGTCCCAGATTCGCCCGCAACGTGTAAAGCCGTTCCGCATCGAAACCCCGCATTCCTGCACACACCAGACGTTTGGTCAAATTTGCCCGTGCGTAGGCCCTCAGTAGTCGATCGATATTCTTGTGTGGGTGAAGTGTCGAAACGCAGAGCAGGTACGGTTCTACGAATGTCCGATCCAACTCGTAGAACCGACGATCCACTCCGTGAGGAATCACTGCAACGCGGTCGGCATCGGAGCCGTAGGCCAGCCGCAAATCAGTCGATGTCGATTCAGAAACTGCGATCAGATGTTGCGAACGGCGTGCCGACAACCAGAGCATGAGGCGCCAGAACGGAAGATCGAACCGACGGAAAAACTCCGGGTGACGGATATGCTGCAGGTCGTGGAATACCGTCACGGTAGGACAGGAACAGAACACAGGCGAAGTAAAGCCGGGGTTCAACAGCACACGGACTCCCCGGCGTTTGACCCTGACGGGAAGGACGGTCTGCTCCCACAAAAGCCTCGCCGGTCTGAACGCCGCATTCAGGCTCTGAGGTTCGTGGTGAAAGTTCGCCTGGTTGGGAACCAGATCGCGGCCGGTTTCTGCATTGGTGAAGATGAAGTACTCATTCACGGAATCGATTCGCGACAGTGCGGCGAGCAGCTCGCGCAGGTATATCTCTGTCCCGCCGACACCACCCGGTATCAGGTACAGAGCATTCACGCCAATACGGATTGGAAGCGCCTTCATGTCAGAGCGTCGCGAAATGTTCAGACGGTCCTCAACGCCCGGCCACCTGCTCGAAGCAGTCCCAGGTTTTTCGCGCACATGCCGACCACGTAAATGTGGACGCGCGCCTTCGGCCGCGCTCGGACATACGCTGTCGCTGCGACGGTGACAACAACAATGTCGCAAGCGCCTGCGTCATGTCGCTGACGCTGAACGGGTCTGCATAAGCCGCGCAGTCGCCAGCGACTTCGGGCAGCGCCCCGGTCGCGGAGGTCAGGACCGGAGTACCGGCGGCCATCGCTTGCAGGACCGGTAAACCGAATCCCTCATACAACGACGGATAGGCAAACAGCGTCGCGGCCGCGAACAGCGCCGGAAGGTGGTGCTCCGGAACGTAACCCAGGTAGCGGACCCCTCCTGTATGGCTCCGTATACGGTGGAGCGTGGCATCGTTATTCCACCCCTGCGGGCCGGCGATTAGGAACTCGAATTCATGCCTGATTTGATCGCTCAGTCCTTCATAGGCAGTGATCAGACGGTCCAGATTTTTTCTCGGCTCGATCGTGGACACGAACAACACAAAGGGTCGCTGTATGCGATACAGTTCGCGGACCTCGGAGAGCGCTTCGGGCTCCACGCGAAAGTATGCGTCCGCCACACCGTTGTGCACAACGGTAATTTTGCCTGGATCTATACCCAAAACTTCCGCGGCATCACGCCTCGAGGTCTCGGAAACAGCGATCAATCCGTCCGAGCGGCTCCACATGCGCTTCGCATATTCGCGGTCTGCCCGCAATGTCGCGTTGCGGTGCAACTCGGGCATTAGCCAGCTGGTCAGGTCGTGGATCGTCGCGGTTACCCGGCAATGGCCCGGCGGATTCCGGACGAGATTCGACGTGTGAAACACATCCACCTTCGGTACAAGAAAGGCCGGGGGGATGATCCGGCGGTTCATTAAATGCAGCAGACCGAGTCGTGAGAGTGTGCCTGCTGTACTGAGCGCTGAACCGTCGTGATAGAGCTGCCCGATCGGTCCGATAGCCGGGAAGGTATGGACACGCGCGCCAAAAGCTGCCTGAAGATGCGATGTCAGCTGATGTATATACGTTTTCACCCCGGAACTTCGTACGAGCAGAGGGCTGCAGTCAATACAGACCTGCATGATTAGTGGTCAGCAAGATCAGGCGGAGACAAATGCAGCAAGCTGAAAACCATTTCGCTGCTATTATAAACCGCTCCGAACCGCCAGAAATTCAGGCATGGGAGGCACGCCGTGTCGTACATTCGTCCGCGACTTTCTGCAGCAACCCGCGCAGCCAGCTTGTGGCGGCATCGCTGTTCCGGTATCGGTGCCACTGCAGAACTTCGCTTAGCCGGGGGATTTCCACGGGGGGCGGGAGCAACCGCAGTGGCAGGAACTCCGTGTAACGCCTGGCCAGTGACTCGGGCATGGTCGCAATGCGCGTGGTACCGATTACGAGGCGTGGCAACAAGTTGAACGCCATGGCGACCACTTCAATCCGGCGCTTGTGTCCAAACTGATCGAACGCCCATTCGTCGACAGCCGGTGTGCGCTCCCGTCCAAAACGAGCAGCCACGTGGCCGAGCGCGAGATATAGATCGATGGACAGCGTATCTCCGACGAGCGGGTTCCCAGACCAGACCGCACACAAATATCCGTCGTCAAATAACGGCTCCCAGGGATGGGTTTGGGATGTGTACTGCCGAGGCGCAATCAGAAGATCGATCTCTCCCCTCTCCAGTGCCTGAAGCGGTGTTTCAGCATTCGACAACAGCTCCAGCGTGACGCCCGGCGCGAGTTCCTGTAAACGCTGCAGGAACTCCGGCATGAGGACGGCCGCAACGTAGTCGGACATCATCAGCTTGAAATTGTGCGTGGATGTTCCGGGATCGAAGGCCGGACTTCTGCTGATGATCTCCTCCGCGCGCATCAGCATGTTCCGCAGTGGATCGATCAGTGCTTCTGCGCGCGGGGTCAGCAGCATCTTGTGACCGAACTGCGTGAGCAGTTCGTCGCCGAAAAACTCGCGCAGGCGAGCCAGCGCGCCGCTCGTGGCCGACTGGCTGAGGTAAATACGTTCTGCGGCGCGCGTGATGCTCTTTTCCGCGAGCAGCGCGTCGAGTACGACAAGCAGATTGAGATCGAGACCTTTGAAATGCATCGGGCGGCAGCTAGGAGACCGGCCTGCCGAAAACCTCCACCTCGACGTAGTGGTTGGTTTCCGCTTTGTCGCTGCCTTTACTGAACAGGCGTACGTACCGGGCTTCGACACCCTGGGCGTCGATCAGCTTTCCTTCCGACGTTTCCACGTACCGTAAGTCCTTGCCAATTCCGAATCCCGCCGCGTTGGTCGTATCGTTATTAAAAAGCGGGCGTACATTCGTGATGAAATCCGGATCGTCCGCGACATCCACGACGACGCTTGCATACGCTCTCGGCTCTTTCAGGTAATGCCACACCACGATGGCGTAGATCGTGTGCCTGCTTTCGAGATCGATGACGATGCTTTGCACGCCTTCCTTCAGCTGAACCACAGTGCCGTCGCTTCCTCGCTTGTCGCCGTCGGTGATCATGTCCAGATTCCCGATCACCGGGTCCGAATCACTGCTGGACACAAGCTTCCGCAGGGCCACGTTCTTTACCCCAGGGGGCGCGAGAAAAGGCATTCTCGGCCGACCCGTGGGCTTCTCCATATGGGGTACATTCGGCGGCACAGGAGTGCCCTCGAATAACGGTTTGGGGAGAACGAGAGGAAGAGGCTCCATTCGCGGCTGTGCACCGGCAATGAAGGCCCCGGCGGCGAGAAGAACGGTGCATGTAAGGAATTTCATAGTAAGGTGCGGTCAAGCAGTATCACTCAATGACGCAGGATTCGCCTGTTCTGGTTATGCGTACGATCAAAATCGTTCGGTGCCGCCGACCCTCCATCATCGGGCATCCATGCCGTCAATACCAACTATCCGGAAAAACGATTGCATACGATCCGGGATCCACACATAATGTCCAAACTACAGCAATTGCACCCGAAGGGTCGTCGCTCCATCCACATCCCGAGGGCAGGAGGTCCGCATGCGTCAGTACAATGTCTCAAAATTGCTCCTCGTCGGAGCATTTTTGGCGCTCGCCACTGCAACCGTACAAGGCCAGATTGGAGGCAGCGGTACGATTCAGGGCACCGTTTCGGACTCTTCGGGGGCTGTGATTCCGGCAGCTGTCGTCACCGCAACAAACCGCAGTACGGGCGTGCAGACCATCAGGCCGACGAACGCCGCCGGATTTTTCGTGCTGTCTCCGCTGCAGCCCGGCCAGTACAACATCCAGGCGGTTGCGCCCGGTTTTCAGACCACCACACATGAGGGTATGACCGTGGACGCTCTCGCCACCATAGCCCTGGACATCGCTCTGAAAGTCGGAACGGCGGCGGATCAGGTGACCGTTGAGGCGACTGCACCTGCGCTTCGGACCGAGGATGTGTCACTTGGCCAGACGATGCAGAATAAGGTCTACAACACTCTTCCGCTCGCCATGTCAAGCGGAGTTCCCCGCGACCCCACGCAGTTCATTGCGCTCGCTCCTGGCGTTGCGGCCGTCGTCACCCAGTCGGCAGGTCCCTCATACACCTCGTTTAACGGCGCGCAGCAGGAGACCAACGGGCTATATCTCGAAGGCGTCGCCATGACGTTTCCCAATCAGCAGGGTGACACGCGGCCTTTGGCGCTCGGTGTTTCTGTCGAGGCGGTGGAACAATTCCAGGTAGAAGTGAACGGGCAGAAAGCACAGTGGCAGGGACAAGGATTCCACAATTACCAGCTAAAATCGGGCACCAACCAGTTCCACGGAGCAGTTTATGAGTACTTTCGGAATACCGCCCTCGACGCCCGCGGCTTCTTTGCGAGCTTTGTCCCGCTCGATCACCAGAACGAGTACGGAGCGAACCTCGGTGGTCCAATCAAAAAGAACAAGATCTTCTTCTTCAGCAATTACAGCGGCTACCGCTTCAACACGGCGACCGCGCCCAACTTCATCACCATTCCGACGCTGGCCTTTCGACGAGGCGACTTCAGCGCGGTTCCGAATGCGATCTACGATCCGCTGACACAAAATTGTGTGGGCGCCACCTGCACCAAGCAACCGTTCCCCGGAAACATTATCCCCGCCGACCGTATCTCCAGGGTTGCGAAATCGTTCCAGTCCTACATGCCGGACCCGACCAACGGGAATATCACGAACAACTACCTGGCCGTGCTGCCAAGGGAAATCAACAACTGGAACACGACGAACAAAGTGGATGTCAATCTGACGGAAAACGACCGGATTTACGGCGTGTTCGCACGCGGGAAGTGGAGCACTGACTATACCGGCAACCTCACGCCGACAGGGACAGCGCTGCCTTTGCCTTACACGTCATCCCCCGGAATCGTCGAGGAACTTCCGACCATCGTCCAGCTGCACTACACACGCGTGGTCCGGCCGACGCTCATCAACAACCTGAGCATCGCCGCCACCCGCCTGTGGATCCCGATCTACAACACCACGCTGGAAGGCAAGTATCCGCAGGCAGCGGGGTTGAAAGGCCTGCCCGCGACGGGGCATGTGCCTGACGCCTTTCCCACCATTAATTTCAGCGGCAACAACGCCCCCAGCAACTGGGGCGGCGCTCCTTTCAATGAAGCGCAAAACAATTACGTATTTCAGGACAACATGCAGTGGGTACACGGCAAGCATGTCCTTTCCTTCGGAACGCAGATCCAGTTCATGCAGAATAACGACGCGCGGCCGGCCTCAGGCACAGGCGCCACTTTCGCCTTCAGCAACGTGCCTACGGCCGGCTTTGCGGCGAACGGAACCGTGCTCGCCACAACCGGGCATCCGTATGCGAGTTACATGCTGGGAGCGGCAACGTCGGCGACAATTACGGACAACAATCTGGTCTGGGCCGGACACCGCTTCCGTGACTACTCCTGGTTTGTACAGGATGACTGGAAGATCGGTTCGAAACTGACGCTGAACCTCGGGTTGCGCTATGACATCTTCCGCCCGTATCAGGAACAGTATGACCGGCTTTCGTTCCTGGATCCGAACATGCCGAACCCGGCTGCCGGCGGGAGACCGGGCGCGCTGCAGTACGGTGGCACCGGAACCAACACCTGCAACTGCAGCACGATTATCAAGACTCACTATAAAAACTTCCAGCCGCGTCTTGGACTTGCGTACTCGCTGAACAACAAAACCGTCATTCGGGCCGGTTTCCTGATGGCCTATACCCATGGATCAGCCGGTGTCGGTGGAAACGGCGCGACCGGTCCGGGCCGCACAGGGTACAACCAGCCGGCCGCGTTTGCAAGCGCCGTGACCGGATTGCCGGCTTTCTACTGGGATGAGGGCGTGCCTACCGCCCCAACGCCCCCGCTGCTGACGCCGGGATTCGGAGCGGGCTTCACCACTGAGAACCCCGCCGGAGCCGTGGGAGTTACTTATGTTGATCCGCAGATGTCAGGCAAGCCGCCTTATTACCTCGACTGGAGCTTTGGCTTGCAGCGCGAACTTCCCGGCTCGATGACACTCGGAGCGACGTACTCGGCGAGTGTCGGCCATTTCCTGCCGCGCAACGGTGACAATGGCATCTGGACGAATTCCATGTCGCCGCAGTATCTGCCGCTCGGCGCGCTGCTCAATGCGCAGGCGACACCGCAAAACGTCACTGCGGCGCAGGTGATCATGCCGGGCATCCGGCTGCCGTTCAGCAATTACCAGGGCACCATCGCCCAGATGCTGTCGCCGTTTCCGCAGTACAACGCGATCAATTATTACGCGGGCCTCGGCAATTCCACCTATAACTCCCTGCAGACGACGCTGAATCGCCAGTTTTCGAATGGACTGACGTTCCAGTTTGCGTACACATTCAGCAAGGAAATCGACAATCTGCCTAGTGGCGGCCAGCTCGGGACAGTCGGCGGTACCCGTGACCCGTACAACGGGAAGCTGGACCGCGGGCTCGGTGTGATTCACAGGCCGCACCTGGTCCGCACCACGTTCGTTTATGACCTGCCCTTCGGCAAGGGCCATACGGGCGGGGGAACCAGGATCGGCCGCGCGCTCCTCAGTTACTGGAGCTTGTCTGGGATCGTGACCTACAGCTCGTCCGCTCCTCTGTCCATTACTGGTTCGGGCTGCGTGGTTCCCGGCGTTCGCGGCGCCTGCATCCCGAGCTACAACCCGGCGTTTACAGGATCCGTGCGGATTAACGGCAATTACGGCGATGGAAATGCTCTGGGCAGCGGAGCGGTCCGGTACCTCGATCGGAACGCCTTCCTGACTCCGGCGCCGTATACGTTCGGGGACCTTCCGCGCTCCGCGCCTTACGGTCTCTTTGCACAGAGCCTGTGGAACCAGGACGTTAGCGTCAGGAAAACGTTCCCCATCACCGAGCGCTGGAGGTTCCTCATTAGCGCCGACTTCTTCAATCTCCCGAATAACGTTCGTTTCGCGGCTCCTGGAACCAACATCGATTCCGCGAACTTCGGCCAGGTCACGACACAGGCGAATTCCCCGCGCAAGATTCAGTTCAACGCGCGGATCACGTTCTGAACGGCAGTGACGGGCAGTCTGATAAGATCACATCCCGCGGAGAGGTGCATGTAAATGAAGAGACGTGAGTTTCTGTCCAGGGCAATGGCTGTGCCCGTCGTCGCCGGTTTTCCGACCATCGTCCCCCGTCACGTGCTTGGAGCGGGCGTTGTCGCGCCGAGCGACCGCATCACCTTCGGAGCGGTCGGTGTGGGATCCAAGGGCACCGGCGACATGCGGGCCTGGCTTGCGAAGGACGACGTGCGGGTCGTAGCCGTCTGCGATGTGAGAGAACAGTACCGGCAACGGGCGAAAGAGCTGGTCGATGCGCGCAACGGCGACAAGAGTTGCGCGATGTACAACGACTTTCGCGAACTGCTCGCGCGCCCCGACATAGACGCCATCAATATAGCTACGGGCGAGCGCTGGCACACGCTGATCTCGATCGAAGCGGCCCGGCGGGGCAAGCATATCTTCTGCCAGAAGCCGCTCGCGCTAACGATCGAAGAAGCGATTGCGATTCGGAACAACGTGAACCACTACGGCCGCGCCTTTCAGCTGGGGGCGCAGCAGCGTTCGAGCGCACCCTTCCGCTTCGCCGTCGAGTTGGTTCGGAACGGACGAATCGGGCAGTTGCAGACGATCGCGATCGGCTCGGCCGGGGGAGGACAGACCGCGCTTCCCCTGGGACTCGGCTTCACCTCCATGCCCGCCGAGAAGCCCACCGAAATTCCTCCTGGCGTCGATTGGGACATGTGGCTCGGACCCTCTCCCTGGGCGCCGTACAGCGATCTGCGCATCACGCGCACCTGGATGTCGATCGCGGATTACGGCCTGGGGGCGATCGGCGGAGAATACGGCGTTCACGATGTGGATATCGGGCAGTGGGCCAACAACTCGGATCACACCACGCCCGTCAGCGTCGAAGGCACCGGCGAGGTGTATCACGACATTCGCGATACGCTCACCACCTACGATATCGAGTACAAGTACGCGAACGGCGTGCGCATGCTTCTGATGGACCTGGTCACCGCGCGGAAGAAATACTGGCAGTTCCAGCTCGGGGAAAGCGTCCGGGGCGTCAGTGTTGGCTTGATCCTGCTCGGAACCGAGGGCTGGATCTGGGTGAGCCGCGCCGGAATGAAGACGCATCCGGAGTCGCTCATGCGGACTACTTTTGGGCCGAACGACATGCGTGTGCTGCGAAGCGATGACCATCCGCAGAATTTGCTCGATGCGATCCGGACCGGGCAGCCGACGGTGTGTCCCGTCGATGTCGGCACGAACGACGAGATTATCTGCCAGATGGGCGACATCGCAGTTCGCCTCGGACGCAAACTGCAATGGGATCCCGCCAAAGAGGTGTTCGTCGGCGACGAAGCCGCGAACCGGAAGGCTACTCGCGCGATGCGGAGTCCCTGGCGGCTCGCGGTTCCCGGCGCCGTGGGGGCGCCCAGAAAGGCGTAGCAGGCCGGCATGTGCAAAGCATTGTTCCTGATCTTCGCGGGAGTGCTGACCCTCTTCCCGCAAGCGCCCGCCCCGGCGGGGCGGCCGGGAGGTGCCCAGAACCGGCCTCTGTACTCCTCTTCGGTTCGTCTCGAGGACTGGGCGCTGTTTCGCTCCGCCTCCACCGCCATCGTCGGCTGGAAAGTCGCGGTTCCTGCGAGTGCATTCCAGCAATTGACGTTTTGGGAGGCAGCCGCGAAGGCGGATGCGCTGGGAGTTGCTTCGATTGTGGGCTTCAGCAACCAGAAGCTCAGCGCGGAAATTCCCAAGAACCTCGATTACAAGCTCGCGCCCGGTGAACTGGAGGCGGTCCGCGACAGGCTGCGCGCGCTGAGCATGAGAATGCCCGCGTACTTCACGCCCACGCTCGGTTCGGACGAGAACACCAGCCGCCGCGTGTTCGAATTTGCGAAGGCGCTGAATATCGAGACAATCATTTCGTCGCCGGCCGCCGCGTCCCTGCCGCTGCTGGATAAACTCGCGAACGAGTTTGGCGTGAACCTCGCGATCCCGAACGCCGCCGGCGATCTGCTGCCCGGCCGCAGCCCGAGAGTCGGCGTCAGTCTCGAAGCAGGCGCCGGCTCTCTAAAAGCTCTTCCTACCCTCAAAGAGCGCGTCATGGCCGTGACCATTCGCGGCCGTGTTGCGGGAATGCCCGAGTTTTTCCGAGAGATGTACCGCCTCGGAATCAAGCCGGTCCTGTCCGTCGAGCCGGCCGGATCGGGCGATCCCTCGGCGGATCTGTCGCGCACTTTTGAAGAAGTGGACAAGGCGCTTCACCCGGTAATTACGGAGGGCGTCAACCAGATCGCCCGTTCGGCGGCGATTCGCGGCCCTGATCGGGTGAGCCCCGAGGACCGTCAGAAGATCGAGGCTGCGTTGCCGCAGCGCGCCTCCATGCAGCCCAAAAAGGCGCGCAAGCTGCTGGTGCTGGATTTAAACGTCGCTTATCCGGGGCACCGCTCCATCCCCCATGCGAATCTCGCGCTGGAACTGATGGGCAAGAAAACGGGCGCGTACGAGGCCATCTTCAGCAACGACCTGGACAACCTGAAATACGACAAAATCAAGCAGTTTGACGCGATTTATCTGAATAACACGGTCGGTATGGTGTTTGTGGATCCCGAGGTACGTGAGGGGCTAACACGATTCGTCCGCGAGGGCGGCGGACTCGCGGGCAATCACGGGGTCAGCCATGCCTCCATGGACTGGGCCGAGTTCAGCGAAATGATCGGCACGAAGTGGGGCGTGCACCGCGAGCCTACGGAACGGGCCATGATCCACGTCGAAGAGCCAAATCATCCGCTGGCCGCGGCTTTCAAAGGCAAGGATTTCCTGTATGAAGACGAGTTCTTCCGCTTCCCGAAAGGGCCGTATTCGCGCGACAAACTGCGGGTCCTGCTCACGATGGACGTGGCAAGGACCGACATGAACCAGGGCCGCCCCTGCGCCAAGCCCTGCGTCCGCCCCGACTACGACTATGCGGTGAGCTGGATCCGGAGCTACGGTAAGGGTCGTGTGTTTTTCTGTATTCTCGGCCATAATCCGACGCTGTACATGACGCCTTCACTGGCGGAATACTTCCTGGCGGGAATACAGTTCATTCTCGGCGATCTGGAAGCGGATACGACACCCAGCGCGAACCTGCGGTCACGAAGAAATTGAGGTTTCCGGAATGAAGAGAGTACTTCTGCTGGCTTTAATCGGCTCGTTCGCGGCACTGGCGCAGTTACCCGCTGAGATCGAGCCCTTACTTGCGAAAATCAGCAAATATCAGTACGGCGCCGATCCCTCGCCTTCGATTCAGCTCGATGAGATGGTGGCGAAGCTGTCGGGCTCGCCCGAGCGACGGCGCGCACTGGAAGCACGGTTCCTGCAGTTCGTGCAGTCCGACGCCACCCCGGCGGGGAAGGAATCCGCATTCCGGCAGCTTGCGTTGATTGGGTCGCGAGCATCGGTACCCGTACTGGCTCCAATGCTTTTGCAGATCGATTCGGCCGAGATGGCGCGATACGCGCTGACGGCCATTTCCGGGCCCGAGGTGGATGACGCGCTTCGGCAGAGCCTCGCGAAGGCGCCGAGCGATCGTGTCCGGATAGGGATCGTGAATTCGATTGGCCACCGCAGGGACGCGAAAGCTGTACCCGCGCTGTCGGAGTTATTGTCTTCGAATAACGTCGAAGTGACGGCGGCGGCAGCCGCGGCATTGGCGAGTATCGCCGACCCGGCTTCCATCAAAGCGCTGTCCGGCGCACGCCGGCGGGCCGACACCCCCGTCCGGGAACTACTGTCGGAAGCCAGCGTCGTGGGTGCGGATCACCTTGCCGGCCGTGGCGATAAAGGTGCGGCGATCGCGATTTACAAAGAGATCATTACTCCGGCTGAAGTCGCCGCAGTCCGCCGCCGGGCTCTGAAGGGTCTGGTTGCGGCGGACGCGAAGAGCGCGATCCCGTTGCTTGCCGCCGACCTGCACGGCTCCGATGCCGAGCGCCAGGTCGCCGCGATTCGCCTGCTGAACACCATCCAGGGCGCCGAGGTGACGAAAACACTCGCGGGCGAGTTCCCGAAAGTTGCGCCCGTCGCGCAGGTCCATCTGTTGACCGCTATAGCCGGGCGCGGGGATGCGGCGGCACGGCAAACCGTGCTTGCGGGAGTGAAGAGCAGTGACCCGGCTGTTCGTGCGGCCGCTCTCGGAGCATTGGGGCAGGCAGGCGATGAGTCGAGCGTCAAGCTACTGGCGGAAACCGCCGCCGCTAGCGAAGGGGCAGAGCAAAGCGCTGCACGCCGCAGTTTGCAGACGCTGCGTGGCCCACGAGTCGATGCCGCTCTGATCGCGGCGCTCAACTCCTCCACCGGCAAGATGAAATCTGAGCTGATCGCCGCAGCGGGAGAGCGTGCGCTGACCGCATCCGCCGATGCGCTGACGAAGGCGGCTGCGGAGGCAGATTCGGACGTGCGCCGCGAAGCTTTGCGTGCGCTGCGCAACGTTGGGGGAGCGGCGCAAACACCGGCGCTGCTCGACCTGCTGCTGAAGTCACCGTCGGCCATGGAACGCAGGGATGCCACACAGACTTTGGCCACGGTTCTGCGGAGAGCGCAACCCGCGCCGATCACGGCCGTAATCTCCGCCTGGAAGGGCAGCGCCCCGAAGGAAGCGCGTCTTAGCCTGCTGGAAGTCATGGGACAGACATCGAACGCCGATGCGCTGCCGGTTCTGCGTGCAGGAATCAAAGACCCCGATCCGGAAATCGCGCGCGCTGCGATTCTGGCGCTGACGAATTGGGACGATGCTACGCCTCTTGCCGATCTGCTGAACGTTGCGAAGACGGCCCCGGCTCCCACCGGGGCGCCACCGCCTCCGCGCGTGCCTGGCGGTGGTGGCGGGCGCGGTATGGCGCCGCCTACGAACAACCTTCAGGTCCTCGCGTTGCGCGGCGTGCTCCGGCTCATGGTGCTGCAGTCCGACCGGACGCCGTCCCAGAGTGGACAATTGTTACGGGATGTCATGAGTCTCTCTACCCAGCTGCCGGAGAAACGCACGGTCCTCTCGCTGCTGCCGTCGTTCCCGTCCAAAGAGTCCCTTCAGGTAGCGGAAACAGCCGTCGGAGACTCGACTGTTTCGGACGAAGCTAAAGTGGCAGTAGCGCAGGTCCGGGAGGCTCTGAAACTGAAGTGATCCGCCCTTCGAGACGTCAGTTTATCGGGTTTGCCGGCGCGGCCCCGCTGCTCGGCTTCGATAACCGCGCCACCCCGGCCAACCGGATTACGGTGGCATGTATCGGAGTCGGCTGGATGGGTTCCGCGAACCTGACCAGTTTTCTCGACGAACCCGACGCGCAGGTCGTCGCAGTCTGTGACGTCGATAGCGAGCATCTTCAGGCGGCGCGTACTGTCGTCAACGAAAAGTATAAGAACCAGGATTGCGCGACTTACCGCGAATTCGAAGAAGTGCTGGCACGGCCGGACATCGATGCCGTCATGCTGGCAGTCCCGGATCACTGGCATGGCGTCCTGGGCGTAGCCGCTCTGCGGGCAGGAAAGGATGTCTACGGCGAGAAGCCGGTCGCTGGGATCTTTTCGGAGGGAAAAGCGATCTGCGATGCCGTCGCACGGTATAAGCGGGTCTGGCAGACGGGAACATGGCAGCGCTCCCGCGCGCAGTTCCGTGTCGCGTCCGAACTGGTGCGTAACGGACGTGTCGGCAAGGTGCATACGGTGGAAGTCGGACTGCCGGGCGGGCTGCCGGACTTTGACGGCCTCGGCCATCTGGATCAGCCGGTCGCTCCCCCGAAGCATCTCGATTATCAGCGCTGGCTGGGCCCCGCGCCCGAGGCACCGTACTGCCCGGCCCGTGTTCATAAGACCTGGCGGTGGAATCTCGACTACGGCGGCGGAATGCTGATGGACTGGGTAGGACACCACGTCGATATCGCTCACTGGGGTCTCGGGTTCGACCATGACGGTCCTGTGGAAGTGGAAGGCAAGGGCGAGTATTCCCTCGCCAATGCAGTGTGGAACGCGCCTTCAAAATTCCACGTAACCGCGCGGTATCGCAACGGCGTCACGATGCACATCCGCGGAGGGTACGACAATGTCGTTCCCGGCGTGAAGTGGATCGGCGACGGCGGGTGGCTGTGGGTGGACCGGAACGGGATGGACGCGCGGCCCCGCCAGACCCTTTTCAGCCGCATACGCCCCGATGAAATCCACCTTGAAGAATCGCCTGGGCACCACCGGCAGTTCCTCGACTGCGTGAAGAGCCGGGGCCGGACGATCGCGCCGCCTGACGTCGCGCTGCGATCTACCGTGCCGGGTTATCTGGGCCTGATCTCGATTCTGACGGGGACGAAGATCAAGTGGGATCCCGACAATCAGAAAATCGTCGAAAACAGCCCCGCCGAGCGACTTTTGTCGCGTTCCCTGCGCAGTCCATGGCGTCTCGCGTAATGAACCGCTGGGCTTTTCTTTTCCTGCTGCTTAGGGCCGTATCCGCGGCCCAGACACCCGATATCGGACACTTGCTGGCGACCATCGCGAAATATGAACAGGGTGGCAGCCGAGAGGCGCTGGTCCAGTTCCGAGCGGTAGTGACCTCGACGCCGCCGTCGGGCCGGAAAGCCATAGAACAACGGCTGCTTGCGTTTCTTCAGTCCAAAACGACTCCGGCAGGCAGGGAGTTCGCCCTACGCGAGCTGAGTCTGATCGGCACGGAAGCCTCGGTGCCGGTGCTGGCACGTCTGCTCGTCAAACCCGAAACCAGTGAGATGGCGCGGTATGCCCTGACTCGCATCCCAGGTCCCGCAAGCGACCGTGCCCTTCGCGATGCCCTCGCACACGCTTCCGGAGACACTCGGATCGGCGTCATTAATTCCCTCGGGCAACGGCGCGATGCGGGTTCTGTCATTCGCCTGAAGGGCTTCCTCACACCGGCTGATCCGGCGGCTGAAGCAGCGGCTGCGGCGCTGGGCAGAATCGGTAACGAGACGGCACTGAACGCTCTTGCCGAAGCTCGCAAACGAGCGTCAAAACCGGGCTGGTTGTCGGAAGCCTATCTGGATTGTGCGACTCAACTGAAATCCATTAAGGCGTACAAGGAGTTGCTGGCCTCCGCGGAGCCTGAAAACATCCGGGTAGCGGCATTAGGGGCGATCGCCGAGGCGGATTCCGCCGCGGCAATGCCGGCGCTTCAGGCCACCGTCGAATCGGGTAAGCCGGCGCTGCAGGCTGCTGCGATTCGTTTTCTGAGTGTCATTCCCGGAGCGGACATTACGGAGTCGCTTGTCAGGCGCTACGCTGCGCTGGATGCTTCGTTGCAGCCGCGGTTGCTCAAAGCTCTTGCGGATCGCGGTGATACAGCGGCTTTGCCTCTGTTCGTGACCGTCGCTGGAGAAGGCTCCGGGCCAGCACGACTGGCAGCCTTCGAGGGCCTCGGCAGGCTTGGAGGCGGTGCAAACGTTGCATTGCTTGCCCGCACCGCCGCAGCCAGTGAGGGCGCGGAACAGACCTCGGCTCGCGCGGCGCTGTACCGGCTGCGCGGCTCCGGTGTGGATAAAGCAATCGTCGACGTCATATCGGCTGGGACGGGCAAGGAAAAGAGGGAACTCATCATCGCCGCCGGAGAGCGTGGGATCCCCGCTGCGGCCGGCGCGCTGATTACGGCAGTGCAGTCCGGGGATGCGGACCTTCGCCGCGAGTCCTTGAAGGCACTGCGCGGCATCGCCGGTGCGGAGCAGGTACCCGCGCTCGTCGGCTTTCTGGAGGCATCCTCGGCCGCCGCCGACCGGAGAGAGATTGCGCAGACGCTCGCGGCGGCTCTGAAGCGCTCCGATGCATCGAGCATTAAACTCGTTCTCGAAGCGTACACGCGGACTTCGGCCATCCCAGCCCGTGTGGCCATTCTCGAGGTCCTCGGACAGACCTCGTCCGATGCGGCGCTTCCTCTGTTGCGCGAATCGCTTCGAGGGAGTACGCCGGAGCTGGCGCGCGGGGCCGTGCTCGCGCTTACGGAGTGGACCACTCCGACGCCTCTGGGCGATCTGTATGCGCTGGCGCAGAGTGCCCCCACTCCGGCCTTGTCGGTGCTCGCGCTGCGAGGTTATCTGAAGCTGCTGGCGCTTCCGTCCGATCGTGCTCCGGCGGAATCTGCCCGCATGCTGCGCGACGCTATGAATCTGGCGAAGCAAACGCCTGAAAAGCGCGCTATTCTGGCGCTTCTACCCTCATTTCCGTCGCCGGAAAGCCTGAAAATTGCCGAAGCGGCTCTCAAGGAGCCGGCGGTCGCGCGCGAGGCACGGATCGCGCTGGATCGCATCACCAGCACGCTGAAATTCCAGTAGATTCATGGATTACCAGCTGCGCGGAAAACTGGCGTTCGTGACCGCAGGCGCCCACGGCATCGGTGAGGCGATCGCGAACCTGCTCGCGGCCGAGGGAGCGACCGTTTTCGTCGCCGATCAGGACGCCGAAGCTCTGCGCGCGAAACAGCAGCACTGGGCGGCAGCGGACCTCTCCACCGCGGAAGGAGTCGAATCTGCGATAACGGCGATGCTCGATAACTTCGGCCGATGTCCGGACATTCTCGTCAACAATCTGGGCCTCGCCGATCCGGCGCCGTTCGAGGACCTCGCGGATGAGCGCTGGTTGCGGGCGTTCCAGCTGAACCTCATGGGCTGTGTCCGAACCTGCCGCAAACTACTGCCGATGATGTCGGCACTCGGTTCGGCGTCGGTGGTCAACATCGGCTCCGACCTTGCACGGCAACCGGAGCCCGTGCCCGCCGATTACGGCGCCTGCAAGGCAGGCATTCTGTATCTGACCAAGGCTCTCGCGAAACAATATGCACGTCAGGTCCGGGTGAACGTGATTTCTCCGGGTCCTGTATGGACGCGGCTGTGGTCGCGCCCGGGTGGAATCGCAGACCAGTTGGCCGCACAGTATGGCATCGACCCCGCTGCCGCCGTGCAGAAATTTCTGGAAGAGCGCTACATGCCCCTCGGCATGGGCCAACCGGAAGATGTCGCACACGCCGCGGCTTTCCTGGCGTCACCGGTCTCGAAGTTCATCACAGGCGCCAATCTCGACGTGGGTGGAACGCTGCGCGGGCTGACCTGATTCGGTACGGGCCGTACGCTCCGGTACACTGCGAGCCGTGATTCCCGTAAATGATCTCGGCCGCCGTGTCTACGACATCCGAGAACGGCTGGTCCACGCTGCCGCCGACGTGATCGACAGCGGCTGGTACAGCGTCGGCCCTCGATTGAGCGCTTTCGAAAAAGCGTTTGCACAAGATTGCGGTGTGACGGATTGCATAGGGGTGGCCAGTGGGACCGATGCCCTCGAACTGGCGTTACGTGCGTGTGGAGCACAGCGGGGCAAGCGTGTGATGACGGTTGCAAACGCCTGCGGATACAGCACGACAGCGATCCTGGCCACCGGCGCAGAGCCCGTGTTCACGGATATCGATCCGGCAACCATGCTGGTCGATACGCAATCACTCTCAGATGCGATCGCAGCCGACACGGTGGCCATTGTCGTCACGCATCTGTACGGGCGAATGGTCAATATGCCCGCGATCGCTGAATTCGCTCAGCGAGAACCTCGGAGCGATGGGGGATGGCGGAGCGGTGGTAACCAGCGATTCCGCCATTGCGGGCAGGGTGCGCGAACTGCGTCAGTACGGGTGGACCGAGAAATATTACACCACGTACCTCGGGGGGCGGAATAGCCGCCTCGACGAGATTCAGGCGGCATTTTCTTCTCGAACAGCTACCACTGCTCGAAGGCTGGAACAACCGGCGGCGTGAGATTGTGCGGCAATATGCTGTCGGGTTGCGCGATACGGACCTCGATTTACCCGCTGCCGGAGGGGACGAATACGTCGCTCACCTGTCGGCGACCGGGAGCTGCTCCGCTCACGCCTGCGGACTGCCGGAGTTGCTACGGATGTTCATTACCCTGTCCCGGATCACTGGCAGACGCATGGAAGGAATGTCCGTGGGCCAAAATTGCTCTGCCGGTCACTGATTTTGGAAAAGGTAATCAGGCGGCAATTTTCAACGAACATTCAGAGCCCAGGGAGCGGCTTCTTTTGATTTATTCACATGCTAACGCATTGGCGTACGGCGTTGATGACAGCACGCTGACGTGTATCGAGGCGGAACAACACATACCGTTCGCTCTGAAACGCGTGTTTTACCTGTACGACGTACCCGTTGGGCAAACGCGGGGAGCACACGTGCATAAAGAACTTCACCAGGTGCTGATTTGTCTTGGCCGCAGTTTCGATGTGCTCGTAGGGGATGGCCGCAAGGAACGGCGTTTTTCACTTGCATCAGCCGGCGATCGGCCTGTACATTCCGCCGTTGATCTGGGATACGGAATCGATTTTCAGCCAGGTACCGTCTGTATGGCGCTCGCTTCCGACGAATCCGATTACTATCGCGATTACGGTGTGTACCTCGAGGCGGTCGCCGCCGCACAGCAAGGATAGGCACCCGCCGATTCCGGCGCTATCGTACCACTAAGGAAATCAGGCGCTCCCCACGAGGTTTAGTTCAACCTGCCGCCCTACGGGGAACTCGTCGAACGGCATCAGGTTTGCTTCAGCCTCGACTTCCGTCATAGCCAGCCGGAGAGTGAGGTCTTCCCGGGTCTCCACAGGCAGACCTTCCCACTGCCTGAGCTGCGTGGAGGCTCTTTTGCGGCATCGCTTCAGCAGTTCGTCGCGGGCGTCAGCGCGAAGATTATTCACGTATGCACGAAGGTGCTGTTCCCTGTATTCTGCATAACGATTTTCAGTTTCAAACCTGACAGCCTGCTGGGCTAGATTTTCGGCGGATGCCGCAACCGCGGCTTCGTGCCGTCTACGGATGCTGACGAAGCCGGGAGGCGGTTTCACGCCGGAACGAATATAATCGACATACAGTCCGGGCGCGTTCGAGATTTTGCGCCCACCTGCATCCACAATCGAATCGATCCATTCGATCTGGTCCTCGATCTTCTGGTCTTCCGGCACGTCAAGCATTAGCCGGCGAGCCATCTTTTCAACAACGCCGCGTTCTACAAGCAGCGCGACAATGGAGTCGAACCGGGGGTCGTTGACCCTATCGGACTTCAAAGGAAAACCTGCCGTACCCGCCTTTTCGAAGATCTTGCCTCGCGCCATGACAATTTTGAAGTCCGTCTTGTCTATTGTCCGAGTCAGCTGCCATTCGGACAGGTACCCTACTTCAGCAAGTTCGTTTAACCCTGGGGACAGCTTCTCCTTTGCCCTGGAGATCTGCGGGTAGGCGCGGATGGACAGGAGCTGACAGAGGTCTGTGTAGCGCTTTTGCACGCCTCTTGCGCTGGCATAAAACCACACGTACAACAAAGGAACGAGCGCCTTCGCAATGGGGGAATTGAGGCGCTGGTACTCTCCCAGATCGATCGGGAGAACGTAATTGTGATTCAGATTCTCGAGTTGCCAGCTGCTGAGCCACACGTAGTTTCGATCCGCCACGGAACCATCTACGTCCTGCCCGGCGGTGACAACGCGATCAAAGACATGAAAGCGATCCTTCGCATATCGCTTCGTTTTGGCGAAGTAGACAGCCCCTTCGCTCTTGATCCACGTCGCCGACATGCGATCGAGCCACTCTTCCACGTCCCGATAGTTCTTGCCGGAAGGTGTCTGCCCCAGAACTTTCAGCAACTGGTAGGTGGTGAACCCTACCGGGTTCGATATCGATCCGCTTTTCTTCTTCAGCTCGGCCACAATGAGCTGAAAAGCCAGATATTTGTCCAGATCCGCAGTCGTCGGGAGCCCGTTGTCGTGGTGGCCGATGATGGTCGCCCGGGCCTCTACCTTCATCCCTTCGACTTCACGTGTGATGGAAATTACCTTTTTGGTCTGTTTAACCTTCGTGGCAGGCGAGAAGAAGCCCAGTGAATTGAGATTCTTTTCAATTCGGACGACGCGCTGGATGGGTTCAGGACCCGGCAAGGGTAGAAGTTGCTGCATCCGAAGGTTTTCTTCTCGTGCCTCGATCTTCCCACAACAACAAACAGGCGGGCAACAGGAATCGGTGCCAATGTTTTGGGCTCATGCCGCAGTCCTGAGTTGTTGTTGATGCTGTAGAACAACTTTAAAACATCTTTAAGATACTGATGGATTCGTTAAGGCGCAGACAATCAATGACTTAAGAGCCGTTTCTTTCCCTGGAGGTCCGATAAATTTTCCCTGGAGGTCCGATAGGCTTTCCTTGCAGGTACGTGTCATTTTCCCTAGAGGTCCGATACGTTTTCCCTGGAGGTCCGATGCTGCTTTCCTTAGAGGTCCGATAGGGCGGCCGTCCACATCGTCCAGCCTTCCCTGGAGGTCCGATGAGGAGATTACAAAGGAGTGTCGCGTTTCACCCAGTCGGAGATCAGATCATTCACGAGATCACTGAAATCTTCGGATCTGCCAATCAGGCGACGCAGCGCTTCATCGTGGATTGAACGCTGGATATAGACCGAGATCTGACGGTACTCGGGGTTCCGGCTCTTTGCCAGAGGGCGAGCTTTCCTTGCTGGTTCGATGGTCGTCCGCTGCTGACTGTCGGACACGATTGGGGTGAGTGCGTCGTATTTACCCATTTGAATGTCTGAGTACGTAATCGGTTGAATACTCAGGCGGGCGAGAGATGATTGTTGTAGCAAGCTCATCTCCTACGTCCATATAATCCCGCCAGCCGAGGTTCGTGCGGTCGATTTTATCCACGGTTACGCCATCGAGAACAGCGCGCTGAAAGGCGAGAATGCGACGGATGGAGGTCCTGAAGTGTGGAATGCCGTGTGCGGACAGGTACTGCAATGCTTCCTCCCCATCACGATTCGGCTTTGGAGGCACGATGGCAACGAGCACCTTGAAGCAAAGATCGGTGCGAGCCCGGCGGAACTTCGTTGTGGTCTGCAGCGCTGATTGCAACCCGAGTGCATCGGGTGTTGCCGGGATGACCGCGAAGTGACAAGCATTCGCCAGTTCAGAAAAGTCTTCATCGGGCGGGTTGGCCTCGGTGTCAACGATCATGAAATCGTACTGGCTCTGAGAGAGTTCCAAACCGATCTGTCGCTCGGGCACAACCTTGAACGGGAGCCTTCCAGGCCGGGACCATAGTGTGGCGGAGCGAGTAGCGTCACCATCCACCAGCAGTGTCCGGCCGTACTGCTGGAAGTACCCGGCCAAGTGGACCGCAGTGACTGTCTTTCCGACGCCGCCCTTGACACTCAGTACCGTGACGATAGTCATTCGTCCCAGTATACAGGTTGCTGAGATTCTGGGTACCTGAAAGATCCAGGTACTCACGTATGTCGAAGTCAAATATAGTGACTTAAATAAGTCGCTATACTGGAAGTGCCATGAAGCCCGAAGTCATTCGTACCTCACTGGATCTTCCGGCACCGCTCCACCGGCGGCTTCATGAAGTAGCTGCGAAGAGAGGCTGCTCGGCGCGCCAGTTGATTCTTCGGTCGATCGAACGACTCGTATCCGAAGAGTTACGCGCGCCTTGTGACCGCGTCCGGTTGCCGCTGGTTCCGGCAGCGGGCCGGCGGATCCGCCCGGTGACGAATGACGAAGCGCTGTTTTCCTGACATCAATGTGTGGTTCGCGCTCTCGGTTGCCGATCACATGCACCACGAAGCGGCAGTGGCGTGGTGGGAAGGGGACTCCTCCCTCGCCGGATTTTGCCGGATTACCCAGCTTGGACTCATGCGGCTACTCACGACAGCGGCGGCGATGGATGGCATGCCGTTGACAAACGCGGAAGCCTGGGCCGTTTATGATGCCTTTCTGACCGACAACCGCGTCCGGGTGTTCCCCGAATTGCCGGCGCTCGACAGTCTCTTTCACACCTTCTCTGCCCTGCCGCAGGCGTCCCCGAAAGTCTGGGCTGACGCGTATCTGGCGGCCCATGCAGCGGCGAATGAGGCGACGCTGGTAACGTTCGATCAGGCATTCACTACGTATGGGATTGAATGTCGACTTCTGGTTGGCGGATGAGCAAGGAGTGGGACCACAACCACTGGAGCAACAGTCGCCCGGGCTGCACCAGGCCAAACCGCGGTAGCCACCGCCACGCTCGCGAATCGTGAGCGAAGAAAGAGGTACTGGCAATCCAGAAAAAAAAGCGGGGCGGAAATGCTCTCAGCACCTCCGCCCCGCTTGTTCGCAATCCGGCCGTCGCTGTGTGTCAGGGAATCTTCCAGCATCCACTGAGCAGAAGCTTCACTGCTCCCGACTGTCTCAAGCCTCGTACGCCGGTCCGAACAGTCAACCCCGCAGACTAACTCCAGGGCCGGAGAACGTCGTCACGCCCGGTTTCCTCCTCCACCTTTACGGCGGCGAACAGTGGCGGAAAAGTGATCCGGTACACTCGGTCACAGACTCCCTGAACACCGCCGGCCCGCTCTGTTCAATACAGCGTTTCTTAGACCCCGGCAACGCTCTTTGCCACACTGCCCGTCGATTGTCGAAAGGATAGAACTCCCTCAATAACCCGGTCCTGATCCTGCTCCGTCAGGCTGTTAAAAAACGGAAGTCGCAGAATGCGATCGCTTACGGACTCGGTCACGGGACACTGCCCTGCCCTTCCACCGTAGCGGCGACCCATGTCCGAAAGATGCAATGGAAGGTAGTGGAAGACCGCAACAATTCCGAGGCTGCGCAGATGTGCGATCAATCTCTGCCTCACGTCGAGTGATGGAAGGAGCAGGTAAAACATGTGATACGCCTGTTCACAGTGATCCGGAACGTACGGCAGCCGTACATCGAAGCGTTCAGCCCAGGTCTTTAGTTTCCGCTCGTACCGGAACCACAACTTCCGCCGGATCCCCTGAATGACATCGCGCTGTTCCAGCTGAGCCCTTAGGAAGCCGGCGAGAAGGTCCGAGGCTACATAACTCGATCCGACATCAACCCAGGTGTACTTGTCGACCTGTCCGCGAAAGAATTTTCCGCGATTGGTCCCTTTCTCGCGTATGATTTCAGCACGCTCTCCAAAAGAAGGATCATTAATCACAAGCGCGCCGCCTTCCCCGCAAACGAAGTTTTTTGTCTCGTGAAAGCTTTGTGTGGCGAGACAGCCCATCGTTCCAAGATATCGATGTTTATACTTTCCAGCGAGCCCATGAGCATTATCTTCGACGACTGCAACTCCGTGGCGCTCCGCGATCGCACAAATCGAATCCATTTCACAACCGACACCGGCGTAATGTACCGGGACCACCGCCCGTGTACGAGGCGTAATGAGGGACGCCAGCATCGTTTCATCCATATTGAGAGTGTCCGGGCGAATATCGGCGAACACAGGGGTGATACCGCGCAACACAAATGCATTCACGGTGGAGACGAAGGTAAAAGAAGGAAAGATGACTTCGTCCCCAGGTTGACAGTTCAGAAGCAGAGCCGCCATTTCGAGCGCATGCGTGCAAGAGGTCGTTAATAACACACGGGGGACGGACAACCACTCCTCGAGAAGGCGCTCGCAATATTTTGTGAATGCGCCATCTCCGGAAATGTGTCCCGACGCTACAGCCTCCCCGATGTAACGCATCTCGTTTCCGGAGACGCTTGGGCGGTTGAATGGAATTATACCGGTACACGTATCAGTCATAAGGAGGAAATCTCAATGCACTAAGAAGGCGGTATGCCGTGACGGTGACGGCGCTGTGCAGACGTCTGAAAAGGAAATGAACGTTCCTTGCGGGCTATAACTGCAAGTCGTTGTTTAGAACGGTAGAGAGATCCTGCCACGGTATGATCCTGCCGTCTGAACAGCGGCTCTGATTGCGTGAATCGGCATGCGTTCGTGGGCTACCGAAAGGGTACAGTCCCAGGTTCTGATGTGCCTTGTTGGTTAATGAGCCTCACCGAAATCGATTCCAGTGCCCGCTGAAGCGTGAGTGTACCAGGATTCGCAACCTGCACCGTAAACGGAAGGGTTGCGGTGAACATGCTGCCGTACTGCTGTGATTGTGTACTTTGGTACCACGCCGAAAGCGCGCCCTCTACGGGAACGGAGATTCGAGACGCGGGCAGGCCGACTCCGGCGGCCGGTGTGAAGGTAAATTCCATCTGCGTTACGGCGCGGCCTGGCGCGAAGCCAGTCACCGAGACCGTGAATGTATTCTGGGCCAGGCCCGTCACCTGAACACTGAGAATCCGCGGCACGCCGAGCGGTACGTTCAGTTGCAGCGAGGGACGAGACGCAGGCGTCAGGTCCACACCTCCTTCCGTCGTGAAGGATGGCGTTAGCGTAAGTGACGCTGCGACAGTTCCGGTTTGCAGGCGGATCTGACTCGCGTTGTTGGGGAAGGTGGCGCGCGTCGCATTGGCCGGGATGGTGAACTCCACCGTACGCCCCCCATTAGCGAACTGAGCGGACGGGTCGTTGCTGAACACGTTGGAATTGAACGCCATTGTCAGCGTGCCGCGTACATTCAGTGGATACGGCTCCGCCAGCGTCAGGGAGACTGATGGCTGTTGCATAGGGTCGACGTCTCCGGTGGGTCCTTCGAACCGGTACGAAGGGAGGGGCGGTGGCGCAGTTGCGAGGCCGGATAACGTAAATGCCTGGGCATCAATACGTAAGATCGCATTGATTACCCCGAGTCGAGAGGGTGTGAAAGTCACATCAAAAGAAGCGGAGTTGCCCGGCTGTAGTGTTAGCGGCAATTGCGGTACTCCGGCGAGTGTGTAAATCGTATTACCGTCTGCCACACCGATGCTGCCGATGAGCGCGTCGGCGGTACCTGTGTTCGCAATCGTGAAGCGAACCGCGGCGGACTTACCGATGGCAGTCGGCGTGAAGATCACAGTTCCCTCACCTGCAACCGGGGTGGTGGTGGATCCGTTAGCGTAATTAAAGGTGAGAAACGGGCCAACTCCGTTTCCGGTAAGGCTGAAGACGTCGGCACCAACCTGTAGCCGCCCCGTTGCGGGTCCCGGCTGGGCAGGCCGGAAGGCGACAGTGATTGTGGCCGTTGAGGTTGTCGCAAGAACAATAGGCAGGAAGGGCGCATCGACGATCTGAAATGCGGCTCCCTGGATATTTAGCGCGGTGATGCGGCCTTCAGCGTTACCGGAATTTCGAACCCGGAGCCGCAGCGTTTCGGTCTCTCCGGTCTTTACTCCGGAAAACGAAAGTGTCTGGCCTGCGAGTAACGAAGTAGCCTGATCGTCCTTCAGCGATTCGTACCGGAACTGTGCGCCCACGGCTGTACCTTTCAATACAAACGGGAGAGTACGGACGCCCGCCGCAATCGTTAGATTGCCGTTGGTGTCACCCAGTGCGGGTGGAACGAAACGAATGTTGAATCGCACGGAATCACCCGCCATGGCCGTTGCCGGCAAGGCAGGGATGTTCTGCAACTGGAACGCCGGCCCGCCTGTCACTGCAATTTCGCGAATCGCGCCCGGGCCACTGCCGCGATTACTGACAATGATTTGTGTTGTCGAATTCCCTTCCACTGGGGCGACAGACAACAGAATCGTCCCGTTTTCGCTGACGGTCGTCGTGTTTCCATCCGAAGGAGTGCTGTAGCTGACGACAAAGTCCGGGGTAGTACCGATCGCAGTTAGAGTGACGGTGTTTGCAGGCCCTGCAGCCACGTCAGAATACGTAATTGCCAGGCGACTCGTCTTTTGTTCGGCTGACGAAGGCCTGAACGTGATCGTGAAGCTGATCGTTTGCTCGGGATTCACAACGGTTGCGGCGCTCCCGCTAACGGCGAAGTCGCCGGAACCCGTGAGATCTACGGATTTAATCGTAACGGCGCTGCTGACGCGGCTGGTGAGCGACAGGGTCGCGGTAGCCGTACGGCCGACGCCGTCCGCCGTCATGGGGAAACTATCGCCCGCAGCGACGTTGGTCGTTGCTTGCCCCTGCTGTACTCGAATCGCAAACGGCGGCGTCTGCGCTCCAGCCGTGGAAACAAACAGCAGCGGAACGGCGACGAGCAGAAAGCGGGCAAATACTGAGTTCGGTTTGTTCATTGAGCGTTTCCCATTCGGGCTGCATTATCACCGGCTCTGACGGGTGGCCGCGGGACGAAGTAAACGCCGGGGTGCAATCCAGTGGTCAGGAACCACAAAGGTTCTGATTCGACGGGTACGGCGGGGATAATCCGCTCAGCGTCTTTCAGCAGTTCAAACCCGATCGGAGAAAAATCAAGGGCAAACTCTCCGGTTACCGTGCGAGCGGCAAGGTCAAACACCGCAACTGCCCCGGCGATTTCGTCACGAATCGCCGCAAACAGCAGCCCGCGGTCACCGGAGACTGCGATACCGGTGACGACGCGCCCGTTCGCCGCCGCCAGTATGAGGTCCGTTGCTGCCGCTGTTCGATAACTTCCTATGGCATATATCCCCGAGGTGCCGCCGATGAACAGGGTATCTTCATCGGCGCTGTATGCCATCGTGGTGGCTCGCTGCATCTTCGTAATTAGCCTGGGTGCGGCGTCCGGCTCGAGAGAGTACGCGCTGGAGAAGCCGTCTTCCGCATCGGTGAGAACGACCGCTGCTTCACCGCTGGATGCGACCAGAAGTGCCCGTACCGGTGTTCCGAGCATGGCTGCATCCACTGTGCGGGCGGCCTCTATGCCGTGTGCGCGGACACGCAGAAGCTGAATTGATCTCGCGGCTTCAGAATAGATGGCAGCCATGGTGGACCGGCGATTCCACACGACACGTACAGGCAAGGAAACCGAAGGGGCCAGCGGCGTTTCCACCACGTCCGGCCCAGGCAAACCGGCAATGTCAACCAGCCTGCCATCCCGCACCCCTACAGCACGGGAACCGTCCGGTGAAACGGATGCATACTCAAGGCCCGCTACGATGGGGCCGCTCAGGTAAGCAGCGGGCGGGAAGCCACGGACTGCCGCGATCGCCCCCGACTCTGACAGAAACACACCACCCGAACCGGGAGTGCCGACGTTCACGGCCTGCCCGAAGAAGGGCAGAACACTACATCCTGCGATGACCCCAGCCGTTAGAGTTCTTTTCAGCATTGTCTTCATTGAGCCGTCCCCTACCGCGGGGGAGCCACGGTAATCACACCAGGCGAAATCGTTAACTCCGGCGGCGTCGCGGCATTTCCGGAACTACTGCTGCCCCCGAGCATTGCCGCGGCGATCCCGCCCGCGGCTGCCGCGCCCGCCAGCGCCAGAATCGCCCACTTTCGTCCACTTTTCCGGGGTTTGGATTCGGTCGATTCCGCACTGGCAACCGTGGCTGAATTGCGCTGCCGGATGCTCCCCGTGCCCTGCTTCCCGCGGGATGAAGCAGTAACTTTGATGGTGAAGTTACCTACTTCGACGTTTGGCACAAAGCCCGCCGCCGCCGCCTGACCCTGTGTGTTCGTGTGGGTCGTCAGTGTTGCGGCGCCACCCGGAAAACTTCCGCCCGGGCCGATAGCCGGCGCTTGAAAAATGACTTCCGCGCCCGCCACGGGTACCTCATTTTCGTCCCGTACTTCCACCACTGGCATGGCGGCAGTCCGGCTTTTGATGTCGTTGATTGCATCGTTTCCGTCGAGCACGGTCACCTTCAGGGCTTCGGTGCGTTTTGCGGATAACTGCGCGGCACTGGCTGCCGGGAAATTCGCCAGGAATAATTGAACGAGCAGACACGCGGTCCACTTTTGCATAAGTTAGCTGCTCCAGGTTGTATTTAACAGGATATAATACAATGTGTTAGTTCGATAGAATAAATTGCCAATTTTCTTGCGGCGCTTGTCTAACTAACTAACCTATATTAGTGTGAACGTACGCAGCCGGTGCCTGCCTGCACTCAGAGTCCGCGGTGGCCTGTGCGATTAAGCCGGTCAGAACCTCTGCCAACTGCACCACATGAGGCTCCTTGAGCAGACTTACGTGATCTCCGCCGATACTGTGGATTTCGATCTCACCGGCATAGCCGGACCATCCCGAATCTGATGCGTCGGTGAATTCGAGCGAAGGTGCGCTTGCACGGAACAGTGTGATCCGCCCGCGATAGGGAAGCGGCCGGTACCGCCCAATTGCATTTGCATTCAGTTCGTAGACTGTCCGAAGCAGACCTGGCAGGGGCTTTTCGAGAGTCGTGAAACTGCGGCTTATAAGGCCGAGCAGTTCGGTTTTCAGCCGCCTCCGAATCGTGTGCAGCTTCCGGGATATGTAATCGATTTTTCCCGAAACGGGCAGCTCCACAAGGTACTTCATGTGAAAGCGCGCGCGGCGCATGTGGAAATGGAGGCGCGCGCGTGCGTCCATGTCCTGATAGACGCCAGGACGCCGCGCGTCAAACAGCGCGAGGAGCGCAACGCTGAAGCCGCGCTGCTCCAGCTGCCGGGCCATTTCGAACGCGACTGTCCCGCCAAACGAAGCACCGCCGAGCAGATACGGTCCTGTCGGGTGCAGGCTTTGAATTTCGTCCACATAGTGCCCGGCCATCTCTTCGATGGAGACAGGGCTGGTGCGTCCCTGCAGGTGTGTGGATTGTAGCCCGTAAAACGGCTGATCCGGGCCAAGATAGCGAGCCAGCGCCTCATAGCCGAGCACGTTACCGCCTGCTCCGTGAACGCAGAAAAACGGCGGCTTCGATCCGCGCGGCTGAATGGGAACGAGCGAAGGCCACGGAGGTGTCCACCCGTCCCGCGTGAGGAAGTCGTGCAACTCCGCAATTGTGGGGCCATGGAACAGAGTGGCGAGTGGAAGCTGACGGCCCGTCAACTTTGCGATCTCGCTGAAAATCCGGACCGCGGTGATTGAATGTCCTCCAATTTCGAAGTAGTTGTCGTGAATGCCGACAGGGCTGACGCCCAGCACCTTTTCCCAGATATCGACAAGCTGATGTTCCAGTGCGGTGCGTTCGGCAACGTAGCTGCGTGCGGCCTGCTCTTCGAAAGGAATGGCATTCAATGCATTGATGTCCACCTTGCCGTTGGGAGTCAGTGGTATTCGGGGGAGAGTAGAATACAGCGACGGGATCATATACTCGGGCAGGTATTGCCGAAGAAAAGACCGAAGTTCCGCCGGATCTGGTCGTGCAGCTTCGGCTGGTACCAGGCATGCGGCGAGCCGGAGGTCATCGTCCGTGCCGCGAGCGATGACAACCGTGTCGCGAATTGCGGGATGACGGCGTATGGCAGCGGCAACTTCCGCCGGCTCAATGCGGAAGCCGCGGATCTTGATCTGCTCGTCCGCCCTTCCGATGAACTCCACGTCGCCGCGGATGTCGTAACGTCCCCGATCGCCGGTACGGTAGACACGATCGTCAAAATCACCGGTGAAAGGGTTGGTAAGAAATCCCGAGTTTGGCTCTTCTGTGAGATATCCATCCGCGAGATACGGTGTGCGGATGTAGATCTCGCCCGGTTCGCCGGGTGCGCACAGGTTTCCCGCTGAGTTGACCAAAAGCAACTGGGCGCCATCGATTCCGGCACCGACAGGAATGTGCTGCTTCAGTGGCGCGGCGACTTTCGAATCCGCGCCGTGGGGCACCTGATACCAGGCCATGGCCTGAGGGGTTTCCGTCGCACCATAGAAATTGACGCAATGGCATTTCCGCGCAATGTTTTTGAAAACGTCGATAACGTCGAGCGTAAGCACCTCGCCGCCAAAGAATGCCCATCGGAGGTCCTCAAGTGGTTGCGTAGCGACTTCGGTTTTTGCGGCGCACAGGAACCGGCCCATTGCGGGCGTTAGATGCATGATGGATACCCGCATGCGCGCCAGCCAGAAGTGCAGCCTGCCGGCAACATCAAACACCGACGCATCGGGTATCGCAATGCACGCGCCAGCCGATAAGGGTACGAAAATGTCGCGCAGCAGTGGGTCATGCGATAGCCCGGAAATCATGCTGAACCGATCGTCCCGGCCTATTTTGAATGTGCGTGTATACCAGGCCGCAAAGTGCCATAGGGGAAGGTGGATTCCGCGGATCGCCTTTGGACGTCCGGTCGACCCCGACGTTATGGCGATATAAGCGAGGTCGCCCGGTTCACTGGCCACAGCGGGGACCGCTTCCACTTCAGGTAGTAATTCGCGGATGCGTCCAGCGCCTCCGGCTGCCACACGGATCAGCGGGCGCCCCCCTGCCATCTTGCTGCACTTCGCGGGGTTTTTCGCACCGTCCCCGATGAAGATCCAGGCGGACGGCGCAGCCAGTGAGGCATACACTTCAGTTCGCGCCTCCGGATACAAGGGGTCGAGCACGACAAAGGCCGCACCCGCCTTCCAGATTCCGAGCAGCGCCCAAACCAGCTCTGCGGACCGTGATCCGTACACGGCGACGGTATCGTTCCGCCCGATACCTGCCGTCTGCAGCCAGGCGACCAAACGTCCGGTACCGGCATCCAGCTCACCGTAGGTACACTGGCCAGCGTCGTCGAGGAGTGCTGGCGCGTCAGGGCTCCGAAGCGCGTGTGCGGCGAACTGCTCGGTGACTGGTACGTCCGCCTGTAGTGGCAGCGGAGCGGTCGGATTGGGCAGGACCGTCCTGGATTTTTCCGTCACGAGTGAAATATCATCAACCCGGCATTCGGGGCAGCGTGTACCGTGTTCGAGTGTGGCTGAGATCTGTTCGAGCAGATCGTGCATGCGCGCGCCTGCAAACAGGGCGCGCGTGTAGTTCGCCACCAGCTCATACGTGTCGGCGGTCTGGGAAATGTACAGAGTTAACTCGAATTTGGCGGTCGCATTCTCCGGGTCCACATTTTCAACCGTGAGGCCTTCCATGCGCTGCCCGCCGAAGGCTCCAGGCAGCATGTTCAGGAAGACCTGAAAGATGGATGTGTGGCCGGTGCTTCTGGTCGGGTGAAGCATGTCGACAATGCGTTCGAATGGCAGGTCCTGATGATCGAGCGCCTCCAGAACGGCTTCGCGTACGCGCCTCACCAATTCGCGAAAAGTTGGATTCCCAGCGGTGCTGACGCGCAGAACGAGGGAATCGACAAACATCCCGATCAGATTCTCCGTCTCGATTCGGTTCCGGTTGGCGGCAGGCCAGCCAATAACGATGTCGTTGAGAGCGGTTTGACGGTGCAGCACCGTGGCATACGCGGCTGCCATCGTCATGAACAGGGTGGCCGATTCTGCCTGGCTGAAGTCATTCGCGGCTGCGCACAGCGCCGGCGCAAGCCTGAGACGCTCGGTCCCGCCTTCCGACTGCCGTTCGCTGCCGCGACGGTAATCAGATGGCAGCTCAAGAATGGGCAGGCTTCCGGATAGCTTCTCACGCCAGTACCCAAGCAGCGCCTCCAGCCGCTCGCCCGTGAGCATCGCGCGCTGATGATAAGCGTAGTCGCCGTACTGAACAGGCAGGTCGGGCAGCTCGGCGGACACTCCACGCACGCCGGCGTTATAAAGCTCCGTCATCTCGCGAAACAGCAGTGTCAGGGACCATGCGTCACTGACAGCGTGGTGCATGGCCAGGTACAGCAAATGCTCGGCGGCGCCGAGCCGATATAGTACAGTCCGAAACAAGGGACCCTGGCTGATATCGAAAGGCTTCCCGAGTTCGTGTGAAATAGCGGCCATCGCCGCTCTCTCTCGCTCGGCGGTTGGGAGCGGCGACAGGTCTTCGACCGGCAGCGGGACTGGCGCGGGTGGAGCAATCAGCTGGAAAGGCTGCCCATCGATATCAGGGAAGCACGTACGCAGGGCAGCATGACGATGGACCACGCCCTCAATGGCCGTCTGGAGGGCCGAAAAGTTCAGCTCGCCGCCGAGTCTGAGGATCAGTGGCAGCGTATAGGCGGTGTTGTCCGGATCCATGCGGTCAAGAAACCAAAGCCGCTGCTGGCCGAAAGACAGCGGCAGCCGCGCGTCGGGAGGAGCCGGAACAATTTCCGGGGCGGAGAATGTGCTGCTTCCGAGCAGCGCAATGAGGTCGTTCTTCTGTTGTGCCAGCAACTGGCGAAGTTCCTGGGTCACAGCGCCTTTGGGCCCGCTAACCTGTAGCTTCCCTCCGGCTACCGCAATTCGGATGTTTCTCTTCCGCAGTTCGCCGATCAGTGCAAGGGAGGTCAAAGCTCAAACTCCTCGTGGTCTCCGGAAGCGGCGACTGCAAGCGCCCGTTGCCCTTCTTTCGCCCATGTCAGTGCCTCGATACGTTCCGCGAGGCCAGCGACTGTCGGCGATTCGAACATGTCGATCAGCTTGAAAGGAACCTCGAGGCGCACCTGGATTCTGGCGGCAATCTGTGTGGCGAGAAGCGAGTGGCCGCCCGCGTCGAAGAAGTTGTCGTGGATGCCGATTTGCCGCACGTTCAGGATTTCCCGCCAGATCGCTGCAACCTGATGTTCCGTGGGGGTGCGAGGCGCTTCATAAGCTACGCCGGTGTCGGCTCGGTCGCTTCCGGCAGGCTCGGGGAACGATTTGCGGTCGATCTTCCCATTCGGAGTCCTCGGGAATGCCTCAAGCAGAACCCAGGCGGATGGAACCAGCGGAGCCGGGAGCCGGTTGCGTATCCACTGCCGCAGTACGGCTTCGTTCGTTGTGCCCGGTTCCTTCGGAATGACGTAACTGACAAGTCGTTTGCCGGCCGCGCCATCATCACGCGCCACAACGACGGCATCGAGAACAGAAGGATGCAGTTTCAGGGCTTCTTCGATTTCACCGAGCTCGACACGGTAGCCGCGGATCTTTACCTGCTGGTCGATACGTCCGAGGAACTCGAGGTCGCCGCTGTTGGTATAACGAACCACATCGCCTGTCTTGTACATCCGGCCGCCCGCCTCGGCGAACGGGTCGTTCAAGAATCGTTCAGCAGTTAGATCGGGACGGTTCCAGTAGCCTTCGGCAACACCCGCACCTCCGATAAACAACTCGCCCGCACATCCGGGGAGTACTGGCTGCAGGTGTGCATCGAGGACGTACAGGCGGGTGTTGGCGACGGCCCGCCCAATGAGGATTTTTGGGTCATCCTTCCGAATCCGGCTGGCGGTGGACCAGACCGTCGTTTCAGTGGGCCCATAAAGATTCCAGAGTTCACCGGATACCGCGGCGGCGAGGTGCCGTCCCAAATCGGGCGGAAGCACTTCCCCGCCTACCATCATCCTGCGCAGAGGCCATAAAGAAGCCAGCGATTCAGCGTCGCGAGTCAGCATCGCAGCCAGTGTGGGCGTGCATTGCAGGTGAGTCACTTTGTGGCGTGCCAGCTGGACCGGCAGCGAATCTCCGGGAGTGCCGGATAAAGAAGTGAATTGCCCCTCGTCCTGGAGCACCACGACGAAACCTCGCGCGAGCGTCCAGAACAACTCGAAAACGGAGATATCGAAAGAAATGCTCGTGACCGCCATCCAGACACCGGGATCCGGACCGATGATGCCGTCCATCGCGGAAAAGAAGTTCACGACATTTCCGTGCGTCACGACGACGCCCTTTGGCTTACCCGTCGAGCCGGACGTGTACATGATGTAAGCTGCATCCCGGGGTTCAACGCGCACCGGCGTACACTGCGAGTTTGTCCGCATGGCCGTTTCAACGCGCAGAACGGCAACGCTTCCGGCCGGGATTGCCGTTTCGGTTGCTTCGGAGATTAGGACAACGAGCGGTTGTCCGTCCTCAAGCATCAGAGCAATGCGCTCGGTCGGATACGCGGGATCTATGGGAATATACGCCGCTCCCGATTTCAGTACCCCCAACAGCGCCGCAACCATTGCAGGCGACCGCTGGATGCAAACGCCTACGCGAGCGCCCCTGCCGGCACCAATCCTGCTAAGAGCAGAGGCAATCCGGGTAGCCCGATCGTTGAGTTCTCCGTAGGTCCATTGTTCAGTGTGGAAGCGAACGGCGGTCGCGTGCGGTGATTTTTCGGCCTGTTGCCCGATCAGGTCGTACACAGAAACGCCGTCCGGTACGGGAATCTCCGTTCCCCTCATGTCACAGAACATTGCCTGACGGCTTTGCTCATCGAGCAGATCGATGGAGCCAGCGGCGGTATGCGGAGATGCGATGACCTGGCGAAGCAGCACACCGTAGGAGTTCATCCATCGAATCACGGTCGCTTCATCGAAAACATCCGTGTTGTAATCGAACTCTAGAGCAAACCCGTCCGGCTTCTCGATCACGTTGAGACTGAGGTCGAACGCTGCAAACCGTTTGCCCGAAGCATGCGCGGACATTTCCAGGTTGACGAATGAGGGCAGCGCACCCATCCGGTCCAGGTTAAACAGCACCGATACGAGCGGCGGGCGTCCGTCGCGCGCGAGCCTGAGCTTGCTCACCAGTTGGCCAAACGTGCAGTGGAAATGCTCAAAGCCCGCTGCGACAGTTTCCTGCGTACGGCGGAGGAAAGTAGCGAACGTGTCATTGTCCTCCATCCGGCTGCGCAGTGGAAGCAAATGGACACAATGCCCGGTCAGATACTGGTTCTCGACCAGCGTTTGACCGGCAGCGGGGATCCCGGTGACAATATCCGCCTGGGCTGCGATACGGTGCAGCAATGCCTGGAAAGCGGCCAGCATACAGGCGAAAAGAGTGCTGCCCTGCTGCGCGCTGAATTTTTTCAGGGCGAGGGCCAGATGCGCGTCGAAATGCGTCACAAGGCGGTTGCCGTTGTAGGTCCGTACGCGAGGCCGGATCAAATCCGACGGAAGCTGCAGCGGCGGCGGAGGAGCGGCCAGAGTGTCAAGCCAGTAGGCTTCGTCCTTCGCGGCTTCCTCATGGCGGTTATGCAGCCATTCTGCGTAATCGCCGTAGTTGTGGGGAACCGGCAGTGCCTTCGCGTCGTGTCCACACTCGCGGTTATATAGGAGACTCAGGTCATACAGGAGTACTCCCCCCGACCATCCGTCAGATATTATGTGGTGCGTGGTGAGTACGAGCAGGTGGAGGTTCGACTCCAGCTTCAGTACGGAACTCCGGAACAGAGGACCTTTGACGAGATCGAATTGATGTGCGGTCTCGGCCTGGAGGAAGTCTTTTACCCGGTCGTCTCTTCCGGAAGCATCGAGCGTACTCAGATCGTAAAGCGGCGTCTCGATGTTCATCCGGGCGTGGAAAGTCTGCGTGGTGCCATCGGCGCTGAACGTAGTCCGTAACGACTCATGGCGAGCGGTAAGTTGCTGCAGCGAGCCGCGCATCGCCTGGTATTGAAAGTCGCCCCGAAGATATATGGGATAAATCAGGTTGTAGCTGCGGGATGCGTCCGCTCCCATCTGGGTGGCAAGCCAAATTTCCTTCTGGCCTTCGGTTGAGGCCACGCTTCGCTCCCGCGGTTCGGGTTTGCGTGCGGGAGCGGGAAGAAAATCACCGGCCTGCAGCTCCCGCACGCTTTCCTGAAACGCTCGTACCAGGGTCTCCATGTCGGCATCTGTGTGGGCCGTAGTGACGATGCAGTTACGCCCTTCCCAGAGGTGGATTCCCTTTTCCCGCAGGTGGTAGAACAACAATCCGCCGTACCTGAGGTCCGCGGGTACATCTACGTACATCACAGAACTGTACTGTCGGATTCGGATTGGAGCGTTTTCAGATTCAAGCCAGTCGTTCAGCGTCGTTGCGGTCCGTCGTGCTTTTTCGTTAACTCCGTGCTGTAACTGTGGTCCTTGCTCCTTCAGGTAGCGGAGAACGGCGCGGGCGGCGGCCATGGCCAGGGGATGCCTCACAAACGTACCCGCGAAGACTGTGACAGCAGTCTCCGGGAAAGAGTCGTCGCCATATTGCCAGCAGCCGCCGTCGAGCGCGTCCATGATGGTTGCCTTGCCTGCAACCACGCCGATCGGCATACCGCCGCCGACTACTTTGCCGTAAGTGGCCAGATCGGCCCGGATTCCATACAGCGCCTGGGCGCCTCCGGGATGTACGCGGAATCCAGTGACTACCTCATCGAAAATCAGCGCAATACCTTGCTGCTCGGTAACCGAGCGAAGCTCGTGCAGGAATCCGACGGCGGTGGGGTCAAGGGTGCGTGTTTGAGCAGGATCTACCAATACCGCCGCGAGTTCGCCTGCACGCAGGCGAATGGTTTCCAGCGACTCCGTTTCTCCGTAGGTGAGGACGACCGTGTCGCGCAGAACAGATCCCGGAATGCCAGGCGCGATGGGTCCGGCGCCCGCGACCCCGTCATCATCCTTTGATGCACGCACAAGCACGGGGTCGAAATTGCCGTGATAGGCACCGGAAAAGACCACTACTTTATCGCGACCCGTTGCGGTTCGCGCCAGTCTCATGGCTGTCATCACCGCTTCGGAGCCTGTGTTGCAGAACGTGACACGCTCCATGCCGGTCAACTCACAGATCAGCTCGGCAACTTCGCCCGCAAGGGCAGTTTGCGGGCCAAGTTCGGTTCCGGTGTCGAGCTGCCGCCGAACGGCTTCATTCAGGAACGGCGGCCGATGTCCGAAGAACTCCGCCCCGAAGCCCATGATGAAGTCCACATACTCGTTTCCGTCGATGTCCCAGATTCGAGAACCTTCCGACCGCTCGGCGACGATTGGATACACCATTTCTTTCCACTGCCGGCGAAAGCCAGCGACAGCCCGCGGGTCAGCGAGATGGGTGCGGAAGGCAAGAGCCATTTCCTTTGAGCGTTTTGTTCGCGCGATGTAACGCCCAATCAAATTTTCAAGGTGCTCCTGCTGCCGGGGCGACAGTCCGGCACCTGCAGCTTTGTTGACGGGACGAAAGGGACCGTGTTGTACCGCCTCTGTTTGTATCGCGCGGGGCACAGGAGCGACCACAGGAGCACTCGTTGCGGCATCGGCCGGCGCGGCGGAAGCGGTCGCTGTGCCGGATAGCAGTGCGAGTTGCTGCCGCATGATCTCAAGCTGCTGTTCCACAACGCTTTGCAGAGAAGCGCTCGGAAGCGGCCGGGCTGGAGAAGCGCAGGCGGCGGGAACCACGGGCGCGGGTACGGTAGCGGCTGAGGGCGGGCGGAAGCGCTCTGGCGGTAAGTTTGTATCAAGATACGCGACCAGCTGATCGATGCTGGTCAGTTCGGTGAGCAACTGGCGAAAAGTAATTTTGACTCCGAACTGGTCCTGCAGCACGCGCGCGGTTTGCGCCAGAAACAACGAGTCAAATCCAAGCTCGAGGAACGTCACCGAAGGATCGGGATGGGCATCGCTCACTCCCGTGAGTTTGGTGAAAACCCTGTTCAGTTCCGACCGGATCTCGCCAGTTCTGTCTGGCTGGGTCATGTTGGCTTCCTTAGGCTGTCCTGCAGCCTGTGACGAACTGACGGCGAGTGTAGTGGTGCCGGAATCCGTCGCGTGGGTCCGAATCGAATACCGCTTTTTTTCAAACGGGTAAGATGGCAGGGGAACGCGGCGACACTGGCGCGGCGCATGCAACGCGTGCCAGTCAATATTCATGCCGGCGACCCACATCCGCCCCAGTGCCTGGAGCAACACGGCTTCATCCGAATCCGGGGCGTCCCGGTGGCGCATGGCGGAGACAACCTCCACCTGCCCAGCAGTTGACGATGCACATTGCCGGACCAGACTTGACAGGCTCTGGCCGGGTCCGACCTCAAGGAACAAGGGATTCCCGCTTTGTTTGAGCAGCGTACTGATACCGTCTGCAAAGCGCACGGTGTTTCTCAAATGCCGTGCCCAATACTCCGGCGACGTTGCCTCCTCAGCCGTGATGAAGTTGCCCGTGATATTGGAAATGAACGGAATCGTGGGTGTCTGCAGGGTAGTTTCCGACATCCGCCGCAGGAACGGATCAAGTGCGGGCTCCATCATCACCGAATGGAACGCATGCGACGCGGGCACAGGCTGGTTGTGAATACTGCGTTCGCCGAGCCGCGTCTGCAGGGCCGTAATGGACTCGAAAGGCCCCGACACGACGCACATCGATGGTGCGTTGACGGCGGCAATGCTCGTTTGCGCGTCCAGCAGGGGCGCGAGTTCGCGTTCGGGCAGGCGAACGGCGAGCATCGCCCCGGGACGAAGCTCCTGCATTAGACGCCCGCGGTCCGCAATCAACCCTAATGCATCTTCAAGGGTAAACACCTCTGCGATGCATGCGGCGACATACTCGCCTGCGCTGTGGCCGATCATGCTTCGGGGGTGAATGCCCCACGACATGAGGACTTTTGCCAGCGCATACTCGAGGGCGAACAGCGCCGGCTGCGTGATGCGTGTTTGCCCAAGCTGCTGGTGTGCGGTACCGGCTGCGTCGGGCTCCGGGTACAACAGCGTTCGTAAATCCAGGCCCAGCAGCGGCAGCAGGATGTCCGCGCAGGTATCGAGTTCACGCCGGAATACGGGCTCCGTGCGATACAGATCCGCGCCCATGTTCACATACTGCGAGCCTTGGCCTGGGAAGAGAAACACTACCGGGATGTCTTCACCTCTGCGGACACTCGTACAGACCCGTTTCGAATCCCGCGACGACACCAGCGCCGCGGCGTCGCGTGTATCGCAGCAAACGGCCGCGCGCCGGTGTTCGAACATGTGCCGGCCGACCTGCAGCGTGAAAGCAACGTCGGCAATGTTGGCATCGGGATGTTCTTTCAGGTGAGCGGCAAGGTTCGCGCTTGCCTGGTCAAGTGCTTCGGGGCTTCGGGCGGAGAGCACCAGAAGCTCGTATGGCCGGAGCGGCGCGGAGTTTTGGGTTGCCGGAGCCTCTTCGAGGACGACATGGGCGTTTGTGCCGCCAACGCCGAAGCAGCTGACGCCCGCGCGCCGCGGCAGCCCGTTCGCGGGCCATTCCTGCAGCTTGGTATTTACATAAAACGGGCTGGTCTCGAGTTCGAGTTTTGGATTTGGTTCCGAAAAGTTCAGACTGGGGGGCAGCTGTTTCCGTTCCAGAGAGAGCGCCGTTTTGATCAGCCCTGCTACACCCGCGGCCGCGTCAAGGTGCCCGATGTTGGTCTTGACCGAACCGATCGCACAGAAGTTTTTGCGGTCCGTTTGTGACCGGAACACTTTGGTGAGCGCAGCCACTTCGATTGGGTCGCCCAGAGGAGTTGCGGTTCCGTGAGCCTCGATGTACGAAATCGAGTCCGCCGGAAAACCGGCAATGGCCTGCGCCGCTGCGATTACCTCTGCCTGTCCATCCACGCTCGGTGCGGTGAAGCTGACTTTGTTTGCGCCATCGTTATTGACGGCTGCGCCTTTAAGCACTGCATAGATGTAGTCGCCCTCGAGGTAGGCATCTTCAAGGCGTTTGAGGACCACCACGCCTGCGCCCTCGCCGTGTATGGTTCCCCGGGCGTGTACGTCGAAGGTGCGTGTATGGCCATCGGGTGAGTGAATTGCGCCCTCTTCATAGTGATAGCCGGTTTTTTGCGGATAGGAAATGGAAACGCCGCCCGCCAGTGCCATGTCGCACTGGTAGGTGAGCAGCGCGTGGTATGCCTGGCAAACGGCCACGAGCGAGGTGGAGCAGGCAGTTTGCACATTGATACTGGGGCCGCGGAGGTTGAGTTTGTAAGATACTCGCGTGGACAGATAGTCCTTCTCGTTCCCGAACAACGCAGCGGTAAGCGCGCCGCTTTTCTCAAGCGATTGCAACTGCGCAACGACGTAGCTATTTCTGCTCGTGCCCGCGTACACGCCGATAGGCCCGGCGAATCGGTGCGGATCATAGCCCGCATTCTCGAGTGCCTGCCACGCGCACTCGAGGAATACGCGGTGTTGCGGGTCGGTGATTTCTGCTTCCGGCGCGGTCATACGGAAGAATGCCGCGTCGAACATGTCGGCGTCCTCAAGAATGGCTCCGCACCGGACGTAATCGGCGTCATTTCGAATCTGCTGCCGTTCAGACTCGGTGATTTCGAGCTCATCGTCGCTGAAGAAAACCACTGACTCGACGCCCGCGCAGAGGTTGGCCCAGAATTGCCCGATAACCTCAGCACCGGGAAAGCGTCCTGCCATGCCGACAATGGCCACACCGTCGAGATTCACTTCCGGGGATTCCATCTACGATTTCCCTAAAGCGCCGCGCATTGCGGCAAGCGCCTGTTTCTGCTTATCGGCACGGTTCCGCACGACCTTTAAGTCGGTTTCCTGTTCACCGGCAATCCACCTGGCCAGAGTTGCCACGGTCGGGTACTGGAACATCCGGACGACTGGTAATTCCCTGCCGAACTGGACTCGGATTTTCGCGTGGGCCTGGACTACGAGCAGCGAGTTGCCGCCGGCATCGAAAAAATTATCGTGAACACCAATCCGCTCGACGCCCAGCACTTCAGCCCAGGTGGTGGCGAGCAGGTTTTCGATCGCGTTGGCAGGTGGCGTGTAGGGGAGGCTCGTTTCAATCCTGTTTTCCGGTACGGGCAGTGCTGCTTTGTCGAGCTTGCCGTTGGAGGTTAACGGGAAAGCGGTCAGCGTCACGAATGCAGAAGGAATCATGTAATCGGGCAGCCGCAGCTTGAGGAGGCGGACCAGTTCGGCGGTGCCCGGCGGCTGGTCGGCCTCAGCGATGATGTAGGCCACCAGTCGCTTGTTGCCGCCGTCTTCGCGCGCAATCACCGCGCACTCTTTAATCCCCGGACAGCGGTTAAGGGCGTCCTCGATCTCGCCGAGCTCAATTCGAAAGCCTCGTATCTTAACTTGCTGGTCGATGCGGCCGAGGTACTCGACATCGCCGTTGGGGAGACGCCGGGCCAGATCGCCCGACCGATAGAGCCGTGCACCTTCATCGGACGAGAACGGATCGGGGATAAATCGTGCGGCCGTCAACTCCGGTCGGTTGAGATACCCGCGGGCAACACCCGCGCCGCCGACGTGGATTTCTCCGGGAATCCCAACTGGCGAGGGCGCACCGAAGGCATCAAGGATGTAAACCTGAAGGTCCGGAATCGGGCCACCGATGACACTGCCGGTTCCGGCTTCCACATCGGCCTTTGTGATGGGCCTGTAGGTCACGTGAACGGTGGTTTCAGTGATGCCGTACATGTTGACGACACGGGGCTGCTCGTCGCCGTATCTGGCAAACCAGGGCCGCAGCATCGCCAGCTCCAGCGCCTCCCCTCCGAAAATTACGGTACGAAGCGAACTGATCCGTTCACCGGCTGCCGCATCGGCGGTCAGGAGTTGCCGGAAAGCCGACGGCGTTTGATTCAGTACCGTGACGCCCTGGGTTCTAAGCAGTTCGTGAAATTGGTCTGGCGACCGACTGACCAGGTATGGAACGACGACCAGGCGACCGCCATAGAGCAGCGCTCCCCAGATCTCCCACACCGAAAAATCAAAAGCATGGGAATGAAACAGCGTCCATACGTCTCGTGAGTCGAAGTGGAACCACTGCTCGGTCGCCTGCATCAGCCGCACGACGTTGGCGTGGGTTACCAGGCAGCCCTTTGGCTTCCCCGTGGAGCCGGATGTATAAATCACATACGCAAGGTTTGAGGGTTTGGCCAGTGGAATCGGGTTTTCGCTGCTTTCGGCGGCGATGGTGCTCCAGTCCCGGTCAAGGCAGATCACCTGAGCACTGGTTTGCGGCATGGAAGCGAGCAGGCTCACCTGTGTGAGCACCACCTGCACGGACGCATCCTCGAGCATGAAGCTGACGCGTTCGGGCGGATACAGGACATCGATGGGCAAATACGCACCACCGGCCTTGAGGATGCCCAGAATCCCGACGAGCATGTCGGGGCTGCGCTCCGTACGCAGGGCTACCAGAGTTTCCGGACCCACTCCTTTGGCGCGGAGATACCGTGCCAGCCGGTTGGCCAGCGCATTCAGCTCCGCGTACGTAAGCCGGCGATCTTCAAAAGTGAGCGCAACAGCCTCTGGCGTTTGCGCCACCTGTCTTTCAAACCAGCGGGCCAGTGTACAATCTGCGCGGCAAGCCGGCGGTTCCGGAATACCTGCTTCAATCAGCGATTTTCGCTCGCCGGCTGTGAGCAGACTCAGCTTTCCGACCAGCTCATCCGGATGCGAGACGATGTCCTCCAGTAATGTCAGCAGGTGCGCGCTCATGCGGCGAACTGCAGAGTCATCAAACAGGTCGCTTGCATATTCCCACCCCGCCTGGAGCGCAGCGCCACTGTCGCTGATGAAGAGCGTCAGGTCGAATTTGGATGTGCCGGTTGGGACTTCGCGGACCGAGACATCTGTCTTCCCCAGACGAAAGCCCGCCTCTGGTCCTTCCTGAAATACAAACACCGTCTGGAACAGAGGAGAGTAGCTCGGATCGCGTTTGACATGCACGAGATCGAGCATCTTCTCAAGCGGCACATCCTGATTCGCGTAAGCTTCAAACGCTGTCGCCTTCACTCTCTGCAGCACCGCGCGGAACGGTTCGGCCCCGCTGACAGCGGTGCGCACAGGGAGTGTGTTTACGAACATGCCGAACGTATCTTCGGTGTCACGATGGTTGCGGTTGGCGATTGGCGAGCCCACGACGATATCCTCCTGGCCCGTATAGCGGTGCAGGAGAGTGCTGAAGGCAGCCAGCAACGTCATGTAAAGAGTCGTACCTTCACGGCGGCTGAGCTTCCGGAGTGCAGCGGTGGTGGCGGCCGGGATAGTGAACCCATGCGAACAGCCGCGGAACGACTGGAGGGCAGGTCTGCGATGGGTGGCCGGCAATTCCAGAAGCGCGGGAGCTCCGGCCAGATGCCGCTTCCAGTATGCAAGCTGTGTGTCGAGCTTGCCCGATGCCATCTGCTTCTGCTGCCACTCGCTGAAGTCCGCGTACTGGATTGCTACTTCAGGCAGGGAAGCGGCGCCCGCGTTTTCCCCGGAGAAGCCTTCGTAGAAGTGCTTCAGTCCGGCGTAGAAAAGGCGCATCGACCATCCGTCGGCAACAATATGGTGGATGCTGATGAAGAGCAGGTGTTGGCCTTCGTTCTGGCGGAGGAGTGAGCAGCGCAGCAGCGGAGCCTGCGAAATGTCTATAGGCCGGCGGCATTCAGCGCTGATGATTCCTTCGATTTCCTCTTCGCTCATCGTGCTGGCGTCGATACGTTCCAGCCTGAACGATACGGAGTCTGCGACGACCTGTTCGGCAGCCCCGGCCGGGGTAGTGCGAAAGCTGGTGCGCAAAGCCTCGTGGCGCGCGATGAGAGCCGCGATGCTGCACTCAAGCGCTGCTATGTCGAGAGAACCTCGCAGGGTGAGGACGGTGCAGATATTGTAGGCGGCGCTGCCGGGCGCGAGTTGATCCAGGAACCAGAGCCGCTGTTGTGCGAAAGACAGCGCCAAAGATCCGGTGCGCTCGCGCCGGGCAATGACATCGGATTCGCTGTTGCCAGGCTGTTGCAGATATCGGGAAAACTCGGCTATCGTCGGCGCTTCGAAGACGGCACGAAGTGGTAGATCGACGCCAAACTCCGCGCGAACGTGCGAAACCAGCTGGGTGGCCGTCAGAGAATGCCCGCCCGCATCGAAGAAGTTGTCATGAATACCCACCGGAAGGGTATACAGCAGCGACTCCCACATCCTGACCAGTTGCAACTCGAGGTGATTGCGCGGTGGAGCGTAGCGGGTGGCATCCACTGGGCTGCTCTCTCCCACATCGGGCAGCGCACGCTTTTCCACCTTGCCGTTGACGTTATGTGGTAACTCGTCGAGAACCACACAGGCGCGGGGGACCATGTAATCGGGCAGCCGCTCTTGCAGGAAACTCCGGAGCTCAGTGCGAAAAGCGGGAGTGGCATCGGGCGCCGCCACGTAAGCCACGAGTTGTTTGTCACCGCTCGGGCTTTCTCTCGCAATCACTACGACCTCTTTGACCAGCGGGTGAGTGGCCATCACCAGCTCAATTTCCGTGAGTTCGATGCGAAACCCGCGAATCTTCACCTGATCGTCCGTACGTCCGCGGAATTCGATGTTCCCATCCGCCAGGAAACGGGCGATGTCTCCCGTGCGGTACAGGCGTGCTCCGGCTTGTCCGGGGCGGAAGTAGTCGGGAAGAAAACGTGCCTGTGTCAGATCTTCCCGGCCGGCGTATCCCAGCCCAACACCGTCACCGCCGATATACAACTCGCCAAATACACCGATCGCAACACAGCGGCCTGCTTCATCGAGGATGTGAATCTGAGTGTTTGCCACCGGGGTGCCGATCGACACCGAGGTTTGGCCGTCCCACCGGAAATCAAAGGGCGCCACGTACGCTGTTGCGTAGACGGATGTCTCGGTGGGCCCATAAATATTCACAATGCGGGTGCGTGGCATCAGCTCCGCCGCACGCTGCAGGTGACGTGGCGAGCATACATCGCCGCCGGTAAAAATCAGTTGCATGTCCCGGAGGCTGGAAGGAAAATCGTCTACTACCGCGTTGAACAACGCAGCAGTGAGAAACATGGATTTCACATGATGCTGCTCGACAACGGTACCGATCTCGCGGGGCGAAGGAATGCCGTCGGGAAACGTTACACATCGCCCACCCGTGAGAAGTGCCGCCCAGGTCTCAAGAACGGAGGCGTCAAACGTGAAAGGAGAGAGCTGCAGACACACAGCGTCCGGCTCCGCAGCGAAGCTGGGTTCGCACAGAATCAACCGCAGGACGCCGCGATGCGGAAGGATGGCGCCTTTCGGTTTACCGGTGGATCCCGATGTGAACGTAACGTAAGCGGGGTCTTCACGGTCGTTTATCGCTGCGGGATTGTCATCGCTGTATTGGGACAACGAGTCATCCGCTTCGAGATTCACCACAGTCACACCCTGCAACGCGGGCAGGACACGTGCGGCTGGCTCGTCCGCAACCAGCAGACGCATCCGGCAATCCGCAGCCATCCCCTGCAGGCGGAGCGCCGGATAACCAGCATCCAAAGGAACGTAGGCACCACCTGCCTTGAGAATGCCGATTAATCCGGCAAATCGCAGGAAACCACGTGCGGTGCAAATTCCGACCAGTTCTCCGCGCCCGAGCTGGTGCGCCCGAAGATAGTGCGCGATCCGGTTGGCGCGCGCGTTTAACTCTCCGTACGTAAACTGCGCGTCACCGTCTGTCACTGCGATACGATCGGGCGTTTCCCGGGCATGCCGCTCAAAAACAGCTTGCAGTGTCTGCTCAGGGGGATAATCAACTTCTGTGGCATTCCACTCCGCCAGCCGCTCCCGGTCCTCTGGAGGTACGATATTCAGCGCTCGGATCGACTGTTCCGGATGGGCTGCGATGTCTTCGAGGAGCGTGAGATATTGTGCCGCGAACCTGCGCGCTTCTTCCTTGTCAAGAGCACCCGTGTTGTATTTGAGGGTGCCTTCGAGCCCGTCCTGCCGCGTCACAACGTCGATCGTCAGGTCGTATTGCCCTTCTCCTTGTGGGATGCGGAAGATGTCCAGGACAAGGCCGCCAACTTCCACCGCACCATGCAGCATTCGGAACAAGTTCGGGAAGCGGCTCAGATCCTGGTAGTTGAACAGCGTGCGAAACAGATCCGTAGTGCCGGCACGATCGGTTGTTTTCTCCCGGACCAGGAGCGGATATGGATAGTCCTGCAGAGTAAGGGTGTGACGAATCGCACTGCCAGTCCGGTTGAGCAGTTCCCGGAACGTCGGATTACCAGCCAGTGAATTTCGAACCGGAACAGTGTTGGTAAAGAAGCCAACAACCCGGGCGAACTCCGGACGGTTGCGGGCGGCCATCGGCACTCCCACGATGATTTCGTTTTCACCCGTGTACCGCTGAATCAGGATGCTGAGCGCCGACAGCAGCACGCCGTATAAGGTCGCGCCGTTCGCCATGGCGAGAGTCTTCAGACTGTTGATGAGTTTGGGGGTGAAGTTCAGCGGAATGGAACCGCCGCTGAACTGGTCGACACCCATCTTGCGATTCTCATGCAGCAATGGCGCCGGCGCGGACAGGCCTTCCAGTACCTCCAGCCATTCATTCCGCAACTCAGCGCCGCGCGCCCCGGCTAAAACAGCAGCCTGCCACTTCACAAAATGCACATACTGCACCGTCGCTTTCGGAATGGGATGGACCGTGCCATCGCAGATTTGTTGATACAGGTCGATAAAATCCTCGAAGATTATGCCCTGCGACCAGCCGTCCACCACGATGTGATGGGTAGTGAACACCAGCATGTGGTCGCGCTCCGACGCTGAAATCAGCGCGAAACGACAGACCGGGCCGTTGTGCAGATCGAACGGGCGGCGAAAGTACGCCGTCGCCTCTTGTTCCAGTTGGTCCGGAGCGGTTCGAATGTGCTCGAACGGTACCGGGATTCGTGCGGGAATTCGCTGAACAGGACTATGGTGCACGGTGTCCAGCACGGTTCGGAGTGAGTCGTGGCGGTCAACCACGATTTGAAACGCACGTTCCAGCGCCACGACGTTTACTTCAGAGCTCACCCGGAAGATCATGCCTGAGTTATAGGCATGACTGTCCGGAGCAATCTGGTGCAGAAACCACAGGCCCTTCTGCCCCTCTGAAAGAGGATGCGCATCCGGTTTGCTCTCGGCGCGCAGTAACCCCGCGAGCAGTTCGCGCTTCATCTTCAGTGACATTTGTGAGGACATACCTGGTGACCTTTGAACGAATCTCTTTTTCGGGACGGTCGTGCGTGCGCTTAGCAGCGCACATGCCGTGAACGGGAACTTCCACCTGAGCGCCAGCAGGCCCAGCCGCCTGCGCAGGTACCCGGAGCTTATGTTCGGCTCGGACCGGCACTGTGGCAGGCAGGTCCCGGCATGCACGTGCGCTTATTTTTCAGCCAGCAGTTTCTCGAGCAGACGATTGACCTCTTCGCCAGACAGCTCATCTACCTGCGATAACAGCAGTTCTGCCGTTTCGGAATCTATACGCTCCACGGGGCCCTCTGCCGCAGGAGCCGCCTGGTGTGTAGCTTGGCGAGCGGTTCCGACTTCAAACGCAAGAGTGGCGACACTGGCGTCTGTCAGAAGTCTGTCGATTGGGAAACTCACACCAAAATCGGCCTGAAGGCGGTTTCTGAGCTCCACAGCCATCAGGGAATCGAGACCAACCGCACTCAGAGGCTGATGCGCATCGAGGCTGGCTGCGGAGTCGACGCCGAGGAGACGGGCTGCAATGGATCCAATATGGGCCGCGATGAGGCGAGCGTGTTGCTCCGGAGGAGCGGCTCTCAGCGAGGCCGCGATATCCTGTCCGCCAGCAGCGATTGCTGCCCTCGCGGCACCCGCACTAACCATGTTTTTGACCAGCGGCAGCCATCGGCCTTGCGCCGCACAATATTGCCGGAATCGGTCCCAGTCGATGGGGATCACAGCCCAGTGCGGATACCGGGAATGGGCAAGAGCTTCGAAAGCATGCAGCCCGCCCTCGAGATCGATAGGTGTGACACCCTGCGCACTCCAGACCCGTTCGGCCCTGTCGCCCAGAACTTCCGCCATCCCGATTCGTCGCCACGAACCCCAGCTGATGGAAACGGCCGGCAGGCCCTGCGCCCGCCGGTAATATGCCAGCGCATCCAGAAACTGATTAGCCATCGGATATGCGCCCTGCCCGGCGCTCACCGTCAGCGATGCCGTGGATGAGAACAAAACGAAGCAGTCGAGCGGGATCGATTTCGTCAGCAGATGCAGGTTCCAGGCGCCCGAAACTTTCGGCTGCATAACCTGCGCAAAGCGGTCCCCGGTCTGACTTGTCAGTGGACCGTCACCCACTACTCCTGCCGCGTGAATGACACCACGCAATGGCTGGCCCGAGCGAGCCAGGTCCTCGAGCACCGCGGATACTTGTGAGCGGTCGGCGATGTCGCATGCAAGCAGGCGCACCGACGTGCCTAGACGTTCGATATGAGCAATCTCGGCCTGCTGCTCGTTCGAGGGCTGAGCGCGGCGTCCGACGAGCGTGAGATGCCGCGCGCCCCTTTCCGCCATGCGGCGCGCAACATGGAGTCCGAGCCCGCCCAGGCCACCTGTTATCAGATACGTACCGTCGGCTTTCCACCCGTCCTCACCTCCGGGTTCCCTCTCAGCATGCGCCAGCCGTGCCACTGTGCGCACGCCGTTCCGGAAAGCCACTTCGTCACTGGCGGACGAAGCTTCCACTTCGCGAACGAAGCGCTCCGCTTCCGCGGCAACATCCGCGGCGGGATCGAGGTCGATCAAGCCGCCCCAACGCTCGGGATGCTCGAGAGCGGCCATGCGCCCAAGCCCCCATAAAGGCGCTTGTGCGAGTGCCGGCGCTTCGCCCGACACCGATTGCGCGCCACGCGTGGCCAGCCATAACCTGACGGGGGGAGAATCAGCCGCTGCCAGTGCCTGCAGAAGATGCAGAGCACTGTCGCATACGCGGCGATGTGCGCCTGCTGGATCGTGGTCATCTTCCTCATCCAGAGACCAGAGGTAAGCCACGTTGCCGCCGTCACGGCCGAGCGCCTTGAGAACGCGTGAATACTGAGCCGGTTCGTCCGCATCAATGTCTGCACGATAGACCAGCGTGCAATCGCCGCGGTTAAGCGCAATGTGCTCACCGACCGCCGCCCCAAAGCCGGACCGATCCGCCAGGATGACCCATCGTGCCGCTCGGCGCTCGCGATTGCGCGCCAGAAGGATTGATTGGTAAGCAGCGCGCCCATTCACGCTGGCTGGTGCCGCGCTCGTCTGGGTGAATCCGCAGGCGCCGAGCAACCGCTGCCACCGTTCCGCGGAAAGCAGGGGATGATCAGGCCTCACGTCCTGGTCTGTGAAGCGCCACCATCCGTCGGTCATGCCGAAGGTCAGGTCGAGCCAGCGCTCGGGCGTACCTGCTTCGAGCAGCACCAGCAGGCCACCAGGCGCGAGCAGCTTCTGTACGCGTTCCAGCGTGCGACTCAGATCGGCTGTTGCGTGCAGGACGTTCGCGGCCAGCACCACATCAAATTGTTGTCCGCCAAAACCCTGGGACGCGGGATCCGACTCAATGTCCAGAATTTTGTATTGCACGAAAGGATAGGCGTCGAATTTGTCCCGGGCACGTGCCAGGAACATCTTTGACAGATCGGTGAAGACGTACTCGCTGCAGTTCGGATCGAGATGCGGCAGTATGCACGCAGTGGTGGCGCCCGTGCCGGCCCCGATTTCGAGTATGCGCAGCGGAGAACCCTGCGGTAGCCGCGAGGCAACCTCATGCATGACCCTGCCAAACATGCCGTTGTAGGCCTGCGACCACGGTGATTGCGTGTAGATGGTTTCGGCTGCGGCTCCTTCGGCCAGAAATAGAATCTCGAGCGGGTCCAGAACGCCGGTAAGAATCCGATCCAGGTTCCGGCCGCATCCGGCGAGCACCGTCAGTTCGGGATGAAAGGCTGGATAGGCGGCCGCAAGGGAATCCCGGCCGATATCCGGATCACCAACCGGCGGAACGCACTGTACTACCCAGCCATCCCCATCGCCGGTAATCAGTCCGTCTTCGGACAGCATGCGAAGAAGTCGTTCGAAGGGACGCCGGCGCCGCGTGGAAATCTTCAGCTGCTCGGCCAATTCGTCGGTGGTAAATCGGTTCCGCGGAGCAGGATTCCACCCCAGACGACGCAGGGCCAGCAGGACGTAATCACGGCATACCGTGTTCAGCCGCGGCAGAAGTTCGTCGTACTGGACGAGACCATGCACTTTGCTGAGGCGTTCGAATTCGGATTCGAGCGCCGTGGCCAGATCCGCCGTTTGCGGCAGCAGGGCAGCCGTATCGCTCGCACGCGGTTCGGGCTGCCACTGAACCCGGTAAAATGAGTCTTCAATTCCGGCGCCATCTTTGCCCACCGTCAGCCGCTGGTTTGGCTGACCTGGATCGGCCCAGTACCTCTGCCGCTCAAATGGATACGTCGGCAGACTGAGCGTGTTGCGCCGGTACGAACGGTCGAAGCCTGCCCAGTCCACATTGACACCGCGAACATACAGCGCCCCCAGGCTGGTCAGCATGGTCTTCCATGCGCCGACGCTCTTCCGCAGCGAAGGGAGCAGCAGCGCACCATTTTGCGGAATGCAGTTCTGCGCCATGCCGAGCAATGGTGCGGCAGGACCCGCCTCGAGGAATATGTTGTATCCCTGAGCGCAGGCAGCGCGGATCCCTGCAGCGAACTGCACGCTCGACCGCACATGCTGGCGCCAGTAAGCTGCGTCAGGCGCAGTCTCGAGAAAGCCCCCGGTCACGTTCGAAATAAATCCGATGCGCGGTGCGGAATACTCGAAGCGGTGAGCGTATTGCTCGAACTGGTGGAGCATCGGTTCCATGAGCGGCGAGTGAAATGCGTGCGACACGTTGAGCCGCTGCGTCCGGATTCCGCTTGCGGCCATGTCATTCAGAACTGCTTCAAGGCTCTCGTTCAGTCCGGATATCACGACATTTTCCGGGTCGTTGAAGGCCGCGATGTCGAGGGTGCCCGCATAGGGCTCAATCGCACGGCGGACCTGCTCTTCCCCTGCGAAGACGGCAGCCATACCGCCGTTCCGTGGGAGGGCCTGCATAAGCCGTGCCCGCTCCACGATCAACCTGAGCCCATCTTCGAGACTGAAGACCCCGGCTACGCAGGCCGCGACGTATTCCCCGACACTGTGTCCCGCGACAACGCTGGGTACTACGCCCCAGGATCGCCATAGTTCGGCCAGCGCGTATTCCAGCGCAAACAGCGCCGGTTGCGTGTAAGCAGTCTCGTCGAGCGGCGTCTCCGCGCCGGCTTTGGGGTAGATAACCTGCAGCAGCGGGGTTTCGAGACACTGGCGCAGCACTTCCTGGCACCGCTCCAGCGCGCCTCGAAAGACGGGCTGCGTGTCGTAAAGCAGCCGGCCCATACCTGGATACTGGACCCCCTGCCCCGTGAAGAGCAAAGCGATTTCAGGCTGCGAGCCGGCGGTGTTGCCGGCTTGCACGATCCCGGCATCGCTCCCCGTAAGCCACGAATTGATGGCCGACGCCGCCTGCTCCGCGCTTTCCGCAGCCACGAACGCGCGATGTGCGAAGTGCGACCGGCCGGTATTCGCGGTAAAGGCAAAATCGGCGAAACTCACCGATTTGGCCGGGGATGCTGCGGACGCGAGCGAGCGGGCGTAATCACCCGCCAGCGTCACGAGCGCCGTGGCACTCCTGGCTGATATTGCAAGCGCATGCATCGGACGTTCGGCTTCTGGATGCTCGGGTGCCGCGGCCGGAGGCTCTTCGAGGATGATGTGGGCATTCGTTCCGCTGAATCCGAAGGAGCTAACCCCCGCGATGCGTGGTCCTTTGGCCGGTTCCCACGGAGTTGCACTTGTTGGGATCCTGCATGGGAAATCCAAAGTGATGTGCGGATTGATCGTCTTAAGGTGGAGGTGCGGTGGAATGGTGCGGTGCTCGAAAGCCAGAATGACCTTAATAATGCCGGCAACACCGGCCGCGGATTCAAGATGACCGATGTTGGTCTTCACCGATCCAAGCAGTAGCGGATGATCGGGTGACCGGCCTTCGCCAAGCACACGGCCGAGTGCTCGGACCTCGATGGGATCGCCCAGCGACGTTCCAGTGCCGTGAGCTTCCAGGTACCCAGGCTCGGATGGCTGCACCCCTGCCGCCGCCATCGCTTCGCGCATGACGTTCTCCTGCGCGGGGCCGTTCGGGGCTGTCAAACCGCTGCTCCGGCCATCCTGACCGACGGCGCTTCCGCGGATGACACCGAGAATGCGGTCGTGGTCGCGCAACGCGTCGGAAAGCCTCTTGAGCACGAGGATCCCGCAGCCTTCGCCGCGTACAAATCCGTCTGCCGAGGCATCAAACGCCTTACAGCGTCCGTCGGGCGCCATCATGTGGGAGCGGGACAGCGTGATCGTGGTTTCCGGCGCGAGGATGGAGTTACTGCCACCAGTCAGGGCCAGACTGCAATCGCCGGACCGCAAACTCTGGCATGCCAGGTGAACCGCGACTAACGATGATGAGCATGATGTATCGATAGCGATTGACGGCCCGCGCAGATCGAGTACGTAGGAGATCCGGCCCGCGGCGATGCTCGGCGCGCTGCCTGTGGCGACATAGGCGTCGATTCGCTCCGGGCTCCCGCCGAGCCGAAGGCGTGCATAATCGGCGTTGCACATCCCAACAAATACGCCCGTTTTACTGCCGGCCAGTTTCTCCGGTGCTGTGGCCGCATGTTCCAGCGCCTCCCAGGTAACCTCGAGCAACATGCGCTGCTGCGGGTCCATGCTGGCCGCCTCGCGTGGCGAGATTCCGAAAAAGGGCGCATCGAAGCGATCGTGACCCTCGACGAACCCACCCCACCGAGTGGCCATCTTGCCCGGTTTGTCCGCGTCCGTGTCGTAATAGTCGTCGATATTCCAGCGATCGCGAGGAATTTCGCTGATCGCGTCACGGCCAGAGAGCAGCAGATCCCAGAACGCCTGAGGACTGCTGGCGCCACCCGGAAATCTGCATCCCATTCCGATGACGGCAATGGGTTCATTCCTCGCTTGCTCGACTGCGTTCAGCCTTTCCTCCAGCCCGGCGGCAAGCAGCGCAAGCCTCCGCGGGGAAAGTTTTTCCAGCCGCTCCAGCAGAGCTGCGTCAGGCATGTGGGTGGTGATCCTTTACACGAAACAGCCGATCGACATCCTCATCCGCAAGCTGCTCGATCGCGTCAAGCAGTGAGGGCCCGGAACGCCCGGCCGGCGCTGGGACGACCCTGGGCTTGGCTCCAGCCGGCATCCCGACCGCAACAGGCACATCGCCGGGCAGCAGTACTACAAGGTAGTTCACGAGCTCTTCAATGACCGGGTAATCGAACAGAAGGGTGGCCGGAAGTTCCTGTTCCATCGATCGGGCAAGATGATTGCGTAATTCCACCGCCATCAGCGAATCGAGCCCGAAATCTGCAAGTGGCTGCCGCGGGTCGATCCTGCGGTCGGGTGCGAGCCCGAGTACACGCATCGATTGCTCGAGTACATGATGTTCGAGTGCGGCGCGTCGCTTGTGGGCAGGGGTGTTGCGCAGTATTTCGAGTAACGAGGCTCGCTTCGCGGGTGCCGGTTGCGTTTGGGACGACGCGAGTTCATTCAGCAGCCGGCTCGAGGTCCCGCTGCCGTGCTGGACCGCAAAGGTGTCCCACGCCGCATCAACAACAGCGGCCTGAGTAATTCCTGTAAAGAGCACCTGCTCGAATGCTTTCAGTGCCCTCTCCCGGCTGAGGGGGGTGAGGCCATATGCGGCAGATCTGCGTTCGACTGCGCCGGCGGCAGCCATTCCCGCATCCGCCCATGGTCCCCAGTTGATGCTTGTGGCCGGCAAGCCTCGCGCGCGCCTTAGATGAGCCAGGCTGTCAAGGAAACTGTTTGCGGCGGCATACGCGCCTTGTCCGCTGCCGCCAAATATAGATGCGATGGAGGAAAACATCACGAAGAAATCGAGCGGGAGCGCTGCGGTCGCCGTATGAAGGTTCCAGGCGCCAAGTGCTTTCGCACCGAGCACAGCCTGGCAATTTGACCAGTCCTGCCCCGCCAGCAGACCGTCCCGAATCACCCCGGCCGCATGCAGGACACCCCGAAGGGGAGGCATTTCGCGGCCGATCCGGTCAACCAGGCCAGCCACTTGCCGCGGATCGGTAACATCCGCTGCAACCGCGGTGACGACCGTTCCGGAGCTTTTCAGCGAAGCGAATGTTCCGTCGGCAGGAAGGTGCCTGCCGGCGACCACAACCTGGCCGGCGCCGCGGTCGGCGAGGTATTCCGCGAACGCGCGTCCAAGAGCGCCCGTACCGCCGGTGATCAGGTAAGTACCGTCCTTGCGAATGCCGCTCCAGCCGGGATGAACAACGACGATCTTGCCGGTGTGTCGCGCCTGCGCCATGTAGCGGAAGGCCGAAGTCACCTGCCTCAGAGGAAAGAGCCGTTTCGGCAATCTTTCCAGCACAGTGGGATCCGAAGCTTGGAATTCACGTGACTTGAAGTCGCGGC